>Ga0208332_100019_pt1 | contig 84213 bp, 70 predicted proteins | sample DeeseametaMP1493_FD_184186 | JGI IMG/M metagenome (GOLD analysis project Ga0208332, IMG submission 184186) | Marine microbial communities from the Deep Pacific Ocean - MP1493 (SPAdes) | ecosystem: Environmental > Aquatic > Marine > Oceanic | place: South of Fiji, South Pacific Ocean | collected...
GGAGCGAACCTGAGCAGCACCCGAACCCCGCACCGACACGCCCCAGGGTGAGGAATTACGTGACAGCGGGTGAGGAATTACGTGACGGACAACCCCTCAAGCCTGGGGAATTACGTGACCGCTGACAAACAGGCCGCGCGGATACCGTCCGCTGAACAAGATGGCGAAGCCCGATGCAACGGTGGTCACGAAGAACGCGACACCGAGGAACACCAAAACGATGTAGTGGGGAATGAGCAGCAGCCATTTCACGAGCCACAGACCCCGTGAAAGCGGCTGGTCGATTACACCGGTGAGTGTGGTGGGATACGGCGCAGACGCTACGGGACGAGGTCCGGAAGCGCCGGACCATTCTGGATCGGTAGCAGTCGTGCTCGCGGGGGGCGCATGGTGTCGACCTATTGCCACCGCGCCGATAATGATCAGTGGTACTCCGACAAGGAGGAAGACCACCGCCGCCCCCAGGACGGCCAACGTGAGAGCTCCGAGAAACTCCAGGTGGGCACCCAGTTGCAGGTCAACGGCCACAGCAGGACTGGCGTCGGCATTCATCACAACGGCAGTCCATGAACCATCTCCAAGATTCCAGGACAGTTCCTGCGCCCCTGGCCCAGCCGCACTCGAGGACCAGAACTGCTCGTCGGCAGGTGGTGAAGCGGCCCTGTCCCCCGGCACCTCGTCGTAGTTCACCCGGAAGGGGTTGAAGGACACCTCATCGATCCGTGCGTGTGCCACGTCGTCCAGGTAGCCGAGAACCTGTTCAGTAGGGCCGATACCGACGAAAACGTCGGTGCCGGGATCACGAGAAGTCGCTCCGAGAGTGACATATCCAAGGTTGTCAACACCCAGCACGTCGAGGCTGTCAGCGAAGTCGAAGATGTCGAAGTTGTCCGAAACAAGCGCACTGGACGAGGTTCGAAACTCCTCCGGCGGGAGCGTGCTCTCACCGCCATCGCGCTGAACGAAATACCCCCAGGACAGGAACGCGCTCGCAAAAAGCAACGCTATTCCAATGAGGGCACTGAAGCATCCGAGCACAAGCGCAACTACTTTGATGGGACGCATCAGGGCTCCTTGGGGATGACGAGTTCGGGCTCACGTGAACATTCGAATCGAAATGGATGCTCGTGCTGCAGTTCGATCATCCAAGACCCCAGCCGCCGCATTCAGAGTCCGTGGTCACCTCATCGGTGGGATTTGGTCCCACGAAAACCGTCGTCGACGGCTGTCGTTCAGTGGACCAGCAACACCGAACAAGTCGAGTGGTGCAACATGTTCTGACTGACCGAACCAAGCACTGCACCGGCGATCTTCGAGCGTTTGTGACTTCCGACCACAACGAGCTGCGCCTTGGCAGAGAGGTGTTGGAGATGGCGAGCTGGGGATCCCTCGACCGATTGCACCGTGAGGCGCACGTCGGCGAACTTTTCGCGGAGCGTCTCGACGAACTCGCGCAGCCAACGTTCGTTGTCAACTCGGACCTTTTCCCGGTCGATGACGCATGCGCCATAGCCGATCCCCACAGCGGTCCCAACCTGCCACGCGTGCGTGACAACAAGCGGCGCATGCAGTGCACGCGCATATTCGAACGCCGTCGTGGCGACGTGTCGAGATGTTTCCGAATAGTCGATCCCGACCACAACAGGCAGAACAGTGTCGGTCTGCGCCGCCTCCAGTGCTCGACGCACCATGACCGGGCATTCGACAGCATTGGAGATCCTGATTACTTCTCCACCCAACACGAGATCACGAAGTCCGTGTCGAGCCTCGGATCCGACCACCACCAACGACGCATTGCTCGACACCGATGCGAGGAAGGAAACAATCGGTGCGCGGGTGAGCACAGATTCCACGTTGACGGACGGAGCAACAGCGTCAACGAGACTTTCGGCCGCGGCGAGCACGCGTCGACCGACACTGTGCACTTCTTCCGAAAGGAGATTCTCATCCGGCGTTGCCGCAGTGCCGAGTTGTCTCTCGGCGTCCGGCATCGCATACACAAGGATCAGCGACATGCTGGTGCTATCGGCGTACTGTGCCGCCCACTTGCAAGCCTCCAGCGCAGTGTCTGATTCATCGATTCCGACGTAGATCGGCAACTCTATGAGGTTGGGCATCGGCCACTCCTTCTGTCTCGCTCACCCGAAGACAATCAGGACAGCCACCGTCCCGATCTCATGAAACGCTCCGCGGCTGAGTACGACGGCTGACATAGGTCACCGAAGCAGAGGACCTACGTCAGCAGAGTGTTCGATGCATTCTCCGTAGCGTGTGCACGCAATGGCCCAGTTGTTCCGATACGAACCGGTCGACACCGCAGTCGAGCTCTGAATTCACCGGACAACCCTTTGCACGGAGGAGTAGCAGATGACCGCACTCGATCAGCGTCCTACCTCGGTCACACAGAGCGGGTCTCAGGAGAATACCCCTCAAAGCGTCACCGCTCGCGAAACACATTCAGCCATCGTGCTCCTACTCGAGACGATCGCCTACAAAATGAAGAAGCCCATCAGAACCGATTTTCTCGACTTTCGAACGGTGGAATCGAGATGGAGCGCGCTCGAACGCGAATACAACCTGAACGCCCGTTTCGCGCCGGACGTCTACGTGGGGATCGCCGAATTGACGGACCCCGCCGGCGGCGCGTCGGAACCCCTGCTGAAGATGCTCAGACTTCCGGACTCCGCCAAGCTGGCTGTTCTCGCCGCCGATGGCGCGGATCTCACCGAACAACTTGCCGCCATCGCGAGAATCGTCGCGCGAGTCCACCGAAACAGTCCCCGCCGCGAAGCGATCGACCACGAGGGCACCCGGGAATCGCTACGGGGACGCTGGTCGGCAAATATCCGAGAGCTGCGCGAACTGTCCGCAGGCATTCTCGACTCGACCACCGTCGACGAAATCGGCTTCCGTGCCACACGGTTCATCGACGGCCGCGGCGCAATGTTCGATGCCCGTATCGACGACGGGCACATTGTCGACGGCCACGGTGACCTGCTGGCCGACGACATCTTCTGCATGGAGGACGGCCCACGAATTCTCGACTGCCTGGACTTCGACGACAAGCTACGATATGTCGATCGCATCGACGACGCCGCCTGTTTGGCGATGGATCTCGAATACCTTCAGCGGGCCGACGCGGCTCGGTACTTCCTCGATTCCTACTTGGAGGCAGCGTGTGACGCCCCTCCCCGATCCTTGATCGACCACTACATCGCATATCGCGCCACCGTGCGCGCAAAAGTTGTATGCCTTCGTGCTCGTCAAGGACGCACCGAGTCCGTACCTGACGCCGTCGAGCACGCGCGACTGGCGCTCGAACATCTCGAATCAGCGACCGTGACGATGACACTGATCGGCGGCTTGCCCGGAACCGGCAAATCGACGCTCGCGGCAGGACTGGCGCGCAAAACCGGGGCGATCGTGCTGTCCACCGATATTGTGCGGAAGGAACTGGCAGGCCTCGACCCGACCGACTCGCACGCCGACCTGTTCGAGCAGGGCTTGTACACGCCCAGCATGACCGATCACACGTATGCCGAACTACTGCAGCGGGCCCGCTCAGAACTCGCCGCAGGCCGTTCGGTCATTCTCGACGGTTCGTGGTCCGATCCCGGAATGAGAGAACGGGCCGGGTTGCTCGCGAACATGAGCTATTCCGAACTCGTCGAAATCGAATGTCGCGTTCCGGCGGATGTGTCGTTGCATCGCATCGAAGATCGCCAAGTACACGTCTCCGATGCAACACGCGAAGTGTACGAGGCAATGGCGAGCACGCGTAGAACCTGGCGCACGGCCACGGTCGTCGACTGCTCGCGCGATGTCGACGAGTCGGTACGAGCTGCCTCCGCCGTGTTGGCCTCGGCAATCCACCGCGTACCGACCGCGGACGATCCTAGGAGCATTCGATGAAATCCCTGATCATCTACGAGTCGATGTACGGCAATACACGCAAGATCGCCGAGGCGATCGCGAAAGGCATGCGGTCCGCCGGTGTGGGTTCGACTGAGACGTCCGGAGGAAATCCTGCGGTCGTCGAGGTCGTGCCTGCTTCGCACGCGTCCGAGTTCGACCTTGCTCCCTACGACCTCGTGGTGGTCGGCGGCCCGACCCAAATACACGGTCTGAGCCGCCAACGAACACGACAGGGCGCAATCGATGCCGCAGGTCAGTCGGGCGCCACTCTGCAGCTCGATGCCGCCGCCTCCGGCACCGGCACCGGCATCAGAGAGTGGCTGTCCACCCTGGACGCCGTCGACAGCTGCGCCGCAGCGTTCGATACACGTTTGGATCGGTCCCCATTGATCACCGGTCGTGCATCGAAGACGATCGCCAAACTGTTGCAGAAACTGGGCTGCACTTTGATAGTCGGACCGGAGAGCTTCTTGGTGGACGCGAGCACAACATTGAAGCAGGGTGAGGTCGTTCGAGCCGAAGAGTGGGGACGAACCCTCGTGGCGGTGAACACGTCGCCGAAAACCTGACCGGTGCGCCAGGAGGAGCGTCTTGGCTCAACGCACTAGTCGCTCAACGCACTATCAGTACCGAGCAATCAGCGTGATGAATCAGATTCTGGCTCACCGAGCCGAGGACGGCACCGCGAAGCGCACCGCGACCTCGACACCCGACCGCCACGATCGAGGCCTTCGACGACAGCGCACGCATACCTCGGGACGGGGAAGATTCCTTGCTGAGGATAGACAGTTCCACATCGGGGTTCGCGAGCTGAAGATCCTCTACGTGCGATGTCAGCCAGCGCTTCTCATCGGATCTCACCTTTTCCCAGTCGATGTAACCGGCGCCCATTCCGATACCGATATCAGCGGCAATCCCCCAGAAGTTAGCTGCGACGAGCGGCTTCTCGAATGCGTGCGCAATACCCGATGCAATGGCGAAGGCACGATCCGATTGACTGCTGCCGTCGATACCGACCACGATCGGGCGCGCTGCGTCAGTGGACTCGGCTTCTTCCCGCCAGACCAGCACTGGGCATTTCGCTTGATCGACCATACGAATGGTGTTGCTGCCCAGAACTAAATCGCGAGCGTAGCCCGACTTGCGGGTGCCCAACACAACCAACTGAGCCTGGACGTCCGAAACGTAGGCCGATATGGAGACACCTTCTATCGTAGTTTCGACCGACAGACCGGGCGAGACCTCCCGCGCAGCATCCGCCGCTCGTTCGAGACATACGCGTCCTTGCTCGCGCAAATGGCTCTCCAGCGCGCCATCGTCCGAAAGGACCGCAGAGCCAAACCAATCGCGAGCGGGAACGGTGTGGACAAGTCGCAAGAGCACCTGCAACTTCGCAGCGTACGCCGCAGCCCACTTCACAGCGGCGATCGTTTCGTCGAAGCCGTCGACGCACACCACCACGGGCAGACCGCGATCGGAAAAATCTGTCATGAACACTCCCTCGATTTGTTTCTCGTACTTGTTTTGTAGCAACTCATGGACGATTCTCGTCGTAGTCAACTCGTTTCCAAGTTCGGGCCTCCTGGTTGCTGATGTGATGTGCCGCCCGAATACCACATCGGAGTGACCTCGACGAGTCGACCGGACTCGCGTCCGCCGGACGGGTAGGAGTTGGCCGCGAGATCGGCCGCGGCCCGACATGCCGACCCGTGGACGACAATCGTCGAGATCCCATTCTCCGCTGATTGCGCGACGTCAATCTCCAGGGTGACGGGGCTGGCGATCGACGTCGCGCCCAAGCCCGATTCAGGATCGGCAATGAAGTAGATCCGTCGACCGATCACGACGATGTCGACAGTTCGATAGCCATGGTCGCGACTGCGTACTCGCGCGGTCGATGCGACCTCGATGAGTCGATCGACCATGACCAAATCGAGCGTATTCCACGGCTCGAATTCGGGTAGTGGCGGGTTCTGGCCCACGTCGCTGGACATCGAGACCCCTTCCGAGAACACATGCCAGTTGTGGATGCTTACGTAGATTGCATGTCAAACGCAGCGCTCTCGAATAGGGCATTTCGTCCTCGAATAACCGCAGCCGGATCGGCGGACGCACCGCCGGGCACGCCAATCAGAATCGAGGTGGACGACAGATCATCAGCGGCACCTTCGCGTGATAGAGGAGATTTCGGCTGGTAGATCCGGCGATAGCACCGAGCAGACCCGTATGCCCCCTGCTGCCCACCACGATCAACTGCGTCGCATCGGAAACCTGCAGAAGTGTCGATGCCGGGTTGGCTTCGCGCATCACCCGTTGCACAGCAACTTCGGGGAACTGCTCGCTCTTGCCTGCAAGACTCTCGGACAGCACCGCTTCCTCGGACGCTGCCACCGCCTGCGAATCGAGCATCACCGGTATCTTGAACACACCGGCTGTCATAGCTGCACTCCATGTGTGCACCGCTATGACGGGCGCACCGAATGCAGCCGCGAACTCGAATGACTCGTCCACGGCCCTCGTGCTCAGCTCGCTACCATCCACACCCACCACCACCGGCCCGCGGTCGGGCTCCTTGTTCTCGGGCCCCTTCCACACCACCACAGGGCACCCGGCCTGATCGACCACCAACTGCGTTGTAGAACCGACGAGTGTGCTGCCGAGCGAACCCCACCCGGACTGTCCGACGACGAGCAAGCGAGCGTGATCGGAACTGTCCAGCAGAGCGCGTGCCACGAAGTCACTCGAAGACTCTCTGCTCACGGTGATCTCGGGATGGTTGGCGAGTACCACCGTCGATGCCTCGTCGAGGACTGCATTCGATGCGGCCAGGAGCATTCCGTCCCACCCGCTCGAACCCGATGCGTCGAATCCTCGATATGCGAACAGCTGTCGGTCCACTGCACACAGCAGATGCAAGGGCAGGTTCATCCGCGCGGCCACCGCAGCCGCCCATCGGGCTGCACCGAGCGAGTTCACGGATCCGTCGACGCCCACAACGATCCGTCGATGACTGGCCAACGTAGACAAGGTTTCCTCCATGTGGACTGGTTCGATTCGCTATCACCGTTGGTGCGGCGCGGTGTGCCTTCGAGCCGCTACCTCGGCAACGGTCCACGTCGGTTCGTTGCCCGCCCGCCGTCGATGGTCAGGACAGACGACACCAGCCGTCGCGGCGTTGCCTTCTGGACCGCACCCTCCGGTTTGGTACCGATTCGGATCAACACCTGCGGCACTCCGCTGTCCGGAGCGAGCGACTTGACCAACGCACGACTGCCCGACTGCTCTGTCATGTGTGTCAAGGGGCACGTCGACAGCCCGCCCACCGTGGCTTCGAGCAAGTACGACGAGAGCGCCCGGCCGCAGTTCACCCAGTCCAGGCGCAGATCAGAGTTCGTACTCAACAGCACGACGGCAGACTCGTCGTCGATCGACGACGTACTGGTGGCCGCCGCGCGCGGTTCCGGGAACTGCCGTCCCAGTTCTGCATTCGACGATTCCATGTGAGGCGCGAGCGAGTTCGAGGGGATTCCCTCCGAGGCGAAAGCATGACCGGCCCACCACCGCATTTCGGCCTGATAAGTCGCGTCGTACTTCCTGACACCGGCACTGAGCCTCGACGCGGCAGCCAGGGTCTGCCTTCCCTCCGGCGAAACGACCGTCAAACGGGTGTCGCAACGCTCGGCCGCCTCTCGCATTTGCGGCGTGTCGATTCGGCTGCCCGACAGCGTCCCGAACGGTCTGCGGTCCGAATGCCGACGGTTGATAGCGGTCAAGAGGTCGAACTCGTGTGACTGAGGATGCGCGCCGCGCACGAAGTGCACGCGCGCAAGATGGTCGGGCGAATTGCGGCTGGGGAGTAGCTCGACTTCGGTCGCCCACTTGAAGGTCGTGGCCGCCTTTTCGAGGTGGTCCAGCGCCGCACCGCAGCTGATGGTCAGTTGACGGCCCGTGGGGTCGATCGTGCTCAACAAGCGTGTTCGATCGGTATGGAGGTCTACGTAACCGTCTGCGTACGACCATTTCCACGGTTGACTGTTGTGCACCGACGGCGCTCGACAAGCAAGTTCGACCATCATTTCGACCACCGGTGGATCTGGTTGAACGTTCACGATTCACGTCTCCTCGAAGATGCCCATCTCGACAACAATGGGTTCCTCTCACAGTGATGTATCGGTTTCTCGGCGGACAGAGCCGATCGTCACTGACTTCGGAGACTTTCGGCCGGCATCACAGTTTGCGAGTCGACAGTATGCTGGCAGCTCTATCCATCCGAGGAGATACCGTGATATCTGTTTTTCTGGTCGATGACCATGAGATCGTTCGTCGAGGACTCATCGATCTCATCGACTCCGATCCCGACCTCACAGTCGTCGGCGAGGCTGGCACTGTGAGCAACGCTCTGGCTCGGATACCTGCCTTGCGCCCAGACGTCGCTGTTCTCGATGTCCAGTTGCCCGACGGCAACGGTGTAGAGCTGTGCCGCGAACTGATGTCCACCATGCCGACGCTCCGGTGCCTGATGCTGACATCCTTCACCGAAGACCAGGCCATGCTCGATGCAATACTCGCCGGCGCCAAGGGCTACATAGTCAAGGACATCCGAGGGATGGAACTGACTGCGGCAATCAAAGACGTCGGGAGCGGTAAGTCCCTGTTGGACAATCGCGCAGCGGCCGTGCTGATGGAGAAACTGAGGTCTTCGGAGGAAACGCCCGTAGCTGGTCCACTCCGGAGTCTCACGGAGCAGGAACGCAAACTTCTCGCCCTTCTCGGAGAGGGTCTGACGAACCGGCAAATTGCCGATCGGATGTTTCTCGCGGAGAAGACCGTAAAGAACTATGTCTCGCGCCTGCTGTCGAAACTGGGCATGGAACGACGCACGCAGGCAGCGGTCTACGCGTCGAAGCTCGAAGACTGAGCGTCGTCGACCTCCTGGGTGACCTACGGCCCTAGTCCGCTCGGCGAGGACCGGTCGAGACTGCAGGGATGAAAGCCTGGCGTGTACAGCGACCCGGATCGATCGATGGCGAACCCTTGAAGATGGTCGAGGAACCGCCTCCGCGACCCGGTATCGGCGAAATTCTCCTCGCGGTCGATGCCTGCGCCGTCTGCCGAACGGACTTGCACGTCGTCGAAGGCGACTTGCCCGTTCACCTCCCTCATGTCGTGCCGGGCCACGAGATCGTGGGCACCGTCGTCGGTATCGGGCCAGAGACGAAGACGAATCATCGTGTGGGTGATGTGGTGGGAGCCGCATGGCTTCGGAATACTTGCGGAGTCTGCGCTCAGTGCCTTAGTGGACGAGAAAATCTGTGTCTCGCTTCGTTGTACACGGGGTGGGATCGTGACGGTGGCTTCGCCGAGTTCGCCGTCGTGCCCGCCGACTATGTCTTGGAACTGCCACGCGGATACAGCGCGATCGAGTTGGCGCCACTGCTGTGCGCGGGCATCATCGGCTATCGCGCCCTGGCCTGCGCCGGTGTACCCAGCGGTGGGCGGCTCGGCCTCTACGGCTTCGGCGCGAGCGCCCATATCGTCGCCCAGCTCGCGGTGCTCGACGGTGCCCGCGTGCACGTCAAGACCCGCGGCTCGGCTGCCCAGGAACTTGCACGGTCATTGGGCGCGGTATCCGCGCAAGGGGCCTTCGATGCGCCACCCGAGAAACTGGATTCGGCGATCGTATTCGCACCCGTCGGCACTCTCGTCCCGACAGCTCTCGAAGCCCTCGACTCCGGTGGCACCGCAGTGCTGGCGGGGATCTACATGTCCGACATTCCGATCCTGGACTACCAACTACATCTGTTCCACGAAAAGAAGCTACGCAGCGTCGAGTCCTACACCCGCGCCGACGCACGAGCATTTCTGGCGCGCTGTGACCAGGATCGAATACACCTCGAGACGACAACATATGACTTCGACGGTCTTCCTGCCGCACTTCGAGACCTACGGCACGGCCGTTTCGCAGGTGCTGCCGTCATCTCCATGTGACTCCGCTGGTCCATGTGACACCGCTGGTCCATGTGACACCGCTGGTCCATGTGACACCGCTGGTCCATGTGACACCGCTGGGTCGACGTCCGCGCGGTGGGGTCGAGCCTCAGGCCCCGCCCCGGTTCGAACCTGCTACGGGGGACTGCTGCTCTATCCCAATTTCCAGCATCAGAAAGTGTGACGTCTCACAGGTTCTGCGTGCGCCTGGCGGACATCATAGGCATAATATTCCGGGTGGTCGGAAATGAGTTCGAATCCTTGAGCAACCAACCCAGCAACCAACCCGGCGAACTGAGTGGCACGCTGTCTCAACTGCGGCTTCGCGAGCTCCTAGGTGAAGTTCAAGAGCGCCTCGGCAAGATCGTCGACGCCCGCGAGCAACTCGATGCTCTGCTGCATTCGATGCTCGTCATTTCCAAGGGCTTGGACTTGGAAGCCACGCTACGGTCCATCGTCGAATCTGCAGTTCAACTCGTCGACGCACGTTACGGCGCGCTCGGAGTCCGTGGGCACAATCATGAACTCAGCGCCTTCATATATCACGGAATCGACGAGGAGACCGCAGCGCGAATCGGGCCGCTGCCAACGGGTGGCGGCGTCCTTGGTTTGCTCATCGACGAGCCTCGTGCCATCAGGCTCACGTGTTTGTCGGATCACCCGTCGTCGATCGGTTTTCCTGCAGGCCACCCGCCCATGAACTCGTTTCTGGGTGTGCCGATCCGCGTACGCAACGAGGTGTTCGGCAATCTCTATCTGACGGAAAAGAACGGCAACCGATCTTTCACCGAGGACGACGAAGCGGTCATTCGCGCGCTCGCTTCGGCGGCCGGCGTCGCTATCGAGAACGCGCGCCTGTACGACGAGGCTCGTACGAAGCAGTCGTGGATGGAAGCCACGCGCGATATCGCAACCGAACTTCTCAGTGGCACCGACACAGATCAGGTCCTGCACACGGTCGCTGCGAAAGCGCTCACTCTCACTGCCGCGGACCTCGCCTTCATCGCCACACCGATCGATCCGGACGCCCCAGCGGAGGACGTCACCGAGCTCGTGATCAACATCGTGGCCGGCGATCAGTCGACGCAGTCCGGCAGCGTCCTGGGAAATATCTTGCCCGTATACGGTTCGACCTCCGGTACCTCCTTCCGCGGAGGGACACCGATCCGCGCCGACCGTCTCGAATTCGACGCGACGGCTGGATCGAACATGGACTTCGGACCTGCTCTCATCTCGCCCCTTCGCGCTGCCGATCGCGTCACCGGTGTTCTCGTGGTGTTGCGCAAGGCATCGAGCGAGCCGTTCGACTGCGATCAGCTCGAATTGGTGTCCGCGTTCGCCGACCAGGCCGCGGTCACAGTGCAGATGGCGAATGCCGCGCGGAGACTCCGCGAACTCGACGTGCTGGGCGAGCGTGATCGCATCGCCCGAGACTTGCACGACCGGGTCATTCAGCGGATCTTCGCGGCTGGGCTGTCGCTGCAAAGCACGGCTCAGCGCGTGACAGCGCCCCAAATCCAGGCACGGCTTGCCACGACGATCGACGACCTGCAGGACACAGTCCAGGACATTCGGTCCGCTATCTTCGACTTGCAGTCCCCCGATGCAGCGACGGTCGGACTGCGGCAACAGGTCAACGCAGTTGTCTCGGAGATGACCGAGAACTCGGGACTGCGGACCACTCTGCGTGTGAGCGGCCCTCTCTCGGTCGTCGACGTCCCGCTTGCAGCTCATGCCCTCGCGGTCCTTCGTGAGGGCATCAGCAACTGCGTGCGCCACGCCGATGCGAGCACCGTGACGATCGCGATCAGCGTCGACGACGACCTCACCATCGAAATCACCGACAACGGCGCGGGGATCCCTGAGGTCATAGCTGCCAGCGGGCTCAAGAATCTACGCTCACGCGCCAAGGAATGCGGAGGGCAGATGACTATCGCAGCAGCCGAGAAGACAGGCGGGACGATACTGACCTGGTCGGCACCTCTACCCTGACAACAACTGATTCGCTAGCGCTGCCTCTGTGCGGACAGCTGCTTCGGCGGAGGTTTGGACTGATACATCTCGAGGTCGGCGTCGTTCAGGATGTCCTGCGCACTGCGGGTATCCCGAGGCGAGACGATGACTTGCCCGATGCTTGCAGCCACCCTCAACGTCCGGTCGGACACCGTCATCGGCACGACAACTCGATGCGTACTTCGTCCGCTTCGGTTCCGTTGCCGTTCGGGATGACGGCGACGAACTCGTCGCCGCCGATGCGGCCCACGATCGACTCGGTAGTCAGCGCTTCGGTGAGACGGTCCGCGACCGACTCGAGCACGGCGTCTCCAACCGCGTGGCCGTGGGAGTCGTTGATTGCCTTGAAGTTGTCCAGGTCGATGAAGAGGACGGTGACCGGTCCTGATCTCGGCCGGGCCAGCTCGTCGTCCAGGCGCTCGAGCACGCAGGTCCGGTTCGGCAGCCCGGTCAGATGATCGTGGGTGGCGGCGTGCACGAGCGCCTTTCCCTCGAGATGCTGGCTGGTTATGTCGCTGAATGCGGCAACGATGGAGGAGTTCTCATCATCCGGGTCGAGCAGGGTAGCGGTCAGCGACAGCCAGAATCGACGGTTGTCGCGACGACGTTCGATGCCGATCACGGCGGTCGACGGCAGGCCGGTGCGCCGGGTCGAGACCACAGGATGATTGTCCGGATCCACCGGGTGTTCATCGGTGTCGAAGACGCGGAACGGAAGCGTCCAAGCCCGCCCTCGAGTAGAAAGCCCGGCGTGCACGTCCAGTATCGATTTCGCAGCTCGGTTCGCTGAGGTGATGTGACCGGTGTGGTCGAGAACCACGACGCCCTCGTCCAGCGATTCGACCACCGCGGTGAAATGCTCCTCCGCCCGGCGGATAGCCGTCTGGTCGGCGCAGACCAGCACGAACCCGTCGCCCATCTGAGCGGCGGAGACAGTGACGGCCAGCGGTGAGCCGTCTGTTTTCACGTGGGTATCACGTATACGTCCACCTGCGGCGATGATCGCGGCCGGATAGCAAGGAACGCCGAATGCGGCGGACAGCTCGCGGCCGATGACTGCTGTGGAACTGTGTCCGTACACCTGCTCGGCGGCTGGGTTCCAGCTGGTGACAAGCCCGTCTCGACATACCGAGACAATGGCGTCGCTGACGTGATTGATCAGCGCTGCCTGCCCGAGCAGGGCTTTCTGCGCGGCCTTGTGCTCGGTCAGGTCGCGCAGGATCACCTGAAATGCCGACTGTCCGCTCCAGGTGGTTCGCACCGATACCGCCTCGGCGGGGATGTGGGCGCCGGTCACGGTGATCACCGTGGCCTCGGAGGGTTCGCTGACTGCCCCCTGACAATCGAGATCGGCGATGCGCGAGAGCATCGAGGCGATCGAGTCGGCGTGGATGAACTCGGTGATGACGTGTCCGATCACCCGATTCGGATCGCCATCTGCCTCGAGGTATCGAAGGCCTGCTGGGTTCATGTAGACGATGCGACCGAACTGATGGACGCAGATTGCATCAGGAGTGTGCTCGATGAGCATGCGGTACCGGTCTGCGAGATCTGGCCAGGCGGCTGTTTCCTCGCCGAAAACCAGCGAACCGTCGGCACTCGACGCCTCCGGCCGCCGTGGATCATGCCCCTGGTGTCGATCGCGCGACGCTGGGTGCATTGTCCGATCCTCGTCTGTGGGCGGCTCGATTCCCACGATTAGATCACCTTTTCCGAGCACGCGTCGCTGCCATGTCCCGTTGGTGACGTATGAGAAGAACCGAATGGACTCTCTTCCGGTTTGCGGCGTTAATTCAAGATGCGGGACCACTTTCGGGACCCGTCACCTTCGAAGATAGGACACCGACGTGAATACACACGGCATGAACATCTCCGGCATCGGAGCCGTATCCGGCTACGGCTGGGGCGCAGAGGCACTGTGGGACGGACTGGCGTCCGGCAAGGCCGCCGCAACACTGCATCACGACCTCACGCAACCGGGCCAGAACCCCGTGTGGCTGGCCAAGGTGCCGGCCGGGGGTGACGATGCAGACGGCTCGAGTAGGTTCGGTCGAGCTCTGCGGGGCGCAGCCCGAGAAGCTATCGACAATGCACTCACTCGCGGTTGGAAGCCTGGTCGACGGGTGGGCCTGGTGCACGCTGTCGTACTGGGCGATGTCGACGAATGGCGCAGCTTCTACCTCGAAGATGGCGGGCAGCGCCGCGTGCGGGACTACCTGACGCTGATGCCGTCGACTCAGGTGTCATTGCTGATGCAGGAGTACGGCTTTCACGGCCCTGCAATGAACGTCTCAGCGATGTGCGCATCTGGCAACGCCGGCTTGATCACCGCCAAGATGTGGCTCGATACCGGATTCGTCGACGACGTGGTGTTCCTGGCCACCGATCTTTCGGCGACGCCGGAGAACATCGAGCACTTCATCAAACTCGGAGTTGCTGCCGTCGACGCGGAACCACAGGACGTCTGCAGACCTTTTCAGAAGGGCAGCCGCGGGTTCGGGGCGGGCGAAGCTGCGACGGCTTTCGTGCTGACGGGGCGCAGCGAAGGTTCGTACGGGCGGATGCTGGGAGGGGCGATGTCGCACGACGGATTCCACGCCACTTCCATCGACCCCGATCTGACACAGGTGCGGCGATGCTTCGAGGAGGCGCTTTCGCACGCGGGCGTCACTCCGTTGCAGGTGCGGTACCTCAACGCGCACGGACCCGGGACCGCCCAGTGCGACGCAGCCGAGACGGCGATCTTGGAATCACTGCTGGAGTCGCGCTCTCAGGTGTATTCGATCAAGCCACTGACGGGGCATTGCCAGGGCGCGGCGTCGGCAATCGAAACCGCCGCCGCGGTGCTCGGGTTCGAGCGCAATCTCGTCCCGGCTGCGCCTCGGGTCGCCGATGGTCATCCCCTGCTGCTCGACGGCTTCACCCCCGCCGAAGCAGGACTGACTGTCAAGTCCTCGCTGGGAATGGGCGGGCACAATTCCGTAGTCGTTCTGGCACCGGCCTGAGACGGTTCCGATGGGTGGCTGGACGCCTTGGCCACCCATCGGTGCGATTCGGACGCCTGGCACCCTCACGACTTCATGCTTCGGGGGTGAGTCGCTTCGGGACCGCGCGCGAGATGATGGCCTCTCCCCTTCTGTAGTCGATTTCGCTTGTAGTCGATGTCGCTGTCGCCCGAGCGAGAACCGGGAGCAACCATGACCATGGCATCTGATCCGCACCGTCCCCCGCCTGTCGACCTCGTCCATCACGCCCACCTGACCGGCGTCTACGCCTCGCAGCGGGAGGAAGTCGACGTCAGCGATCTTCGGGTGACGGGCAGTATCCCCGACGATCTGCACGGCAGCTATCTCCGCAACGGACCCAACCCTCGTTTCGACCCGATCGGATCGTTCACCTATCCCTTGGACGGTGACGGAATGGTCCATCGCATCGTTCTCGCGGATGGTCGCGCTTCCTACACCAACAGATTCGTTCGAACGCCGATGGTCGAGTTGGAAGAGGTACGGGGAGAGACGATCTGGTCGGGCCTGATGGACGGATACACGCCGCCGGCATCTGTGGTCGGGGATGCGCTGGCAGGCACCGTGCGCCAACTGCCCGACATCAACATCGTTCGGCACGGCGGTCGGCTGCTGGCGATGGCCGAATCCGACAAGCCCTACCGGCTCGATCCGCAATCCCTCGCGACTCTCGGCGCCGAGGACTGCGATGGCGCGATGTTGGTCGGCAGTACCGCCCATCCCAAGATCGACCCTCGCACCGGTGAAATGGTTCTCTTCAACTATGCCCTCGAGGCGCCGTACCTGACGTGGTCTGTCGTGGGCGCCGACGGCACCAGGCTGCGTGCGCCGACACCTGTGGACGGGCTCGATGCGCCGCTGATGATTCATGACATGGCAATCACCGAGAGATATCTTGTGCTCTTCGCCAATCCGCTGGTGTTCGATCTGGCTGCGGTGATGCGGGGCGGGGCTCTGCTGTCCTGGCAGCCGGAGCGAGGCACCCGCATCGCGTTCATTCCGCGGGACGGCGACGCGGTGCGGTGGGTCGATACCGATCCGTTCTGGGTGTGGCATTTCGCGAACGCTTTCGACAACCCCGACGGGACCGTCACCATCGACTACGTCGAACATGCCTACCCGGTCGGGTTCGCGACGGCACCGAACACACCGAACGCACCAACTCTGATGCGCGCCACCTGCGATCCCGCTACCGGCCTGATCAAGCGTGACCGGATCAGCGACAGAACCGGACTCGAGTTCCCGCGCATCGACGACCGAATGCTCACCCGGGAACACCGACACATCGCCACCGTCGGGAAGGCCGGCGCAGATCACGACGACCTCGAAAGTCTCTGGTTTCACGACAGCCGCACCGGCCGAGACAGTTGCTTCAACCCCGGGGTCGCGATCGGTGAACCGATCTACATCCCCAGCGATCGACACGACTACTGGGGCGCAATCGGCACCGACCCGAGCGACATGCGTTCACGGTTCTATCTGCTCGATGCCGACAACCCCGAGAACGGCCCACTGGCCACAATCGACCTGCCGATCCGGGTGCCAGCGGGACTGCACGGCGCGTGGTTGCCCGGTCTGGACTGATCCGAAGCTCGCGCCCCGCCGTGCACCACTTCGCCCTCAGTGCACCACTTCGCCCTCAGTGCACCACGAGGACGGGGCAATCGGCATGGTGGACGAGGTTCTGACTGACCGAACCCAGGACCGCCGCGGACAACCGACCGCGCCCGCGGCTTCCGACCACCACCACCTGTGCGGTTCCCGACAGCGCGCGCAGTTCACGTGCCACCGAAGCTCCGACCGACAGCGCTCGAACGGAAACAGTCGGATAGTCGTCGTGGTAGGCGTCGACCATGGACTGCAACCACTTTCGCTCTGCTTCACGGAGGTGGCTCCAGTCCACGGACAGGCTGTAGTAAAGCCCATCAGTCTCGCTGGAAGCACCGACATGCACCACAAGTAGTTCGACGCCCAGGACGTGGGCGAGATCGAATGCGGCCGCCAACGCCCGTTTCGAGGGGTCCGAACCGTCCACTCCGACAACGACTGGGCCCTCCTGCGTCGCGACGTCGTCGCCACGCGCCCGCCACACCAGCGTCGGGCAGGACGCCGCGTTGATCACCGTGGTCGCGGAATGACCGAAGGCGATGTCGCGTAGCGGGCCCGATTTGTCGGCGGCGAGGATCAGCAGGGTTGCATCGGCCGAGATCGACTCCGCCATTTTCGCCGCCGACAACTCGACGATCTTACTGTCGACCTCGATGCCGGGATCGAGCTCGTGAGCAGATTGGACTGCCTCCTCCAGTCGCTGCTGTGCAGCGTTCCGAATCCTCGAGGGATAGTCGCTCGTCTCCAGCGATGCCGCCATCGCCGCGCTCCACTCGGTCACCGATGATGCGTGCACGATCTCGAGGTGCGCCTGAGCACGTTGCGCGAGTCCCACCGCCCACTTCACCTGGTCGGTATCGGTCGGCGATCCGTCGATGACGACTACGAAACGTCCATCCTCGGTGAGTGGCCCTTTGGTTTGCATCATGGAATTCCTTCGTCCGGCGAGTGGAACGAGACCCGCATTGCGGTATCGCTGCAACTATCGTGCTCGCAGGCGGCGGCCGTCATAAGGGGCGAAGGCCACCTGCAGCGAGGACTTCTGTTGCACCAGCATCGACTGTAGGCCCCTGGTGTCGTGGCCGCATCAGTTACCCGAATGCGTCGCATGATTCGGACTTTTCAGCCACCGGAGACGCTACGCTGGCGAAACGCCGAGCACGAGGAGGTCCCATGGCGCACCTCGGCCCTGAGGAACAGACGGATCGTGGCTCCGAGAACAACGAATTCGACGAACTCGACCAGAGATCGGCCGGTGAGCGCGCCGACGAGGTGAAACCGGGGCGTCGGAGGCGTCAGTGGGTCGGGCTCGCCGCAGGCGTCTTGTTCGCGGCAGTGGTCTACGTTGCACTTCCGAACGAAGTCGAACACGCTGCTCGGTTGACCGCCGGAACGGCCGTCCTCATGGGCATCTGGTGGATGACCGAGGCAATCCCGATTCCCGCGACAGCATTGTTGCCGCTCATTATCTTTCCGATTTTCGATGCCGATGTCGCCGTCAACGACGTGGGCGCCTCCTACGGCAACAACATCATCTTCCTGTTCATGGGCGGCTTCCTGTTGGCGCTGGCGATGCAACGGTGGAATCTGCACCGTCGGATTGCGTTGTTGACGGTCAGCGCCATGGGCACCAAGCCGACGATGGTGATCGCCGGATTCATGATCGCGACCGGCTTCCTGTCGATGTGGGTGTCGAACACGGCGACCGCGGTGATGATGATCCCGATCGGTGTTTCGGTTCTGGTTCTGGTGCTCGACATCGGCAAGAAGGCTGGGGGTACCCCCGCTTCCGGGGACGACGCACCCGACGCCGCAACGATCACGGCGGCGGTGATCAAGAGCAACTTCGGCACTGCCCTGATGTTGGGTATCGCGTATGCGGCCTCGATCGGATCGTTGGGGACGATCATCGGCACCCCACCCAACACCCTGCTGGTGGGCTACCTGGAAGGCGAAGGAATCACCATCGGATTCCTCGAATGGATGATCGCGGGAGTGCCACTCGCGGTGGTCTTGTTGCTTTTTGCCTGGTTTCTGCTCACCCACGTTCTGTTCAAGCCCGAGATCGATGACATCCCCGGCGGCAAGAACCTCATCAGGGGTGAGTTGGATGCGCTGGGAAAGATGGCGCAAGGCGAGATTCGAGTGGCGGCCATCTTCTGTCTGGCAGCAGCATCCTGGGTTGCTGTTCCACTCCTTTTCGACGACCCTCCGATCTCCGATACCGGGATCGCCATGACCGCAGCGATTCTGCTGTTCTTGCTTCCCAGCGGAAGCAAGGCCGGTGTGCGCCTGATGGACTGGGAGACAGCGGTCAAGCTGCCCTGGGGTGTGCTGCTGCTCTTCGGCGGCGGACTTGCCCTGTCGTCTCAGTTCCAGTCCAGCGGCCTCACCGACTGGATCGGCAGTGTGGCAGCAGGTCTCGATACGATCCCGGTGATCCTGCTGATCATCGTCATAACGACGGCAATCATCTTCCTCACCGAGATCACCAGCAACACAGCGACGGCAGCAACCTTCCTACCCATTGCCGGCGGTGTGGCGATGGGGATGAACATCGACCTGCTCACGCTGACCATCCCCGTCGCACTCGCGGCAACCTGTGCATTCATGCTGCCCGTGGCGACACCCCCGAACGCCGTCGCGTACGCGAGCGGTTACGTCACCATCGGGCAGATGATGCGCGGCGGCGTGTGGCTCAACCTCGTGTCCATTGCCTTGATCACGATCGCCGCGTATACCGTCTTCGCCTGGTCATTGGACGTGGCGTATTGACCGAACGATCAATACCGTCATCCCTGGGTGAATACTGACGGTTTCGCGTCCGGCGTGTTTGGACGCACCTCGGAATCCGTTGGCATGCTGGAAGGTTTGTCGACCAACGATTCGCCGTCGATGTCTATCCTCGGCAACACTGCGCGCAGAGCCCTCGGCATCCACCAAGCTCGTTCGCCGAGCAGCAGCATTGCTGCAGGGATGATTGTCATTCGCACCACGAAGGCGTCGAGGAACACCGCCGTCGCGAGGGCGAAGCCCATGGATTGAATGAACAGATCGTCCTGTGCAACGAATGCTGCGAACACCGACACCATGATCAGGGCCGCTGCCGTGACCACGCGCGCACTCTGTGTGAACCCCTCGACCACCGCAGTCGTGGCCTCGCCGCCACGCGAATACGATTCCTTCATCCGCGAAACCAAGAACACGTGGTAGTCCATCGCAAGTCCGAAGACGATGCCGATGAGGAAGATCGGCATCGACGAGGCCAGGGGCGCCGGTGAGAACAAGCCGAACAGGCCGTCCTGGAACAGCAGAACAGTCACACCGAACGTTGCTCCCACGGACAGCAGGAAGCCAGCCGCGGCGGTGAGCGGAACCACGATCGAACCGAACACCACCGTCAACAACAAGAACGCCAATCCGACGACGATGAGCAGGTAGACCGGTAATGCGTTCGACAGACGGTCGGTCACGTCTGTCTGGACGGCAACGATGCCCGTCACGCCGATTTTCGTTCCGGTAGCGGCCTCCACGTCAGCCGTCCCACCTCGCAGATCGGACAACAATGTCTTGGTCGACTCGTCGTTGGGTCCGCCGGAGGGCGTGATGAGGACACGAGCTCCGTCACCGGCATCGTTCGTTCCGATCAACTGGGCGCCCACGACCCCTGGAACGTCCGAAGCCCACTCGATCACGCGCTCGAAGGCGTCCGGAGACTGGGCCTCCTCGGCATCGATCACCATGAGCAGTGGAGCATTTCGTCCGGCACCGAAGCCTCGTTCGATCAGATCCGAACCCTCTCGAGCAGGGGTTCCCACTGCCGCCGTTGCATCGGAGGGCAGCGCCATGGCCAAATGGGTCACCGGTAGTGCAAGCAAAACGAGAGCTACGACGCCTGCGACGAGCGCACGGAACGGTGCGGCCCGCACGACACCGATCCATCTGCGGCCGAGAGTATTTCGTTCGACGGTAGGTTCGCTCGCCGCGCCGACGCCCGGGATGCGCCCAGCGAATGCTCTTCTTCCGAACACACCGATGAGGGCGGGAAGCAACGTCAGTGCAATCAATACGGCGACTGCGACGGTGGCTGCGGCTGCGATGCCCATCGACGTCAGGAACGGTATCCCCACGACGGCCAACGCCGCGAGGGCGATCACCACCGTTGCTCCGGCGAAGACGATCGACGATCCGGCTGTTCCTACGGCCCGCCCGACTGCTTCTCTGCGGTCGCTCACCTCGCCGAGCTCGTGTCGGTATCGGGACAGCACGAAGAGTGCATAGTCGATGCCCACCGCGAGTCCGAGCATCGTTGCCAGCAACGGTGTGGTCGATCCGAGATCGGTGAAGGCGGTCGCAGCAACGACGCCGAGCACGCCGATGGCCACCCCGACCACGGCGGTGATCAGCGGCAGCCCCGCAGCGACGAGAGATCCGAACGTGAAAATGAGAACAACGGCAGCTACCACGAGGCCGATCAGCTCACTCGTCGGGTCGATGACGCTCGAACTCTCCATGCCGGGACCGAAATACCCGATGTCGAGTCCTGAGCTGCGAGCGGTTTCTGCGATCGTCTCCACCCGCGCCTTCGTGTCCTCGCTCACGTCCGCAGCGTCTGTCACGTCGAACGACCATTCCACCGTCCCGACGGCGCCATCGGCACTGAGCGGACTGACTGCGGCTGCGTCGGACCGTGCGCGATCCTCGGAGACTCCATTTTCGAGCGCGTTTGCCACCAGGAGTTCGGTCTGAACCTCCGCCGCCTGGACGGGATCAGCGATTGTCGAGGTCGTCGACAGCTGCGGCAGACCCTGCAGATCGTCGACGAGACGCTGCACCGCGGTTGCTGCCGGGCCGTCGTTCAGAGTCGACCCGTCGGGCGCACCGATGACCATGGTGACGTCCGCGACAGCATCGGCCGGCTCGCCCGCGAAGAGCTCGGCCGCCATCGCCCGAGCTTGCTCGGCCGGCGTGTTGGGAATGGTCAGCGAGTCCTGCATGGGTTTCGACATCGTGACCGCCATGAAGCCGGTGACCACGAGGACTGCAAGCCAGGCCGCCACGACCGACCATTTGTGGTCGAACGCGAAACGTCCGAGTCGGTAGAGCCTGTGCGCCATCAGTTCTCCTCGGACATGCTCGTGACCGACGTCGAACGCAGCTGCACCTCGTTGGCCAGCGCGTCGTTCATGGCGCGGAACTGGGTCAAGGTGTCGTTGCGGAGCATGCCGCGGAGGGGCGGAACCACCAACCCGCGGAAGTGCTCCTCCTGCACGAAGCGGACGCGCCCCGGGGCGATCTCGTCGATGGTGAAGAAGTGCTCGCCGTCGAACAATCCCGGCAACCAGAACTTCCCCTTCCACCGGAATTCTCGGTTCACCGACAACGTCAGCACGGTCGGAGTGAACGTCGAGGTCCCGCCCTTGGTGTCCGCCAGGACGTTGGTGATGGTGGCGCCTTCAGCCAGCGGGCCCGTGGACGAGAGGACGAACGGGTTCCAACGCGGGTAGGACTCCCGGTCCACGAGGACGCTCCAGACCTCGTCCGGCGATGCGTCGATTTCGCGCTCGGCGCGGATGACGAACGATTTGCGAGTGGACCACACTGCGTATGCGACCGCCGCCCCGATTACTACGACCATGACAATAGTTCCCATCCTGGGCATCTCTCTCGACCATTGACCGGTGTTCGCTTGCAACACCTTCGAATTGAGCGGCACTTCGACCGACCGGCCGAATTGCGTTTGCGCACAGAAGGTAACAGTTCCCGGACTCGAGGCCAAGGGACCCGAAGCCGCTCGAAGGCAAGAACGGCGACTCCACAAGAGTTCCTTAAGCGACGCCGAAGTCCCACCCAAGGCCCACCGGCTACGTTTGGTTTCCGTCCGAAACTTTTGTGTGCCCACAGACGATCAGGGAGCCGCGTTCGATGCAGAACTCCGAAGGCGCAGTATATTTCGACGATTTCGTGTCCCACTTCCGCGGAATCGTCGCCGAGAACTCCGACCGCCTGGCGATCTCGTTCCTGTCCGACCGCGGAGAACCTGCCGCGGAACGCACACTGACGTTCGGCGAACTCGACACCCAGTCCGCTGCGGTCGCCGGGTACCTGCGCGAAGCGCACGGCGTCGGTGAACGCGCCTTGCTGTTGTTCGCGCCCGGTCACGAGTTCCTCTACTCGTTCATCGGCTGTCTGTTCGCCCAGGTCATCGCGGTACCGGCACCGGTTCCGACCGACGCGAAGGGAATGGAGCGTCTCGGCAAGATCGTGCGTGATTCCGACATCGGCGTCTTGTTGACAACGGAAGCACTGCGACCCGCGATCACGACGTGGTTGACCGAGAGCGGGCTGGACGAGGTTCGCAGCGTGGTCGCTGTCGACTCGATCGATATCTCGACCGCCCCAAGCTCCCCATTCGAAGCCCCCACACCGGACACGGTGGCGTTCCTTCAGTACACCTCGGGATCGACCACCGACCCCAAGGGTGTGGTCATCACGCACCGAAACTTGATGACGAACCAGCGCGAGATTCACCTGGTCACCGAGGCCACGCAGAACGACGTCGCCGCTGGATGGCTGCCTCACTTCCATGACATGGGCTTGATCGGGCAGCTCCTGCACCCGCTCTACGTCGGCTTCCCCGGGCACTACCTCTCCCCCGTGGCATTTCTGAAGCGGCCGATGCTGTGGCTGGAAACACTGTCCAGATTCGGCGGAACCATGACCGTCGCACCGAACTTCGCGTTCGAAATGTGCACCAGGCGCGCGACCGAAGACAACACGGCCGGTTTGGATCTCGCCCATGTTCGGATCATTCTGAACGGTTCCGAACCGGTGCATCCGCAGACGCTGGTCGATTTCTGCGAACGATTCGCCCCGTCCGGACTCGACGCGAAGGCGGTGTACCCGTGCTACGGCCTGGCAGAAGCAACACTGCTGGTGTCCGGTGTACGCGGAACCGGCTTCACGGTATTCGACGCCGATGCCGATGCCCTCGAGGACAACCGAGTATCTGCGGCAACGGAGAACGGCCCGGTGCGTCCGCTGGTCGGCAGTGGTGTCGTCGGTGTATCGGAGGTTGCCATCGTCGACCCCGCGAGCTTGGAGCGACTGCAGAACGGCCGTATCGGCGAGATCTGGGTCCGAGGCGAGACAGTCGCGCAGGGTTATTGGAGGAACGAGGCGGCCACGGCGGAAACGTTCGACCTGGGATTGTCCGGCGACAAGGGGTACATGCGGACAGGGGACCTCGGTTGCTTCGTCGGGGACGAGTTGTTCGTCACCGGGCGCCTCAAGGACGTCATCATCGTCAACGGTAAGAACCACTACCCGCACGACCTCGAGCAGACCGCCAAATCGGCGCATCCAGCCGTCGAGCTCGGCTTGACGGCCGCCTTCGGGATGGGCGAGTTCCCCGAGCGAGTGATTCTCGTGCAGGAGTTCAGCGCGGATGCTCTCGGCGAAATGGACGCCGCCGATCTGAAACCTCTTTTGCACGAGGCGATTCGACGGTCCCACGGCCTTGTGGTAAGCGAGATCGTACTCGTCGACCGCAAGGTTGTCTCCCGCACTACAAGCGGAAAGATACGTCGGGCCGAGATGCGGGATCATTTCCGCGACGGTCGGCTCGAGGATCGCGGAGCTGCACTGACCGGCGCATCGGCCTCACAATGACCGCCGACCTCGACCTCGATCACGCAGTGTCTGTCGATGAGCTCGAGCACCGCCTCGCGGCTCTACTCGCGTCGGTCGACGCAGCGGACGTCGAAGACCTGGACGACGCGGACGAGTTTCCCACCGAGTTGACCGAAGCCTTGAACCGGCTGGGAGTGCAACGTTGCTACGTCCCCACCCGGTTCGGAGGGCTTCTCGACGACTACCCGGATGCGGGCCGAATCGTCCGCAGCCTGGCGAGGACGGATGTCACTCTCGCTGTTGCACACGGGAAGACATTTCTCGGGGCCGTATCGGCCTGGGTGGCCGGGAACGACGAGCAACGCCAGCAACTCGCGGACCTCGTCTGCGAGGGGAAGCAGGTGTCATGGGGGTTGACCGAGCGATCACGCGGAAGCGATCTGCTCTCCGGTGACGTCCACGCGGACGCCATCGATGTGCACGGTCACGCCACGGACGCGAGGGTGGGCTTCGGACAGGACGCCGACGGGTTTCTGCTGCACGGCGAGAAGTGGCTGATCAACAACGCGACCCGCGGACATGCAGTCTGCGTACTGGCACGCACCCGCGACGGCGGCTCCGCGCGGGGCTACAGCTTGTTCCTCGTCGAGAAGTCCGAACTCGGTGCCGCGACATTCGGCACACTGCCGAAAGAGCTGACCCACGGCATCCGGGGCGCCGACATCAGCGGCATCACTTTCGATCGTGCATACGTGCCGGCGTCAGCTCTGGTCGGACGCGAGGGTCACGGCCTCGAGATCGTACTCAAGGCCCTGCAACTGACTCGCACGATGTGTTGCTACCTCTCGCTCGGCGCCAGTGACCACGCCCTGGCGATCACGGGCCGGTTCGTCCGCGATCGTGTGCTGTACGGTCGCACGCTCGGCGATCTGCCTGCCGCGCGAACCGTGCTCGTCGAATCGTTCGGCGCTCACTTGCTGGCGGAGGCATTGACCACTGTCGCAGCACGGTCGATGCACGTTCTGCCTGGCGAACAGTCCTGCCTGGCGGCCGCGAGCAAGTACCTCGTCCCGTCGACGATCGAGTCGACGATGATCGACCTCCGCAGACTGATGGGTGCCCGATCGCTCCTCTCGGGGATCGGTACCGAAGGAACCCTGTACAAGGTCGAGCGAGACCACAGAATCGTCTCCCTGTTCGACGGAAACACCGTGGTCAACCTGAACACTCTGATCAGCCAGTTCTCGGTACTGCTGTGGAAGAAGCACGCACGGACCGCCGAGGACCAACACAACCTCCGAGTGTCCGCCTCCATCGGTGCGCCGCTCCCGGCTCTCGATCTCGACCGACTGTCCTTGATTCCCCGCCGCGGGCTCGGGCTACTCTCTGTTCTCGCCGAATCGGTCCGCGAACTCGACAAAGCCCTCGACAGCCGGGACTCAGGGCACGCATTCGTGCTCGACTGCGCGCAGGAGTTGGTTCATACCGTCGAGACACTGTCCGAGGAAACCCGCCTGCTGGGCCGTGACCCAGTCGAAGTTCCGACTGCGGCTTTCGTTGCAGCGGAACAACTCGCAGCATGTATCGCCGGATCAGCGGCAATACAGATATACCTGAATAACAGAGCAGATATGCCTTCAGACGCACTGTGGTCCGATGCACTCTGGCTACAGCTCGCGCTGCACACCGCACTCGCCAGAATCGGGATACGACGCCCCCTGCCCCTCGACAGCGTCGACGCCGGCTATCGCGTGCTGCTCGATCAGCTCGGCCGTCACTCGCACCCGACGCTGTTCGACGTGCCGGGCTCAGGCAACGTCGACGACGGGCGGGTGATCGCATGACCAGCCTCGACACACTGCTCGGCGATCCGTACGATCCCGACAACGCCTACGGGGTCACCGGTGTTCTCGAAGCCGACGAACGCCGCGAGATCATGGCCGGAACACGATCGGTCCTCGACAGCTACGGGTTCGGCGCGGAGTTCGTGCCGACTGCACTCGGTGGCCGATTCACCTCGACCGAGCGGCTGATTCAGTTGCTACGACCAGTTTTCGGACGCGACGCCTCACTCGGCCTCGGGTACGGTCTCACCTCGTTCATGGCCGCGGTCAATGTCTACGCAGCAGGTCGGGACGACCAGAAGGCTGCGGTTGCTGCAACGCTGATGTCGGGCACTCCGATCTCCGTTGCCTACCACGAGCTCGATCATGGGAACGACTTCGGCGCGAATGCACTGCAGGCCACGGATGACGCCGACATCTACCGGCTGAACGGCACGAAATCGGTGATCAACAACGCCGACCGGGCAGCGTCGGCCGTCGTGTTCGCTCGCACCGGAGCATCCGGATCCGGTGGCCGGGAGCACTCGCTGTTCTTGGTCGATCTCGACGGTCCCGACTCGCCCACAGCGACTCCCCGGCATCGGAGCTTGGCTCTGCGCGGTTGTCGACTCAGTGGACTCGACTTTCGGAACACGCCGGTGGCGTCCTCGAACATGCTGGGTGCACCCGGCACCGCAGTCGAAACCGCCCTCAAGTCTTTCCAGGTGTCGAGATGTGTGGCCGCGGGCGCAGGTCTGGGGCCAGTCGACGAGAGCCTCTTCGCGGTCGCCGGTTTCACTTCGCGAAGGCGCCTGTACGGCCGCGACCTTTCGGATCTACCGCACGTTCAGCACACTCTCGCAGCGGCTTTCGCTGATCTCATGGCCGCAGAATGCATGATCGCCGACGCGGCCGAGACACTGCATACCCGGCCGGAATTCGGTAGTGCGCACTCCGCTGCAGCGAAATACATCGTTCCGAGGGTCTTGGAATCTGTGATGTCCGACCTGTCTGTCGTTCTCGGTGCGCGTTTCTACCTGCGAACGGGACCGTACGCACTGTTCGGCAAGCACTATCGTGATTTTGCCGCACTCGCGATCGGACATGCGGGTGGAGCTGCCTGCCAGTTGGCGATCCTGCCCCAGCTCAAGCGCCTGACCACCCGGGGTGACGCGGCCGCAGCCAGCGCCCGTGAATCCGAACCAGTGCCGTTGAATTTCGCGTCCCTGCGGATGCTCAGCCCTGGACCGGACCCTGTCCTGAACCGTCTTCGAGTCGGCATCGAGTCGGCGCCGAAGCATCCAGCGCTGGCCGAGGTGTGGCCAGTTCTCGCGGGTGCTGTCACCGAGCTGCGGTCAGGGGCCGCAACCCTGACTCCGCAGGACCTCGGTGTGACCGCGTCTGCCGCGGCGATGCGCCTCACCGAGCAGTATTCGCTGCTCCTCATGGCCGCTGCCGTCGTCGACAGGCTCGATGGGGACGCCCCGCCGTGGGCAGTGCTTGCCCTGCACCGCATCGCCGAACGGGTGGCAGGCCTGCGGCTGGCGGCACCTACCCATGTCGTACTCGAGACCTTCACCGAAGTACTCCGACGAACCCACGAGGGGCGCGCATTCGATCTTCGTGAGCGTGCAGTCCCCCGCACGATGCCCTGACGCCCGGGCCCGAGCGATCGGGCCGCAGCAACCTTCATCCACTACAGATCAACAGCACTACACCGTCATTCATGCACTCCCGTCACGCCAGAAGGAACGACTATGCCTGCTCGTCCGATCGACGAAACCGAATGGCTGATCGAGAAGCTCGCAGGATTCCTCCGAATCCCACCGAGTTCGGTCGACATCGACCGCCCACTTGCCGAGTACGGACTCGATTCGGTCTATGCCCTCACCCTGTGCGGTGACATGGAGGACGAGTTCGGAATCGTGGTCGAACCCACGATGGCGTGGGACTACCCGAGTGTCTCTGCGATGGCGGGGTATCTACGCTCCGAGATAGCAGCCAAGGCCAGCTCGTGACTGCGATTGCACCCGTCGCGGTCACCGGCATCGCCTGTCGGTTCCCCGGTGCGCCTGACGCCGCGGCATTCTGGAAGCTGTTGGTGGAGGGGCGCCACGGCACCACCGAGGTGCCCTCGGATCGCTGGACCAGTGCGGACTGGGCGGGCGGTTCGGAGTCTTCTCGCCAGCCGAGTCGATTCGGTGGGTTCATCACCGGGCACGGCGAGTTCGATCACTCCTTCTTCGGCATCTCACCGGCCGAGGCGAGTGAGATGGACGTTCAGCAGCGGTTGATTCTCGAAATGTCCTGGCACGCGATCGAAGATGCTGGAATAGATCCCACCAGCTTGGCCGGCAGCAACACCGGCGTCTTCGTCGGGATGATGTCGAGTGACTGGACCTCGATGGCGATGTCGAGTCCGGCAGAGATGACACCGCATCGAGGCACCGGCGGAGGCTACTGCATGGCAGCCAACCGCGTGTCCTACCACCTCGACCTGCACGGCCCGAGCATGACCGTCGACACCGCGTGTTCCTCTTCGCTGGTGGCAGTCCATCAGGCCGTCAACGCAATTCGGATCGGCGATGTCGACACCGCGATCGTGGCCGGGGCCAACATGATGCTCTCGCCCGCCTTGTCGGTCTTCTATGCCGAGTCCGGACTCGCCTCCACGGACGGCAGATGCAAGCCGTTCTCCTCGCGGGCCGACGGAATCGGGCGCGGTGAAGGTATCGGAGTCGTCGTGCTTCAGCGTGAGACCGAGGACATCGCACGTTCGGGGATGTCGTACGCCCGGGTCCTGTCCTCGGCCGTCAATCACGACGGGCGCAGCAACGGGATTTCCGCACCCAGCATGTGGTCACAGATCGACGTTCTCGAGTCGGCGTATTCGCGGGCCTCGCTGGTTGCGTCCGACGTCGACTTCGTCGAAGGGCATGGCACGGGGACTGTCCTGGGCGACATGATCGAGTCTCGTGCCCTCGGGAAAGTACACGGCGTAGACCGCGCCGAGCCGTGTCTGCTCGGTTCGGTGAAGGGCAATGTCGGTCATCTCGAGGGAGCCGCGGGAATCGCTGGATTCATCAAGGCAGCGCTCTCGGTGAAGAAACGTGTCTTTCCCCCATCACTGTTCGCCGATCCCGAGAACAACAGTCTCGGACTGGGCGAGAAGGGTTTGCAGCTGAACGCCTCGGTAGCCAGGCTGCCACGCAGATCGCTCGTGGGCGGGATCAGTTCGTTCGGTATGGGCGGGACCAACGCGCACGTGGTCATCGGGTCACCCAGCGAATCCCGTTCTCCCAGTCGCCTGTCCGGTACTTCGGTGATCACCGTCTCAGCAGTGGACGAGAGCGCATTGGCCACCAACGCCATCGAACTCGCCGACTTCGTTGCCGATATCTCCGCCGACCGCTTCAACCAGGTCGCCTACTCGACCAATATGGTCAAGTCCGGTCTTCGATCGCGCCTGGCCGTCGTGGCCGACAGCGCGGCGGAGGCGTCGGCGGCCCTGAGACGAGCTGCTGTGGAACGCTCGGCCAGCGACGTAGAGCGGGGCCGGACGCCCGCGCCGGCGTTTCTGTTCACCGGGCAGGGATCGCAATACCCGGCGATGGGCAGTGCCCTCGCGCGCCAATGCCCGGCATACGCGGAGAGGCTGCTCGAGGTTCTGGACGCGGCACCGGCCGAACTGCGTTCGGATCTCGAAAAGGTGCTCTTCCTGGAGGACTCCGCCGACCTGGTGCGCCGTGCCGCTGTTGCGCAGCCTGCCCTGTTCGCAGTCCAACACGCCTTGGCCGCAGCCTTCCTCGACGTCGGCATCCGCCCCAGCGCAGTTCTGGGACACAGCCTCGGTGAGTTCGCAGCGGCCGTCGCAGCGGGTGTTCACTCGATGCCGGAAGCCCTTGCACTGGTCTGCGCGCGCGGTCGCGCAATGGACTCCGCCTCGCCCGCCGGCGGAATGCTCTCCGTCCGTGCCGACGCCGAGACCATCGCATCACGCGTGGACCTCGATGCGACGCTGTGCATCGCCGTGATGAACGGTCCGCGAAACACCGTGCTCGCAGGTGAGGCCGCAGCGCTCGAACGTGCCGAACGCGCTCTGGCCGAGTTCTCGCCGAAGCGACAGCGGGTGACCCATGCTTTCCACTCCCCCGCGATGGAACCGGCGGCTTCGGCGTTCCGGGCCGAGGTGGGATCCGGTATGTCGGCCGGCGACGCAACGATGGGGTTCTACTCCACCCTCCGCGGCCACCGGATCGACGGTCGCGACATCTCGCTCGACTACTGGAGTGAGCAGATGGTCCGGCCGGTTCGCTTCCTCGCCGCATTCGAGGCGCTCGCCGACGACGCCCGACCTACGCATCTCATCGAAATCGGTCCGCACGCGGTCCTGACGACCCTGGCACGCGATATCGGCACCTCGGGTGCGGACTGCCTCGTTCCTATCGCAGGGCCCGCATCGGTCGGATCGGAGTTCGCGCAAGTTCTCGCGACTCTCTACACCGCGGGTGCCGACATCGTGTGGCCTGCGCTGTACGAACCGCAACACCGCACGATTCGACGCCTCCCCGGATACCGCTTCGATCACGACCGGCATCGGTTGGCGAGCAAGCCGGCGCTGCGACTGCGTTCGAGTATGCCTGCCGCAGAATCGGGGCTCGAGAGCCCGGCGGTCGGGGCGGAATCGAGCGGCCTCACGGCCGGACGGTCGTCCTATGCAGCGGCGGAAGCGGCTTCGGGTGAAGTCGATTTCGATCTCGAAACGTCGATTTGCACAGCCATCGCGCAGCTCGGTGGATTCGACATGGCCGAGTTCACTCGCGAATCCCGACTGCGCGACGATCTCGGCTTCGACTCCATCATGGCAGTCCGACTCGGGGATCGAGTCAACGAGATACTCGCGCCGTGCCCACCCATAGCTGTGGTCGATCTCGCCGACAACCTCGACACCGTCGGCAGTCTCGTCGACTTCGCCCACCAGCACGCGCAGCAGCATGTGCGCACACCGATTCTCGAAGGAGCGAACTGATGTACGTGCTCGCAACCGGGACCTGCCTGCCCGGCAATGCAGTGGACAACTCGGCGCTCGCTGCACGCTTCGGCATGAACGCCGAGTGGATCGAGCTGTTCGTCGGCACCCGAACACGTTACTTCGGAGTCGATCTCGAGTCCGGGGAGCGAACGCACTCGATCGTCGATCTCGGGACGCACGCAGCCAGACAAGCGCTCGATCGCGCCGGGCTGGAGCCGTCGGACGTCGATTTCCTGGTACTGGCCACTGCAACGCCGGATACGCTCATGCCGACCTCTGCCACCGGAGTCGCAGATCGGCTCGGTATGAACCTCATTCCTGCGTACCAACTGCAATCCGGCTGCTCAGGGGCGATATCGGCCTTGGACGTCGCGCGCCGCATGCTCGACGACGAAAACCGAATCGGTCTGGTGATCGGGGCCGACCTGTGCGCCAAACATATGGTTCTGGACCGCGATATCAGCTCCATGCACCCGTCGAAGCTCGTCAACTACATGCTCTTCGGTGACGGGGCGGGCGCGATGGTGATCTCCGCGGACCCGGATGGTGCAATCATGCGAGCGAACACCATCCATTGCGTGTTCAGCGGCGCGGGCAGCGTTCCAGGGCAGACAATCGAGTGGTTCGGCGATGCCGATCGCGATTCGGAAGTTCCTGCCGTGCAGGAGGACTACAAGGCAATCGAACGACGCGTGCCCGGCATGAGCGTCGAGACCGCACGCGAACTCCTGCGTCGATCATCCTGGACCACGGACGACGTCGGCTACCTCCTGCCGCCCCAGCTGTCCGGAATCATGACGGCCCGCATCCGGAAAGAAATGGGCATGGACGGTGCACGCGAGGTCAGCTGCGTCGCTGAGACCGGAAACAGCGGAAACGCCCTGGCGTTCCTCCAATTCGACCTCCTCGCCGAGGTCATCGGGCCCGGTGAACGGGCCCTTGCCGTTGCCATCGAGTCCAGCCGCTGGATTCGCGGCGGAATCACGCTGGAGGGATTGTGACCACCACCAACCCGCACGATCCGATTGCGGTATCGATACTCGGTAGTTCGACCGTCCGCGGACTCGAAGCCCCTCTCGTCGCGGAGCTTGCGCGACATGGCTTCACCTCGGCGATTCGCATCGGTGGATACGGCACCTGGGCTCTGGAATTGATGGACGACCGAGCTCAGGTCTTCGAACACGACCCCATGATGACCGTCGTGATGCTCGATGCGAAGGTGGTCCTGGATAACCTCGGCGACACCTGGACGGCGCAGGACATCACCAAGGCCCTCGATCTCGTCGCCACCCAGCTCGAGGAGTCCCTGCCGGCTCATGCAACACGGCGGCTGACTGTCCTCACGACGATCCCTTTGCCCATGGCCGTGCTTGCGATGTCGATAGACCTGACATCCAAAGCACGAATCGGTGCCGCGTGGCGCCGATTCAATGCGCGCTTGCTCGACCTGGCCGTGGCGGACCCCTCGATCGTGGTTCTGGATGCGGATGCGATTCTCACCGAGATCGGACCCTTGGCCGATCCTCGTATGGCGGCCTACGTCGGCATAGCGCTCGGCACCGACTTCATGCGCGAGTGCGCGCGTCAGATCGGCCACATCGCCCGTTCGCGTCGCGGCTTCGCCAGCAAGGCGCTCGCGCTCGACCTCGATGGAACCCTTTGGGAAGGAATACTTTCCGAGGATGGCATCGACGGTATCAACTTTCGACACGGCCATTCCGGGGAGGCATACGCAGCGTTTCGACGCGCACTTCGCCAGCTCGCCTCACAGGGAGTGCTGCTGTCGATTCTGAGCAAGAACGACGACGACCTGGTCCGACGGGCACTGCTGGACCACCCCGACTCCGACATGAGCGAAAGCGATTTCGTCAGCATACGAGCCGATTGGAACCCCAAGCCCGGCAATCTGGTCGAGGTCGCGGCCGGTCTCGGAATCGGTGTGGACTCCTTCGTCTTCGTCGACGATTCCCCGTCGGAGCGGGGTGCGATGCGCTCGGCCATGCCTTCCCTGCCGATCGTGGCCGTCGACCCGGATGAGCCCGCGTTGCATGTCGTATCGCTACTGCGCGACGGGTGGTTCACCACCACGTCCATCACGGATGAGGACACAGCACGAACGGCCAGGTATCGAATCGAGATGCAACGCAAGTCGCTGCGCGAGCGCGCGCAGGACATCGAGACCTATCTGCGCGATCTCGGAACGACCGTGGTGGTCTTCGAACCCCTCGGCGTCGAGATCGCTCGGATCGCGCAGATCACCCAACGCACCAATCAGTTCAACCTGACAACTCTGCGCATGGACGAACAGGCGGTGCGGTCGTGGATCGAGAATCCGCAGTCCGCAGTGCTGGCAATCGAATGCGCGGACCGGTTCGGCGACCACGGAATCGTCGGCGCTGTGTTCCTCGAGCGTGCAGGCACGACCACATTCGTGCGCAACCTCGCGCTGTCCTGCCGGGTCTTGGCTCGCGGGGTGGAAACTGCCCTGCTCGCGTACGTAGCGCAGGGCGAGTTCACGCGTGGGCAAACGGAGATGATCGCTTGGCGCACACCGAGCGCGAAGAACTCGGCCACCGCCAGCCTGTACCTCGATCACGGGTTCCGCGTGTCCTCGCACGATCATCGTGCAGCGCACGGCCTGAGTTCGGACTCCGACCAATTCGTCCTGGCTGCCGCCGACGCGCCGTCGGTGCCGCTGTATGTAGACATCAAGGAGAGATGAACAATGACCGAGGAACGATTCGTCGAGCTGGTACGCGCTGAAAGCGGCTTGGACATCACGCAGTCGGGCCTGTCGACTCCATTCGACGGCATCGCCGGATGGGACTCGCTCTACCTGTTGAAAGTCATCACAGCAGTGGAGGGCGAGACAGGCAGACCGGTCTCGGTCGTTCGCGCCATGGAAAGCACGAGCCTGCAGGACATCTACCAGGTCGCCACGGCATGACCTCGCTGGTGTCGATGGCTCGGAGTCTTGGGGTGGTGCCGAACAGCCGATGGCACACCCTTGCGTTCCTCGCAGGCAACGGCGGTCGCAGTCCGGTGTACCTCGGCGTGGAGGTGGATGCGTCGGCGATGCTCGCCCGCAGAGCCGACACGGCCGCAGCGTCGATCGTTGCCCAGGTCGTCGCTGCAGTCGGCACGGTCTGGGCGCGCCACCCGGAGGCGAACTCCTCGTTCACCTCCCTCGGTCTGCCGTTCGTGGCGCGTCACCGTGATGTCGACGTGAAGCTGTCGTTCGACATCACCGTCGCAGGGACGAGAACTGTGCAGTCGGCGATTCTCGCTGCCGCACAGAATGTATCGGCCACCGAAGTCACCGAATGGATAGCTGCGACACGTACACGGCTCGAGGCGGGCGACCGTGGGCCCGTCCGCGCTCTGCAGTTCCTTCCCGGTGTGGCCGGCCGTGCCGCCTTCGAGTTGGCCACCCTGCTGCCATGGGGCCACCGATCGCTGGGAACCGTTGCCGTCACTTCACTGGGCCACCGTCCGATCCGGCACTTCTATTCAGACGGAGGCACCACGATGACGGTGGGGATCAGCAGACTGACCGAGACCGTCGCACTCGTGAACGACGCCGTCGTCAGCAGGACGGTGCTACCGCTGTCGCTGACTTTCGACCACCGGGTGATCGACGGCGCTCTGGCGGCCGAAGTCGCCGCAGACCTTGTCTCGGCGCTGGAATCCCCCGTCGCACGAACCGCACCCGAACTCGAACGGACCGTTTGACATCATGGACTACCTCGACGACTTGAAGACCCTGGTCGCCCTGCATGCGCGCGCCCAGGGAATGGGTCCCAGGCACACTCGAAGGATCCTCGACTCCATCACCACGCTGGAGGACGGGGAAGGCGGATGGGCGGACGCATGGTTCGCAGAAGGCACTGCTCGACTGGAGGCTGGTCGAGACCGCGAGGCCATACAGCTTTTCAACCTGGCCCGCTTTCCTTTCGCCTCCTCGCCTCGTCGGAAGCAGGCGTACAAGGCATGCACCGCCGCGTTCACGAATTGGGCAGCGGAGATCGACGGCGTGGAGAAGCTCACTGTCGCGCTCGACGGGTCCACCGTGCCGGTCTGGTTCCGGGGACTACCCACCGACGGTCCGAGTCCGCTGCTCGTGGTGATCGGCGGGATAGTCAGCCCGAAAGAACAGTGGGCAGAGATGCTGCTGTCCGCACGCGCACTAGGTATGGCAGTGGTGATCGCCGACTTCCCCGGGGTAGGTGAGAATTCGACTCGCTACAGCGAGAACAGTTCGGTGCTGATCTCGGCCATCGTCGATGCAGTGTCGACACGCATGATGATCGAAGGCGTCCACGCACTCGCGATGAGCTTCGGTGGCACCCTCGTTCTGAAAGCCGCGGCGACCGATCCTCGCATTCGTTCGATGGTAACGGTCGGGGCACCGATCAAGTACCTCTTCGGGAGCGCATCGATATCAGGTGAGCTGCCCGCAGCCACCGTCCGCACTCTCGAACACGTCACCTGCGCTACAGGTTCGGCATTGGCGTCGACGCTGGCCGGCTGCGCTCTGGACGATCGCGAACTCGACCGCATCAAGATTCCGGTTCTCTACCTCAAGAGCAGCCAGGACGAGATCACCCCTGCAGCTGAATCACAGCTGGTGCGAGACCGCATAGTGAACTCGCGCGTCATCGAATTCGACGATGTCCATGGCTCGCCCGAACACATGACGGCTATCCGGTTGTGGACCATCGAGGCGTTGATGCAGCAGACCGGGCTCAAGCCGGTTGCAGGTGCGGCCCTGTCGCTGATTCTCTCGCTGGGGTCACGCCTGTCGATGTTGTCACCGGTCGATCTGGGCAGGCGTGCAGCATGATCGATTCTGCTGCAGAGGCTGTCACGGAATCGCCTACTGTGCTGTGCTTTCACCATGCCGGCGGATCGGCCTCGGTGTACCGACGCTGGTCCGACTCCGCCATCCTCGACGTCGTTCCCGTCCAGCTTCCGGGTCGCGAGAACCGCCGCCGTGAACGGCGTTTCACGGATCTGTCCGCACTACTCGATCTCCTGGAGATCGAGCTCGCGGATGTGATGAACAAGCCGTACGTGCTGTTCGGCCACAGCATGGGCGCCCTCGTGGCCTACCGGCTTGCCGTTCGTGCACTCGAAGCAGGGCGCCGACTGCCCGAGTCGTTGGTGGTCGCAGCCGGTGCGCCGCCGCACGTGCCCACACTCCCGCTTCCGCTGGACTCCTTGACCGATCTGGAAATCGCGCACGCGCTCGCCGAGTTCGACGGCCTACCAGCAGTGCTGTTGGACCGGCCGGAATGGCTCGGGCCGCTGCTGGCCGTCGTCAAAGACGACATCAGGGTGTGTCAGAGCAACCGTGTCGACGACACCACGACATTGCCGATACCGATCCACGCAATCGGCGGTACCACCGACCGGCTGGTCTCGACGGCTTACCTCGAACAGTGGGACCGGCACACAAGCAGAGAATTCTCCATGACCACTATCGACGGGGGACACTTCCTCACCACGGACAACAGCGAGGAACTGTTTTCTCTGGTGGAGCGGATCGTCCGCACGACCGTCGGGTCGGTGAGCATCCCATGACGATCGAATCGGCCCAGGGCAGGCGCATCGGGCGCGGGCCCGTCGAGTCCCCGGCTCCGCGCGGACTCGAAACCGGACTCGCCCTCGCGGGGCTCGCCGGGTGGGTGGCGTTCTTCGCGCCGACGCAGGTATTGCTCGCGGTCGCGACCGAACGTATGTACCCCTCCGACAAAGAGCTCTTCTTCGGATTGATCTCCGCGGCGGGCAGCGCGGTCATGCTCATCAGCTATCCCCTGATCGGGGCCTTGTCCGATCGATTCCTGCAGACCGTCGACAGACGGACGGTGTCGCTGGTCGGTGTCGTTCTCGCAGCGGCCTGTCTGGTCATGACGGGACAAGCCGACAGCGGTGTGGAACTTGTCATCTGGTGGTGCGCGACACAAGCCGGAATCGCCGCGATCCAATGTGGCGTGGAAGCAACTGTCGCCGATCGGATTCCGGTCGCACACCGTGCTCGCATCGGCGGGAAACTCGCGGCGGCGCAGATGTTCGCCGCCTTGCTCGGTACTGTCGTCGCGTCAGTCTCCACCGATCTGTCCGTCTCGTACCTGGTCGTCGCCGGCGTCGTCGTACTGCTGGCGGCGCCGTTCATCTTCGTGTCGACCACACGTGAGCCGAAATCGGTTCTCACACCGCCCTCGCCGGGGCCTGAACGCAACCGCGAGCACACCTCGACACCACAGTTGTGGCTGGGATGGACCAGCCGAACGCTTGTCCTGTTCGGGCTGGGCAACGTGACTCAGTTCCTCTACTTCTTCGTGCACGACGAGCTTGCACGGCCGGAGCCTGCTCGCGCTCTCATTCTGTTGACCGGGCTCTTCGTGGTGTCCGTCGTGGTGAGCGCTCTGGTGTTCGGGAGGCTGTCCGACCGTATCGAGGACCGGACCGGGCCGGCAATCATCGGCTCGGCGCTCGCAGGACTTGCGGCATCGGTATTCGGGTTCACCTCCTCCTGGCCCGTGATCCTCTGTGCGGCAGTTGCCTTCGGAGTCGGACTCGGCGCGTTCATGGGGCCGACGTTCGCACTGCTCACCGAGTTGCTCCCCGATCCCAGACACCACGGCCGAGACCTCGGGCTGCTCAACTCGGCGGTCGTCGCCCCCAGCGCGCTGGCCCCTGTGGTGGGGGTCGCGATCCTGCGACTCGAACACGGCTTCACCGTGCTGTACGTGGTCGCAGGCGTGTCGCTTCTATTCGGATCGGCCGCGATGTACGTGCTGCGTCGGCGCAACCGCGCCATCTCGATGGGTGCGCTATGACCGCGACCGAGGTACAGGTCAGCCGACGACCCTGGGTCGTCCTGGTCGCCATGTCGGCGGCTGTCACGATCGTCATCTTCAACAGCTCTGCCATCAATGTCGCCTTGCCGACGATGGCCACCGAACTCGGGCTCTCGGCAGCAGCCATGCGCCTGGTCGTCGTCATTAACTCGGTGACGTTCGCGGCCATGCTGCTACCTGCGGGATACCTGTGCAACCGAACGGGAGCGCGGACCGTATTGCTGCTCGGTCTGCTGGCGACCGGACTGGGCGGAGCCGCAGCAGCTGCCGTCGACAACGTGCCGACCATCATGATCTCCCGTGCGGTGATGGGCGTCGGCGCCGCGTGCGTGATGCCGTCGACCCTCGCGCTCGTCGTCGCCACGACTTCCGAGGCGGGCCGATCGAGGGCCATCGCAGTGTGGAGTGCGGTATCGGTGGCCGGGGCGGCAGGAGGCCCGATCATCGGCGGAATCCTCGTCGACGGATGGGGCTGGAACTACATCTTCGTGGTGTCGGCCGTCGGTTCAGCCGCGATGGCCACTGCCATTCTTCTGCTGGTGCGTCCGCAGGCAAAGCTGCCGCAATCAGCGGTCGACGTCCGGCTTCTCGTGCTCGCTGCCGGCGCCATCACCACCTTCGTGCTGGGTGTGACGGTCGTCAGCGACGAGATGCTGCCCGGCATCGCTCTGATCGCGGTTGCCTGTGTCCTCGCCGCAGCAGCGTGGGCAGTGAGCGGCAAGAAACCCGACAGCACCGGTGACGAGCCGCCGCGAACCCGAGAGCAACGTCGTGAGTTCTTCGGCGCGTCGGTCTCGAACATGCTGTTGTTCTTCGCTCTCGCCGGGACATTGTTCGTACTGACCCAAAAACTCCAGTTCCAGTTCGGGCTGTCACCGTCGACGGCCGGGTTCGCTGTCGCGCCGGTGACGCTTGCGTTGCTGATCGGAGTTGCTGTATCCACGCCGTGTTCGAGCGCCTTCGGTCGCCGACCCGTCGTCGTGGGCGGCCTCGTCACCGCAGCGATCGCCTCGATCACGCTCTCCGCGTTCGGAGGCGAACTGAGCACCGTGCTGGGTGCGGTGTTCTTCGCAGGCATCGGCGTCGGAATGGCGCTCCCGCTCGTCACCGAATCCATGGTTGCCTCCGTGCCCTCCCATCGCGTGGGCGAGGCCGCGGCGGTCAACGACACGATGCAGGAAATCGGATTCTCCCTGGGCGTCGCGGTCCTCGGTTCGGTCCTGGCCGGCTTCTACCAAGCTGGACTACGCGAAACATCGACCGAGACTGGGTCGCTCGGCGCAACCCTGGCCGAAGCCGACCGACTGGGCGATCGGGAACTACACGACGTGGCAATGTCCGCGTTCTCGACCGGATCGACCGCCGCCTTCACCGTCGGAGCAGTCTTCCTCGTGGCCGGCGCGATCATCGCCCACATGTACCTCCCCTCGACCGACCGAACAGCACGAAACGGAGCGAGATGAACACGACCCTGGCGTCGACTCCCCTTGGCCTACTGCACGACACCGCTGCGAAGTCACCGACTTCGATCGCGCTCCACGCCCCCGGCGGGCACACGGTCGAGTACGGGGACCTGGCCGGTCTGGTCGCCGAGACAGCGGCCGCACTCGCCGCGACGGGCGTATGTCCCGGGGATCGTGTCGTCACACGGTTGCCCAACGATGTGCCGGCAGTCTTGCTGATCTTCGCAGCGTGGACGGTCGGTGCGATCGCCGTTCCGCTTCCCCCGTCGACGACGGACAGTCAATTGCACTCCGTAGCAGCGGATTGCACGGCAGCCCTCATCGTGGTCCAGTCCCTACCGAGCGACGAATTTTCGAGTGGTTCAACGGTTCTGACCTGGAGTGACCTCATCGCTGTCGAGACTCTCGAGCAAACCGTGCACCGCCCGGTCGCCGGAGCGGAGCCCGCGCTACTGATGTACACCTCGGGCAGCACTTCCAAGCCCAAGGGTGTGATCTGCCCGGCTGCCGCAGTGGTCTTCGCCGTGGACTCGATCGGGCAGCGGCTCGAATACAGGGCATCCGACCAGGTACTGCTGATGTCCCCATTGTCCTTCGACTACGGCCTGTATCAGATTCTGCTGTCCTTCTCCGCCGGTGCTTCAGTGGTGCTCGCCGACGCTGCGGACGCCTTGGGTCTACTGAAGACCATTCGGTCGCTGCCGGTGACCGTCGTGCCGGCGGTGCCTGCCGTTGCAGGCATGCTGCACACGCTCCTCTCCCGTGGCGGCAGCATCGAGACGGTACGGATGGTCACCAGCACCGGAGCGGACCTCCCCCCGTCACGAATAGCGCAGTTGCGCGGTGTGTTCCCGAATGCAGCGATTATCGCCATGTACGGAATCACCGAATGCAAGCGCGTGACGATCGCCGAACCCGATATCGACCGCCACCGCCCAGGGTCGGTGGGGCGGGCGATCCCCGGCACCAAGGTGTCCATAGTCGACGACGACGGCCAGGAAGTCGAAACGGGCAACGAAGGTCAGATTGTCGCTATCGGGCCGCACGTCATGAGTGGCTACTGGAACGCCGAACACCTCAGCGCCGAACGCTTCGGTACCGATGCCGCTACCGGTGAACGGTGCCTTTTCACAGGGGATTACGGCCGTGTCGACCCCGACGGGCACCTCTACTTCACCGGGCGTCGAGACGACATCTTCAAGTCCAACGGAGTACGCACGAGCGTGTCCGAAATATCGGCCGCGGTCGAGTCGCTCGACTGCGTTCAGTCCGTCATTGTTCTCAAGCCCACCGAGGAGCGGGGACTGGCCATCGTCGTGACGGCAACGGCGTCCGAACCCGCAGTCCTGACGGCGCTGTCCGCGCTGCTCGAACCTGCCAAGATGCCGACGCGCTGCGTCGTGCTCGAAGAACTACCACTCACCGCCAACGGAAAAGTCGACACCCGCCGCGCGGTGCTCGCATTGACGAAGGAAACGCCATGACACGCCATGCCGACATCGCCCGTGACTTTGGAACACCGGTCTACATCTTCGACGCAGAGCGACTCGAGTCGGCAGCGCACGATCTCGCCCGTGCGTTGCCGCAACCGAGCTCCATCTATTTCTCGCTGAAGGCGAACCCGAATCCCGCTGTTGCAGAGACACTTCGACACGCTGGGTGTTCAGCAGAGGTGAGTTCCATCGGAGAGCTCGATGCGGCGCTGACCGCAGGCTTCGACGCCGCCGACATCATCTACACCGGGCCGGGAAAAACCGACGAGGAAATCGTGCACGCTCTGACGAGCGGCGTTCGCGAGTTCTCGACCGAGTCGAGGACGGATCTGCAGCGGCTGTCCACACTTGCCGAAGGCTTGTCGATACAAATCGGAATCCTGTTGCGTGTCAACAGTGAATCGGCACCGGGAGCAGCAGGAATGCGGATGACGGGAGCGTCGTCCCAGTTCGGCATCGATACCGGGACCGTCCCGTTGACGCGCGAGGACATCGATCTTCCCTCCATCGAGGTCCACGGCTTCCACTTCTACCCACTGAGCAATGCCTCCGACGAGGCGGCGCTCATCTCCGAGATGAAGAACAGTATCGATACCGCGTGCAGACTGCGCGACGAGCTGGGCATCGAATTGAAGATTCTCGACCTCGGTGGCGGTTTCGCCGCACCGTACGCTGCGTCCGGCGCCCGGCCGATCTACACGAACCTGAGCGAATCCGTCTCCGATGCGCTGGACGCACGACTGCCCGGTTGGCGGTCCGGTGAGACCAGGATCGTTTTCGAATCCGGCCGCTACCTCACAGCGGACTCGGGCGTGCTCGTTGCTCGAATCATGGATGTCAAGGACAGTCGCGATCGTCGATATGTGATTGTCGACACCGGAATTCACCATGTCGGCGGGCTTTCCGGTATCGGTCGCGTACTGCCGGTTTCGGCACAGGTTCTCGCGAGCTCGACCCATGGCGAGGTTGCCGGTGTCGATACGTCGAGCGTCGAGGTGGGAGACGAGCGCGACATCGTGATTGCCGGTCCGTTGTGCACTCCAGCAGATGTCCTCAACCGCAACGCCGAGCTCGTGGATCCTCACCCAGGTGATCTGCTCGAGGTCCCGAACGTAGGGGCTTACGGTCTATCCGCCAGCTTGATGGGATTTCTGTCCCGTCCGGCGCCCGCGGAGGTTCTCGTCCGCGGCACCGATGTGTTGTCGGCCACACGAATTCACTTCAACAGAACGGCGCTACCCATGCCCGCACCACAGCTGAACCATTCCAACCACAACTGGGATCGAGCGTTCGAGCGTCATATCGCTCGCGCGGTCCCCCGCCTGTCGATCGAAAACGGCCTGAGCGCCGAGGAGGACCTCAAGAACGCCGGGCTCGACTCGCTCGCGCTGGTCGCCCTCCTGGGAGACCTCGAACGCGAGTATGGCATTGCGATCACCGATGACCAACTGACCGCGGAGAACTTTGCCTCGCCGGCGTCGATCTGGGCGCTGATCGAACGCGCAGGAGCGGCCGTCAGGACGTAAGAAGTCGATCATGTACATTGCCGATTTCCTCGGTGGTATAGGACTTTCCGTGTAGGTGATCGAAGTTCGACCTCAACGTGAACAGTTGTCTCTCGCAACGCAAACTGGTCAATGACTCAGTAAAGTAGATCCTCGGCAGGTTGAGCAGCAATCGAATGAAGGAACATCTACAAAAATGAGCGTGTCGGGGCTCGAGGGTAGAGAAATTTCGATCAGAACGTTCGGATCTCTCGAATTGCATTCACAAGATGCGGTATTCGAGATTCCCAGCGGGACAAAGCTCAGGTCGGTGTGGGCCGCCCTCGTCATCGACCCTGGTAGTACCGTCTCGATGGAAACCGTCGCAGAGATCGTGTGGGGAGCCAAACAGCCCAAACGGAGTCGAGAGTCCGTCCACGTTTACATCTCGCAGCTCCGCGCATTCCTGGACTCGTGCGGCGAGTTTCCTGGGCTCATCGAGACACGATCCGGCGGATATCGACTGGCGGTGGACAAACTCGACGTCGATTGGTGCGCGTTCGACGAAGCCATGAAGACCGCCCGCCCCAAGGCTCGGGCGGGCGATCTCGACGGTGCGTGGAAGGACTTCGAGAGTGCGCTGGCGTTGTATCGCGGCCCCTTCCTTTCCGGACTGTCCGACAGCCCGCAACTGGAAGCCGCTGTCAACGAGATGAACGAGCTGTACCTGGCGTGCCTCGAGCAGCGAAACGAGGTGATGCTTGCGCGCGGAGACGTCGCGCCGTTGATCCGAGAGCTACTCAAGCTGACGAGGCAGTTCCCGGTGCGCGAGACGATGCATCGGCAACTGATGCGCGCGCTGTATCTGTCCGAGCGACAGATCGAGGCGTTGGAGGTGTACAACCGGTTGAGGCACACATTGCAGGGCGACTACGGAGTCGAACCGGGCCGCCAGGTCCGCAACGTCCACCAGTCGATTCTCGAGCGCGACTGCGACGCCATACGCGAGATGATCTTCGTCTAGCTCACGAGACGACCACGTGCGGCAATGGTGCGAGTGACTCGCGCCATTGCCGCCCGTTGTCGTTTCAGACCGAAGAGGTCTCCCCTGCGCGCCGGGCTGCCAGCCGGTCGACGGCGTGCCTGGTCACATTGTCGGAGTTCAGCAGGCTGTAGTAGATGGATCCCCAGATCCGCTTCTTGAGAAAGGCGGAGTTCCCGATTGCCCTGTAGATCGACCGGCGTCCGAACTCGCCGACCACGCCGCGCTGCGCGAACGCCATCTCCTGTCGCATCTGAAGTGACCGAGCGATTTCGACGGAGGGCTCGCGAATTTCCTGAAGCCGCCTGCATGCATCGTCGACAGAGATATCGGTCGGGTGGGTGAGGGCCGCAGGCAGAAGATCTGCCAGCACCACGCCGTCGAGAATCGCATGGTTGACGCCCTGGGCCAGCACCGGCGACAGAGTGTGCGCTGCGTCGCCGATCGCAACGAGACCAGGTGTGGACCAGCGTGGCGTGTAGCTGGTGAAGATGTCGAGCACCGACGTATCTCGCCACGATCCGACCTGTTCGGCCACGGTATCGGCGAGCTCGGGTACCAGCTTGCCGATCTTGGCGTGCAGAGCAGACAATCCGGATGCGCGGATCTCGCGGAGTCCGCCCGGTGGGATATTGACACCCAGACGGACCAGGTCGGGCACGGTCGGGATGCACATCACGTGTGAATCGGCCTTCATATGAACCTGGTAGCAGGACCTATCCCATGTATCCGGCGCCGTCACCTTGACCCACAGGAAATCCCGCTGCATCGGTTTGCGCCGCGAGGGCAGAGACGCCATCGCCGCGGTCGTGCCGTACCGCCCGTCTGCGGCGACCACCACCCGCGAACGCACCTCGTGTATCGCGCCATCACGGCGGTACCGAACGCCACTGATGCGGCCTGCGGTTCGGACGAGTTCGCTGACGGTGGCGCTGCGAACCAACCGGAGTCTGTTGTGATCGGCGGCTGCCACCATCGCGTCGAGCAGTACGTCCTGGGGAACTTCCGTGGGGAGCTCTGAATCAGCTCGCAGTTCCTCGAATCGCAGGGACAGAACCGGGTTGCCCGAATCGACTATTCTGAGGCCATCCACGCTCATGTGCGACGCCGCCGGCAGTTGGTCGAATACGCCCAGTGAGCGCAGCGTGAAGACGGAATCGGGTGAGATCGATTCGCCTCGAAAGGACCTCGAGGACGTGGCCGAGCTTTCCAGAACGGTGACGTCCACGCCGTTGATCGACAGCGCGAGTCCGAGCACCATACCGGCAGGCCCGCCTCCGACCACCAGGACATCGGTGACGATTGTTTCGCCTTCGTTCGGATTGTATTCGCCCACGATTGCGGCTCCCTGGTTCCTGGTTCGAATGTCTTTTTCGACCGTAACAAGACTCGAATTCATTTAAATTGCAAAGCAATTGCATTCCGCCAAAGGAACGCTTAAGTCCGCCCTGAAGTCCGTTGACCGCCTCGCCGACAGCCGCATAGCCTTCGACGGATCGCTTCCCACACTCGAAAGGCTGCTACCGCAGATGCAGAACGGAAACGACGGCGCACGTTGCCCTTACTCATACCCCTTCGAGCGCCCCTCCTCGATGGAGATCGCGCCCGAATACAACTCCATACAAACGGGCGAAGCGGTCGCGGTCGTGAGCATGCCTTCCGGCGACTCCGCATTTCTCGTCACGCGGTACGAAGACGTCAAGACAGTCCTCGGTGATCGACGCTTCTCACGCGCCGCGACGTTGACCGAGGGTGCACCGCGCCTCGGTCCGGTGCCTCAGAATTTTCCGACGCTGCTCAACATGGACCCGCCCGATCACTCGCGCGTCCGCAAGATGATCAGCGGCACCTTTACAGCTCGCCGCGTCAACACGCTGATTCCGTATATCGAACAACACGTCGATTCGTTCCTCACCGACATGATCAAGGCCGGTCCCGACGCCGATCTCATCGAGTCTTTCGCGGCGCGGCTGCCGGTCCAGATCATCTGCGAGTTGCTCGGTGTACCGATGTCCGACCGGGCGCAGTTCGGGGCATGGTCGCGGGCGTTCCTTGCCACGACGAGCAAGGAGTACACACCCGAGCAGGTCAAGGAAGCCCAGGTTGCGCTGTTCACATACCTCAACCAGCTGATCGAGACCAAGAAGGCCGACCCGCAGGGCGACATTCTGTCCGATCTCGCCGTGCAGAATGCGGCAGACCCCAAGATCTCCGACCTCGAGCTCGTATTCCTGGGCGTCACCCTTCTCGTTGCCGGCCACGAGACAACGGTCAACATGATCGGCAACGGCATCTTCGCGCTACTGCTCGAGCCCGCCAAGCTGGAAGAACTCCGGGCCCATCCCGAACTGATCGATACAGCGATCGAGGAGCTCCTCCGCCTGTTCGGACCCGGTACCGAAGGCCTGCTGCGGATCGCAACCGAGGACGTAGAACTGTCCGGGGTGCTCATCCCGGCCGGCAGCGGTGTGCTGCCGAGTCTCGTCGCGGCAAACCGGGACGAGGACAAGTTCGAGGATGCACAGAGTTGCGCACTCGGCCGAGACGAAGCGCAGCACCTCTCTTTCAGTCACGGGCCGCACTTTTGTATCGGCGCCTCTTTGGCTCGGGCGGAACTGAGAATCTCCTTCAACGAGATTCTGCGGCGTCTCCCCGGCCTCGCACTGGCCGTCGACCCGGCCGAGGTACCACGCCCGGAAGGCCTGCTCGTCAACGGCGTCTCGCGCCTCCCGATCACCTGGGATGCCGAGGCTGCACGCGCATTGCACGACTCCGAAACCGCAGCACTGTTGGACACACTCACCCTGCAGGAGCAGACTCGATGAAGGTCACCGACACGTACATCACCGGCACCGGCCACTGGTTGCCCGAGACCGTCACCAGCCAGTGGGCTGTCGAAGCGGGCTTGTACTCGCAAGAAGACCGCGACGCCGACGGGTTCATCGGCGCGTGCGTCGAGAAAGAACTCGCTCCCCCGCAGATGGCGGTGAATGCTGCACGCGATGCGATCGAGGGCGCTGGCATCGACCGGGCCGACATTTCCGTCGTTTTCCACAGCAGCATCTGGTTCCAGGGCGTCGACATGTGGCCGTCCGCATCTTATGTCGCTGCACATGCCGCACATTCGGGCGCAAGAGCTTTCGACCTGCAGCAGCAGTGCAATGTCGGCCTCGGAGGAATGGAGCTCGCTTCGCAGCTGCTCACCGCCATTCCTGGCGGAAACATCCTGATGACAACTGCGGATCGTTTCGGAGGCGATCGCATCGACCGCTGGAAGACCGAAAACGGAGTTGTCTACGGCGATGGCGCGGGCGCAATCGTGCTCAGTCGCAACCCCGGTGCCTTCCGTGTCCTTTCGACCTTCACACAGGCCGAAAACGATCTCGAAAAGGTCGTCCGTGGACCGGAATTCCGAGACAACCCCGAATCCGGAACCATCGACATCACGTCGCGGTTCGCTCACTTCATCGGAACCGGGGGAATGCGGGAAGCCGCCGGCCGTCTCGTCAACGCTGTCAAGAACTCGGTGGCAGGTGCGCTCGCGGATGCGGAATGCGAAATCGGCGAGATGGCGAGCGTCGTCATTCCCGCAGTGGGACGCACCAAGCTCGATTGGCAGTTGCAGGAACTCATCCCCGTCGATCTCGACCGCACCAACTGGAGCTTCGCCAGCACGACCGGACACCTGGGCTCCGGCGATCAGTTCGTCGGCTTGAGCGCGTTGCAGTCCGGCGGAACGCTGCAGTCCGGCGACAAAGTCCTTCTCGTGGGCGGCGGTGCCGGATTCACCTGCACAAGCGTCGTTCTGGAGTACAGCGACACCAATTTCGGTACCGCACCCTCGACCGAGGAGAAGTAGCTGTGACGTCAGCAAAGGCAGGCAGTGCGCTGTGGGCGTTCGCCGCCATCATGTTCCTCGCATACCCGATCCTGCGTCCCTACTCGTCCGAGGTGGGGATGGAGGGAGCCGAGGCATTCGGGGAGACCAGTTGGGTCATCGCTCACGTGTGCGCGATGTTGGGCTTCATCGCCATCGCGCTGGCAATGCGTAGCCTCGAACAGCTCGTCGGCCCGAGCGCCGGGGCGTCCGCAGCGAGTGTTGCCGTCGTCGTGACTTGGATCGGTGTGGGGTTGACGCTCGCCTACTACGGCGCAGAAGCGTTCGCGCTCAACGCGCTCGGCACCAAGGCGGTGTCCGACGCGGATCCCGCAATCATGGAACTGGCCGATCCGATCAGGAACGGCGCAGTGCAGATCTCGATGTTCGGAATCGGCCTGCTGCTCGTCCTGATCGGCGGCGTCTACGCGGCACTCGCTGTTCGCAGCTCGGACATCCTGCCGTCTTGGTCTGGGTTGCCGCTGGCCGCTGGTCTGATCTTGTTCGCGCCACAGTTCTTCGCACCTCCGGCAGTACGCATCGCACACGGGGTACTCATGTTCGTGGGTTGCCTCATCCTTGCGTGGGCTTTCTGGAAAGCACGAACCCTGCGTACGGACCTGGTGACCTCTGCCGCGTAGGACGATCTGCTGACACGATGCTCGCCGATCGGACGGTTTCGTTCGATCGGCGAGCATCGTGCTGTTTCGGTCACCCACACGGGTTGACAACGGTCGTTGTCAGAACGAAGCTGAACAGTGTGACCACCGAAGCAGCACCGACCCGCTACATGCGTGACCGCGCACATTCAGCGCGAATCAGCGCGCCCCTGCGCCCGTTCGCGTGGCCCGCACCGGATGCGACGGAAGACGAAGCCACGCACTTGCGTCGCGCTCTCCTCGAACGCGACGAACCGAGCGCGGCCCTGGTCCGGGCAATCCGTGAGGACCGAACCGTGACCCTCGCGCAGTTTCGACTCGCACTGCACGAAGGTATCGACGCGGTGGTCGACGCCCCGGCCGAACTTCGCGACTACTTCAGGATGCTCGAGGACACTCCCGCCTGGGTCGACCGAGACAAGATCGCACTCGGTGGGCGCGCATTGCGTCGAGCCAGGTCCGATGTCGGCGACGTTCTGGCGTACGGATCCCTGCTCGGCGGGTACAACAATTCGGGTCCACTCCCGATCTTGACAGGCACGGGCCGACTGACCGGGGCCCGGACAGCTCGACGGATTGCCGAAACCGGCACCTGGTGGAACGGATGCGTCGCCGACGGCGGGTTGGACCGGTTCGGCGAAGGTTTCACGCTGTCCGTCCACGTGCGTCTGATGCACGCGTTCGTCGACTACCACTACGAGTACGAAACCGACTGGGACAGCAGCGATCGAGGGCTTCCCATCAATCAGTTCGATCAAGCGGGCACGCTGGGACTGTTCTCGATCACGTTCCTGCTGCATACCCGAATTCTCGGTGTCCGCTACACCTGGGAAGAAGCCGATGCAGTCCTGCATCTGTGGTGCTATGTGGGCTGGTTGATGGGCGTCGATCCACGATGGCTGCCGTTCGAGCAGCGGGCGGGCCTACGCATGATGTATCACATCGGCGCCTCCGCTCCGGCAGCCGACGAACACAGTCACGTCCTGTCGAAAGCGCTGGTCGAAGTGCCGCTGCACACCAAGTTTTCCCGGTTCGACAAGCTCCGACGACGATACGAGTACGAGCGTGGGTTGTCCTTGGCCACGACACTTCTCGGTCCAGCGGCGGTAAGAGCACTCGAGGTACCTGTCCGACCACCGTGGTACCCGGTGGGCCGAGTCGTCGTCAATACCGTCAAACACCGTGTCATCGGCCGATTTCCGGCGGGCAAGCGGTATCTGCAACGGCTCGGCGAGCGGCAGTTGACGGAGAATGCGCTGCGCCTGCTCGATGGTGAGCACGCGGAGGTTCCGCCGATAACCGGGTAGTACCGGCGAGCATCGCCGAGACGGAAAGAGTCGTTCGACGCCGCTCGCAGTGACAATGGGCCGTGTTTCTCCACTGTCGTGTAGCGCAAAATTCGAGGTGTGAACGCAGAGACTTCGACATTGACTGTAGGCCTGGAAGAGGTGGGGGCGCGTCGTTGGTGGGCTGCGCTCCTGGCGACTGTGGCGTCACAGTCGGGAAACGCATACATGCGATTCGTCGGTGTAGTGGACGGGGAGCCGAGGTACGTCGGCGATACATTTCCAGTGCCTCGAACATGGGGGACGATTCCGCCGCGCGAAGCGTGGGCTCCCGGCATGTCTTCCGCACTTGCGCAATTGCAGGAACAAATCGAAAGCGCAGGCTGGCAACTGCGCAGTAGCTCGGACCACCCGTGGTCGTGGGTATATGAACGACCTTCCCACGACCACGATTGACTCGGGTGGTGTGCGCACTCGACCAGTCTCTGCGCTCTGTTGATTCAGTCGGCGTGAATGTCGGAAGCTGGACTGCTGCCGAACTGGAGCAGGTTCGACACCTCGTCGGCATCGACTTCACGCCGGCGGCCGTCCGCGCACAATTCGACATAGAAGGCCTCGTATCCGCGGGGATCAGCACCCCGGTCCCCCGTGCTACGACGCTCGAACACGCGCGCTCGAGGCCAGTGCACCAGCACAGCAGACCGCAGGGCCGACCCCTCGGGTGCGGTGCCACCGACGGGGCCGTACTCCCCGATCACCGCAGCCTGCACGACTCCGTTCACCGATGCCGTGGTCACAGGGAATACGACAGGAGATGCGCTGTCGGCAACATCGATGGCGATCGAATGTGATTCGATCCGCGCCGGAGCATCAGGGGTTGCCGGTTGAGGTCGATCGCCCTCGGTCGGGAGTCCCGCCGACGGTGTGGGTTCTGCAGACGGTGTGGGTTCTGCAGAGCGTCTGCCGAACAGGAAGTAGGCGACGGGCCCTACGAAGTTGACGCAGATGATCAGTGCCCACATTCGCTTGTTTCCCACAACCTGATCGCGTTCGCGTCGCGCAAGATCGACCCACGCACCCCCAGCCAGCAAGAGTTGGACAACAGCGAGCACAACCAGGGCGCCCCGACGGAGCGGGCTCAGCTCTTTCCATTGATTTCGATCTCTGTGCAACATGGCTCTCCTTTTCACCGATCCACGAGCGTTCACCTACTGACAACTACCTTCAAGGCCCCTGAATCGGCGGCACCGCTGAACACGTCGTAGGCCTCCGCGAATTCGTTCATCGAGAATCGGTGGGTGATCAAACCTGCGGGGTCGAGCAAACCGTCGGACGCAAGTTTCGCCAGAGTGGGCGTCGAGAACGTGTCGACCAATCCTGTGGTGATCGTGAGATCACGGATCCAAATGTCTTCCAGGTGCAACATCACGGGAGCTCCGTGCACCCCGATATTGGCCACATGTCCGCCGGGACGTACCACTTCGACGGCCATCTCGAAGGTGGCGGGAATCCCGACGGCTTCCATGGCCACGTCGGCTCCCAACCCGTCAGTGATCGCGCGGACCGCCTCGAGGACGTCCTCGGAGCTGTTGTCGATGACGATGTCTGCCCCGAGCTTCAGGGCCGCTGCCAGTCTGCCGGGGTCTTGGTCCACGACCACGATCCGACTGGGCGAAAGCAGCTTGCTGGTCATGACGGCTGCCAGGCCTATCGGGCCCGCACCGATGATGACGACGACATCACCGGGCTGCACCCGTCCATTGAGGACACCGACCTCGTAGCCGGTCGGGAAGATATCGGCCAGCATGAGCATCTGCTCGTCGCTGAGTCCGGTGGGCACCGGGTGGGTGGAGTTGTCGGCGAAGGGAACTCGAACCAGCTCGGCTTGGGTTCCGTCGATGGTGTGTCCGAGAATCCATCCTCCTCCGCCGGTGCACTGGCCGTAGCGTTGCTCGCGACAGAACCGGCAGGAGCCGCACGAGGAGATGCAGGAAACGAGCACGCGGTCACCGACTTCGACCCGAGCTACCCCGCTACCGACTTCGACCAAGGTGCCGACGGCCTCATGGCCGAGGACTCGTCCGGGTGTCGTTTCGGGGACGTCGCCTTTCAGGATGTGCAGGTCGGTACCGCAGATCGTGACGGCGTCGACACGAACTATGGCATCTGTCGAACTCTCGATCACCGGGTCGGCGACCTCGTCCCACGATTTGCTGTCGGTCCCATGAAAAATCATCGCTCGCATTGTGTCTTCTCTCTTCGAGTCGCAGGCACTAGGTTCGAGGTTCTCGCTACGAGGCTAGGACTGCGTGCGGGACGGGAGAAGAGCATTCGGTCTGCAAGGCAAGGACCAACGTCACGTGCTCACTCTTGCTCTGCCATCTACCGCTGCGCGACGCTTCCAGATTGGTTGCGCGAGGATGACTGCGGCGATGACGACGACCGCCCCGAGCAGCTGGAGGACCGAGAGCGTCTGACCGAGAACCACATACCCCAACACTGTGGCGGCAAGCGGACTCGCGAAGGACAGGAACGAGACCGCCAGCGCAGGAAGCTTCTCGATGCCGCGGAACCACACAGCGTAGGCGAGCAACGCACCGATCACGCTGAGGTACAGGAAGCCGGAGATATTCTCGACCGTAATCGTTTTGGGAAGTCCCTCGCCGGTCAGCATGAACGGCAGGAGAACCACTCCGCCCACCGTGAGCTGCCAACCAGTGAAGGTCAGCACGCCCACGCCTTCGGGACGCCCCCATCGCTTCGTCAGCACCAATCCCGTCGCCATACTGGCTGCCCCTGCCAAACCGGCGACTACGCCGACGAAATCCAGAGCGGCGTGGGGCTGCAGGACGAGCAATCCGACGCCGAGAGCTCCGAGTACACAGGAGACGATGTGGACTGCCTGAATTCGAGCACCGAGCAGTCCTGCGCCGAGGACAAGCACGAGCATCGGTTGCACCGTCATGACCAATGCCGCGACACCGCCCGGCAAGTGATATGCAGCGACGAACAGAAAGTAGAAGAAGGCGCCGATGTTGAGAATCCCGAGAATCGCAGTTCGCCACCACCACATACCCCGCGGGAGTGCGCGCCCCACCGCGACCAGGAGCAGACCGGCGGGGAGTGCACGAACCACCGAAGCCAACAGCGGTCGGTCCGGTGGCAACAACTCCGTCGTCACGAGGTAGGTACTCCCCCATACTGCGGGAGCCAGGGCGGTGAACAACGAGTCGCGGAGAGCGCCGCCGGCCTTCATCGCAGTGGTCCCGTGTACGGAGGATCGAGACGGTCGGTTGCGGTGTCTCGGTACCGCTGATAATGGACGGAAGACGAGGTGGGTCGTCGACCGGGGTGGCGACGTTCCTCGGCGGCATAGCCGATGGGCAGCAGCAAGGCGACAGCTATGCTGTCGCGGTCGCCGATTCCGATCGCCTCTTTGACCAGCGTTTCATTCCATCCGTTCATCGGCGAACAGGCCAGTCCCAGCTCTGTGGCGGCAAGCATCGCGAAGCTCGCCGCAATCACTGCGTCTTTGACGGCGTACTCGCGTTCGAGACCGCGTTCGACGAGGTCCTCCTGAAACTCGCGACTCGACTCGGCGGAACTCGAGACGAACCGGTCGGACCAGGCTCGATTGCGGCGGGCGGAGTCGAAAATGTCGGTGTTGTCACGGCGCCATGCGTCCAATTCGGCAAGAAACACCAACACCACCGGCGCTTCACGTGGATGTGGTTGCTCGCCAGTAGCTTTCACCAACCCCGCTCTTGCCTCTGAATCACTCGCAACGACGATGGCGCGTCCCTGGTAGTTCCATGCGGACGGAGCTTCGAGTGTCAGTTCCAGTAGTTGGTCGAGCACTTCGGTGGGAATCGGATCAGGTCGGTAGTGCCGGTGACTCCGGCGTGACCTGATTGCATCGGTGACGGAGACTATCGGTGATGTGTTCATATCTCGTTTCCGAATATTTCGATGTCGAATCATTTTCCGAACGAGACGCTACGTCGGGTGCTAGCATCTGTCAAACAGTTCGATGTCGAAATATTTGGAGGTTCGTTGTCCGACGCAGTCGACTCCTTCCTGGCACAGTGGCAACTCGAGCGACCCGAGATGGACGCGTCGCCGATGGGTATCGTCGGACGACTCTCGCGTACATCGCGGCTGGTGGAACGCGAGATCCGCGAGTACTTCGCCGGTGAGGACATGGAGCCGTGGGAGTTCGACGTGCTCGCAACGCTGCGTCGCTCGGGGCCGCCGTACACCCTGACGCCGAAGGACTTGGTCGCGAGGACGATGGTCGGATCAGCAGCGATGACGAACCGCGTGGATCGACTCGTTGCGAAGGATTTGGTAAGCCGCGAGACCGATCCCAGCAATCGCCGCAGCATTCTGATCAGCTTGACCGAACAGGGCCACGGCCTTGTCGAAAGAGTGGTCGACGGCCATGTCGCCAACGCGGCTCGTGTCGTTGCCGATCTCGACCCCGGGGAGCGAATCGAACTGGACCGCCTACTGCGCAAGCTGCTGATCTCACTCGGCGACACCGGCGCGGAGTAGTCCTCCGGTCCACACGTTCGATGGCAAAGAACCCTGCAAAGGGGCTGCGCGAGTCAGTCCTTGACCTCGAGTGCACTCGAGTTTCTAGCATTCGCAGGATGACACACAGAATGGACAGCGACGTTCCGAGCCCCGCCGACGTCGAAGCAATTCGAGGAATCGTCCGAGACATTCAGGACGGATTCAACAACAACGACGCCGCGTTGATGAACGCGCATATGGCGGACGACGCCGTAGTCGTCAACGCACGCGGCGCGGTTCTCAATGGACGTCGTGCCATCGAAAAAGCCACTGAGGACAGCCTCGCCGCTGGCTACCTCCGAGACTCGACTGCGTACTACGAACTGACGGACGTCATGGCGCTTGCTACTGACGTGATTACGGCCCGCAAGAACGCATGGTCCACACGCGAGAACTCGCAGGACGGAATACCGCCAGAGATGAATGCGCTCTACATCTTCGTTCGTCGCGCCAATCGGTGGGTTGTTTGGCGCAGACAGAACACTCTGATCGCATGAGTCCGCCGCCGCAAACACGTGTTGAACCTGACTGAATTCCTTTCGGCTTACTCGTCGACGGGATCCGCGGTGGGCCGGTCTGCTCGGGCGCTGTCACCGACAACCAAGTCCGTAGGACAGATCAGGATTGGACATGGGCTGTGTCCGACGAGGCGATGAGTGGTCGACCGGTAGAGCGTTTCGGTAACGCGACCACGACCGTGGGTGCCCACAACGAGCAATTGGGCATCGACCGAACCTGCTGCCAGCGCATGCGCTCGGTTCACGCAAAGCCACACGAGAATTCACTCACTATTCATCCGACAGCGCTTCCGATCACCCAGACGGGTCGAGATCCCCTGTCCGCGTGGGTAATTTGCGAGAGATGCACCACACTCGACCGACAGACGACCAAAGACCCTAGAGCCGACACAGCGGTGCGGACACACTCGGGACTATGACGACGCACCAACAAGTAGCACTGGTCGAGCTTGCCTCGAAGCTCGACGGCCTCCGCGGTGAACTGATCGATGCCGCTGGCGGCGACGATCGGCTCGCTGCAGTGCACCCACGCAATCGGGCCAGCGCCGAGAACCTCACGCACTACATGGCGTTGCGCCGACATGACGTGCGCTTCCTGCAGGCAGATCTCGCAGCGTTGGGGTTGTCCTCACTGGGACGATCCGAGGCGCACGTCCTCGCATCCGTCGATGCGGTGCGGTCGGCGGTGGCGAGCCTGGCCGGGTTGGAGCCGCCCGAGGACGGCAGGGGCTTGGTGGACTTCGCTTCCGGCGAACGGCTACTCGAACGCAACGCGATCACGCTGCTCGGTGAGGGTCGCAACGGCCGACAAACGCGCATCATGGTGACATTGCCCAGCGAAGCGGCCACCGACGCAGCCCTCGTCGACCGGCTCGTGGCAGCCGGAACCGAAGTTGTCCGGGTGAACTGCGCACATGACGGTCCGGCTCAGTGGGCGGCGATGATCGCCAACGTGCGCACCGCGGCCCGGGCGCACGGCCGCCATGTGAAGGTCACCATGGATATCGCCGGCCCGAAACTGCGAACCGGGCCGATACTCCCAGGAGCGGCAGTGGCGCACATCAAACCTACCCGCGACGATCTGGGCCGATGTGCGACTCCAGCTCAAGTGTGGCTGACGCTGCTGAACGGACCCGACTGCCCTGACGCGGCACGCCTTCCGGTGACGGACGCGAAGTGGCTCCCCCGCCGCAAGACGGGCGAGCGGATCACTTTCCGCGACACCCGCGGATCCCAACGCAGTCTCCTGATCACCTCGGCGACGCCCGAGGGGTGCGTGGCTGACTTGGCGGATACCGCGTACGTGGAGCCCGGCACCACCCTGCACCACAATGACCACGAACACCACCATCGTCACGGCGACGATGTGGTGCAGGTGGACGCGTTGGTGCCTCGCGAGCAGAAGCTCCGGCTCCGTGTCGGCGACGACCTCCTGGTGGTGCCAGATCTCGATCCCGTCGACCCCCACGCCACCCCGGTTCGGATCGGATGCACCCTGCCTCAGGTGTTCGAGGACGCGAGAGTGGGGCATCGCGTGTTCTTCGACGACGGAAAAATCGGCGGCATCATCGAAGCCACCGGTCCGGGTGGGTTGACGGTCAAAATCACGGACGCGGCACCGCAGGGCGATTTGCTCGGCGCAGGCAAGGGCATCAATCTGCCCGACAGCCAGTTGCAGCTATCTGCGCTGACCGACGAAGACAGTGCAAACTTGCCGTTCGTGGTCGAGCATGCCGACGCCGTGAGTCTCTCGTTCGTCAGAAGCGCCGACGACGTCGCCCTGCTGCAGCGTCGGCTGACAGATCTCGGCGGCACCCATCTCGGCCTGATACTGAAAGTCGAGACCGTCGCCGGATTCGAAAACCTGCCGGAGATCTTGTTGACGGCGATGCATTGGCCGCAGGTCGGGGTGATGATCGCCCGCGGCGATCTGGCCGTGGAGGCAGGGTACGGACGCCTGGCGGAGCTACAGGAAGAGATCCTCTGGATCTGTGAGGCCGCGCATGTGCCGGTCATCTGGGCCACGCAGGTCCTCGACACGTTGGCCCGCACCGGTCACCCCTCGCGCGCCGAGGTCACCGATGCGGCGATGGCGGGTCGAGCAGAGTGCGTGATGCTCAACAAGGGGCCATTTGTCGATCACGCCGTCACCTTCCTCGACGACATCCTCGTTCGGATGGCAGAGCATCAACGCAAGAAGAATCCGCTACTGCGGCAGCTTCATTCGTGGGGTTACCCACACGACCTCGCATCCGAACCCGCCGAGGCAACGCACCTCGCGCCGTGATCGAGGTACTGGCCGAGTGCTTCACACATCGGCGGCCTCCGCCGAAGCTGCCTCCGGCGCTGAGGGCACCCAAGGCTTGAGAGGTTGCACCACATCACGGTAGAAGGCATCGACTCCATCCGTGACGCTGCCGATGAACCCGGCCGCTGATCCCGAACGCTTACTACCCATCCTGGTCGGTGATGTGAGTGTGAACCGCTCCAGTTCGCTGACACGCCCGACGGTCAACGACTTCGTATCCGCCCGAACCGTGGCCAAGTTCTCGCACGAGACTTCGCTCGCATCGGCGAACACAGCCTCGACGAGAATGTCTGCTGGAGCGGTCTTGAGCTGCTTGAGCAACCACGACGCACGTCTGAGCGCTGTACCGTCCGTCGGTGCATCGATGGTGGTGCTGCACTTGATCTTGTTGGTGCGCAGATCTGCCTCGACCATGAGATCACCGGCGGCATCCGGAATCCGCATGGTCGCGGACAGAGCGCCGGACGCCGCGAGCTGTTCGACGATGTACTCGTTCCGCGCTTGCGGGTCACCGCTGAGTTTCCTCGGCAGATGATGTTTGACCGTCACACCGAGGTCCGCGGTCATCCTCAACGCCAGATGCCTCGACAGTGAAGCCCACGTATTTGCCACCGACATCGCCTTGACATCGCTCGCCCGTAGGGTGCCTGCGGTGACCGAATCGCGCACTGCAACCCAGTGACGACCCATGTCCACGAACTCCGTCGCGCCAGACTTCGGGTGCGTCAGATACCGGACGAACTCACTTAGGATCCATGCTTGCATCGAATCTGCGAGATCGCCATGGGACAACAACATTCGCGCTTCGTGTATCACCTCGGACCACGAAATATGCCGAAGCGATACCTTGTTGAGCTTGGTCTTGTTCACCTGAACCGGAAGCTCACCTGCCGACGCCGGGATGTCGTTGGACAGGCTCAGCACGACCTCGTACTTGTGGCGTCGCGCAACATCGAGGTAGTTCTCCAGCTGATCTCTGTGCAGCTTGCCTGTGCCGGTCTTGACCTCCAGCAGCGCAGTCCATACGTGGCCTGCTCGCGAGACACGGAACACTCCGTCGGGGATCACCTTCCCCTCGCCCTTGACGAACGGCACTTCGAGGTAGCCCTCGAATGGGCCGGCGGGCGCTCCGGCGCGGGAGCAGATCGCTCGGGCGAACGGACGTACTGCCTGCATTGTGGCGATCAGCGCCGAGGTCGCCCTCTTCTCCTGTTCCTCACCGGACCCGACGCCGGAGACCGAGAACAGGCGAGCGGTCTGCCACCCCTCCCCTCCTGCGAGGGTGAACTGTGGCAGCGCGACCTTCTTGGCAACTGGTTTCTTGGTGCGAACGCCACGTTTAGGTGTTTCGACGTCGACGATCGATACATCGAGGACTTCACTGGTTGAGGTGGCGGCCTGAGCAGGCGAGACCGCTACCTCGGCCACGGCGACGTCGTCCACCGATGCCCCGGAGTCACTGTTGTCGACGTCGACACCGAAATCCTGAGCGAGCCCGGCCAGACCTGATTCCCATCCTTGACCGACCGCGCGCAGCTTCCACGCACCATTTCGTCTGTACACCTCACCGAAGACGAGCGCACGCTCGGAAGTTGCATCAGCAGTGACGAATTCGCCCAGCACCGAACCTGATTGGTCTCGAACCTGCAGGGCCAACTTGCCGAATCCGTCCAGCGTGTGGGCGTCCGAACTGCCTGCGATGACAACCTTTTCGACATCCGAAGGCAGAGAGGTCAAGTGGATCGACACCCGCTCCAGCTTACCCTCATCAGTGCTGCTGCTGCCGAGATACCGCACGGCACTTCTCGGGACGACGGACAACAATCATTCAAACGAACGAATCCCTGCCAGTAGTCGCCATCGGGACTGCCGAACCCCCTACCGTCCAGGCGGAGGACGTCTCGATACTGAACGGAGCCCCAGAAGTCTATGGCTGTCGAATTGGCGTCACAGAGCGCAATGGCGGGTACAGGTCGCCAGATCGACGAGAGCGTGGTCTGATGTTCGATTACACGACCATCGACTTCGAGACAGCCAACTCGCACCGCGGATCGCCGTGCTCGGTGGGCCTGGTACGTGTCCGTGACGGCGTCGCGATCGATGAGCGGCATTGGCTGATGCGCCCACCGGAAACCGTCGAAAACTTCTCCCGCTTCAATATTGCGCTACACGGAATTACGCCGGAGATGGTCTCATCCGCGCCGCGGTGGAAGCACATGTTGCCTGCCATCGTGGACTTCATCGGCGACGATGTAGTGGTCGCACACAATGCCGGGTTCGACATGGGCGTCCTACGCCATGCATGCGCGATCGATCAGATCGACCTACCTGACATACGTTTTCTGTGCACGATGGTGCTGTCGCGACGCGCATTGGCACTGCCCAGCTATCGCCTGCCCTTCGTGGTCGAAGCGCTCGGAGGATCAGCGGTGAAGCACCATCATGCACTGTCCGACGCGTACGGCGTCGTGGACATCGTTCGTGGACTTGCCGCCTCGAACGGATCAGGTGACCTCGCTGAACTCGCCGACTCCGTCGGAGTCGGTATCGGAACCATGACCGCCATCCGGGTGACCGGCAGCGTGGCTCGCTCCAGACGCAACGAATACCGCCTGGTTCACTCAGAGGTCGATTGTGAGCCCGACACCGACGGATACCTCTACGGTCGAGTCGTGGTGTTCACGGGCACGTTGATGTCGATGACCCGTCAAATCGCGTGGGACGCGTGCGCAAACGTCGGTGCCATACCGGGAAGATCGACCAACAAGCAGACCAACGTACTCGTGATCGGAGACATCAACCCGGCTACTCTCCGGCCAGGTTCGGAGATGACAGGCAAGGCACGCAAAGCGTTCGAACTGCAAGAGGCCGGCCAACGCATCGAAGTGATGACCGAGGTCGACTTCCTCCGATGCCTCGACGGCTCGCCACTCGAACAAGCCGAATCTCTGCTCGATCGAAGCAGCCGTCTACCTTTGAGTCGATCCCTCGCATCGTTTCGCGCACCGAACGATGCCATAGGAGCCCCAATGAACCTCCCCGCAGCCCCGTACCTACGTCCCCTGGCGGTGATCGATGAGCCGGCAGGAAGGGTCTGCATTTGGCACGTCGACGTCGGTCCGGACATCGGCTTGTCGCGGCTGTCCGGGGCGTGGGTTGTCGACCCCGAGAACACCGACACGATCCATACACTCATGAAGAACCGGCACATCGTCCGGTGCAACGGCACCGATATCGTCGAACGCGAGGGCATTTCGACGCCGGGGACAGTAGACGTCGACGCCACCGTCGACGCGGTACTGGCCGAACGAGATCAGCTGCAGGCCCGGTTCGAATCCCACGCTGCAACACGAAAGACACTCGTAGCCCCGACCTGGCCCGACATCGTGCATCCGAACGATATCGCGTCCACGGTCTCCCGCACCCGAGAGATCGAGAAACGGACCGGGGACGCGTTCCCCGTGGCGCGGGGGTTCAACGAGCTCGCCCGGGCCTGGACCCGAATCGAAAAACAGCGACTTGCGCGCCCGTTCCTGGTCGATCCTGCTGGATCCGACACGCGCCCACTACCGCTGGTACTGCACCCCTGACGAGAGCGTGACGCCCTCTCGAACCACCGTTCTCGCCCAGTAAACTGCCCGCACATGGACTATCAGCGCTGGGAGCGATCAACCGAATGGCCTCTCGCCGGAGCAGCCTTGACATTCCTGGCGATCTACACCTGGACGGTGTTGAGCCAACCCATCGGCGCTGGAGCGCGTTTCGCAGAGCACGCCATTCTTGCCATCTGGGTGTTGTTCGGCATCGACTATCTGGTGCGGCTCATCCTCGCAGAGCAGCGCACTCGCTGGTTTGCCCTGCATCTTCATGAGCTTGCGATTGTCGTTCTGCCGGTTCTACGCCCTCTCCGGCTCCTCCGGCTTCTCACGCTCGTCAGCTTCCTTCAACGCTCGATCGGTGGTGCATTGCGCGGTCGCGTGGTGACCTATGCAGTGACCGGCACTCTGCTCCTGGTCTTCGTCGCGTCTCTGGCCATGTTCGACGCCGAACGCGGTGCACCCGATGGCAACATCAAGACCTTCCCCGACGCTCTATGGTGGGCGATCGCGACCGTCACAACAGTCGGGTACGGGGACTACTCCCCCACCACGGCAGTAGGTCGAGTCGTCGCCGTCGGACTGATGGTCGCCGGGATCGCCCTACTCGGTATCGTCACGGCCACGTTGGCGTCGTGGCTGGTGCAGCGAGTCGCCGAGCAAGACGACGCGAACCAGGCAGCAACGCAGTATCAGATTGCCGAACTCACCCGCCAGATCACGGCACTCCGCGACGAACTCGCATCGCGGCCGAACCGGGCCGCCGAGGTCCGATCCCCCGGTTCGGAAGTCGACATGCCAGCCTCCCCGCCACCTCGATAGATACTGGGTTCGACGTGCGCTCGACTCCTTACGTGCCGGAGCGATTTGTCCACACCTACCGCCCAGCTGACGGCGAACTGCGGTCGAGCACCAGTCCTGACCTTGGCGGAGAGTTGAGCGATGGTCTCGGACTCCCGGACTACCCGGTGACAGCGAGGATCGAAATAGCGAATACAAGGCTGTCACCCGCCGCAATGCCTGCACGCGGTTGACCGTCGGGGTACCCGTCCGCGGAACTCATCGCCACGGCAACGGTCGACCCAACCGTTTGACCCGCGATAGCTTTCTGAAACCCGGGAACCACTCCGCCGAGAGGGAATTCGGCCGGCGCTCCTCGCTCGTAGCTGCTGTCGAACACCGACCCATCGCGCCCGTTCACACCCACGTAGCAGACGGACACCTCAGCATCGTCCCCAACGACTGGTCCATCCCCTGCTTGCAGCGTCGACACCTGAGTCTCGTCGATGCTGAATGCGGTTTCGACGTCGATCACGGGCGCCGACGACGCCGTCGAGCCGGTGACCTCGACACTCCCGGTTTGTCCCTCGAGGGTCCACTCCGGATCTGCGGAGCTCTCCGGAGCGGCGGTCGGGCAGGTGTCGAGGGCGGCTGTTTCGGTACTCGTCTCGGTCGCAGTCGCCCCAGAATCAGAACTGCAACCGGCCAAACCGAGCATCATCAGAGCCGCTCCGGCTGCAGCAACACCGGACGAGGTCATGCGATTCGTTTTCACGGTACGACGCTACCCAAAGCTGTTCTTTCGTCACACGACCCCCTCCGCACGCCGGTGGGGTACGCGCCAGTGTCCAACGGCCGGCTATGGGGGCCATCGGACACTGGCGATTCGGGCACTGGGGAATCGGAAGGGGAGCTAGACGAGCGACGCCGAGAGCCCTCCGTCGAGAATGTAGTGGCTTCCCGTGATCCACGTTGCCCGGTCGGACGCGAGGAACAGGGTCACCTCCGCGATGTCCTCGGGTGTTCCCAATCGTCCCTGTTTGGCGGCGACGAGGTCACCGAACGGCATCTGTGTTGCGGCTTCGAAACCCGGGACCAGTCGATCGACCATGGCGGTGTCGGCGAAGCCCGGGCACACGGCGTTCACCCGCACCCCCGATGCACGCATCTCGATTGCCGCGACGCGCGTGAGCTGGATCAATGCAGCCTTTGTAGCGCAATAGGAACCGAGCAGCGGGCTACCACCGACGCCTGCGAGCGAGGCAATGTTGACGATATTGCCCTTCGACTCGACCAGCGCTCCGATCGCGGCCTTCATGACCAGGAACGGTCCGCGCACATTCACGGCATAGATCTTGTCGAAGCTCTCCGTCGACTGCTGCAGCAACGGCGACGAGATCTCGATTCCAGCGTTGTTCACCACGATGTCGAGCCCGCCCAGAACCTCCACAGCCTGTGCGACCGCGGCCTGGACTTGACCCTCGTCGGTGACATCGCAGTTGGCGATACCGGCCGCACCGATCTCCTCGGCGGCCTTCGCTGCCGCACCTTCATCGATGTCGCTGACGACGACGCGCGCACCACGCTCGATGAACATCTTGGATATGGCTTTTCCGATGCCGGCACCGGATCCGGTAACGAATACTCGCTTGCCCTCGAACTCGGTCATGGTGTGCTTCCCTTCGATGATGATGATGATGAGAGAGTCATGATGCTGCGCACTTCGGTCTTGAGAACCTTCCCGACTTTCGAACGGGGAAGATCGGTCCATATCTGAATCTGCTTGGGTGTCTTCATGCTTCCGATTCGGTTTCTCACGAAGGCGATCAGTTCCTCACCGGACGTCTCACGACCGGGACGAAGCAGAACTGCGGCGGTGACGCGTTCGCCCCACTTGTCGTCGGGCAACCCGACGACGGCACATTCCTTGACGGAGGGATGTGCCAACAGGGCCTGCTCCACCTCGGCCGAGTAGACGTTGAATCCGCCCGTGATGATCATGTCCTTCGCCCGGTCGACGACGTACAGATAACCTTCGTCGTCGAGATACCCGATGTCGCCGGTGTGGTGCCAACCGTGCGTACCCGCTTCGGCTGTGGCTTCGAGATTATCGTGGTACCCCTGCATCACCAAGGGTCCTCGGACGACGATCTCTCCGCGTTCGCAGCGATCGAGCAGCACACCCTCGTCGTTCATGATCGCCACCGTCGTGAGCGGTGTCGGCTTGCCGGCCGAGCTGAGTCGTTCGGTGGCGATGGAACCGTCGCTGTGGAAGTGGTCGGCCGGAGCGAGCGTGGCGATCATGTTGGGAGCCTCGGTCTGCCCGAAGAGCTGTCCGAGAACAGGGCCGATGCGCTTCAGCGCCTCTTCCAACCGAGTCGGTGACATCGGTGCAGCGCCGTACCAGAGGCACCGCAACGACGAGAGGTTCGTTCCGTCGAGATCCGGGTGATCGAGAATGCCGTAGATGACCGTCGGGGGAAGAAACGCGTGCGTGATGCCGTGCTGCTCGATGAGGGACAGGAACTTCCCGATGTCGGGTGCAGGCATAACGACCACATGTCCCCCGAGGCTGAGGATGGGAAAGGTCAGTACTCCCGCCGAGTGCGTGAGCGGCGCAAGTGCCAGATACTGCGGCCGGTCACCGAAGGGGTAGCTCATCAACGCCGAAGCCGTGGAGGTCAGCATGTTCTCCTCGGTCAGGCGCACGCCCTTCGGCCTTCCCGTGGTGCCACCGGTGCCGGCGATGATGCACAACCCGTCGGCCGGACGCCGATCGACGACCGAACCGGATCCGTGGTCGGCGAGCCACCGATCGTACGAGAGTGCGCCCGGCACCTCCCCGTCGAGGCATACGAGCCATTCCAGTTGCGGCAACTGGTCGCGGATGCGAGCAACCAGATCGGCAAAAGCACTCTGGAAGAACAGGAACCGGCAACCGAACAGCTCGAACAATTGACGGTTCTCGTCGGCCTCGTTGCGCGGGTTGATCGGACACCACACGGCGCCCGCTCGCGAAACTCCGAACACGCAGGTCAGCGCAAGCGGATCGTTGGCTGACAATACGGCAACACGATCGCCTGCGTCGATCCCGGTATGTTGCAGGGCACTGGCGATCGTCACCGTATCGTCGTACACCTGACCGTAGCTTCGGGTGGTCTCGCCGATGGTGAGACAGGGCGCGTCTCGGCCCAGTGAGACCCCTTTGTCGAGGTAGTCGGACAGCCGCATCGACCCTGTCCTCAACTGTGCGCGATGACGATGGGGTCGAGCACCAGTCCGAACGCGCGGAGCACGCCGAGCAGCTCCCTGTGGCCGAATGCCTGGCAGCTCGAGGCGAATCCGACCTTCTTCGGTAGCCCCTGCAGCAGGTGTGACGCCGCGTAGGCGTTGAGCAGCGCGGTCTGCTTGTAGTTGCAGTTGCCGTGGATCACGGTGTGAACCCGACCCAGCGGTCCTGACGCGTACACCGAATCGAGCGAGGTGTTGATGCGTGGATTCTCACGAGGAGGTGTCTCGCTTCGAACCGAGGCAGATACGGTGTCGATGATCTGATACTTCTCCGCGTCGGTCTTCCCTTCCATCTGAGCCAGTGCGGCAGAGATGATTTGGGGCACGGCCAGCATGAGCGGCTTGTTGATCACTCCGCCGTAGGCCTTGGCGTTCGCCACACGGGGATCGTTCTTGAACCACACCGGATGCGACGTTCCGCCCCACGGGAGGGCTAGACCGAGGTCGTGCTGGCCTGGCACCACGACCTGGAATACTCCCTCGTCGGCCGGCCACTCGACGTACTCGTTCTGCTCGAGATAGTAGGCCTTGGAGAACGCGGCATTGGTCAGGATGGTATTGGTCGAGGCGACGGTCGGATGCCCCTTCCAGAAGACCTCGATGTCGAGCGTATCCAGCCCGGGCGTCTCGAGGCAGATGTTCGCGGCGATTTCGCCGATACTGTACATCTGCGCCAAACCTGGTGTGAGTACCAGGTTTCGGGATGCGAATTCTGCGCCGTATTGTGTCTCGGCGTCGATCATCCAGTCCTGCTCGCCGGTGGTGTCGGTGTAGTGCGCACCGATCTCGATGCAGGCCTGGGCAACTTCGTGTCCGAAACGCGAGAACGGTCCGACCGTGTTGAGCACGATCTCGGCGCCGCGAAATGCCTCCACCAGAGACTCTTTGGTGTGCTCGACCTCGACGACATCGTATTCGACGGTGTCGATACCGGGGACCACGTCGAGAATGCCCTTGACTCGGCCTTCGTTGCGTCCAGCGGCCAGGAACGGGATGTTGAACTCCCGCAGGTATTCACAGATCAACCGGCCGGTGTATCCCGATGCCCCATATACGACGACGCGCTTGTCGGTTGGCATGACAGTCCTCTCGTGAACAGTCTGCCCGCACGGCAGACCGAGGTGGGTGGAATCGGCGCACCGGAGAGGGGATGACGTACATCCACTCTTCTAACGTGTGCTGCCGATCACACTATGGCAGAATTTGTACAAGCGTCAAGCGTTTTCTTGACGAGTGCCCAAAGTTCGAGCATCCGAGGTCGGGCTTACACTGACGTACTACCGAACGCGCGGGAAGGACACGAACATGACGCAGACTGCGGATCCGCGCGCCCGGATCGAAGAGCGTGCCCGCAACAAGTTCGAGTCCAAGCGGACCGAGCTGGCGGAGGCGACGCTGCACACGCTCGCAGAGCTCGGCTATGCACGCACCTCGCTTCGGGAGATCGCGCAGAATTCCGAGTATTCGCACGGCGTGCTGCACTATTACTTCACCGACAAGCGGGACCTCATCACCCATGCGGTTCGTCAGTACGAGGCCACCTGTGTTACTCGCTACGACGAGGTGGTCTCGAGCGCGATCGACGCCGGGCACCTGGTCACCGACTTCGAAGAGAAGTACTTTGCGACTCTTGTGGCCGACGCGGGGATACACCGGCTGTGGTACGACCTGCGCAATCAGGCCCTGTTCGACGGCTTGTTCCGCCGTGACGTGCTCGAGATCGAAGAACGCCGCGAGGACATGATCTGGCGGGTAGTCATTCGATACTGCGAACTACGCGGATCTACGCCGGCGCTGGACCGAGCGACGGCGTACATCCTTCTCGACGGCATCTTTCAACGTGCGCTGCTACACCACTTCGCCGGAAACACCGACCAGATCGACGCTGCTCGGGGGCAGCTCCGGGCTGCCTTCGCGATGCTCGACTGATCAAGAGAGCGCCTCGGATTCACATCGGCGGGCGGGCGGGCCGAGTTCGCATTTGCGCAGCCGACCGGCTACTAACGCCGCTGCTCGTGCAGCTCGGTCTGCACGATCTGTATGTCGATGGCCCTCCTGGCATTTTCGAGCAATTCCGTCCGATCGGTGACGAGCAGGGCCGGCGACGATGCTGGACTCGGACCGTAGGCCGGTGCATCCGGGGCTTGGTCCGCGGCCGCATGGAGAAGCGCCGCGCACTCCTGGTCGCCCAAGGTGTTCAACAGGTCGGCGAGATTGCGGAGAGCTGCCCACAGATGAGTCCAATTGCCGGTGCGCGCGAAGTAGTCGATCACCTCGCGGTATCCGAGCAACGCTTCATGAATCCGGCCCGACGTCGACCGCACCGTCAGCAATCCGACGGTGGCCACGCCCACCAGAAAGGTGGCGCCGCACATTCGGGCCAAGTCGATCGCACGCAGGTAATGCTCTTCGGCCGGTAGCGGATTCCCAGCATAGTTCTCGATCTCGCCTGCCACGTACGAGTGCCACGACGCCATCGTGGGCCAGGTGGCACCCGTTCGGCCCTTCTTGTTCAGGTGCCGAGCCTCGTCTAGACCACCGGAGTAGAGGACCGCCAGCGCTGCGATCCCGAACGGTTCAGCGAGGCGGGGAGTGATCGTTGTGGCGCGCAGGCTGTAGCTGATCGCGTCGGCGTATTCACCGCGGGCCAGCGCGGTCACCGACAGGGTCAACAGACAATGACATGTCTGTTCGGCGTCGGATGCACGTTCCATCCCCATCTTCGAGAGTTGTTCGGCGCGTTGATAGTCCCCCCGGTGATAGACCGCTTCCGCGGCCGCGGCGTAGGCGACCGAGGCGCTGGGATGGTTGGCGAGGTCGGTATCGTCGACGAGTTCATCGGCCCACGAGCGGATTTCGATGAGGTCACGGTATTCGATCGCATCGAACAGCGAAGTGACGATCGTGACTGCAGTGTCCAGTGATCCTCGATCCCGTGCCAGCCGCCAGGCGGCGCGCAGATTCGGCAATTCGCGGCGCAGGGCCGCGTCGGCCACGTGCTCGTGCTCGGTGGTCAGCCCAGCGCCGATTGCCGATGCCCGTCGGGTTGCCCATCGCAGTAACAGTTTCTCCGCGAGTTCGGACTCACCTTCACTCGCCGACCGATCGAACCCGAAAGCCCGGACCGTCTCCAGGATCCGATACCGGGTGCCGCCTTCGATGTCGACCGCCGATGCATTGTCCTCCGATACGTTGTCCTCCGATACGTTGTCGAATTCGACGTCGATCATCGATGCATCGACCAAGTGCGCGAGTGCTGCGCCGGAGTCGCCGGGCATGCCCAGGTCCGCTGCAAGCCGTTCGGTATCGGCCAGGTCGATGCCGTCGGGGAACACCGTGAGGAACCGGAACAGCCGTTGTTCATGGGGATCGAGCAGCTCGTACGACCAGTCGATGGTGGATCGCAGCGTTCGATGTCGAAGGTCGGCTGTCGGTCGGCCATCACCCAGCAGATCGAGCGCGCGGTCCAGCCGTTCATGGAGATCGGTCAACGAGAATGTGGACAACCGGCCGGCAGCGAGTTCTATTGCCAACGGCAGGCCGTCCAAGCGACGCACGATCTCCCCGATCGTGCGTATTTGCGACGGTGTCGGCACCAATTCGGGTCGAATGCGGCGCGCGCGGTCGATGAACAGTTCGACTGCTGGTGCTCTCGACCATTCCTGTTCGCCATCGACCGAAGGATCGAACGTCAAAGGGGCCAACCGCCAGGTGCATTCGGCTGCCAGGCCCAAGGGTTCGCGGGAGGTGACGAGAACTGACAGGAGTGGGCAGGATTCGAGCAGGGCGGCAACCGTATCTCGCGCGGTGTCGAGGAGATGTTCGCAATTGTCGACCACCAAAAGACCAGGACGGCCGCCGAGCACGGCCGCACAGGCGCTCAGAACATCCCCGCGGACCACGTTGACATTCAGCGCAGCCGCGAGTGCGTGCGGAATTGCCGCGGGATCGGTGAGCGGCGCCAGCATCAACACCGTTGCATCGGGCGTATCGTTCGCCACCTCGAATGCAACTCGGGTCTTGCCCACGCCACCCGGTCCCGCGAGTGTGATCAGACGTTCCGATGCCATGAGTCGGCGCAGCGCCGTGACCTGGTCTGCGCGCCCGATCAACCTCGTTGCCGGTGACCTCGCTATCGCCGGTGTAGTCGGCCCTGCGGCTCCACCGGCGATCTCGCGCTCGAGCGTGCCGAGCGCAGGTGAAGGATCCAAACCCATCTCCTCGGCCAACCTCGCCCGAAATTCGCGACCGATCCGCAACGCCTCCGGTGCCTCACCGGTAGCCGCCAACGCGCGCATCGCCAACAGCACCGATGGCTCGCGCAACGGGTCGGCGACCAGTTGGGTAGTCGCCAGGGTGATGATCTGACGCGCTCGACCCGCGGCGACCGCACAATCGATGAGTGCGTCGGTCACCTCGCGCTGTAGGTTCCGGCACTCTTCGATCGCGGTGGCGATATCGGCGATATCGACCAGGTCGGTGAGCTGCGGGCCCCGCCACAGCGAATGCGCTCTCTCCAGCACGGCCAGCGCACCGATCGGATCCTGGCCTCGAAGGCTCCGTGCCTGGGCGAGCTGCGCCCGCGCCTCGGACGCATCGCACTCGTCGCCGCCGAGCTCGAGTCGGTATCCGTCGCCGCTGTTCTGCAACCGCATCGCCGCCGCCCCCAGGTGACGGCGCAACCGGGAGATGTGGGCCTGTAGGGCAGAGCGACCCGATGCCGGTGCTTCGGACGGCCACAAGGCGTCCACCAACCGGCCGACCGGAACCGTCTCGCCGCGAGCGAAGGCGAGTAGCGCGAGTACTGCCCGGCGCTTGGGTCCGGGCACGTCGACGGGAACCCCTCCGACAAGAAGCCGCAGCGGGCCCAGCACTTCGACCCGAACACCAACGTCAACCACTGCCACTCCTTCCGCCGGGCCGACTTCCTGCCACGTTCGTCCCGTTCGGGATCGCTGTCTCGGGATCACTGTCTCGGGATCACTGTCAGCGCCGTGTCCGCCGATGTCAGCGGCGTGACAGCGACTCGATCGACACTGTCCAGTGTGACCGGTTGTTCGCCGGTCCACCGCATGAATCACCGGAACATTCGCGGAACGAACTCACCAAGGAGAAGTCAGATGGACGAGAACAAAGTAGGGGAATTCATCGGTCAGGTGGTCACCGATCTGGGCGCTGCAGCCGCCGCCGGTTCGATTGTCATCGGCAGCCGGCTCGGCCTGTACAGCGCGCTCGCGAAGGGACCCGCCACACCCGAGGCGTTCGCCGACTACACCGGCTATGACCTGCGCTACCTCACCGAGTGGCTGCGCGGTCAGGCCGCCGGCGGCTACATCTCGTACGACCCGGCGACCGAGGCATTCTCGATGACCGAGGAGCAGGCGTTCTGCCTTGCCGACATGGCAGGGCCGAACGTATCGGCCGCCTTCGTAGGCGTGCTGGGTTACCTGCGCGCCGAGGACAAGATCACCGAGTCGTTCAGGACGGGCGCCGGTGTCGGCTGGCACGAGCACGACCACAATGTGTTCGTCGGGATCGACGCATTCTACCGACCCGGCTACGCCGCAGAACTCGTGCCGAACTGGATTCCCGCACTCGACGGTGTCGCAGCGAAACTGTCGGCTGGCGGGCGCGTCGCCGACGTCGGTTGCGGTCTCGGAACGACATCGGTGTTGCTGGCGCAGGCATACCCCAAGAGCACCGTCGTCGGGGTGGACTTTCACGGTGAGTCGATCGCACTTGCCCGCAAACAGGTCGACGACGCCGGGGTGGGCGATCGAGTGAACTTCGAAATCGCTACGGCACAGGATTTCTCGGGTAGTGACTACGATCTCGTGACCACCTTCGACGCCCTTCACGATATGGGTGATCCAGTCGGCGCTGCCCGCCGGATCCTCGAGTCACTGGACTCCGATGGCACATGGCTCCTGGTGGAACCGATCTCCGCCGAAAACGTCGAGGACACTTTCAACCCGGTTGGGCGTCTCTACTACAGCGCCTCGACATTCCTGTGCGTCCCGAACGCCCTGTCCCAAGCCGGCGGCTACGCTCTCGGCGCCCAGGCACCCGAATCGGCGATACGACAGGTAGTCACCGACGCCGGCTTCACCCGGTTTCGGCGCGCAGCGCAGACCGCTTTCAACAACGTCTACGAGGTTCGGCCCTGACGAACGGCCGGGCCACACATCACGAGAGGCAATGACATGGACATCCCGGTCCTCGCCGGCGGGGTAGCCACCGCGGTGTTCGCATGCAGCACACTGCCGATGTTGGCCAAGGCGTGGCGCACCAAAGACGTGGCGTCGTACAGTCCGGGCAATATCGCCCTGGCCAACATCGGCAACCTGATCTATTTGCTCTACGTGGTTCATCTGCCACTGGGCCCGGTGCTGGTCCTGCATCTGTTTCACACCATGACCACCGCGCTGATGCTGTTCTGGTACGTGCGCTACGTGGTCCTCGGCGGGGACCGGAGTGCCGGCTCGGGTCAGGCACCACCTCGACGGTCCGAGGTGATGTCTACCTCTCCAAGCTCGGGTGCTGGACCACTCCGCAGTGTGCCGGAGTGCAGTGTGCCGGAGTGCAGTGTGCCGGAGTGCAGTGTGCCGGAGTGCAGCGTGCCGGAGTAGGGACTCGCCGACGTCATGTGCGGTCTTTTTTGGCTTGCCTCCGTTTGCCTGCCGCGATCGTCGAGGCCTCGTACTTCTTTCGGCCGGGCGATTTCCGGGTGGCGTCGACGCGGGACTTGCCCGCCGAGACGACCTTGCCCTCGCCGGCGCCGCCTTCGCCGGGCGACGGCGAAGACTTGCGTGCGCGACTGAGACGTTCAGCCTTCAGTTCACGGGCGGTGTCTTTCGATACGGCGGCCAACCGACGACTCACTCTGCTCAGTGCAACCTCGAAGGCTTCCGCTTTGGCTGCGTTGCGCGAGTTCGCTGCCTTGCCGGCGCCGCGAGCACCTTTGGCGCCCACCTTGGCAGCGCCTGCGCGACGGTAGAGCTTGACGTACTTGTTGCGGCCTCGTCGAATGCGGGCGTGCAGATCGATCAAGTCATCCTCGGAGAGACCGGACATCTCCGATTTCTTGGTTTCCCGAATCAATACGTACTCGTCCTCGGACAGGGAGTTGAGGAGTTTCTTCATGCCGATTCCAATCCATACGTGGCCCTCGAGCGTAACTCGCGCAGATGAGACACGGACTGGTTTCGAGCGACGAGATCGGCCCGACAGCCGGTCCGATCAGTCGCGCTTCGCCTCGTAGCGCAGCAGGACGGTGCCGCCCGGGAAGTTCCGGTTCTCCAACAGTCGCAGCGACATCCATGACGGCAGCGACGGAAAGAATGGTGTACCGCCGCCCAGGGCGATGGGCGAGATCACCATCCGGAACTCGTCCACCAGTCCGGCCTGCACGATCGGTGCGGCCAGCGTCGCGCCGGCCACCTCCAGCGTGCCCTCTGTTTCGGCTTTCAGCTTTGTTACCACCTCGACCGGGTCGCCGCGTTCCAGACGGGAGTTTCCGTCGACGGACTCCAAGGTGCGCGAGAACACGACCTTCGGCATCTCACGCCAAATACGCGCGAAGTCGACCACTATAGGAGTGGCGTCCGGGTCCTGGTCGGCGGTCTGCCAGTACGCGGACATCATTTCGTAGAGCCGCCGCCCGTAGAACGACAGGGCGGTCTCCCGCTCGAAGTCATTCCAGTACTGGTGCAGTTCCTCGCTCGGATCAGACCAGTCGATACTGCCGTCAGCGTCCGCGATGTACCCGTCCACCGATACGTTGAAGCCATAAATGAGTTTGCCCATACAGATCAGACTGCACCGGAGGGCAAAACTCATCGCGACAAGCCACCGATCCAATGCCACACCATCGAATCCTCAGGCGACCCGGAAGCGATGCCGCGACCTTCTCTCCCAGGTTCACAGGCGGACTATGCTCGGACGGTGCGAAAGGTCAGCAGCGTCGCGAACCTCGATCTCAACTTGCTGGTGTCACTCGATGCCCTCCTGCAGCACAAGAGCGTGACCAAGGCCGCTCAGCAACTGGGCTTGAGTCAACCCGCACTCTCAGCCGCGTTGTCTCGACTTCGACGGCACTTCAACGACGATCTGCTCTACCGGGTCGGAAACGAATACCACTTCACCCCGCTGGCTGCCGAACTTCGTCAGCGCACTGGTTTGGCTCTCGACGGCGTCGAGCGAGTCTTCTCGGCGCAGCCGAAGTTCGACCCTGCGGAATCAACACGCGAATTCTGCGTTGTCGTGAGCGATTACGGGATCACCGTACTCGGCGACACCCTAGCCAGGTTGTTCACTGAGGCAGCGCCCCGCGCCCGTCTCCGCTTTCGTCCGACGAGCCCTGACTTGGTTGCACGTGCCGAACAAACACTCGTGGGTACGGACTTGATGCTCGTGCCGCACGGGTTCGTGACAGATCTTCCGCACAAGGATCTCTATCGCGATCGATGGATCATGGTCGTCTCGTCCGACAACGAGGACATCGGCGCCGAGATGACCGTCGAAGACTTGAAGTCATCGCCATGGGTCGTGGTGTACCACGGCCATTCGGCCGCCACCCCGGCAGATCGTCAGCTGCGCATGCTCGGCATCGAGCCACACGTACAGGTAGTAACCGAGAACTTTCTCACGGTCCCGAGCCTTGTCTCCGGCAGCAATCGCATTGCCCTACTGCAGGAGCAGCTGGTTCGACTTCTCCCCCTGAACTCCGGCCTGCGTACCATTGCGTGCCCGGTGGAAGTCAGCGAACTGGTCGAGGCCATGTGGTGGCACCCGGTTTACGACCGAGATTCCGAGCACACCTTCCTCCGTGAACTCGTGATCCGGGCAGCCGAATTGGCGACCGCGGAGCTTCGGTGATCCACCGGCTGAGCTCGAGTTCGGCTATTTCACCGCGATCGGATTGACAGGAGCACCCACTGCACCTGTCACGGGAATCGGCGCGGCGGTCAAGAAGAACTCGTACACTCCGTCGGTCGCACAGTCCTCGGCCAGCGCATCGAGGTCCCACATCTCACCGAGGAACAACCCGATGTTGGGGATCGCTACCTGATGAAGCGGCTGAAACGCGACATCGAATTCATTCGGCCGCACTTCGAAGCCCCACGTATCGGTCGCGATCGCGGCAATCTCGCTGTCGTGCAACCAATCCGCGGTGGTGAACGAGAGTCCGGGAGCTGCTCCCCCGGCGTAGTCGCCCCACCCGTCGCGACGGGTGCGAGCAAGCTGCCCGGTACGCACCAATACGATGTCGCCGCGCCGAACCTCCGATGTCGGCCCCTGGGCCGCAATCGTCGCGTTCAGATGCTCGGTTGTGATCGCGAAGCCGTCCGGCAGCTCGCCGTCGTCACCACAACATCTACCGACGTCGAGCAGCACACCTCGACCGACGATCCCATTGGCAACGGTTTCGATTCCGGTGACACCGTCACCCAAGCTGGTGACCACGGACGCGGCTGGGCGGCCGTTCCAGGCGATACCGTGATCGAAAATGTGACCTAGCCCGTCCCACTGCGTCGAACATTGCAGCGGCATGGCCACTACATCGTCGGCACCCCCGAGCCCGTGAGGGAAACCTTGAATGCCTGCCGCAGCATCGGTGCCGGTGTCGAGCATCGTGTGCACGGGATTGGTGCGCCGACGCCATCCTTTCTGGGGACCGTCCATGTCGAAGCTCTGTGACAGCGAGAACGACGAACCACGTCGCACGAGCGAACCTGCTGCGGCCCGCAGATCGTCGGTGAGATAGTTCATCGTCCCCCGTACGTCGTCCTCGCCCCACTTCCCCCAATTACGGTTCCGTTCGGCAGATTTCGCGATCTCTCCCTCGGGATCGGTGCGGTCGAGAATCCTGGGGGTATCGATACTGGTCATACAGAATCCTCTCGAAGTGCATCGGACACGGACTTGACGCCGCCATGCGACCCGGCACCGCCGTCGACGGGTATTTCGGCACCGGTGACGAACGAGGCGTCGGGGCCTATCAAGAACGCCACGACCGCGGCCACCTCCTCCGGCCGACCGGTTCGGCCCAGCGGTGTCTCGGCGACCGAGGCCGACCTGAACGCGGAGGGCGCTCCTCGCGTCATGGAGGTGTCGATGAAACCTGGATGCACGATGTTGACGCGAATGCCGCGCGCGCCCCACTCGACTGCGGCGGCCTTGGTGAGCCCACGTAGAGACCACTTGCTGGCTGTGTACGCCACCGGATAGTGCCCGGTGGTCGCAGCGAGAGAACCGACGTTGACGATCGATCCGCCGGCCCGCATCCTCTGCGCGACCGCCTGCATCCCCATCAACGGACCGACGACGTTGACCGAGTGCAGCCGAGTCATGTCCTCGGCACTGACGTCGTCGACTCTTGCACGCCACGTGATTCCCGCACAGTTCACCAGGCCGTCGATGGGACCGTCGATTCGGCCGACGAGCTCGTCCCAATGCGTGCGCAACCTGACGTCGAACCCGGTCTCGAGATCGACACCGTGCACGACGGCGCCGAGGTGTCGCAGCCGATCAGCGACAGCGGCTCCGATTCCGCCCGCGGCGCCGGTGACGATGACGGCTGTGCCCGACAGATCAGACACCGACGTGCTCCTGTCGGACACCTGCATGATCGACGACTCGGGCCGCCGGAATCTCAGCGGTGGCGCGCGATCGCCCCACGGTGTTGATCAAGGTCCCGATCCCCTCGACGGTCATGGTCACCACGTCACCTGCCTGCAGCGGGGGCGGTGTCTGTTCTCCGCGCCGGCCCCACAGTTCGGCTAGACAACCCCCGTTACCGACAGTCCCACTGCCGAGGACATCTCCCGGATGTACCCAGGAGTCACGGGAGGCATACGCGACGAGTGCGCCGAAGGTCCACCCCATATTCGCGAGCGAATCCTGCCCTACGCGTTGGCCGTTCACATCGACCGTGCACGTGATGTGGAGAAATCCGTCTGCGTCACGATGGGTGTGGATTTCGTCGGCGGTCACGATCCACGGTCCCAACGTGTTGGCGAAGTCCTTGCCTTTCGCCGGTCCGAGACCGACCTGCATCTCTCGCCGCTGAATGTCTCGCGCCGACCAGTCGTTGAGGATCGTGTATCCGAAGATGTGGCTGTGTGCCTTGTGCATCTCCACGTTCGATCCCGACTTGCCGATCACCGCGGCAACCTCCAATTCGAAGTCGAGTGCCGTACACGCCGCGGGCGGTGCGATCACTGCGCCATGACCGCTGACGGTGTACGGGTTGGTGAAGTAGAACCGCGGAGCTTCGTACCAGGCTTCCGCAACGCCCTGCACGCCGTCCACGCTGCGGCGAACACCCTCGACGTGTTCTTCGAATGCGACGAAATCCCGCATCGTCGACGGTTGCAGTGGAGCCAGCAGGGTCACCGCGGTCAGATCGATCGACGGCCGTGCGCGTGCTGCGGCGCCGATGTCGAGCGCGCGGGAAAGACCACCGCTCAGCAGAGACTGCATCGACTCGTCCAGGGGATGAACCCGACCGTCGTCGACCACACCGCACGACACATCTCCGTCGTAGACGTAGGTCGCGAATTTCATACCGGCGGCGCCACGAACAGGCCCTTGTCGGGATCGTTGAACGACTTCTTCGCGACGAACTCGTCCATCGCGTTCGCGGTCCCCCATTGATCCGACACTTCCGGCTGGGAGAAGTCGAGCAGATGCGGATGCCAGGTGTCCTCGTCGAGGACCTCGAGTTCGGTGGTGTATTCCATCGTGTTGCCGTGGGGGTCGAGGAAGTAGGAGAACGTGTTGTTCCCTGCCTGGTGACGCCCCGGGCCCCAGATCTTCTCGACGCCGGCACGCAGCATTCGACCGGTGCCGCGCATGTATTCGTCGATGCCGCGAAGTTCGAACGACGCATGGTGCAACGACACGTGTGGTCCCCGTGCGACGGCCATGCTGTGGTGCTGCGCATTGGTCCTCAGGAACCACATCATCTCGCCCATGCGGGGGTGTGTGAGCGTATCCGAGAGTTTGAATCCGAACCATTTGTCGTAGAACGCCACTGTCACTTCGGGATTCGGAGAGTTCAGCACCACGTGCGAGAGCTTGACCGGGATCGATTCACCTTCTTCGACCTTGCGATGTTGCCGCACAGCCACATCCGCGGACACCTCGATGGTACGGCCGTCGACATCGAAGAACCGGAATCCGTAGCCACCACCCATCGTCTGCAGGGTTCCCGGCTCCCCCACCAATTGCACACCGCCTACAGCGAGACGCTCGGCCAGACTGTCGACACTCGAGGCGTCGGCCATTCCATAGGACACCAGGTCGAGGCGCTTGTCGGAGTCCTTGCGAATGCGCACGACGTAGTGCTCGGGCGAGCCCTCGGCCGCGAGATACGTTACGTCACCGTCGGTTCCGACGTTGGTCAAACCCCATTGTCGGGTGTAGAAGTCGAGTTGCTGTTGGTAGTCGGGTACAGCGAGATCGACATGGCGGAGATGGGTGAAAGCGTAGTTGCTCATGATTGGACTCCTGATGATGCGGTCGACAGACCAAGCCGGAAGGCGTTGTCGCCGAGTATGGAACGAGTGGCAGCTTCGGTCAGGCCCGCGGCGCGAACCTGGGACACGGGATCGGTAATGCCCATGTCGAACGGATAGTCCGACCCCAGAACGACGGACTCCGCTCCGACGGCGTCGACGAGTGCTCGTAGCGCACCCGCCCCGTGCACGAGAGAATCGAACGTGATCCGCGGCAGGTAGCTACTGGGCCGGTCGGTGCACCGACGAGCCTCGGGGCGCACCTCCCACGCGTGGTCGGAACGGCCGATGTAGGTGGGCAGATAGCCGCCGCCGTGAGCCGCGAGCACTCTCAAGGTGGGGTGACGATCGAGCACACCCGCGAAGATGATGTGCGATAGCGCGACAGCGTTCTCCACCGGCTGCCCGACCGTGTTCGAAAGATAGAAGCGATCGAGGCGTTCGTCGAGCGAGCACCCGAACGGATGCAGAAACACCACAGCACCCAGGTCGGCAGCGCGCGCCCAGAACGGTTCGAGTCGCGCGTCGGACAGCTCGACGCCCGGCGCGAACGAGGAAATCTCGACGCCCGCCAACCCGCAGGTGATCACTGCGTCGTCCAGGGCGGCAACTGCGTCCTCGGGATGCTGCAGAGCGATCAGACCCAGTCCGACGAGTCGTGACGGCTCGTCGGCGACCAGGGCGGCAATGCCGCGGTTTGCGCTCGACGTGACCACCTGCGCGAGTTCACGATCCGCCCAGTAGTGGTAGTGCGACGGGGACGGTGAGACGACCTGAATGTCGATCCCGGCCGCGTCCATGTCGGCAAGGCGTCTGTCCACACCGACAAGCTGAGGAATGCGGGCTGCAACCATTTTTCCCGACACCTGCAGCGACTCGGCGCCGTTTCGTCGGGCATCGAGCGCGCGATGGGCGTCGAGTCCGGCGCGGCCTGTGACTACTGCTTCGATCTCGGGGACGATGGCGTGTGCGTGGACGTCCACGATCGGGGCGTTCATGGTGCCTCGCTGACGAGAGCGGCGACGCGGCCCATCACTCCGGGAACATCGGCGTCGGTGGCGTGTTCGAGCATCCATGTTCCGATCTGCACAGACGCTTCCACAACCGCTCGCGCCCGAGGGAGGCGACGATCGGTGAAGGCGTCGAGCAGGGCGTCGTCGATCGTATTCGCAGCCAGCACCATGTCCGCCAGCACAATGGCGTCCTCGAGTCCTTGCGCTCCGCCTTGGGCCACGGTGGGAGGGCAGCAATGTGCGGCATCGCCGATGAGGACGACCCGCCCGCGGTGCCACGGACCCTCCAGCACATGGGTTTCGAACCACGTGTAGTTGATGGCCTTCGGATCGTCGAGATGCTGTTTGATGTCGTCCCAAGGACCGTGATAGCTCTCGGCCAGGCCCTGCATGACGCCGAGACGCTGCTCTGGTGTCAGGCAGGTGCGGTCCTGTGCTTCTTCGACGATGTAGGCGTAGAGCGAGTTCACGCCGGTGGGGCAATACCCGGCGATGTAGCCGGCTCCGCCGTAGTAGAGGTCGGTGCGGGTGACACTGTCCGGACGGGGTCCGACAAGTCGCCAGATCCCCATTCCGGTCGGACGTGGGGTCAGATCGATGCCGATGGCTGCGCGGGTCCACGACCTCACACCGTCGGCACCGATCACCAGGTCGTACCGCCCGGTCGTGTCGTCCGTGAACGTCACTGCGACGCTGGACTCGTCTTGCATCAAGGAGCTGGCCGTGACACCGAATCGCAGCTTGGCGCCTGCGTCTTCTGCTGCCGCGTGGAGTATCGACGCCAGCACGGGTCGCTCCATTCCCATTCCCGAAGGAAGGTCGGGTCCGCCGGTACGAGCGTCGTCCATCGCGACCAGCAAGGTTCCGTCGGCGTCGGGCGCCCGTATTCCGATGGTGTCGAACCCGTACCCGTGCGCCGACACCTCCTCCCACACTCCCAGGTCTCTCAGAACCCGTAGTGCATTGCCTTGCAGCGTGATTCCTGATCCCACGGCGTGACCGCCCGGCGTGATTTCGACGACGTCGACCGACGCGCCGCCCTTCGCCAGTGCGATCGCCGCTGCTGATCCCGCGATCCCTGCCCCGATGACGAGCACCGATGTCATGACGCGTCCACCACCGGAGTCTGCTGGTATCCGAGGCCCGTGATGGTCGAGGTCATCACGTCGCCGTCGCGCAGAAGCCTTCCCCAGTGCATTCCGTTGCCTGCGGGGCTGCCCGTCAGAATGAGATCGCCCGGCAACAACTGCACCGTCTGAGACACAGCGGCGACCAGCGCGGCGACACCGAACAACATGTCCTTGGTCGACTCGTCCTGCATTGCCTTGCCGTCGAGTTCGAGTGTCACACGCATCTCGGACACCTCCCCTGCGTCTTCCTTCGGCACGATCCACGGTCCGAGGGGCAGAAAGCCCGGCGCATTCTTTGCACGCAGCCAGTCGGTGCCGATTTCGGGCATATCTCGTCGGAACACCAGTTCGCGCGTGGTGAGGTCGTTTGCGATGGTGTAACCGGCAATTGCGTCGAGCGCCTCGTCCTCGGATAGTTGGTACGCGCGTCGTCCGACAACTGCGACCAGCTCGAGTTCCCAGTCGTTGTTGTGTGTGCCGGCCGGGAGGGTGACGGTGTCGTACGGTCCGGTGACTGCAGAGGGCAGGCCGACGAAGAAGTACGGATCACCCTCTGCCGCACGTTTGTCCATCATGTCGGCAGCATCGGCGCGAACCTGTGCTTCGGTGCGTCCGTTCGAGATGTCTGCGTGCTTGACCGCTAGATCGATGACGTGTGTGCGGTAGTTGGCACCCGCTTGCAAGATCTGACGCGGCTCGATCGGCGCCGACACGTTGGCGTCCGCCACCGCGGTCCACTCGCCGTCGGTGGACTCGGCCAGAGATCGCAGGACCGGCAGAAGTCGATCCCAGTCATCGAGAATCGCCCGCGTACTGACGGGAGAAGTCATTTCCAGACGGTCGACGACGGAATCGAGATCGAGTAGGGCACCGGCGGCCAGAACAACCGCATGCGGTCCATCTGCCAGTGTGGCCGTGCCGAGCGCGAAGGCCGGGAGGGGCCGAGTGTTGGTATCCACAGGAGGCTGACTTTCGTTCGACGTGGGTGTGATGGCAACCACTGTTCCGCGACGCCAACGCATCAGTCAAAGAAACAATTGCGATATCCGCTATCAATACAATTGATGCGCGGGGCATAAATCAGCCTTATGAACGGTGTCAGCAATAACGATTTCCGTGATCCGCCCAGTTGGCTCAGACTGAGCGGCGAAACGTGATCCACCTCACTCACATCCCCTGATTTTCCGGAGGCTCCGCATGACCCAACTCGGTTCCCTACCTGGCATTCAAGAGAAGACTCCACGTCGCAGACACGGCATTCTGCTGGTGTCGATGAGCTGCCTCCCGGTGCTCGGCGCGGTACTTCTCGCCCCGATTCAACCTCAAATGCTCGACGCCTTCGCCGACACTCCGGGCGTGAACGCGCTGGTCCCACTCACCATCACGGCACCGGCCTTGATGGTCGGCCTCCTCGCGTTCGGGGCGGGACGAGTAATCGACGCGGTGGGCCGCGTCCGGCTGCTGACCGTCGCTCTGGTCATGTACTCGCTGTTCGGAGTCGCGCCGTTCTTTCTCGACTCGCTCCCCCTGATCGTCGCTTCCCGCCTCGGCGTCGGCATCGCTGAGGCCGCCATCATGACGTGCTGCACAACCTTGATCGCCGACTACTACTCCGGCAGACAACGCGCCCAATACTTCGGCCTGCAAGTGGTGTTCACCAGCGTGTCGGCGGTGGTCTTCATCGGCCTCGGTGGCGCGTTGGCGCAGGACAATTGGCGAACGCCGTTCTGGCTCTACACCGTCGGCATCGTGTTCGCCGTCATCGCGCCAATCATGTTGTGGCAGCCACATTCGGTGACCAAGATCAAGGACCACGCTGTCTCGATCCACTGGCGGCCGCTCCTGCTGCCCTTGGCAGTCACCCTGTTCGGCGGAGCTGTCTTCTACGCGCCGATCGTCCAAATCCCGATCAAGCTGGACGCCGTCGGAGTGGACAATCCGGGCGCGATCGGCGCAGTCAGTGCAATTGTCGCCGTTGCCACCGCAATTGCCGCGCTGACGTTCGGCCGGGTGGCGGAGGTCGGGCCGAAGCGATTGCTGCCCATCGCCTTCAGCACCGCAGGCCTCGGACTGGCATTCTTCGGTCTGGCCTCGACTCCACTGACGGTTGCGGTGGGCGGAGTAATCGCGTCCGCCGGATGCGGACTGCTGCTCCCCACCCTGCTCCTGTGGGTTGTCAGCGACCTCGAATTTGCCCTACGCGCCCGCGGAACTGGGGCTTGGACCGCAGCTACGTTCTCCGGTCAATTCCTCAGCCCACTACTCGTTCTCGCACTCGGAGGTTTGCCGATTGCGCTAGTCGCGATAGGAGCGGCAGCGGTGGTTCTCGCGGTCGCGCTTCCCCGACTCGGCGACTTCACCGCTCGGCCTGCGTCCGGGTAGTCGGCGCAGGTCGGTCTGTCTACAGAACGACCGACTGCCGCGAGATTCTCGTGCCGTTCTCGAGCGGACAGGATCTCGATGGTGGTCGGGCGTGGTGCGAGATTGGTTACCACATTCCGATTCGCGGTCCATTCCACACCGTGCCCTCGGGGCAAGGTCAAGCCCATTCTCGGTGAGGCAGTCGATCCCCCCGGGAGCCCGATATCGGAAGTTGCCCGACAGGTATCGTCTGAATCACTACATCGAGGAGCGAGCGCTGTTGCGCCGCCAACGATGTCGCAACCGATATCGAGCCTCCGGAGAGGAACGGTCCCTGACATGCACTCCCTGCCCCGTCTCATCACAGCTGTCGCCGCGGCCGCACTGACGCTCACCGCCTGCACCGAACCGGCCACCGACCGAGCCTCCAGTTCCGCGCCGTCGGCTGAGTACGAAGAGCGGGCTGCGCCCGAGGACATCGCGGCCGACATCCGGAGCATCGAGGAGCGGTTCGACGCGAGAGTCGGAGTTAGCCTGCTGGACACCGAGACTGGCCAGACGATCAGCTACCGCGGATCGGAACGGTTTGGCTTCGCATCGACACTCAAGGTGTTCGCGGTGGCAGAGTTCCTGCGCCGAACATCGGCCGACGAACGAGACGAAATTGTTCGCTGGACCGAGTTCGATATCGATCGAGCCGGATACTCGCCGGCGACCACCGAGGCACTTGACACCGGGCTTACGGCGGCCGAGCTCGCCGAAGCGGCCGTCCGAGACAGCGACAACACGGCGACGAATCTCATTCTCGACCGTATAGGCGGCCCCTCAGGTCTCGACGCCGCCCTGGAAGAGCTCGGTGACGACATCACGGAGGTGGTCGATATCGAACCAGATCTCAACACTGTCGCACCTGGCTCCACCGCCAACACGACGACCGCGGACGCGTTCACCGCAAGCCTGGCCGCTATTCGACGAGACGACTTTTCGACCGAGAGCGACCGTGCGATTTTGATCGACTGGATGAGCGGGAACGCCACGGGTGATCTTCTCGTGCGCGCGGGGGCGCCCGACGGCTGGGTCGTCGCCGACAAATCCGGTGGCGCCGGCCCGATTCGCAACGACATCGCCATCGTCACACCACCGGGGCGCTCACCGATCCTCGTCACAGTTCTGACGGAGAAGAACGATCCTTCAGCACCTTTCGACAATGCCGTCGTCAGTGATACCGCCGCAGCCGTGCTGGGGGCGCTCGAGTAGGCGGATATCTTGTCACCGCCAGCGACGACGGTCCTGTCAATTCGACAGCGAGGTTCGGTGGGCGCCCTCAGGGTGTCGAGGGGGCTGGGCAGACGGTGTCGGGTTCGGGCATGGTGCCGTCGACGAGGTAGTCGGTGACGACTTGCTGGGCGCAGGGGTTGGTGCCGAGGGCGTACACACCGTGTCCGCTGGCGTCGACGGGCAGCAGTCGCGAGCGCTCACCGAACTTTTCGTTCAACAGTTCACCTCCGCGTAGCGGGGTAACCGGGTCGCGCCGGTGCTGCGCGATGAGGATGTTTGTCGGGCGGAAGTGGTGGGCCCTGGCTGAAGTTTCCTGCCTGCACCGGTGGCGAGCTGCTCCCCGTACGATGCCAGCTCTGGCCTGCCATTTCTTACGAAATGGAGTTGTAGAGCGTGCCGAACGTCGCCAATCGGAAGGTTCGCCCGTCGACCCCGTCGACCGGGGTCACAACTACCCGGCAATCCACGCACGTCCGCCAAGGTGTGCGGCGAGGAAGCGTTCGACTGCCTGGTAGAAGGTGATGTTGTTCTCCGGGTTGACGAATCCGTGCCCTTCGTCGTCGAAGACGAGGTAGTCGACGTCGACACCTCTGGATCGAAGTCTGTCGACGACGTTGTCGGATTCGGCTCGGGTGACGCGTGAGTCGTTGGCGCCCTGCGCGATCAGCAGGGGCGCACGTACGGCGTCGAGCTTCGATATCGGCGAGCGCGCCAGCATGTCCGCTTCGGCCGCCGGGTCGGACGGGTCGCCGACGTAGCGGTACCAGTTGTTGGCGAGTCTGGGACGCACGAATTCCGGCTGGGTGCGCATGAAGTTGGCGAGGTCGGAAATGCCGACGATGTCGATGGCGGCCGCGAACACGTCGGGGGTGAACGTCGCGCCGACGAGGGCGGCATACCCACCGTAGGAACCTCCCATGATCGCCACTCGATCGCGGTCCGCATAACCCTGCGCGACGGCCCACTCGACGGCGTCGATCAGGTCGTCGTGCATCTTGCCAGCGAATTCGCCTACCGCAGCCGCAGTGTGAGATTTTCCGTAACCGGTGGATCCGCGGAAGTTCACCTGCAACACCGCGTATCCGCGGTTGGCCAGCATCTGTGCGATCGGGTCGAAGCTCCATGAATCTCGATACCACGGCCCGCCGTGCACCAGCAGGACCATCGGCAGACCCTCAGGCTCCGCACCTACGGGGAGCGTGAGGTACGACGGGAGGTCCAGCCCGTCGCGTGCGGTGATGGTCACCGGTGTCATCGGGGCCATGGCGTGGGGATCCAGGTGCGGGTATGGACGGAACAGTTGACGGCTCGCGCCGGTGGAATGGTCGTAGAAGTACGTGACGGACGGGTCTCGGTCGTGCACGAAGCTGACGACCCACTTCAGACCGCTGTCGTCGGCGGACAACTCACCGACATCACCGTCGGACAGTTGCTCCAGGTTCTTCAGTACTTCCGCGAAACTCGGATCGAGGGCGTGGATGACCTGACGCTCGCCGAGGTATCGCACGCCTAAGCCTGGTTGCACCGATTCGGTAGCGACCAAGCGCGGGTCGCAGACACGAAATGCCCTGTCGTAGTGGAAGAATGAGATTTCTCGAGGATCAAATTCGGCCACAACGAAGGGCATCTCGCAGATGCAAC
>Ga0208332_100023_pt1 | contig 77839 bp, 71 predicted proteins | sample DeeseametaMP1493_FD_184186 | JGI IMG/M metagenome (GOLD analysis project Ga0208332, IMG submission 184186) | Marine microbial communities from the Deep Pacific Ocean - MP1493 (SPAdes) | ecosystem: Environmental > Aquatic > Marine > Oceanic | place: South of Fiji, South Pacific Ocean | collected...
AGGCCCAACACGTGCGCGTCCCTCATCTCACCGGCAACTCGCCGAACACTGCGTCCAACAACACAACCCGCCCTGAACAGCAGAAATGGCGCCCACACAAACCTCAGGAGCGCCACATACGTTCTAAGATTGTTTGACGCGATGCTGGGGGGCACAGGTCATGTCGGTTGGGTCACAGGTCATGTCGGTTGGGTACGGACGAGCTTTCGCGTCGTACGCAGGTCCACAGAAGAAGCCCGTGATAGACGGCTCCCTGCTGCGTGAGATATCCGAGGTCGCGTGCCTGGAGAACCAAGCCTGCGCCCGCAAAGTGGCGCTGGCAGCCGCCATCTGGGACTCGTGCGTCCATCAGACCGTTCAGATCGGTGAGCACATCATGGATGCCGGAAACTACGCCGCCTCGGAAACCGCCAAGGCCCTGGGTTGCTCCAAGACCGTTGCCGACACGCTCGCCGATGTGGGCATGGACCTGCGGCTTCGACTCCCTGCGGTCAAGGCAGCGTTCGAGGCGGGTGAGCTCGACCTGGCCCGGGTGCGAGCTATCTACCGAACGACGAACTGCTACTCACTCGAGGCCGCGCAGCGCGCGGAATCGGAAATCCTCCATGCTGCGCGACGCATGTCCTCCGGTCCACTCGCGACCGAGATCGCCGCGACCATGCAGCGCATCGCCCCGGACGAGACAGCTGAACTGCGCAAGAAGCTGGCCAGCCTGACGCGAGTTCGTTACCGCCACAAGGACGTACTCGCCACTATCGAGGCTGATCTGGAAGCCGCCGATGCCGCAGCCTGCTGGCAACTGATCAACGAGATGGCTGCCACCGTGTGCAACCGGGATCCCCGCACGCGCAACCAACGACTCGCCGCGGCATATTCGGCGCTGCTGCGCCGCGAGGAGTACCTGCCGTGCAGCTGTACGGAAGACGAGGACCACCCTTGTTCGGCGAAACGGGAGGTGCCGGACAGGCGCGCACCGCTGACCACCGTGACTATTGACCTCACGACCCTGGCGGGCCTGTCGGACCTGCCCGGTTATCTCGCGGGACACGGACTCATCGATGCCGAATACGCGCGAGAACTTGCCGCCAACGGAGACTGGCAGCTCATCCTGACCGAAGCCTCGAACCTGGCAGCAAAGCTGGGGGTCGATGGCGACAAGGCGGCCGGTCTTGCTAGCAGCGTCGGTTTGGGTGGCGGAGGAGCGGCGGGCACTCCTGTCACCTTCCATCCGCTGGGCAGGGGGCTGCGACGGCGCGGCTCGAGTTTTCCAGAGCGCGCAGCGTCGGGATCACTCGATCGCGGCCCGAAGGTGCCTGTCGGTGGGTGCTATCGCGGTTCGTACACGCTCATCGCCGCAATGGAGGCCGCTATCGCGTCCAATCCCGCGCTGGCGGAAGCGGTTCACCCCGATGGCCACGGGGGTTTCACCGAACCGCCCGCAGGCGCGCTCAGCTACCGGCCCAGCGCTGCCCTCGCCGACTGTGTACGTCACCGCGACCGCACGTGCCGTCATCCAGGCTGCGACGTACCCGCAGCCAGTTGCGAAATCGACCATGTCGTGCCCTATCGTCACCGAGATCCAGCGCGGGGAGGCTGGACGGTATCGACCAATCTGCACTGCCTGTGTCGCTACCACCACATGCTGAAAACCATGGGTGTGTGGATTCCAAGGATGCTGGCCGGCGGGGCCGACTACTGGGTGTCGAGCTCGGGGACAACCGCAATCACGTTGCCCGGCAGCGTGGTCGGCACTGCGGATCTGTCCGGCGAATCCCTGATCCCGCACATTCCGCGAAAACGGTTAGCGAAATGCAGCACAGATCCCGCCGAGCCGGCCGTCGCGAGCGCAACAGCAGCCGCCGGTTCAGCCGCAGACACCGCCGATCCGGCGCCGTTCTGATGTGCCGTGCTGATGTGTGTCGGCCACTACCGGTCGCGGAAGCGCTGCAGAACCTCGCGCATCGTGTGCGGATAGATACCTTCCTCCGCCAGTTCCTTGCGTGTCGAGCGGCGAGTGAGCAGAACGCCGACGATCGCGACGAACCACACCGGGTACTGGGCGAGGAACGCCACCCGGAAAGCCTCGAAGGTGTACCCGCCCATCACTTGCAGAACCCCACCGATGGCCGCGATGACCAGAAGCGAGGCCAGAAAGCCGCCGACATTGACCATGCCCTGCGCGGTGCCGAGATTCGCACTCGGATTGAACGTACGCGCATAGTCGAACCCGATGACGCTGCCCGGGCCACCGACCGAGACGACAACCACCAGCACCACCAGCAACCACAGAGGAGCCGGGCCTGGCAGCGCCAGCACAACAGCCCAGATCGCGGCGTTGCTGACCATGATCGTGAGCACCAGCCACGACCGACGCATCGGGTACCGGCCCGTCAGAATGCCCAATCCGATACCGGAGATGACCGCCGAGATCACCGACAGCGACAGCAGCGTTCCTGCCGCAGTGGTCGACAACCCCTGCGCCGTGGTGAGATACGGAATTCCCCACAGCAGCGCGAACACCGTGATCGAGAACTGAGTGCCCATGTGCGTGAAGAAGCCGAGCTTGGTGCCCGGCCGCTTCCACACCCGACCGATCGTCGCCAGCGTTTCCCGTATCGTGGTCGGCTCGGTCAATACTTCGGCACCGGGCGGGGAATTGCGGATCAGCGCCAGCGCCAGCACGAACGCCAACAATCCGAGCGAGGCCGCACTCGCGAAGGCGAACGTCCAGCCCGACCCGTGCAGAATCATAAGGAACGGCACCGCCGAGAGAATCTGCCCCGACTGCCCGAGCAAGCCGGTCAACTGCGACACGATGGGAACTCGCCGGTTGTCGAACCACTGCGGTACGAGACGAAGCACCGAGATGAACGTCAGGGCATCACCGACCCCCACGAGCGCTCGAGCACCGACCGCAACCGGCAGGGACTCCGTCGTCGCGAGCACGAGCTGCGCGATCACCATCAACAGGGCCCCGAGCGCGATCATCTTGCGCGAGCCGACCCGATCGAGGATCGCACCCGCCGGGATCTGCATCCCGGCGTAGACGACGATCTGCAACACGACGAACAGGGAGAGCAACGACGGGCTGACTGCGAAACGGTCGGCGGCGTCGAGACCCGCGACACCGAACGAGGTCCGGTGCAGAACCCCGACGATGTAGGCGAACACACCGACGCCCCAAACCACCCACACAGTTCTCACTGCAATCATTGTGCCGGGTGCGCTGTGAAAAGATTGCAGCCTGCGCGACTCGACGACGAGAAAGTGAGCAGACGACATGGCCGACGGACACATCCTGCTGTTGAACGGGCCGAACCTGAACATGCTCGGTACCCGTCAGCCCGAGGTGTACGGCCAGGAAACGCTCGCCGACGTGGTCGCACTGTGCCAGCAGACCGCCGCTGCACACGGCCGCACAGTCCGCGCCGAACAGTCCAACCACGAGGGCCAGCTCATCGACTGGATCCACGAGGCCCGCGGAGTAGCTTCGGGCATCGTCATCAATCCCGGTGGCCTGACGCATACATCGGTCGCCCTCCGCGACGCCCTCGTCGTTCCGGAGATCCCGATCATCGAGGTCCACATCAGCAACGTCCACGCCCGCGAGGAGTTCCGGCACCACTCCTTCGTCTCGCCCATCGCCAGCGGTGTCATCGCAGGCTTCGGCGTGGCCGGATACGGCTACGCGATCGAACGGCTCATCTCACTCACCTGACCGGCCTTCACTTGACCGGCACTCACAGCCAGGGCTCAGGTTCGTACCCCTATCCTGGCTTAGGACTTGGACGAGTTCGGCGAGCAAGGGACCTTTCGCAGTGAGCAACAACAGCAAGAAGAAGGCACAGGCGGCCACGGCGGCTATGCAGGGCAAGAAGGACAGGGGCAGCCGCACGCTGATCCAACTCGGCGTCGCGGCGGTACTCATCGCCCTGATCGCGGTCATCGGTTTCAGTATCGCCTCCAAGAACTCCGATGACACCGCAACCGGTGCCACCCCGTCGGCGGTCACCGCGGACGGGGCCATCAGAATCGGTGAGCCCGACGCCGACGTCGTCGTCACGGTCGTCGAAGACTTCCAGTGCCCGGCGTGCAAGCAGTTCGAAGCCCTCAGCGGGGACACGCTCTCCGAGTTGACCGCCGACAACACGATCGCCGTGGATTACACGCCGATCTCGATCCTGGATCGAGCGTCGTCGACCAATTACTCCACTCGCGCCGCCAACGCCGGCATCTGCGTCGCCGAAGCCGACATGGCCGCGTGGCCGAGCTGGCACGAGGCAATGTTCGCGCAGCAACCCGCTGAGGGCGGCGCCGGACTGAGCGACGACGAGCTGATCGCCATCGCCGAGACAGCAGGGGTCGACAGCTCCGAACTCGCGAGCTGCATCACCGACGGCAGCTACAACGACTTCGTAGCGACTACGACGCAGACCGTGCTCGAGTCCGGCGTCACCGGCACCCCGACCGTCTCGGTCAACGGCACCGTGGTGGCCAACCCGAGTCCGGACGGCCTGCGCACCGCAATCGCCGACGCGAAGTAGGCCCCGCAGTGAAGCCTGCCCGCGCCACCGCCTGGGTCCTCACGGTCGGCGGATTCCTCGGTCTGCTCGCCGCACTGGCGTTGACCATCGAACGCATCGAGCTCCTCCAGGACGCCTCGTACGTGCCGTCGTGCAGCCTGAATCCGGTCCTCTCGTGCGGCACGGTGATGACCACGGAGCAGGCCGCCCTGTTCGGATTCCCCAATCCGATCATCGGCATAGTCGCATTCACCGTCGTCCTCGTCACCGGTGTACTGACGCTCGCACGCATCGCTCTGCCGCACTGGTACTGGCTGGGCCTGACCTTGGGCACCCTGCTCGGCGCGGTGTTCGTCCACTGGCTGATCTACGAAAGCTTGTACGTGATCGGCGCGTTGTGTCCGTACTGCATGGTGGTGTGGGCAGTGACAATGCCGATCCTCGTGGTCGCGCTCTCGCAGCTGGTCGGCAACTCCCGGGTGGGCGGCCTGTTCGTCGAATGGCGTTGGACGATTCTCGCCGTCTGGTACGCGGTGGTGATCGCAGCGATCGGAATCCGCTTCTCCGACTACTGGGCAACCCTGGTGCCTTAGCCACAGCGACCGGACCTACAGCACCGCCACCGCATCTATCTCGACCAGCAACTCAGGCATCGCGAGACGAGCGACCTCGACGACGGTCTGCGCTGGTCTGGTCTCGGGGAACAGCTCGCCGAGGATGCCGGTGTAGATGTCGAGGTCGCCGATATCGCGGAAGTAGACCGTCAACTTCACGACGTTGTCCAGCGCACCGCCCGCCGCGTCGAGGATCAGCCGGATGTTCTCGAACGACAGGCGAATCTGCGCGTCCACGTCCCCGACGCCGGCGAAGCTACCGTCGGCTGTGATCGCGGTCTGCCCGGACAGGTAGAGCGTCCGCTCGACGTCGCGGACGACGACGCATTGGGACAACAACTGGGCACCCGGATCCCACACTGTGCTTGGTGACAGCACCTGCTTGTCGATGACGCGCTCCTTCTGTGACGAATACGAATCTCAATGTAACGGTTCACAGAACTGGTACGCGTTCTATAACGCTCCGCAATCCGCACCGACAGTGCATGATGATGTGAGCCAGCTCACTGAGATGAGTTCGGTACGAAAAGGTCGGGGAGAGCGCGAGCACCAGGAGTTGTTACATGGCAGGCGACCCCATCGCAGTCATCGTTGCGGTAATCGTGTCCGCCGCAGGAGTGGCAGCAGGCACGGAACTACCCCCGGAGATCGCGGACGGTGCTGCAGGTATTGCCGCATCCGCGGAAGAATCGGCACCTGCACTGCAGAAGCAACTGGACGACATGCTCGGCGCACTACCCGAGCCGGCTCGTGAGACCGCCGAGACAATGCTCGAGGACGCAGCAGCCGCCGTCGAGGGCGCGGCCGAACCCCTGCTACCCCCGGCGCCCGAGGACGCAGAGCCGTCCGACCCGTCCGAGCCCGCCGAGTCCGAGAGCGGGCCGCCCGCCGAGCCCGCGACGACCAACTCCATCGTCTCCACTGCCGCTGTCTCCGCGACGGTTCCCTCTGCAGGAGCGGCGTTCTCGTCGATCTTCCCGAGCAGTGCAGGCGGCATGCAATTCGGCACATCGACCTTCTCTCTCGGCGAACTCGCGTCCCAGACCGCGTTCATGCCCGCCGCCGAAGCCATTCGGCGCGCACTGTTCCCTGGTATGCCCGCCACGTTCACCGGAGTCTCGACCTCCCCCATCGGCGCGATCACCGCCTTCGTGCCGTGGCTGATGAAAGCCGGTGCCATCTGCGACGGTGTCAACGCCCCGACCATCGCCGCCCTCTATGCGGCCGAGAACGGGTTCCGTCACGGGCCCACCGCCCCGGTATCGAGCAGCGGAGCCCGAGGCCCGGGCCAGTTCATGCCCGGCACCTGGGCCAAGTACGGCAAGGATGCCGACGGAGACGGTGTCGCCGACGTCAACGGCATTGCCGATTCCGTCATGGCTTCGGGCAACCTGCTCTGTGACATCAACAAGCAGGTCGAGCAGTGGAAGTCGCAGGGCCGGGTATCCGGCGATTCCCTGGATCTGACCCTGGCCGGCTACAACGCCGGCGCCGGCGCTGTGCTTCGGTCGGGCGGAATGCCCTCGGGTCTACCGGACTACGAGAATCAGACCAAGCCCTACGTGGCGAAGATCCGCGCCACCGAGAGGCAGTTCGCGGCGCTGCTCAACCCGTTCTCGTCCCTCGATCTCGGCACCATCGGGGCCCGCGCGGTCAACTCGGCGATGGACTACCTCGGCCTCCCCTACGTCTGGGGCGGCGGCAACATCAACGGTCCGTCCGGCGGCGGGTTCGACTGCTCCGGCCTGACCTCGTATGCGATGTACCGCGCGTCGGCCGGTGCCGTGACGCTCCCCCGCACCTCTGAAACCCAGTGGAATGTGGGCACCGAGATTCCGCTGGAAATGGCGCAGCCGGGCGACCTGCTCTTCGGGAACTGGCAGTCGGCCGGCCCCGGACACGTCGCGATCTACATCGGCAACGGTCAGATGGTCCACGCACCCCAGCGCGGCGACGTCGTCCGCGTCGGCGACGTGTTCGACGGCATGAAAGCGCGCCGGGTGCTCTGACGGAAGGCTCCAGCGATTGCTCTGACGGAGTCAGGGGGTAGGTTCGAGCGCGAGCACCGACCCCGAGACGAGGAGCACGCCTGTGACCACCGGAGCCGGCACCGAACCCCAGAGCTTCACCGACGAACTTGCCCCGCCGCCCCCGGTCGGCGAAGGATTCGAGACGGGCTGGACCGTTCGCACCGCCGACGTCGATCCCGACAATCGCCTGCGGTTCGACGGCATCGCCCGGTATCTCCAGGACATCGGCTCGGACAACCTCGACGCGACGCCGCTACATGCCACCGATCCGTTCTGGATCGTCCGCCGCACGGTCATCGACGTCATCGAACCGGTGCACTTCCCGGACCGGGTGCACATGCGACGCTGGTGTTCCTCGATGTCGACGCGATGGTCGAACATGCGCGTGCAGATCTCCAGCGGCAAGGGCGCCTCGATCGAGACCGAGGGGTTCTGGATCAACATCAGCGCAACCACCGGAATGCCCACGCGCATCAGCGACGAGGCTCTGGAACTGTTGGCCCGCACCACCGACGAGCACCGACTTCGGTGGAAAGCATGGCTCACCGAACCAGTGCCTGACGCATCCGAGACCGACACACCGTTCCCGTTGCGCGCCACGGACATCGACTCGTTCAACCACGTCAACAATGCCGCGTACTGGCATGCCGTCGAAGAGTTCCTGGTCACTCACACCGAGTTGGTGCGCGAGCCGCACCGAGCCGTGATCGAGTATCTCTCGCCCATCCTCGCGAGCGAGCACGTCATCATCCGCCACCGCTACGAGGGCGGCGCGCTCACCCTGTGGTTCGTGGTGGACGGGTCCGTGCGCTCGGTGGCGAAGGTGGCGCCCAAGCTGTGACGGTCGAGCTTGCCGCGCGGAGTGTGCGGAAGCTCGTCGACGACGAGTATGCGTGCGGGCATGCTCGGGCTCGGCAGCACAGCACGAAGATGCCTACGGATATCGGCAATCTCAGGCCGCTGCGGGCCGAGCACCACCGCCAGTCCGGGTACCTCACCCATCCGCTCGTCCGGCACCCCGATGCAGGCCGCCTCGGCGACCCCGGGCACCTCGAGCGCCGCCGCCTCGATCGGCGCCAGTTCGACTTTCAGTCCCGAGCGATTGATCACCTCACTGCCGCGCCCCAGTAGCGTCAACGCGCGGCCGTCGACCGTCCCCCTGTCGCCCACTGTCATCCACCCGTCCACCGGCCCGCCTGTCACACCGGATTCGGTGAGGTAGCCGTCGAAGAGCATGTCGCTGCGAACATGGACGATGCTGTCGCGAACGTCGGCCTCGACCCCGTCGAACAAGGTTCCGGCTCCGGGATCGACGCCACGATCGTAGGAGACGAAGCTCAGCTCCGAGGCGCCGTAGAAATGCGTGAGCGACGCGTTCGGCAGCACGGTCTGCAGTGCGACTCGGCCTTGGGTCGGCCAACGCGCCGCGCTCGAGAGCACGGCGCGGACACTGGGAACGGAGTCGACGCCGGATCGGACGAGATCCCACGCGATGGTCGGCACCGAATACAGATGGGTCGGCTCATCGGCCACCGCCGCGACGAGGGGGCGCACGTCGACCGTCGCACCGCATGTCAGCCCGTGCAGCGCGCCGTAGAGGAAGTGGGTGTGGTCGAGCACACCAGGGGTGCAGAGTCGATCACCGCGGCCGATGTCGAACACCTCGTCGCTGCGGTCCAACGTGCGTGCCCACGACAGCTGGTTGCGGACGAACAGTTTCGGCTCACCGGTGGTACCCGAGGTGACACCGAGCAGCATCTCGTCGCCGGGCTCGGCTCTCCCGTGCGAACCGTCTGCATCGAGACCGGCGACCGGGTGATCACACCCCCACTGCCGCAACCGTCGGTGCTGACTCGGCGCCGCCAGTACCGCGGCGGGGCGGGCGAGATCCATCACCCGCGTGAAGTGTTCGGGGAGAAGGTGCCGGTGCAGTAGCACCACCCCGGTTCCCGACGCCATCGCCGCGGCGACCGCCACGAGCGAGGAGACATCCGACGTCGGCAACACCGCTACCCGCGCCATGCCGCGCATCCCGGCCGCGGTGCGCGTGACTCGGTGCCAGAACTCGGCGTACGTCACCACTTCCCGGCGATCGACAACAGCCGCTGCATCCGGGATCTCGACGACGCGACGGGCAATGCGGTCGGTCAACAATTCGGACATGGCACCTCACACACTCTCGTCATCCCACTCGTCCTCGTCCCAGTCATCCTCATCCCAGTCGTCGTCGACGCCGCGCGCGACGAGTGCATCGCCCATCGCGTCGGCGGTGCGCAATGCCCGCACGAGGACGGGTGTGGCCAGCGCCGTCATCGACCACTGCAGCCCGCGGGCTTTGCGTGCCTCCGAGACCTCGTGCACGATCGTCGCCAGCATGGGGATGCAGCGGATCGCCAGGGCGAGCATGAGACCGACCCGCTCGGGATCGACGCCGAAACGGCGCAACGGCCCGAGTGCACGGGTGACGGTGTCGAGCATGGCGGTCACGCGGGTGGTGACGGTGACCAGCGCGGCGAGGGCCACCGAGATGAGCAGGACTCCGCAGACGACGACGGCGCGTTGCCAGGAGGTGATGATCAGCTGGAACGTCCCGATGATCAACAGCATCCACAGCACCGGACGCAACTGCGCCACCGCGATTTTCGCCGGGATCCGCGCGACCGCGAACAGCGCGGCAACTGCGGCGGCCACCGCCAGCACTTGAAGTGGAGTTCGCACCAGAATTGCCACCGCGAGAATCGTCGTCACCAGCAGTATCAGTTTCGCCCCCGCAGGGAGCCGGTGTATCGGGGACGTGCCCGGCCGGTACAGACCTATCAACTGACACGGCCGATCATTCGACGAGCTCCCGGTATGCGGGAACAGCGTCGCTCGGCGTGCCGTCGAACGCGACGAGCCCATCGTCTATGACGACGACACGCTCGAAGCCTTCCAGCAGCGCGAGCTGATGGGTGACGACGATGACCTGCTGGTCGATCGAGTCGAGGGCCTGCGACACGACGCGGGCATTGCGCAGGTCGAGCAGAGTGGTCGGCTCGTCGGCGATGACGACCTCGGGCCTGCGGATCAACACCGCGCCAATCGCCAGCAACTGCTTCTGGCCTCCGGAGAGCAAGTGAGCAGGGTGCTCCGCATGGCCGGCGAGCTGGAATCGAACCAGAATTTCCTGCACCCGATCCGCGATCTCTACCTTGCTCAGTCCGGACCGCCGCAACGAGAAGGCAAGGTCCTCGGCCACCGTCGGCATGACGATCTGAGTGTCCGGGTCGGTGAACACGAAGCCCACCTTCTTGCGAACCTGGGCGCCCTTTTTCGCGGGGTCGACGCCGTCGACGGTCACGGTGCCGGAATCGGGTGCCAGCAGTCCGTTGACGGTGCGGGCCAACGTCGACTTGCCGGAACCGTTGGAGCCGATGATGCCGACTCGCCGCTCGGTGATCCGCAGGCTGATCCCGCGCAGCACCTCGCGCTCACCGAAAGCATGGCGCACCGAATCGAACACGATCTCACTCACCACGCACGCTCCACGATCATCGCTATCCCTTGGCCGCCGCCGATTGCACACGCCGCCAGGCCCAGTTCCGGGCCGTTCTCGGTGAGCATCTGATGCGCCAGTCGAACGAGCAGAACGGCTCCCGAGGCACCCCAGGGATGACCCATCGCGATGGCGCCGCCCTGCGGACACAGGGTGTTCTCGTCGATGCCCAACCGGTCGGACACCGCCAGCACCACCGAGGCGAACGCTTCGGTGATCTCGACGATCCCGATATCGGACAGTGCGATTCCCGTACGGCGCAGTACCTTCTCGATCGCCGGGACAGGTCCGAGCCCGGGCAGTGCTGGATCCGATCCGGTCACAGCCGACCCGAGTACCCGCAGCGCCGGCAGGCCTTTCGCCAGAGCCTCCGAGGTCACCGCTACCACTGCGGCCCCGTCGGAGATGCCGCACGAGTTCCCTGCAGTCGCGGTGCCGTCGGCGGTGAAGCTGGGACGCAGCCGCGCGAGCCGAGCCTGCGTCATGTTGGGGCGGATACGTTGATCGCGTTCGATGCCCGCGACCGGCACGATCTCACCCGTGAAATCCGTCGCCGCCGCCAGTGCGTGCGAGCGGGCAGCGTACGCGTCCTGCCGCTCCCGCCCGATCCCGCAGGCCTGCGCTAGAGCGTCGGCGGCGACACCCATGTCCGGGTCCGGGAAACCGGACGGAGCGAACGGCGCGCGCGTGTATCGGATCGGTTCCGCTTCGCCCTCGGGCGGCCAGAAGCGCCACGGAGCGGTGCTGGCGGATTCCACTCCGCCCCCAAGGATCAGTTCTTCCTCGCCGCTGCGTACGCGCATCGCCGCCTGCATGACCGCATCGAGCCCGGAACCGCACTGTCGATCCACCGTCACACCGGGGACTTCGGCGCCCAGTCCGGCGCGCAACGCCGATACCCGTGCCGGATCGCCGCCGGGCCCGAGGCAGTTGCCGAGAACGACATCGTCGACGTCCGCGTCACACCCCGACTCCCGCAGCGTCGCGAGCGTGGCGGCCAGGACCGGGGCAGCGAGATCCGTCGTCGTCAGTGCCGCGAAGCCGTGACCGGCGTTGCCGATGGGCGTACGCCAGGGAGCGACGAGCATCGCACTCGAACCGAACGCGTTAGGGCCGGCGGTCATGAATACGAGTCTTTCACCCGGCCGCGGGCGATCTTGCCACTGCCGGTACGTGGTAGCTCGTCGACGACGGTCCATCGCCGCGGCAGGGCTGTGCTCTGCAGGCGTGCTCGAGCCTGCTGCTTTATCGGCTCCAGGCGTCCGCCCGGCTCGAGTTCGATCACCGCCGTCACCGTCGCACCGAGCACGGCATGAGGAGTGGCGATGGCCGCTGCGGCGCGGACACCGTCGATATCACCCAGGACCCGTTCGACATCCTCGGCGAGGACGGTCGTTCCGCCCACGTCGATGGCCGCATCCCCGCGGCCGTGTACGACGAGTTCGCGGCCCGGGCCCAGCTCGGCGATATCGCCGACGCCGACCCACTCGTCCGTCCCCAGCGCTGCGTACGGCGAGCGTACGAAGAGGAGTCCGCCGCGGACCTCGGCTTCGACGTCCTTCAACAGGGTCAGTGAAGACGGAACGACGCGGGCAGCGACGAGGGAGAGTTCCGCGGCGCCGTAGTACTCGACAACTCTCAGACCGTCGGCTTGCTGCTCGGCGGCTCGATCGAGAGCCGTCCCTGCGACGATCACCGTTCGAAGATCGGGTGCAGTCCCGAGCAGCTTCCTGAGCACTGCAGGTACGGCATGCGCTGCCGTGGCAGTGGCAGGGTTGTCGGTGACGCAGGCCCCGAGCCACAGCGCGTGAACGGCGCCGAAGAGATGCATCGTGGCGTGCAGCGGTCCCGTCACGAGGACTTTGTCGGCCGGGGTGAGACCGACGAGGGAGCTGAATTCTTCGAAACTGCTCGTCCACGACGCGGCGGTCCGCGCGAGCGGTCGCGGGGTACCGGTGGATCCGGACGTGCCGACGAGCAGGAACGCTCCGTCGGGCACGGAAGTTCGGTGTGGCCGGGCGGCCGGATCTTCGACATGGACGACGGCGCCCTGCCGGACGGCGGCGAATACACAGACGAGCGCCTCGGGTGGTGACAGCTCCGAAGCGTCGTGCACGGCCGCGGCGGGCCAGCGATCGACTGCCTCGTCGAACTCGGCGTAGGTGAGCACGGTGCCGGCCCAGTCGATCGCCGGGTCCCGCCCCGAGCCGCCGAGCCTCACTTGGTGATGAGGCCCGGGTACGCGCGATGAACGCTCTTCGCCACGACGGTGGCAATGACGACCTTCGCCAGGTCGCCGGGAACGAATGCGAAGTTGGTCGAGATCGATGCCCACACCGCGAGGTCGGTGCGCAGCAGCAACCCGATGGTGCCGAACACGTAGATGACCACGATGCCGCCGAGCGCGTTGATCAGCAGGCCGAGTGCGAGGGGATACTTCGGCAGGATGCGCGCGGTGAGCAGTCCGATGACGAAGGCTGCGGGGATCCAGCCGATCAGGTATCCGGCGCTCGGACCGGCCAGAGCGGTGAGTCCGGTGCGACCGCCGGAGAGCAGCGGCAGCCCGATCAGCGTCAGCGCGATGAACACTGTGACGGCGGCGGTGCCCTTGCGGGCGCCGAGGATGGCTCCGGCGAGGATGACGCCGAGGGTCTGCAACGTGATGGGGACGCCGCTGAAACCGACGGTGATGGCACCGGGCAGCCCCAGAGCGGCGATCAACGCGGCGAACACCGCGATCTGCGCCATGTCTCGGGCAGAGAACCGCACCTTCGAGACCATCGACTTCTTGCCTACTGATTGCTTCACTGCGCCCACCGTGACTCCTCGTCGTCAAAACTTGAACGGCGTTCAAGGTAGCAGGTGAGCCGACCCGGTAGCCAACGAGCCAACACCGTTTACGGTGGAGGTATGGAGAAGACCAGAACTCTCGTCCTCATGCGACACGGCAAATCCGGGTATCCCGAGGGCACTCCGGACCACGAGCGCCCCCTCGCGCCGCGCGGTCGACGAGAAGCCGGTCTCGCCGGGACCTGGATCACCGAGCACGTCGGCGTCGTCGACGCGGTGCTCTGCTCCACGGCCCAACGCACCCGCGAAACCCTCACAGCCACCGGCCTCGGCGGGGCTGCCCGTTTCGAGAAAAAGATCTACGGCGGGTCGGCCGACGAGATCATCGAGGAGATTCTGCTGACGGACTCCGAGGTGAGCACACTGCTCGTCGTCGGGCACGAACCCGGAATAACCTGGACCGCCTTGGAATTGGCCGAGGACGACGACTCGGAACTGGCCCGAACCATCCGGCATCGATTCCCCACATCGGCACTCGCCGTGCTGACCACCGACCGCGACTGGGCGGACCTGGTGGCGGGCACCGCCACCATCACAGACTTCTGCATCCCCCGCGCAGAAAGCTAGCTCAGCTGCGGACCTTCGCGACGACGAAGCCGACGACGCCCAGAGCGATGAGTAGCAGCAGCGCAGTTCCGAACCCGGCGAGCCACCACACGACCGCGAAGACGACCAGCGCCGGCGCTGCCGCGATCAATGCGATGCCCGGGTTCTCCCGGACGGTTTCGAGTGCCGTCTGCGCGTGCACTCTGTCGAGCTTCTTGCCAGCCATCGCCAACCTCCATCAGTCCGGTATGTCTATTTCTCCACAGTAGCTCGCAACGCCATCGAAAGATCGATCAGCGCGGCGTCGGACTCGAACAGTGCATCACGGTCGTAGGTGGACGTCGAGGCCAGAATCTCGTCGGCGCCGGTGCGCTGGATCAGCTCGACTACTCGGTCGGCGACCTGATCCGGTGTGCCGTGCAACCCTGTCGCGATCGATTTCTCGACGCGCTCGCGCATCCTGGCCGGTGCCGCGTCGAGGTCGATATCCCGCGGCGAGGTCAAGGGCGGGAACTCCCCCGTCTGCCTCGACTGCGCCATCGCCCAGGCCTCCGGCAGCACCAACTCGCGGGCACGTTCTTCTGTCCGAGCGACCGTGATGTCCAGGGAGACGATGACGGTGGGGTGCGGGTTCTGCTCGGTCGATCGGAAGTCGCGACGGTACTGCTCGAGCGCGGCCCCGTCACCCTGCAGGATCGGACCGCCGACCACCACTGGCAGGCCGGCTTTCGCTGCGATTTCGAGACCCTGCCCGGTCGCGAGAACGAACATCGGCGGCTGCGTTGTCCATTCAGGCGGAACTGCCGGCCGCACGGTCACCGGGCCGGTGCCGGTCAGGTAGCTGAGTAGTTCATCGATGTCCTCGGCGAAGGCGTCGGGTTCTTCTCGGCCCGAACGCAAGGCCTTGCGAACAGGCTCGGTGAATCCGAGCGAACGCCCCAGTCCGACGTCGACGCGTCCGCGGTAGAGCGCTTCGAGCATCGCGAACTGCTCGGCCACGACGAACGGCTGATGGTTGGGCAGCATCACTCCGCCGGACCCGATTCGGATGCGGGAGGTTCTCGCGCCGATCGCGGCCAGCAGCACCGGCGGCGAGCCGCTCGCGATACCTGGAACGCCGTGATGTTCGGCCACCCAGAAGCGGTGGTAGCCCAACATTTCCGCGTGGGCTGCCCGCTCGATCGTGGCCGTCAGCGCAGCCGCGTCCGGAAGTCCGATACGGGTGCGGGAGCGATCGAGGATGGAGAGAAGCACCCTTGCCACAACCTCGATTGTGAGACGCATATTTCTTGGGTTCGAGGACCGGAACTGTCCGCAATCGACGAGATAGTTGTTCTACACCGACCTGAGGAGAACAGCATGGACATGAAACTCGAGCTCGTCATGATTCCCGTCTCGGACGTGGACCGCGCGAAAGACTTCTACACCGGCATCGGATTCGTTGCCGACCACGACGCCTGCCCTTCCGAGGACATCCGCTACGTCCAACTGACGCCTCCGGGTTCGGCGTGCTCGATCGCCATCGGCAAGGGCATCACCAAGGCAGTGCCCGGCAGCGTCGAGGGGATGCTCGTCGTCGTCGACAATGTCGACGAAGCCCGCGACCACCTGGTCGCAGCAGGCTTGGACATCGCTCCCGTCGAAGACCTCGGTTGGGGCAAGTTCGTGTTCTTCAGCGATCCCGACGGCAACGAGTGGGCCGTCCAAGAACTGCCCAAGCCCTAGAGCAGGAGGGCGGCGCGGAGGCCGCGGTGATCCGAACCCGGCAGGTCGACGGTACCCACCTCGGTCACGGCGGCCCCGCGCACGAGGATGTGGTCGATCGCGATGAGCGGCGGAATCCGCATGTCGGCGTGGTAGGTCGCGAGATGGCCGGCGCCCACCTCGATTGCCGCGTCTCGGTACGAGCCCGTCAGCAAGTTTCGGTAGAGCTTGTGATCGAAAGTCGCGTTGAAGTCACCGCCGACGATGACGGGGCCGTCCTCGGCTGGAATTTTCGCGAGCATCTGCCGGATCGACGCCAACTCCCGTACCCACCCCTGCGGTGATCGCGGCCACGGCGGGACCGGATGAAGCGCGAAGACCAACGGCGTCGGTCCACCCGGCACCTCGACCCGGGCCGAGAGCTGTTCGGCCGCATAGCCGTCGTGACGCATCACATCGTCGAGCGGATGCTGCGAATAGATGCCCGACCCTTCGCCGCCGCCCGCCAGACTGACGAACGAGTACGGCAGATGCTCGGCCAGGCCGGCGGCGAGGAGCCTCTCGTGCGCGCTCGGCGTCAACTCGACGACAGTGAGAACGTCCGGGCGGTGACGCTCCAGCAGTGCGACGATGGCGTCGGCGTCGGCTCCGCCGAGCAGAATGTTCGCGTGCAGCACGGTGAAGGGCGTGCCCAGCGTGTTTGTGTCCCGGACCGATTCCTTCGCCCGGAACCGTCGCGCGACGAGCGGCCACTGCGTCCACGCTGCCGCCGCCATGACGGCCAGGCCGAGGAGCGCCCCCACCCAACCCACTCCGATCGTGAGCAGCACCGTGCCGGGCACGGAAGCCCACATGGGGGTGCGGGCCAATGCACCGGCCACCAGCACGCTCTGGCGCGTCGAGTCGACGAGGTGGACCGCGATGGCGAGGATCGCGGCCGTCACGAAAACCGCACCTATAACGATGTACATCACGGTGATTCTGTCACCCCCACCTGTGGAGGGCCTGGGAGGTTTCACTGTTTCAGTGACGCTCGGTCGCTTTTCCTCGGTCGGGTAAGGAACAATGACGATCGAGTCGGGTTCGAGCGCAGGGGATATACACAACGTGAAACGTAGGAAACTGCTTCAACTGGCGGCTGCGGGTCTGGTCGGTCTGACCGTTCCTCCGCTTGCGACGGCCGGGCGCGCGGGAGCGTTGCCCATCGGCGTCGACTCCATCCGATTACTGGTACCGGAATTATGGGCCGACCCGCCGCGCCCGCCCGATCACACCCCCGTCATCGTCATCGGTTCGGGCTTCGGCGCCAGCGCTGCCGCGCTTCGTCTCGCACAGGCAGGTACCGACGTCACCGTCCTCGAACGCGGCCTACGCTGGCCGCGCGATCCTCGGCGTGAGATCTTCACCGCCGATATGACCGCCGACGGTCGTGGTCTCTGGCGACAGACCTCCTTCACCAACATCACCGGCCTTCCCGTCGGACCGGTCGATTACTTCGGCGGGGTACTCGATACGACCCGCTACGAGAATCTGTCCGTGTGGCGAGCGGCCGCCGTCGGTGGTGGCTCGGTTGTCTACACCGGCGTCACCATCGCCCCCGATCGCCGCTACTTCGACCTCTCGTTCGGTGGCCGACTCGGTTACGACGAGATGGAACGCACCTGGTACCCGAAGGCGCGCTCGATGCTGCTGCCGTCGATCATGCCCGCGGACATCTACAACAGTCCGAGCTTCACGCACTCACGCGTCTGGGACGACCACGCCCGCCGCGCTGGTTTCACGCCCGAGCCCGTGGACGGCAACTGGAACTGGAATGTCGTGCGTGACGAGATATCTGGGCACTCGCGACCGTCGGCGACCGTCGGCGCCAGCACCTTCGGCAACTCCAACGGCGCCAAGCACGACCTCACCCAGAACTACATCCCACAGGCGGAGGCCACCGGTCGCGCGCGTGTGTGCCACAGCCACGAGGTCGCCTCCATCGGCACCGAATCCTCGGGCCGCTACCGCGTCGAGGTTCGACGGCTCTCCCCCGAGGGCGAGGTGCTCGAAATCCGTACTCTGACATGCGACAAGCTCGTACTCGGCGCCGGATCGATCGGCACCACCGAACTCCTCATGCGCGCTCAGGCCACGGGAGCTCTCGCCAATCTCAACGAGTTCGTCGGTCGGGGCTGGGGCACCAACGGTGATGCCACGATGACCCGCTCCCTCGGCCCGATCGCGGCCGTCTCGCAGGCGTCGCCGTGCGCTTCGCGAATCACCGACGAGACCAATCTGCCACTGACAGTGGAGAACTGGTACGTTCCGGGAGTGCCCACGGACCTCGGCTTCCTCGCCTCTCTGGGGATGACCATCGACCCACTGCGCGCGGACTTCCGGTTCGACACCGCCACCGACTCCATGTCACTCTCCTGGCCCAAGGGCGGCAGCCGCGAGACCGTCGAATCGCTGCGTGCAGTGAACAACAGGATGGCGCAGGCAGGTCGCACCGTCGTCTCGGCGGAGCCGTTCACCCGCGATGTGGACGACACGTTCACCGCCCACCCCCTGGGCGGTGCTGTGCTCGGCGACGTCACGGACTCCTACGGACGCGTCAAAGGACACCCCGGCCTCTACGTCGTGGACGGAGCGCTCATCCCCGGGAGCACGGGCGCGGCGAACCCCTCGTTGACCATCACCGCCCTCGCGGAACGCAACATCGCAAAAATCATCGCCGACGGAGAGTAGAGAATCGATCTCGATGACCACCGTGTATGTGTGGACCGTGAGTCTGCTGCTCTTCGTCAACGAACTGATGATCCTTGCGGCACTGGCATTCGCCGGGTATCGACTCAGCGGCCGCGGCACCGTCGGCTGGGTGGTTGCGGTGCTCGCCGTCCTCGCGGCCGCGACGCTGTGGGGGCTCTTCGCCGCGCCGAAGGCAACGTTCGACATCCCGGCGATGGTGTGGGTGGTGAAGCTCGGACTCTACGGAGGTGCCACCGTGCTCCTCGCCGTCGCGGGTGCGCGCACGTCCATCGTGGTGGGCTTCGCCGTGTTCTCGGTGGTCATCAATGCCCTCGCACTGATTCCACCGGTGAGCACCACGACGCTGTAGTTCCGGGACCCTACTGAGATGAGAAAAGCCCCGCACCCTCGAAAGAGGTTGCGGGGCTTTCCAATGTGAGTGGAAGTACATAGCGGGCTATGTACTTCCACTCACATGCGACGAAGTCGCCTAGCGGTATTCGTTGGAGAAACCGTAGTCGTCGAGCGGCACTGCGGCACCGGTGTTGGCTCCGAAGCCATCCGGGCTGTAGTACTGATCGTCGTAGGACGGCACCGCGTATGCCGCGGCACGTGCCTCCTCGGTGGGCTGCACCTGGATGTTCCGGTACCGGTTGATGCCGGTACCAGCCGGGATGAGCTTACCGATGATGACGTTCTCCTTGAGACCGATGAGCTTGTCCGAGCGGGTGTTGATCGCCGCATCGGTGAGCACACGAGTGGTCTCCTGGAAGGACGCTGCCGACAGCCACGAATCGGTCGCCAGCGACGCCTTGGTGATACCCATCAGGACCGGACGTCCGGCTGCGGGCTCGCCGCCCTCGGACACCACGCGGCGGTTGGACGCCTCGAACTCGCTGCGCTCGGTCAGTGAACCGGGCAGGAACTCGGTGGAGCCGGAGTCGATGATCGTCACACGACGGAGCATCTGGCGCACGATCGTCTCGATGTGCTTGTCGTGAATCGACACACCCTGCGACCGGTACACCTCCTGGACCTCGTTGACCAGGTGGATCTGCACCTGGCGAGGACCCATCACACGTAGAACCTCGTGCGGATCGGCAGCACCTTCCATCAGCTGCTGGCCGACCTCGACGTGGTCACCGTCCGCCAGCAGGCGCTCGGTGCCGTCGTCGTGCTTGAACACGCGCAGACGCTGACGCTTGGAGAGCTTGTCGTAGACAACCTCTTCGCCGCCGTCGTCCGGGACGATGGTGATCTTGTAGAAACGATCGCCGTCCTCGAGCTGGATGCGTCCCGACACGTCCGCGATGGGAGCCTTGCCCTTCGGCACACGTGCCTCGAACAGCTCCTGCACGCGAGGCAGACCACCGGTGATGTCATCTCCGGCGACACCACCCTGGTGGAAGGTACGCATGGTCAGCTGGGTGCCGGGCTCACCGATGGACTGTGCGGCGACAATACCGACGGCCTCACCGATGTCGACGAGCTTGCCGGTGGCCATCGAGCGGCCGTAGCAGGTGGCGCAGACGCCGGTACCGGTGGTGCAGGTGAGCACGGAGCGCACCTTGACCGACGTGATGCCCGCTTCGAGCAGCGCGTCGATGGCCGGATCGCCGAGGTCGTGTCCACGAGCGACGATGACCTTGCCGTCCGCGTCGACCGCATCGCTCGCCAATGTGCGGGCGTACGTGCTGGTCTCGACGTGAGCGTCACGAATCATCGTGCCGTCGGCCAGCTTCTCCGCGATGGTCGTGTTGATGCCGCGCTCGGTGCCACAGTCGGTTTCCCGAACGATGACATCCTGCGAGACGTCGACGAGACGACGCGTCAGGTAGCCCGAGTCGGCGGTACGAAGCGCCGTGTCGGCCAGACCCTTACGAGCACCGTGCGTGTTGATGAAGTACTCGAGGACCGTCAGGCCTTCCTTGAAGGAAGACTTGATCGGACGCGGGATGAACTCACCCTTCGGGTTGGTCACCAGGCCCTTCATACCGGCGAGCGACCGCACCTGCGTCATGTTTCCGGCGGCACCGGACTTCACGATCATCGGGATGGGGTTGTCGTCGGGGAAGTGCGCCTCCATGGCCTTACCGACCTGCTCGGTCGCGTCCTGCCAGATCTTGACCAGTGCGGAATTGCGCTCGACCTTGTCGAGGGCGCCACGCTGGTACTTCTTCTCGATCTGATCGGCCTGAGCCTCGAACGTCTCCATGATCTGCGGCTTCTCCGGCGGCACGAGCACGTCGGAGATCGAGATGGTGACACCCGAACGCGTGGCCCAGTAGAAGCCGGCGTCCTTGAGCTTGTCGACGGTCTGCGCGACGACGATCATCGGGTAACGCTCGGCGAGATCGTTGATGATGGTCGCCTGACGCTTCTTCGGCATCTGCTCGTTGACGAACGGGTAGTCCGCCGGGAGCAGCTCGTTGAAGAGAACGCGTCCCAGAGTGGTTTCCGCGATCCAGGCCTCGCCGCGACGCCAACCCTCGGGGAACCGTTCGGTCTCGATGTCGCGCGGCGGACGCTGCTGCGTCAGCCGGACCTTGATCAGTGACTGCACCGTGAGCGATCCACGGTCGACAGCCATCTGAGCCTCGGCCGGGCTGGAGTACGCACCGAACTCGGCCACGTCGGTCTTGGCATCGGCACGTTCACCGATGGCACCGTCGTCGAGACGCGTCAGGTGGAACAGGCCTGTGACCATGTCCAGACGCGGCATGGCGAGCGGACGACCCGAGGCAGGCGAGAGGATGTTGTTCGAGGACAGCATCAGGATGCGAGCCTCGGCCTGAGCCTCCGCGGACAGCGGAAGGTGGACAGCCATCTGGTCACCGTCGAAGTCGGCGTTGAACGCCTCACAGACGAGCGGGTGCAGCTGGATGGCCTTGCCCTCGACGAGCTGTGGCTCGAACGCCTGGATGCCCAACCGGTGCAGGGTAGGTGCACGGTTCAGCAGCACAGGGTGCTCGGCGATGACCTCTTCGAGAACGTCCCACACCTGCGGACGCTGACGCTCGACCATGCGCTTGGCCGACTTGATGTTCTGCGCGTGGTTCAGATCGACCAGACGCTTCATCACGAACGGCTTGAACAGCTCGAGAGCCATCAGCTTCGGCAGACCACACTGGTGCAGCTTGAGCTGAGGACCGACGACGATCACCGAACGGCCCGAGTAGTCCACGCGCTTACCGAGCAGGTTCTGACGGAAACGACCCTGCTTGCCCTTGAGCAGATCGGACAGCGACTTCAGCGGACGGTTGCCCGGTCCGGTGACCGGACGTCCACGACGGCCGTTGTCGAACAGTGCGTCGACCGACTCCTGCAGCATCCGCTTCTCGTTGTTGACGATGATCTCGGGCGCGCCGAGGTCGATCAGTCGCTTGAGGCGGTTGTTGCGGTTGATGACACGGCGGTACAGGTCGTTGAGGTCGGACGTCGCGAAACGTCCACCGTCGAGCTGCACCATCGGACGAAGCTCCGGCGGGATGACCGGAACGGCGTCGAGAACCATGCCCATCGGCGAGTTGCGCCCGGCCTGGAATGCTGCCACGACCTTCAGACGCTTGAGCGCACGAAGCTTCTTCTGGCCCTTGCCGCTACGAATGGTCTCGCGCAACGACTCGGCCTCGGCGTCGACGTCGAAGGTCTGCATGAGCTTCTGGATCGACTCGGCACCCATGGCGCCGGTGAAGTACTCGCCGTAGCGGTCGATGAGCTCGCGGTAGATGAGCTCGTCGACGATGAGCTGCTTCGGCGTCAGCTTCGTGAAGGTGGTCCAGATCTCCTCGAGACGATCCAGTTCACGCTGCGCGCGGTCACGGAGCTGACGCATCTCGCGCTCGCCACCATCCTTGACCTTGCGGCGCACATCGGACTTCGCGCCCTCGGCTTCGAGCTCGGCGATGTCGGCTTCGAGCTTCTGCGCGCGGGCCTCGAGGTCGGCGTCGCGCTGATCTGCGACGGCCTTCTTCTCGACCTCCATCTCGGCCTCGAGCGTCGAGAGCTCGTTGTGGCGGAGCTCGTCGTCGACCGTGGTGATGACGTAGGCGGCGAAGTAGATGATCTTCTCGAGATCCTTCGGTGCCAGGTCGAGCAGGTAGCCCAAGCGCGACGGAACGCCCTTGAAGTACCAGATGTGCGTGACGGGTGCGGCCAGTTCGATGTGGCCCATGCGCTCACGGCGAACCTTGGCGCGGGTGACCTCGACGCCGCAGCGCTCGCAGATGATGCCCTTGAAGCGGACACGCTTGTACTTACCGCAGTAGCACTCCCAGTCCCGGGTGGGGCCGAAGATCTTCTCGCAGAAGAGGCCGTCCTTCTCGGGCTTGAGCGTGCGGTAGTTGATGGTCTCCGGCTTCTTGACCTCGCCGTAGGACCACTGACGGATGTCGTCCGCAGTGGCAAGGCCAATGCGAAGTTCATCGAAGAAGTTGACGTCGAGCACGTAACTTCCTTTCCCCGTTTATGGGTGTTGTGCTGGAAGAGCAAATGAGAAAAACGCCTGCCGGACCTGCGCTGAGCAGGTCCGGCAGACCGAGAACTACTGCGCTAGGTCGTCGACGGTCGCAGCTTCGTTGCGGGAGAGGTTGATACCCAGGTTGGCTGCGGCGCGCTCGAGATCCTCGTCGTCACCGTCGGCCATCGTGATGGCAGCACCGTCCGAGGACAGCACCTCCACGTTGAGGCACAGCGACTGGAGCTCCTTGAGGAGCACCTTGAAGGACTCGGGGATACCGGGCTCCGGGATGTTCTCGCCCTTGACGATGGCTTCGTACACCTTCACGCGCCCGACGACATCGTCGGACTTGATGGTGAGAAGCTCCTGCAGCGTGTACGCGGCGCCGTAGGCCTGCATGGCCCAGCACTCCATCTCACCGAAGCGCTGACCACCGAACTGAGCCTTACCACCGAGGGGCTGCTGCGTGATCATCGAGTACGGCCCGGTCGAACGAGCGTGGATCTTGTCGTCGACCAAGTGGTGCAGCTTGATGATGTACATGTAGCCCACCGACACCGGGTACGGGAACGGCTCGCCGGAACGACCGTCGAACAAGGTGGCCTTTCCGTCGGAGCCGACCATCTGCTCGCCGTCGCGGTTGGGGATCGTGCTGCCGAGCAGGCCGGTCAGCTGATTCTCCTTGGCGCCGTCGAACACCGGGGTGGCGATGTTGCTGTCCGCCGGTGCCGAGAGCATCTCCTCCGGCAGACGCTCGGCCCAATCGGGCCTCGTGCCGTCCGCCGCGATCTGTACGTTCCAGCCGGTCTTGCCGATCCACCCGAGGTGGGTCTCCAAGATCTGACCGATATTCATACGACGCGGAACACCGTGGGTGTTCAGGATGATGTCGATCGGAGTGCCGTCGGGCAGGAACGGCATGTCCTCCTGCGGAAGGATCTTGCCGATGACGCCCTTGTTGCCGTGGCGGCCGGCCAGCTTGTCGCCGTCCTGAATCTTGCGCTTCTGGGCGACGTAGACACGGACGAGCTCGTTGACGCCGGGAGGCAGATCGTCGTCGTCATCGCGTGAGAACACGCGGATGCCGATGACCTTCCCGCTCTCGCCGTGCGGCACCTTGAGCGACGTGTCACGAACCTCACGCGCCTTCTCACCGAAGATGGCGCGCAGCAGGCGCTCCTCGGGGGTCAGCTCGGTCTCGCCCTTCGGCGTGACCTTTCCGACCAGCACGTCGCCGTCACGAACCTCGGCACCGATTCGGATGATGCCGCGCTCGTCGAGATCCGCGAGGACCTCGTCGGAGACGTTCGGGATGTCACGGGTGATTTCCTCGGCACCGAGCTTGGTGTCGCGGGCATCGATCTCGTGCTCCTCGATGTGGATCGAGGTGAGAACGTCCTCTTCCACGAGGCGCTGCGACAGAATGATCGCGTCCTCGTAGTTGTGGCCTTCCCACGGCATGATCGCCACGAGCAGGTTCTTGCCCAGAGCCATCTCACCGTCTTCGGTGCAGGGACCATCGGCGAGGACCTGACCGGTCTCGACGCGCTGCCCCTCGTCCACGATCGGACGCTGGTTGGCGCAGGTGCCCTGGTTCGAGCGGGCGAACTTGCGCATCCGGTACGTCTTGCGGCTGCCGTCGTCGGCCATGACCGTGACGTAGTCCGCGGAGACCTCTTCGACGACGCCCGTCTTCTCACTGATGACGACGTCACCGGCGTCGACAGCGGCACGCAGTTCCATGCCGGTACCGACGAGCGGGGACTCGCTCCGCACCAGCGGAACGGCCTGACGCTGCATGTTGGCACCCATGAGTGCACGGTTTGCGTCGTCGTGCTCGAGGAACGGAATCATCGCGGTTGCGACCGACACCATCTGGCGAGGCGAGACATCCATGTAGTCGATGTCGGAGGACGAGACGAACTCGACCTCGCCACCCTTACGACGGACGAGAATCTTGTCCTCGGTGAAGCGGCCGCTGTCGTCGATGAGCGCGTTCGCCTGTGCGAGCGTGTGGCGATCCTCTTCGTCTGCCGTGAGGTAGCTGACATCGTCGGTGACCTTGCCATCGACGACTTTGCGGTACGGAGTCTCGATGAAGCCGAACGGGTTGACCCGCGCATACACCGACAGCGAACCGATCAGGCCGATGTTCGGGCCCTCAGGGGTCTCGATGGGGCACATACGTCCGTAGTGGGACGGGTGCACGTCGCGGACCTCGAGGCCGGCGCGCTCACGAGAGAGACCGCCAGGTCCAAGAGCTGACAGACGACGCTTGTGCGTCAGACCCGACAGCGGGTTGTTCTGGTCCATGAACTGCGACAGCTGGGAGGTTCCGAAGAACTCCTTGATCGCCGCGACGACGGGACGGATGTTGATCAGGGTCTGCGGCGTGATGGCCTCGACGTCCTGAGTGGTCATACGTTCGCGAACGACGCGCTCCATGCGGGACAGGCCCACGCGGATCTGGTTCTGGATCAGTTCGCCCACCGTGCGGAGACGACGATTGCCGAAGTGGTCGATGTCGTCGACCTCGACGGGAACCTCGACGCCACCGGGAGCCGTCATCGACGTGTCACCGCCGTGCAGACGCACCAGGTACTCGATGGTGGCGACGATGTCTTCCTCGGTCAGGGTCGACGCCACGATGGGCTGACCCGAGTTGAGGCCGAGCTTCTTGTTGATCTTGTAGCGACCCACGCGAGCGAGGTCGTAGCGCTTGTCCTTGAAGAACAGGTTCTCCAGAAGAGTCTGCGCGCTCTCCTTCGTGGGCGGCTCGCCCGGACGCAACTTGCGGTAGATGTCGAGAAGCGCCTCGTCGGTTCCGGCGGTGTTGTCCTTCTCGAGGGTGGCCATGAGGATCTCGGAGAAGCCGAAGCGTTCCGTGATCTGCTCGGTGGTCCAGCCGAGAGCCTTGAGCAGCACCGTGACGGGCTGGCGACGCTTACGGTCGATACGAACACCGACCGTGTCGCGCTTGTCGACGTCGAACTCGAGCCAGGCACCGCGACCGGGGATGACCTTGACGCTGTGCAGGTCCTTCTCCGTCGTCTTGTCGACCGAGTGGTCGAAGTAGACGCCGGGGGAACGGACGAGCTGCGAGACGACGACGCGCTCGGTTCCGTTGATGATGAAGGTGCCCTTGCCGGTCATCATGGGGAAATCGCCCATGAAGACCGTCTGGCTCTTGATCTCACCGGTGTTGTTATTGATGAATTCGGCCGTGACGAACAGCGGAGCCGCGTACGTCATGTCCTTGTCTTTGCACTCGTCCATCGAGGCCTTGACCTCGTCGAACCGTGGATCGGAGAAAGACAACGACATCGAGCCCGAGAAATCCTCGATGGGAGATAGCTCGGTCAGGATGTCCTCGAGACCACCGGAGACACTGCTGTCTCCGCGTGCGGCGGCACGGTCGCGCCAACTCTGCGCACCTACCAGCCATTCGAAAGAATCCGTTTGTACATCGAGGAGACCGGGTACCTCCAACGGCTCGCGAATATTCGCGAACGAAACCCTCCTCGGGGCTCCCGGTGTTCCGACAACTGCCTTGGTCTGGCTAGAGACTGCCAAGATGCGTCCTTCCAGCACCTCACGCGGGCCGCTCGTGCAGTGCGACCGCCGCTGTATCTGCTTGCTTTATGTGGGGCGAATTCGCTGGTCGCGACCAGACCGAATCCCCACTGCAACATCGGCAAAGCAAACGCTTTACAGACAAGCAATCGAGAGGTGGACAGGAGGCAGCCAGCGCAACGTCCAAAGGTACCCCAAACGCGCACACAGTGCAACAGGGGCATCAAAAGTAGCACCCGAGATCAGGACCGGCGTGGCCATGAGAGCGGCGTGTCGCGGGCCCAGCGACCGGTGCATTCCGATCGCCGCGGGGTGCTTTCGAGACAAGAGTGACCCCTGCACGCGCGTGCGTCAAGAGGAAAGGGCCGAACAGTGCGAACTCGCTCGGCCTTTCGAAGCGGGTCGTAGCCGGAGAACTCCCCCGGCTACGACCCGTGAGCAGGGCTACTCGGCCTCGCGCCACCGTGTCGCTTCGGCCAACTCGAAGCCGTACCGGTCGGCCAGTACACCGAGCCGCTCGACATTGGCTGTATCGAGAGCAGTGCCGATACTGCGCAGATCGAACTCGCCGGACAACGACAGCAACATCGTCTCGGCGAAGCATGCGTACGTCAGACCCGGTGCAAGACCGAAATCCAGACCGAAATCCGAGCCGGCAGGCAGCCGCACGATGCCGCCGTCGAACACCGTGACATCGGGTCGTATCCGTCCGACATCGTGCGGGATGTTCGGCGGTTGCGCGACATCGCAGACGATCGCGTTCGGCGCGAGATCCGCGGCGTCGATCAACGCGTGCGGAGCCGAGGTGGCCGCGATCACGATGTGCGCGCGAGCCACCCCCGCGGCCGGATCGTCGAAGAACTCGAGGTGGCCCGACGCGACCAAGTCGTCGACGGACCCGCCCGCCGCGGCAGCAGCCAAACCACCGCGGCCACCGCGAGCTGCGGCCGCGATCTCTCCCGCCGCATCCCACAGCTTGGGCGCGATCTGCCCCTGCTCGCCTGGACGTCCGACGAGAGTCACGTGGCCCACATCGGGAGCCAACGCGCGGGCGATGGTCCGCCCGATCGCCCCAGCGGCACCGAGTACGGTCAGCCGGACATCGCTCAGGTCGATGCCACGCTCCGCGCACACACGTCGCACCGCGCGAATACTCGCTGCCGCGGTGAACGAGTTACCCGTCGTCAGCACTCCGGCCATCTCCCCCAGCGCCAGACCGTTAGTGGTGACCACCGACGAGTACCCGCCGAGACCAACGACCGTTGCGCCTCGTTCGAAGGCGAGATTCGCCGCCGCTGCCACGGCAGCAACCGCAGCGTCGGCGGGCAACTTCAACAGAGCCTTCGAGGTGAACGGAATGCCGATGAGGTTGCCGTGGGCGGCGCCGTGGTGCGCTGTCACGATGCGTCCGCTACCGATGACGAACGGCGACGGATTCAACTCCGAGGTGGCCGATGCGAACCGGTCCAGCAGTTCCGCGCGCTCGCTGTGCGAGAAATCGACCAGCGAACTGTCGAATGCCTCGAACACCTCGAGATTCAACGGATGCGCGATGAAGCCGAACCTGTTGTCGCCCGTCAGCGCGGGGACGGCAGGCGGCCGCCGACCCACGTTCGACACCTGCATCGGTGCCTGCGCCGGCGCCCTGCCGACCAGGTGCCCGACGAGACCGCTGAGATCACCCGCAGCCACGAAGGCCAACGCCCGGTCCAGGGCCGCGACGAGTCGCCTGCACTCCGAATCCGTCACCGTCAGCGGCGGTTCCACCCGCAGGACACGCGCCCCGAACAGGGTCGGAGCGATGCGAATGCCCTCCACCCGAGACAGATACGAGGACAGCATCACTGCGAGGTTCTGCTGATCGGCGATCGATCCCAGCAGCCCCTGACGGCCGAGGAAATTGATGTCTTCGGTGACCTCCACCCCTAGGAGCAGACCGCGGCCACGCACATCGGTGACGACGGAGGGGTACTTCAATGCCAGCTTCTGCAGCTCGAACTTCAGAACCTCGCCGACCTCCCTGACCCTCGTCACCAACGCTTGACTGTGCGCCGTGAGTTCGTCGACGACTGCGATACCCACACGTGCGGTGAGTGCATTGCCGGCGAACGTGGACGTGTGCCGGAGCGCGAAGCTCTCGTTCACGAGCTCGGGCTTGCACAGCACCGCGCCACTGGGAAGTACCCCGCCCCCCAACGCCTTTGCGAGCGCCAGGATATCCGGCACGACCCCCTCGTGATCACACGCGAAGAGCTGTCCGGTTCGTCCCAATCCCGTCTGCACCTCGTCGACAGCCATGAGAACGCCGTGCCGCGAGCAGATCTCGCGCACCCGTGACAGATAACCCTCGGGCGGGGTCACGACGCCTCCCTCGCCCTGAATGGGCTCGACGACGAACACCGCGAAGCGTCCACCCGACGCGCGGAGCGTCTCGTCCAAGGCGTCGCTGTCACCGAACTCGATGGTGTCGAATCCGTCGACCGGTGCCCCGAAGCCGACCTGGTATCTGCTGTTCCCGGTGGCCGACAGCGCACCGAGCGTTTTTCCGTGAAAACTGTTGCGGGTACTGAGAATACCGAGCCTGCCGGTCGCGGCGCGCGCAATCTTGAACACGACTTCCATCGCCTCTGCGCCGCTGTTGACGTACGTCACCCTGCCCAAACCTGGCGGAGCGACTGCCACCAATTTCTCGGCGAGTTCACCCGCAGGATGCAGCACGGAAGGCTGCACGAAAATGGCCTCGCTCCGCTCGCGCACAGCGTCGATCGCACGCCACACGCACTGCGGATCGTGACCGAACGGCAGTGCGCCGTAGGCACCCGCAAAGTCGAGATGCGTTCGCCCGAACGTGTCGTAGAGCTCGGTGCCTCGGCCGGATACGTACTCGATATCGAGATCGACTGCCTCGAGCAGTCGAAACAGTTCAGGATTGACCTTCTCCGCATATCCCCTGCGGCCAGGAGCGAACCGGGTGGAAAGTCTTCCGATGGTTGTGTCGGTCATGAGCACTCCCTGTCGTCGCGAAACCGCCTCCGGCCACGCGAGGAGGCCCGGAGGCGATCTCGGGCAACCAGAGCTCGCCCCACATCGGGACGCATGCGCGATCGTAATTCCCCTCGTGCTTCGTTCCGGACGCAAAAGATTCGGGGCTCACGTCGACATCGACAATTTCGGACTTTCAGCCCGCTTCGAGCGTCGACCGACAGGACTACTTCAGCTCGGTTGCCGAGACGACCCATCGACCGTCGAGGGTCTCCATGTTGACCACGATCGGGAACATGACACTGTCGTACGCCACCCCGGCGCGGGTGGAGCTGACGTTCATGTTCGCGAGCAGCTCGGCCCGATCGGACTCCAGCCTGACCAGACCGATATCCATCACGTCGACCTCGGTGGCCGTCTGCGTCTGCTCAGCGCCCGACTTGATCGCGTCGAGGAACTGATTGGTCTCCTCCTGCAGATCCGGGCCCATGAATGCACGAGCCGACTCCAGGTCCTCGTCGATGGTCTCCCAGTTGTAGCGATACAGAGCCGTCAAACCCTTCGACGCCGCCCTCGTCACCTCCGAGGACGCACCCTGATCGACCCACGCCATGTTGTCGACCTCGGTGCCCGGCTTCACCGCAGCCACCGCAGCGAACGCCACCAGGACGACAGCGACCGCGCCGACGACAATCGCCGGCACCCAGTTCGTCCGCCCCGAAGTGGCCGACTCAGAAGCGGTCGGCTCAGAAGTGGCCGGGCCGGACACGGCTTTGGTGTCGGCGGCGGCGGCCGTGTCGGCGGCGGTGTCCCGGGCCGGCTCGGACTTCGTGAGGTCCGGAGTCTCGACGGCGTCCGGGGCCTGCGTGGCCTCGGGCTTGCGTCCCGAGCCCGCAACGTTCTTCCGCGCCTTGCTCGTGGTGGTGGGGGGAACGATTTTGCGACGCTGTGGTGGCACTGGAAGGACAACTCCTCGATTACGTCTACTGCGAAAAACTCTGATGCAAGACCCGACGGACTCCGATAAGGAAGATGCTTACGGACCGGCGGGAGTCTCGGGCTCGGAAACCTCGGGCTCGGTGGCGTCAGCCGGTGGCGGCGAATCGGAACCGGCCTCCGGATCGACCGCGTTCGGGTCGACCGCGTTCGGATCGACCGCATTCGGGTCTACCGCGTTCGGGTCGGCCGTCGGGTTGAGCGGAACCGGGTTGCCGACGGGCGCCGCCCGCGATGCCTTCCATGTCCCGTCGACGTCCTGCATGCCGACCTCCATGACCAGTCTCTGACGAGACGGATCCAAGCCGTCACGCGTCGTGGTGGTTGCCACTACGACCACAGCTTCGGCAGTGCCGTCGTCTGCGGAGAGCTCGGTGAGGGCGCCGGTCAACAGTTCTGACGTCGTCTTGGCCGACAGGTCGCGTTGATCCTCGGTGAACGAGGTGCGCATGTCCTCGATGAACTGGTTCATCTCCTCGCCCGTCACGGACGTCAGAATCGTGTCGAACGATTCGTCGAGATTCGCCGAGTCCAGCGTCGTCATGTTCAGAACAGCTTGCTGTGCTCCCGTCAGAGCCGAATCCCGCGTCTGCGCCATCTGACGATCGTCGATCGCATCCTTCCAGCCGATGCCGAACCACACACTCGCGGCCAACGCGAGCACCGCCACGATGGACGCCGCGATCAATACTGGCTTTGCCTTGTTCTTCGGCCCGGTGTTCTCCGGCCCGGAGCCCGACGCAGTCGAATCTCGGACCTCGGTGTTTGACATCACACAACCAACCTTACCCTCCGGTAACACGTACTCGATCCCGCGGATGCGACCGCTGACACCACCCGATGACGAAAATGGCGGCGGGCCTGCCGTTTTCCGACAGTACCGCCGCCATCGACGTACCTCGACCGACTACTTCGGGGTCACTCCGATCAACGGAGCGAGCTGCGACGCGATCGGGTTCAGGTTCAGCTTGTCCGGATCGACCTTGGGGATGTCGTCCCACGGCTGCGGGACGTCCGGGTCGGCGAACACGATGCGGTTCGCGCTACGAACACCCGTCACGCTGCCCTGCGGGGTCGTGCAGTTCGCCTCGAGGTTCAGCGGGTAGTTCTCCTCGGTGAGATCGAAATTGGGGTTCTTGGCCTTCTCCTCGTCGAGAATCGCCTGCGAGCCCTCGTATCCGATCGTGCATGGCGGCGGGTTGTTCGTCTCCAGCAACAGGCCCTGATGGATGGTGCCGTCACCGGGAACAAGTGTGCCTGCACCGGCCGAGAGGGCGGGCAAGAAGATCAGCAGCGGCTTGAGCGCGAGCGTCTTCGGGGCCGCCAACGAGGTCAGCGCATTGATATTGGTCAGATCCGTGGTCAACGACGGACCGGCCTCAGCGATGAGAGCTCCGATCTGATCGCTGGCAGCGGTGCCGGTGTTTATCAGGCGCCTGATGTCCGGATCGTTGCTGCGCAGCTGCGCGGTCACCGCGTTCAGATCGGTACTGAACTGCCTGATCGCCGACGACTGCTCGGACTGCGTGTCCAACACCGTTCGGCTGTCGCGGATCAACGCCAGCGTCTCCGGAAGTGCCTCGTCAGCCGTTTCGCTCAAAGTCCCGAGCGAATCGACGAGAACCTGAAGGTCCTCGCCCTTGCCGTCGAAGGCCGCTCCCAATTCCTGCACCACCGTCGTCAAGCTCTCCAAGGGGACCGAGCTGACGAGCTGATCGGTGCTGGCGAGCACTTCCTCGATCGGGACCGGAGTCTCGGTGTCCTCGGTCGCGATGACCGAACCCTCTTCCAGATAGGGCCCGGCATCACTCGGTGGCCGCAGATCGACATATTGCTCACCGATCGCCGATCTGTTGGCGACGACAGCCAGCGCCGAGGCCGGAATGTCCGGCCCCCCGTCGTTGAGCATGAGCCGGACGTTCACGCCGTCCTGGGTCAGCGACAGCGGCCCGACCGTTCCCACTGGAACGCCCCGATAGGTGACCTCAGCATTGGTGAAGATGCCACCGGAATCGGCAAACCGGACGTCGACGGCGTACTGGCCGAAACCGAGCAGATTGTCGATGCGGACATACTTGCCGCCGACGTACAGGATGCCGAAGACGGCGACCAATACGAACGCGATGAGCTGAAATTTGACCAGCCGCGATCTCACAGCCCACCTCCGAGTTGTTCGATCAGATCGTTCAGTGGCGCGAACGGCGTCGGTGGGGCGGCTGCCGCATCGACCAGCTCATTGTCCGGCTCCGTCCCAGGGGCCACAGGGACGCCGGGCGCAGGCGTCGGGGCCGGAATGATCGGCGGGAGGGGCAGCAGCGAAATGGTCGGCCACCCCGGGCGTGGCCCGTTGCCGTTGTAGTAGGGGTTCGCCGGATCTACCAACGGAATACGGGGCCCGAACTTCGGCTGGATGTAGACCGGATCGCCCTCGCCCACACCGAAGTTGCGCAACGCGGTTCCGATCGACAGATCGAGCGAAAGGTACAGGTTCGCGGAGTTGCCCTGAATGACCTTTTCGACGCCATCCGGGAACGGCAGCGTCAGAACCAGTGGCAACGAGGTGACGATGTCGTCGCCCGAAGCCGCAAGCGCCTGCAGCGTGGGCCGCAGAGCGCGAAGGTCCGCGATCAAGTCGTCCCGGGACTGGTTGATGACATCGGTTCCCACTGCACCGAGTCGGTCGAGCTGGCCGAGCATGGCGGTCAGCTGCGGCCGCTGCTGCTCGAGCACCTCGGTCGCGATGGGGAGATCCTGGAGGACGCGATCGATCTTGTCTGTCTGTGCACTGACCTGGGTGGTCAGCACGTCGAGACCGTCGAGAGCCCGCGTGATGTCCTCACGCTGCTGCTCGAGCCCGGTGATCAACGTGTTGGCTTCCTCGAGCAGCTGACGCGTCGTACCCTCGCGACCGTCGAAGGCTGCGTTGAGCTCCTTGACGATGGGAGCCAACTGACCCACGCCGCCGCCGTTGAGCAGCAGCGACAACGCACCGAGAACCTGCTCGATATTGGTGGTGGCCGATGTGCGAGCCAGCGGAATCGTGTCACCGTCGGTGAGCTTCTCCGGATCAGCGTCGCCAGCGGGAACGGTCAGCTGAACGAACTTCTCACCGAGAATGTTCGTCTGCTCGATCCCCGCGATTGCGTTGGCGGGCAGATCGACCGAATCGTTGATGATCACACCGACATTCGCCGTCCACTCGTTGTCCGCGACGGAGATCGAATCGACCCGCCCGACCTCAACTCCGTCGACCTTGACCGTCGACTGAGGCACCAGGTCCAACACGTCCTCGAACTGAATGGTCAGGCGCATCGGGTTGTCGCCGAGGTCGGCACCACCGGGAAGCGGGATGGCGTAGATGCCCTGCGAGCACGAGGCGACGGACAACGTCACCAGGGACGCACCGACGATCGCCACGAGCGGACGCTTGACCTGCCGTGCTGCACGCGATGACCGTTCACTCGGTGACGATGCACCCGAGGAAGATCCCCAGAACGACGGTGTCCTCAGCGGGTTCACTGTCCCCCTCCAATCGATTCTTGCAGACCAGGCATGTTGTTGTTCTCGGCCAGCCGCTCCGAGACAACACCAGGAACGGTCCCCGGCACGACATTGCCCTGTTGTGTCTCGTTGGTGAGAACGCCGAACGGAAGGACCAGATTCGACTCCCGTACCGGCCCCTGAACCAACGTCGCGAACTCGTTGCAGCGATCGATGACGGGCTGAATCTGCGCGCCGAGTTGTTCGAATCGCGGATCACCCGGGACCAGCTTGCCGAGATCGATCAGGCGACACACGATGCCGAGCGGATCCTGGGTCTCGTCCTGCAGGTTCGCGCGGGTCGCGAGCGTGCCGGATTCGGCGTCGTACGAGTTGACCAGGTTGCTGATGGCGAGCGGAAGAATCGTCAGTGTCTCGACCAGATTCTCTCTGCCGTCGGCGAGCGTCTGAGTCGGTTGAACCAGTCCGTCGGCCGCCTGCACCAACTGATCCCGGTTGTCAGCCACGAACTTTGCGACATCGCCCAGCGATATCGACAGCTGATTCAGCGCTACCCCGAGATCGTCGCGCTCACCGTTGAGGAAGCTCGTGAGATTGCTTAGCTGGTTGTTGAACTGGCGTACCTGCTGATCGTTGGCCGCGAGAGCCGAGACGAAAACCTGCAGGTTCTTGACGGTGTCGAACAGATCCCCGCGAGAATCGCTGAGCGTGCGCGAGGCATCGGAGAGCTGCGTGATCGTCTCTCCCAAAGCCGCGCCGTTGCCCTCGAGATTCGCCGCCCCGGTGTTGACCAGATCGGTCAGCGCACCGTTCGCGTTCGCGCCGTCCGGCCCGAGCGCCATGGACAACTCGTCGATGCTTGCGTAGATCTGATCCACCTCGACGGGGGTCGCGGTGCGTTCCCGTGGGATCACCGCACCATCGGCCATCGTGTCGCCACCGGAGTAGGCGGGGGCGAGCTGAACGTATCGATCGGACACCAGGGACGGCGTTATCTGCACGGCCTTAGCATCGGCTGGGATGTCGATGCCCCGATCGACCCGAAGTTTGACCTCGACCTGATCGCCCTGCGGGACCACCGAGGTGACCGAACCGACCTGCACGCCGAGCACACGCACGTTCGAGCCTTCGTAGATACCGACCGACTTGTCGAAGTAGGCGGTGATCTCGGTTGTTCCGGCACGGTTGAACAGCCACCAGAGACCGCCGGCGACGATGAGCGCAGCCACCACGACACCTGCGATGACGGCGCGCGAGCCGCCCGTCTTCTTCACGTTGTCTCCGCTGTCGGTCGTCAGTTGGTTGTCACTCATCAGTTGGCTCCCACATCTTGCACGGGATTGCGCAGGTCCTGAGCCGGCTCGCGGTACCCCGGAATCAGCGGCAGGCCAGGAGGCGCCAGGTTGGCCAGCGTGATGTCGAGCCAACGCCCGTTTCCGACGACGTTTGCGTACAGGCGGACGAACGGCGCATAGAGTTCGATGCCGCGCACGAGGGCGTCGTTGTTCTCGTTGAGAATGTCGATCACACCGTTGAGCTGCTGCAGCATCGGCGTGATCTGCTCTTCGTTGTCACGAACCAGACCGGTCAATTGCTGAGACAACCGCTGCACACCTGTCAGCAGCTGCGATATCGACTGCTGACGATTGTTGAGTTCCTCCAACAGCGGACCTGCGTCGGCGATGAGGCGATTGAACTCCTGGTTCCGGTCCGCGAGGACGCGCGAGGTCGCGCCGGTGGCCTCGAACAGCTGCTGCAGCTCGGTGTCGCGGCTCGCGATGGTCTGTGACAACCTGCTCACCCCATCCAGCGACGCGCGAATATCTGCGGGTGTTTCCGAGAACGCCTGCGAGAGCGTCTCGAAGCTCGACGCCAACTGATCGGTGTCGATATCGGTGATGGTCGAGGCGGCATCACTGAACGCGTCGATCACGTCGTACGGCGAGGTGGTGCGCTCGAGTGGGATCGGATCCTTGGGACGGAGCACTTCGTCGCCGCGCGGCTCGATGGCCAGATACTTCTGGCCGAGAAGCGTCTTGATCTGGATCGACGCCGACGAGTTGTTGCCAACCCAGGCATCCTTCACGCGAAAGGCGACGTCGACCTTGTCGCCATCGAGCTCGACCGAATCGACGACGCCGACTTTGACTCCGGCGATACGCACTTCGTTGCCGGGTTCGAGGCCCGCAGCTTCCTGGAAGTGCGCTGTGTAGTTCGATGCAGCTCCCAGAATCGGGAGCCGCTCCAACGAGAACACTGCCATCGTCGCGAGCAACACGATCATGATTCCCAAGGCGCCTGCCACCATCGGGCTACGCTTGTTCATTCTTGGATCCCCCCAGCTTTGCAACGCTCCGCCGAGTTCGTGTACAGCGGCTGATTCACAGTCGGGAGCCCCGTCGGAAGATTGAGATTCGGTGACGTGCCCGGACCGGCCTTGATGTCGAGCCCGCAGAGGTAGAACGTGAACCACGAACCCTGCTGTGCGGTACGAATCAGCTTGTCGAGCTTCTTCGGCAAGGTCTGGACTACCTTCGTGAGGTCGTCCTCTCGCGCGTTGAGTGTCGTGGCCAGCGTATTCAGGGCCGCGACCGAACCTTGGATCGACGGCCGAGTGGGCTCGAGCAGACCTGCGGTGGCGTCGGTGAGTCCGGCGAGCGAGGTGACCGCCGAGCCGACGACATCACGATCAGCGGACAAGCCCGAGACCAGTTGCTGAGTGTTGACGATGAGCGAATCCAATTGGTCGTCGTTCTGGTTGACCGTGTCCAGCACCGTGTTCAGATTGGTGATGACCGCCCCGATCACGGCGTCCTTGTCCGCCACCGTGTTGGTGAGACTGGATGTACTGCGCACGAGTTCGGAAATGGTGCCTGACTGCCCCTGGAAGACCTGGATGATCTGGTAGGAGAGCTTGTTGACATCGTCGGCGCTCAGCATCTGGAACAACGGCCGGAAGCCATTGAACAAAGTGGTGAGGTTGACCGCCGGGTTGGTCTGCGACAGCGGGATCGTGTCGCCGGGGTTGAGCTTGCCGCCCTGATCCCCGGCACCCTGCTCGATGTCGATGTAACGCTGACCGACAAGGTTGCGGAACCGCAGGTTCGCGGTCACCGTCGACGGCAGCCAGTCGCGGCCGTCTACCGAGAACTCGACCTTCGCTTCGCGCTCGTTGACGATTTCGATCGACTTCACATCTCCAACGCGGACGCCGGCAATGCGCACCTCGTCGCCCTTCTGCAGGAGCGTGACGTCACTGAAGATCGCACTGTAGTTGTTTCCGCCGCCTCCGCTGATGTTGGCGATCGAGAACGCCAACATTGCCGTGGCGAGAATGGTCACCACTGCGAACACGACCAGTTTGACGAGCGGCGCAAGAAGTCCCCTCATTTGATTGTCACCTCCACCCCTCTAAGCGCCGGCGCTCCCGCCGATGTCACCCACGACGGAACCTCTGTCGGAGATGTTCCAGTTGCCTGGCCGTAGATCACGGCCAGCGTGTCACGTTCGAAGTCCGAGCCCTCGTAGCTCGCCGGGGCCGCGCCACCGGGCGCACCCACCAGTGACCCGGGAATTGCTGAGTACTGCGGCGCCGGAAGCTCAGGGATGTCCTGCGGACCGGGGTTGCGCGAGGGAACCTGGTAGGAGCCGTCGTTGGGCGAGCCTCCCGGGTACTGCGGGAAGAACTCCCCCGCCTCGGTGTCGGCCGGTGTGTAGCAACGCGGTCCACGATCGTCGAAGAGCCTCGGCTCGTCCTGGTTGGGCAGGTAACGGCCCTTGGGGTTGACCACCGGTATGTGTACGTTGATGCCTCGGTATTCGTCGCCGACACCGATGACCGTCTGAGCGCGTTCGACGATGGGGACGAACTGCGAGAACGTGCACCCGAACGACGGCGAATACTGTGCCAGCAGCTCGAGCGCCTCACGGGAATCGGCCGAGATTCGAATCAGGTTGTCCGCGTTGGCCTCCAAGAAGTCCGCCGTCGACGCACTCGTCGCCGTGAGCGAGCCGATCAACGTATCGACCGCCGGACGCTGCTCCACGAAGGTGTTGCCCGTGACCGACAGATTGTCCAACGCATCGATCAACTGCGGCCCCGCATCGGCGTACGTCTGCGAGAAGTCCGCGAGACCGCGCAACCCCTGCTGAATGTTCGGCAACTCGGTGTTCAAGCCGGCGAAGATGTTCTCGAGCCGATCGATCGTCAACCCCAACTCCGCGCCACGACCATCGAGACCCTGAGAGAGCGCGCCGAGCGTGCTCGCCAGATCCTGCGGCGGAATCGCTTCGAGCAACGGCAACAGATTGTCCAGCAACTGACCGACCTCGATCGCATTGCCACTGACATCCTGCCGCAGCACGGTGCCGTCGACGACCGGCGACGCAGTGGAGTTCTCCGGCACCATCAATGCCACGTATCGCTCACCGAACAGAGTCTTCGGCAGCAACCGGGCGGTGGTGTTGGACGGAATCATCTCCGCCTTGTCCGGATCGATCGCCATCCGCGCGGTCACCACACCGTCGACCGCCGAGGTCGAGCGAACCTCGCCCACGATCAGACCGCGAACCTTCACATCGGCGTTCAGCGGCAACGCATTACCCACCGAATCGGTGATCAGATCCACACTGACCACCTCTTTGAACGTCTTGTTGTAACTGGTGATCGACCAACCCAGAAAGAGGATCAAGACCAAAAAGAACGCAAGGCCCAGTAGCAGTCGTCGCAAACGCGACGTCGAGTCGATCATCCCGCAACCCTGACTGTGGTGGTGGTTCCCCAGATCGCGAGACTGAGGAAGAAGTCCAGAACCGCAATCGTGACGATGGCAGTTCGCACGGCGCGACCCACTGCCACGCCCACGCCCGCGGGTCCGCCCGACGCGTGAAACCCGTAGTAGCAGTGAATCATGATGAGAACGAAGGCAAAGATCAGCACCTTCAAGAACGAGTAAATAACGTCCTCGGGGGGCAGGAACAGATTGAAGTAGTGATCGTATGAGCCACCCGATTGACCATTGAAGATCGTACTGATTCCTCGCGAGGCTATATACGAAGCCAACAGGCCCACAATGTACAGCGGGATGACAGCGACGAAGCCGGCGATCATGCGCGTGGTGACCAGGAACGGCACACTTGGGACAGCCATCACCTCGAGTGCGTCGATTTCCTCCGAAATTCGCATGGCGCCGAGTTGGGCGGTGAACCCTGCGCCTACGGTCGCCGACAGCGCCAGACCGGCGACGATGGGCGCGATCTCTCGGGTATTGATGTACGCGGACAGGAAGCCGGTGAGCACCGAGCTACCGAGCTGTTCGAGTGCGGCGTAGCCCTGCAGACCGACGACCACACCGGTGGCACCGGACATCATCACGATCACGCCAATGGTGCCACCGATGATGGCCAGTGCGCCCGTGCCGAAGGTGACCTCAGCGAGCAGTCGCAGAACTTCCTTCTTGTAATGGACCAGGGTGCGCGGGACCCAGCCGATGGCGCGCACGTAGAACGACATCTGTTCGCCGGCGCTGTCGAGAATGTTCAGTGGCGCGCTCGCAACGCGTTTTGCGCGCAGGAGAGTACGGTCGCCACGACCTTTGGCGATGGTCATTGCGGTCAGCTTCCTCTCGCGGGCACGACCTGGAGGTACACCAGGGTGAGAATGAGATTCGCGAAGAACAGCAGCAGGAAGGTGATGACCACCGTCTGATTCACTGCCTCGCCGACGCCCTTGGGCCCGGGGTTGGGGTTGAGCCCCTTGTAGCAGGCGATGATTCCGGCGATGACACCGAAGATTGCGGCCTTGAGCTCCGCTACGTACAGGTCCGGCAGCTGCGCCAGTGCGGAGAACGACGCGAGGTAGGCGCCGGGTGTTCCGCCCTGGAGGATGACGTTGAAGAAGTAGCCACCGGTGATGCCGACAACTGAGACGAGTCCGTTGAGGAGCACCGCAACGAGAATCATCGCCAGCACTCGGGGCACGACGAGCCGGTGCACCGGATCGATGCCCAGCACCCGCATGGCGTCGATTTCCTCGCGGATGGTGCGTGAGCCCAGATCGGCAGTCACAGCGGATCCAGCAGCTCCTGCGATAAGGAGCGCCGTCACGATGGGACTGCCCTGCTGGATGACGGCGAGCACGCTGGCCGCGCCAGTGAACGATTCCGCGCCGAGCTGCTTGATCAGCGAACCGGTCTGTAGCGACACCACTGCACCGAACGGAATGGCCACGAGAGCCGTCGGGAGGATGGTGACGCTGGCGATGAACCAGGCCTGCTCGATGAACTCACGAAACTGGAACGGTCGCCTGAACGTGGCTCGCACGACGTCCATGAACAGTTCGACGATGTTTCCGGCTTGCGTCAGTGCGGCGCCCGCCGGAGCGAGAGCTGATTTCTTGGAACCCCCCATAATCCTTACTGTCCCCGCCCTTGCGCAGGGCCCTGGCCCTGATCGCGGTGTCCGGCTTCGTACCCCGAATTGTCGTAACCGGTCTGGTCGTATCCCGAACTCGCGTAACCCGCCTCGTCGTATCCCGAGTTGTCGTAGCCCGTGTTGTCGTAGCCGGTGTTGTCAGGTGCCGCGTTCTCGTAGCCCGCGGCCTCGTACGAGTGGCTGCCCGCTTCGCTGTAGGCGGGAGTCGGCTGCCCCGGGTCGGTGCTGTCGAGGCTCTCCTGAATGGCTACCTGCGCGCTGTGCGGCAACGTGTGCATGATCTGGCGCACTCTTTCCTGCCGACGTCCGACCGCCTGACGCACCGGCGTGCCGGGCGTTGCCTTCATCTGGGGAACGATGCCTTCGACGTCTTCGACACCACCGGCGTGGTGCCCGGCATCGACCATCGCCTGCTCTTGCGCCATCTGCGCCTCGTCCTTCTCCTCCGACATGCCGATCGGCCCGATCATCGTGCCGTTCAGGAACTGCTTGACAACCGGCTCGTCGCTGGTGAGCAGAACTTCACGCGGACCGAACATCACCAGTTGACGCCGGAACAGCATTCCGATGTTGTCCGGAACCGTTCGGGCGAGGTTGATGTTGTGCGAGACGATGAGAATGGTCGCATCGATTTCGGCGTTGATGTCGATCAGCGTCTGCGAGATGTAGGTGGTGCGAACGGGATCGAGTCCCGAGTCGGGCTCGTCGACGAGGATGATCTCGGGATCGAGCACCAACGCGCGCGCCAGTCCTGCGCGCTTGCGCATACCGCCGGAGATCTCGCCGGGCAGCTTTTCCTCAGCACCGATCAGACCGGTCAGTTCGAGCTTCTCCATGACAATCTTGCGGATGTCCGACTCGGACTTCTTGGTGTGCTCGCGAAGTGGGAACGCGACGTTGTCGTAGAGATTCATGGAACCGAACAACGCACCGTCCTGGAACAGCACTCCGAACAGCTTGCGGATCTCGTACAGATCGCGTGACGAGCACTGCAGGATGTCGGTTCCGTCGACGAAGATCTTGCCCTGCTCGGGCCGCAACAGTCCGATCAGCGACTTGAGAAACACAGACTTTCCCGTGCCCGACGGTCCCAGCAACGCGCTGACCTCACCGGACGGCAGCGTCAAGGAAACGTCCTGCCAAATCTTCTGTACACCGAAAGACTTGGTCAATCCCTCGACCGAAACCTCGACTCCCACTCTGACCTCCACAGTTCGTACACATCGACCCGGATGTGGGTTGGGTCACTCTATCGCACGTGAGTGTCCCCACCGACACTGGAGCTTACTGCCCGGTAAGAACTTCTCCGAGTCGGGCTTCGATCCCCGGAACAGTGTGGCTCATCTCACCGCGACACGCTCAAGACTCGCCCGATTTGTGAACAATTCCAATTCGCGATGTTTGTGTCGTCGCACAGTTCGATCGACAGAGACAGGGAAAGAACACAGAACAGACAAAGACGAAGGGCCACCCCCTTGTCGGGGATGGCCCTTCGTACGAGCTCCGGCAATGACTACTTGACGGTGATCTTCGCGCCGGCTGCTTCCAGCTTCTCCTTGGCAGCCTCGGCTGCGTCCTTGGCGACCTTCTCCAGGATGGCCTTCGGAGCGCTCTCGACGAGGTCCTTGGCTTCCTTCAGACCCAGTCCGGAGACGACCTCACGGACGACCTTGATGACCTGGATCTTCTTGTCGCCGGCCGACTCGAGGACGACGTCGAACTCGTCCTGCTCTTCGGCGGCCTCAGCCGGAGCACCGGCTGCGCCGGCTGCTGCAACTGCGACGGGAGCGGCTGCGGTGACCTCGAAGGTCTCCTCGAATGCCTTCACGAACTCGCTGAGCTCGAGGAGGGTGAGCTCCTTGAACTGGTCGAGCAATTCTTCGGTGCTGAGCTTCGCCATGGTGGCGGGTCCTTCCTATATGTACCGAGTCGCTGATCCGCGACACAGGTTCGGGTGTGGAGCTGTCGCTGTGTGCGGATCAGCTTTCGGCGGGAGCTTCTGCTTCTGCCGGTGCTTCGCTGGCCTTCTTCTCTGCCAACGCTGCGGCCAAACGTGCAACCTGCGATGCGGGAGCATTGAACAAGCCTGCAGCCTTGGACAGGTTGCCCTTCATGGCACCTGCGAGCTTGGCCAACAGGATTTCGCGGGACTCGAGATCGGCGATCTTGTTGATCTCGTCCACGGACAGCGTGACGCCGTCCATGTAGCCGCCCTTGACGACCAAGGCCTTGTTGTCCTTGGCGAACGCCTTGATGGCCTTCGCTGCGTCGACCGGCTCGCCCTTGATGAAGGCAATTGCGGTCGGTCCGACGAACAACTCATCCAAGCCGGTGATGCCGGCGTCGGCAGCAGCGCGCTTGACCAGGGTGTTCTTGGCGACGGAGTACGTGGCACTCTCGCCGAGCGCACGCCGCAGCTGTGTCAGGCCGGATACCGACAGTCCGCGGTATTCCGTGACGACAGCAGCCGTCGAACCCTTGAACTGCTCGGTGATCTCGGAAACTGCCGAAACCTTTTCGGGCTTTGCCATACTTCGCCTCCTCTCGTATGTAGTCGTGTCGGTCGCGATAGGGCCGGAGAAACGACGAACGCCCCGGTGCAGAAGCACACGGGGCGTGAACGAGTACGCAGCTGCAAAGCCAGCTGCACAGCAAGTTCCCTACCTCGTTCTCCTGCGTGGGCCGTCCGGAGCGAATCCGAACCTTCAACCGCGTATCCGTCAGGAGAATCCATCGAGAAGGCGGTGACCAACGGTCTTGGGTAGAACTTGATTGGGCGGTACCGAACTTCGAAGCTCGTTCACACGAGCAACTCATTCCGAACCGTCGACCAGACTACAACAGGTACAACACCAACTCCAAAACGACGCTTGCACGGCCCGAACTACCGACCTCCCGCCAGTGCCGCGTTCGGTTCGGATTCCGGTTCCGATGCAGGAACGCTGCGCGACCCCGGCCACCAGTTGCGGGCCCCGAACAGCTGCATCATCGCGGGCACCAGCATCATCCGCACCAGTATGGCGTCGAAAAGCACGGCAACGGCCAACGCGAAGCCGAACTGCTGCAGTTCGAGTACATCGGCGGTCAAGAAGCTGCCGAACACCGCGATCATGATCGCCGCGGCGGCGGTGATCGGCCTCGCAGTGTGTTCGATCCCGTCCACGATCGCGGCCTCGTTGTCCCGTCCCCTGACGAACACTTCTCGCATCCGTCCGATGAGGAAGACCTCGTAGTCCATCGACAGACCGAACACCACCGCGAACACGGTGACGGGTAGATAAACCTGGATGTACCCGGAACTCTCGAAGCCGAGAAGGTCAGAGCCCCAACCCCACTGGAACACTGCCACGGTCAAGCCCAGTGCCGCACCGGTGACGAGAACGTTCATCGCCACCGCCTTGATCGGAATCACCAGGCTGCGGAAGACGAACGCCAGATAGACGAACGAGAACGCCAGCACCGCCGCGATCACCCACAGAAGCTTGCCTGCGATCTCGTCGGAGGCATCGACGACGAGCGCCGTCGTGCCGCCGACGGACGCGTTCGTGCCGTCGATACCGCGGAGGGCATCGGCCTGATCCCGTATGTCCACCACTAGTTCGGAGGCTGCGTTCGAGTCGATCGGCACCGACGGCACCACCACGAGCATGGAGCGTCCGTCTTCCTGCTGCGCCAGCGCGTAGGCGACCCGGTCGTCGGAGCGAACGGCGTCCGACAGGCTCGCGACAGTATCGGCTTGTTCGGAGTTCAGCGGTCCGTCGTCGGCCCCGGTGAACACCACTGTGATGGGCGAGATCGTCCCGGCTGCGAACTTGTCGGTCAGCACTGCGTTGGCGCGCCCACTGGGTTCGGCGCTCAGTGCACCGCCACCGAGGTCGACGCCGTACTGGATCGAGCCGATCGGAACCATGCAGGCGAGCAATATCAGGGTGGTCAGAGCGGTGTAGCGCCAAGCACGCTTCATCACGTGTCGAGCCCACCGCGACCACCAGGTGGGCACTGTGTCCTCGCCGCTCGCCAGCGGTGGCTGAAATCGCTTCGGGATCGGTACCTTGCCGACGGCAGGACCGAGAATCGCGAGAATCGCCGGCAGAAGCGTCCACGCCACCAGCACGACGCACGACACGGTCAGTGCCACCACGAGCGAAATACTGCGCACTGCAGGAACTTCCACGATGGTCAGGGCACCGAGAGCGATGAGTACTACGAGTCCGGAGATGACGATGGTGTGCCCGGCTGTGCCCATCGCAACCCCGACCGCTCGCTCGATCGATTTTCGGTCCTGCCGCGAGGCAACCGAGTTTCGCACGACTTCTTCACGGAAACGGCTGACGATGAACAAGGCGTAGTCGATTCCGAGCCCCAGCCCGATCATCGACGCGACCGTGGTGACCAGCACGTCGAACGTCATCACGTTCGACAGCAGTGAGAACACCCCGAAGGCGGCGAGCACGCCGATGCCGGTGGAGACGAGCGGAACGATCCCAGCGACCACGGCTCCCAGCGCGACGACGAGCACCGCGAATGCGATGGGCAGGCCGATGCTCTCTGCGCGAAGAGCATCGGCGGATTCCACCCTGGTCAAATCCACCGTCATCGGTGAGTAGCCGGTGAGTGCCACCTCAATGCCCTCACCCGACGTGCCCGACAGCCATTCCTGAATGCGCTCGGCCACAGCAACCCGCTCGCTCGGGCCACCACCGACGCCGACGAGCGCCACCGCCGACGTGCCGTCCTCGGATAGTTGCGGGATGAGCCCGAATGTCTCGTACGGGTCGACCACGCGAATGACGTCGGGAGACTGCCTCAGCGAGGACACGACCTCGCGAACGCGTTCCCGATACACCGCGTCCGAGGTGGTCGCAGAATCCGAGGTGAACGTGACGACGAGTTGCTCGGACCCGAACGAGCTGAAATGGCGTTCGACCAGCTCGTCCGCTTTGCTCGAATCCGTACCGGGAACCGAGAAGTTGACACCGACGAGACTGTTCTGGAAAGACGGGTACATCAGGGCTGATCCCACGGCCAACACCGCCCAGACCGCCAACACGATCCAACGATGTCGTGCGATCAACCGGCCCCATCGGTCACCGACGCCCACACGGTCTGTGCCCGTCCGCTCTGGCGTCGCGGTTGCGGTCACGACGAACCACCGGGAATCGTCGACAGATCGCAGTTGTAGATCCGGTAGGTGCGATGTGGTGTGTGCTCTACCCGAGTGAGCACCGAACCCTTCATCCATGGACTGTCATCGAGGACGGGGGCGGCCTCGACCCGCGTGTAGCCACGATCGCGCATCCGCTGTGACAGCTCCATGATCAACAGCGACGCCACCGCCTTGTCCGGGCATTCTGGATCGACGAACAGCATGTCCACCCGGACACCGTCGATCACTGGAGATTTGCCACGACGTTTGACGTGCCACAGCGTGGCAGCCGCTCGCATCCATCTCGACGAGAATCGAGCTGCCCGAGACGCCGCCACGTTCGCATCCGGTATCGCCATCAGGAATCCGACGGGCTTGCCGTGCAGTTCGGCCAGCAGCGTGAGCTTGCGATCGAGGATGGGCAGCATCATCTTCAGCAGTTCGAGGAACTCGACGTACGACAGCGGTGAATATCCCCAGAAGTTCGTGAACGTCTTGTTGTACAGGCCCTGCACGATCCGCGCATCGCGTCGCAGCGACCGATATTTCATGGGTCGAAACGTGATTTCCGAACGAGCCCGAATCTTCTCGAAAATCTGCATGTGCCGGGCGTACTCGGGGCGGTTGTAGATCATGCACGGGTCGTCGAACAGGTAGCTGTAGAAGTCCTTGATGCCGACCAGCCCCCACTTCTCGAAGTGGTTCGCGTAGTACGACGGGTTGTGCGGCATTCCGATCAGGGGAAGTTTCGGCACCTCGTCGACGACGATTCCGGCGCTGTAGAACATCGAGGGACCGAAGGGACCCGACATGGAAGCGAGCTTGCGCCCGGAAAGCCACTGCGCGGCAGCGTCGAGCAGACTGTCGGCGACCGCCTGATCGTCGATCGCCTCGTAGAAGCCGAAGAATCCAATCGGTTCTGCGGTGTAACCGGTGAAATTCAGATCGTGGATGGCGACGATTCGTCCGACCGGTTCGTCGTCGGAGTAGGCGACGAACGCGCACGTTCGTCGGGTGGCTGCGATGGAGGACGGCGGGTCGATGAGGACACGATCGAGATCGATGGTCTCGTCGGGTAGTCCGAACGGATCGTCTCGGTAGATCCGGTGTGCGACGGTCTTGAAATCGGTCCAGTCACGAGTTGTCTCGACCTGTCGAACTGTTCTCATGCTTCCTCTTCGAGTAAGGGGCCTTCAGCAACTGAAATCGGCGACCGTGCCACCACCGATTGCCCTGCGAACACGTATTGCCCGGGTGTCACGGTGACCTCCTCGACCAAGTCGTCGGGGAGGAACACATCGCACTGTGAACCGAAGCGGATCATGCCGTACTGCTCGCCACGCGAAACTGCTTGGCCCACTGCAACGTTGGCGACGATGCGGTCGACCCACAGATCGGCTATCTGCGTCACGGTCAGGACCGACCCCGACCGATGAGTGATTGCGATGGTCAGCCGCTCGTTCGTGAGGATGTAATCGCAACCCTCGTCGTACGGGGTGTGGCGAGTGAGCAGGTTTGCTCCCACCCGGGCCATGGACTTATTGAACGGCGCCGCGGATCGGTGCTGCCGGAAGCTGACGATACCCGCCACCGGAATTCGATTGCGATGCACCGAATACTCGGACATGTAGATTCCGATGAGGTACCCACTCGCCGAGGAGTTCATACTGGTGAACTCCTCGAGAGGGATCGAACGCCCCTTCTTGGTGGCGTGCGGAATCGCCCCCCGCTCCACGCGTTTGACGTAGGTGACGAACCCGTCGGCCGGCGCGACAACAGCCCTCGTGTCGGCCGGCGGCACGCGGTGCGGATCCCTGAAGAAGAAGCGAAGACGCCAATACAAGAACAGCCCGAACAAGCCCGCCAGCACTGCCCCCACGCCGACGGCCCACCGGAGCAGAACATTCACGTATATCGCCTCTCGTCGACGGACTCGGACCAGCTGACAAAAGCATTCGCCAGCCGATCTCGGATCCGACGAGGAAACAACCCGATCAGCAGGCACACCACATAGAAGCCCAGCGAGAGAACGGCATTGACGAGTTCAGCTCGAATGGGAGTCTCGCGCAGACGCACCGAGGTCGGCTCTCGCGGGGGCACCACGTCACTCGACCGAAACAGGCGTGAGAGCCTTCAGCTCGGCCTTGTCGAAGTACAACTCGAACAGCCGACGGTGATCGCACCACGAGGTGTCGTGATCCAGCGGGAAGATGGCTTCGGGCTTGTGCACGAGTCGCATGAGCTTGTCGATATTCTCCGACAGCATGGTCTTGGCGAACTTCGGCGAAATGCGGTCGCTCACGCGCTGAACGAATTCTTCCCAGCTCACCAGGTCGAGGCTGAGAAGGTCGGCATAGAGATCATGTCCGTAGCCCGTGGGGTTGCTCGGGAGCAGACGCGTCATGGGGTGAGTGCGCAGTGCGTTACTGGCCATCACCTCGGTGATCACGTCGACCGGAACATAGTTCATACCGGGGCCATCCCAGATCGCTTCCACGGCGATCGCGAGTTCGATGATTCGCCAGAAGCTGTACGCCCGTCCGGGATCGAGGCCCAGGTCGGTCCGGCCGAGGATGTACGGAGCCTCGCACACGGTCACCGAGTAGGTGTCCGTATGCGAGAGCCATCCGAGCAGGGCCGCGTTCACCCACTTCATCTGGGCGTAGCCGGAATACCACCACGAGTCGGGACGACGGAAGTCCTCCGGCTTCTGATACAGGTGTCCCCCGATGCTGCCCACATAGGTGAGGTGCTTGCGGGTGGAGGTGATGCTGAACTCGAGAATTCGCAGAACGCTGACGAACCAGTCTTCACGCAGATCGACGTAGCTCTCGGTGTAGTCGGTGGAACTGGCGCAGTTGAAGATCTGCCCCACCCCCGCCGCCAACTCGAAGTAAGAAGCCTTGTCCAGCCCGAAGCGGAAGGCGGTGGGTGTGCCCTCGACGATACGGATCTTGCTCGAGTCGACCGTGATCTCGTAGCGGTCGAAAGTACGTTGCAGCCGCTCCTGCGCGGTCTCTTCCTCCGTAGGTCGCACCATCGCCCACACGGTCTCCACGAGTGGATCCGAGGTGAGTCGACCGATCAGGTGGGCCCCCAGAAATCCGTTGGCTCCGAGCACCAATGCAGTGTCCAGCCGCGGCGGCGGCATCGCCGCCACGCGCCGACGTGTCTCCTCGTCGATCTGCGGGCGCAGTGCCGTCGGGTCGCCGGTGCTCAGAGCCACCACATCGGCGTACTTTCCGTTGAAACGCAGACCCGGACATTCGTTGGTGATCAACGCATCTGCGTGCGGCCACAGCGGTCGCAACGATCCTTCGCGCCACATCTGTTCTACATTCATCCGGTTCCCCCTGCTGCACTTCGTCCGATTGGTCGACGTTCGGGCACAAAATTACAACGGCAATTCCCGCATCTGGACGAGTACTGTGGATCTTTGAGAACCCCCACTGCAAACCCTCGGGTATGTAAAGACGTTTAACAAAGCAGACCGGTTGCAATGATGATGGTCTACAACGCAGATGCTACTGCGGATAACCAGACTCAACCCGAGTCGATAGTCTTGCCTTGCCGGCCAAACAGCGCCTCTGACTGTTCAGTCGAATAGAAGACCCTAATGCATCACCCCTTTTGCACGACATAGTCATCGACACCGATCACCCCAGCTTTCTCGTTGTCCCCCTGCTCGGCGACCCGAGCTGGTAAGAGGGATACATGCAGTCGTGCACCGGCTTCGCGCCGTCCAACGGAATCGAACTCGCCTACGAGGACATGGGCAATCCTGATGACCCGGTCGTCCTGATGATCATGGGCCTGAGCGCCCAGATGACGCTGTGGCCGAGGCAGTTCTGCGAGCGCATTGCCGAGCAGGGATTCCGAGTGATCCGGTTCGACAACCGCGACATCGGACTGTCGACGAAGATGAACGGTCAACGCATCGAGGGGTCCGCACTGCTGCGGCTCCTGCGAACCGAGCTCGGGGCGTCCAGCAGGGTTCCGTACACGCTCAAAGACATGGCCCTCGACGCCAAGGGCCTACTCGACCACCTCGAGATCCGACAGGTCCACGTCGTCGGAGCATCGATGGGCGGGATGATCGCGCAGGTCTTCGCCGGGCTCTACCCCGAGCGCGTTCTCAGCAGCGCCGTCATCTTCTCGAGTACTAACGAGGCGTTTCTACCGCCGCCGGATCCGCGGGCGCTGCTCCCGCTCATGAAAGGCCCCGGCCCGGATGCATCGCGCGATGAAATCGTCGCCCACTCGGCCAACACTCGTCGCATCATCGGCAGCCCGGCGTACCCGACGCCGATGGACGAACTCCTCCTCACTGCGGGCGAGATGTACGACCGCAACTACAACCCCGCAGGGGCGCTGCGTCATATGGCTGCCGTCACCGGCACCGGCAGCCTTCGTCGTATCGCCGCGCAGATCTCGACACCGACCGTCGTCATCCACGGCCTCGCCGACCGACTCATGCGCCCCAGCGGGGGCCGCGCCGTTGCACGTGCAATCAACGGCTCCACACTGCACCTCATCGACGGCATGGGCCACGACCTGCCGCGTCAACTGTGGGACGAGATACTCGGAGAACTCGGCTCGAACTTCGCGAGAGTCTGAGCACGAAAGAAGCCGGCCCCCGTGGGGGCCGGCTTCTTTCGATTCGTACGAGGCGAATTACGCTTCCGCACCGTCATCATCGAGGAGGTTGCGCGTGCGGTTCGGGTCGACGGGGACACCTGGTCCGGTCGTCGTCGACACGGTGACCTTCTTGACGTAGCGGCCCTTGGCGGAGGACGGCTTCGCGCGAAGGATCTCATCCAGCGCTGCACCGTAGTTCTCCACCAACTTGGTGTCGTCGAACGATGCCTTGCCGATAACGAAGTGCAGGTTGGACTGCTTGTCGACGCGGAAGTTGATCTTGCCGCCCTTGATGTCGGTAACGGCCTTGGTCACATCGTTGGTGACCGTGCCCGTCTTCGGGTTCGGCATCAGGCCACGCGGTCCGAGGACACGTGCGATGCGGCCGACCTTGGCCATCTGGTCAGGGGTGGCGATCGCGGCGTCGAAGTCCAGGAAACCGCCCTGGATGCGCTCGATCAGATCTTCTGCACCGACGACGTCGGCTCCTGCTGCCTCTGCTTCAGCAGCCTTCTCACCAGCGGCGAAAACGATGACCCGAGCGGTCTTGCCGGTGCCGTGGGGAAGGTTGACGGTGCCGCGCACCATCTGGTCTGCCTTGCGAGGGTCGACGCCGAGACGAACGGCGACCTCGACGGTCGCGTCGAACTTGCTCGACGCTGTTTCCTTGGCGAGCTTCGCTGCCTGGAGAGGGGTGTACAGATTGTCCGCGTCGATCTTGGCTGCCTGCTCGAGGTAGCCCTTGCTGCGCTTTGCCATGTCTTACTGTCCTTAAATTCGGTTCAGTGTGGTTGACGGGCCTGGCCGGCCCTCCCACGTTCTGTGTCTTCTGGTCGCTCCGCAGGGGTAAATCAGCCTTCGACTGTGATGCCCATCGAACGAGCAGTGCCGGCGATGATCTTCGCGGCCTGGTCGATGTCGTTGGCGTTGAGGTCTTCGGCCTTGGTCTTGGCGATCTCGCGCACCTGATCCATGGTCACCTTGGCGACCTTGGTCTTGTGCGGCTCGCCCGAACCCTTGGCGACACCGGCTGCCTTGAGCAGCAGCTTGGCAGCGGGCGGGGTCTTCAGCTTGAAGTCGAACGTGCGGTCCTCGTAGACCGAGATCTCGACCGGCACGACGTTTCCGCGCTGCGACTCGGTCGCGGCGTTGTACGCCTTGCAGAACTCCATGATGTTGACGCCGTGCTGACCCAATGCGGGGCCGACGGGAGGAGCGGGGTTGGCCGCTCCGGCCTGGATCTGAAGCTTGATGATCCCGGCTAGCTTCTTCTTCTTCGGGGGCATTTCTTTTTCCTTGTATTCGCTCGGGTTTCTTGCGGTTCCTACTGCAAGTGTGTGCGGCTCTCGCTGAAGTGGCGCCGGCTAAATCTTGGCGACCTGCGTGAAGCCGAGTTCGACCGGGGTTTCACGGCCGAAGATCGACACCAGCACCTTGAGCTTCTGCTGCTCGGCGTTGACCTCGCTGATGCTGGCGGGCAAGGTCGCGAACGGACCGTCCATGACGGTGACCGACTCGCCGACCTCGAAATCGACCTCGATGGTCGGCTTCGACGTCGCTTCGCCCTGCTCACCGGTGGACTTGGAGTCCTTCGCGTCCTTCTTCGTGCCTTCCTGCGGCATGAGGAACTTGACGACCTCGTTGATCGTCAACGGCGACGGACGGGACGTGGCACCGACGAAACCAGTGACGCCTGGAGTGTTACGCACCGCGCCCCAGGACTCGTCGTTCAGCTCCATGCGGACCAGGATGTAACCGGGCAAGACCTTGCGGTTGACCTGCTTGCGCTGCCCGTTCTTGATCTCGGTAACCTCTTCGGTCGGAACCTCGACCTGGAAGATGTAGTCGCCGACATCGAGGTTCTGCACGCGTGTCTCGAGGTTCGCCTTCACCTTGTTCTCGTAACCGGCGTACGAGTGGATGACGTACCAGTCACCGGGGGCGCGACGCAGCGCGGCCTTCATCTCGGCAACCGGATCCTCGGGCTCTGCCGAGACATCGGCGTCGTCCGCGGAGACTGCATCGTCAGCGGGAACTGCGTCGTCGCCTGCAGCAGCAGCCACATCGGCGGCGATGGCCTCGTCGGTCTCGCGGTCCTGAGCGGCCTGCTCCGCTTCGAGGCCCTGTTTGGTCGCCTCGACATCGGCGTCGAATGCGGCCACTTCGGTGGCGTCGTTGTGCGGCGTGCTCACAGCAGGCACCCTTTCTGTCGTTTGAAGCAAGTTGTGGAGATCATCGCGAAAATCGAACGCCGTTCGTCAGCCGAACACCCATTCGATGCCGCGGATGAACGCCATGTCGGCCCCGCTGATGAAGGCGACCATGAACGCCACGAACACGAGCACGACGCTCGTGTACGTGACCATTTGCTTGCGGTTCGGCCAGATCACCTTCCGCAGCTCGGCGATGACCTCACGGAGGAACTTGCGCAAGCGCTTGAAGATATTCATGCGCTTGGGCTCGCGAGAGACCTCGCGCGTGCTCAGAGCCGAGCGCGAAGTCGAGGCGCCCGCAGCAGAGGAAGACTTGGAGATGGAAACCTTGGCTCCGGACGGATCGCTGTCCGACGCCCCGCGTCGACGAGCGGTCCGCTTACCGGTCGGCTTGACCGCACCGACATCGGAGGACGCAGACGCCCCCGTTTGGGGAGCAGCTCCGGCCTCGGTGTTGCCGGGCGTCGGCGAACCTGGCGCCGACGAGTCGGACGCTGACGAGTCCTCGGACCCGTCTTCGCGCTTACCGCGCTCCTCGCTCACCGTCGTTCCTCTCAGTAGCTGACACCATCGCCGCCCTCGCCGTGAAGGCGAGGCGCGAGCGACTTGGGCAGGGGCGACAGGACTTGAACCTGCAACCTACGGTTTTGGAGACCGTTGCTCTACCAATTGAGCTACGCCCCTTCGGACCCGTCCGAGACGGACAGGACCGTCCTGCGGTCACACAACATACGCGCTACCCGTCAGCTCCATGTTCGGGACGAACCCGATGGAGCTATGGCAGCGCGCAGCGCTGAACGACCACAGAAATCTCAGTGTACTGCACAGGCTGGGGAACCCCGAAATCCCCGTCGGACCGCCGGCGTCCGGGCCCGGTCGTCCGAGTCAGGCCAGACGGACGGTGGCCGTCGCGCGACCGAAGATCTTCTTGCCCTCGGACTTTGCGATGATGGCGATGACCGCTGACTTCGAGTCCGGATCCACGGACTTGACCTTGCCGGCGAACTCGACCGACGCAGCCGAATCCGCGGGCACGTAGACAGAACTCGTGAAACGAACGTTGTACTCGGTCACTGCGCCAGGATCACCCAGCCACGACGTGACGAAGCCAGCACCGAGTCCCATGGTCAGCATGCCGTGCGCGATGACATTGTCCAGACCCGCGAGCTTGACGACCTCGTCGCTCCAGTGGATCGGATTGGGGTCGCCGGAAACACCGGCATAGTTGACCAGATCGCCGCGAGTCAGCTTCACCACGCGTTCAGGCAGTTCCTCGCCGACGGATACATCCGCGAATCTACGAAGCGCCATGCATGATCACTTCCTTGACAGCGTGGGCGATGTTCTCGTCGACTTCGCCGCCGGTCCGCGCCACCAGAGTGGTCCACGTGGTTTGCACGAGCTCGCCGTTCTGATCGGTCACGATGTTCTTGGTGGTGATGATGTCGCTGCCGCTCATCTGACGGAACGAATCGAGAAAGACCTCGCAGGAAAGCTCGTCGCCCACCGAGATGGGCTTGTGGAATTCCAAGCGCTGATCGGTCTGAAGAATCTGGCTCGGGTCGTAGCCGGTGATGAACTCCTTGAACATCCGCTTCTGCGCGATGATCCCGACCAACGAGATGAACGTCAACGGGGCGAGCAGTCCGTCGTAGCCGAGGCTCTGCGCCGCGTCCTCGTCGTGGTGCGCCGGATGCCAATCCTGGACGGAACGCGCATACTCGCGAACCTTCTCGCGGCCGACCTCGTAGACGTGCTCCACCTTGTAGTGGTGACCGACCATCGAGGCCGCATGCGCCGCCGGATCCTGCAGCGACTCGGAATTCTGCTCTGACTCACTCACGCCGAAAGAAAACCTTATCTACCCAGGACGCAAACGCGTTAGGGCAGGAGTAACAGGCCTAACGCGTGGCGTCGACTCCGAACGAGAACCAGCAGCCGAGGGGGTCGCAGCTAGCGAGACTCGCGGTGCGCACGATGCGTTCCGCAGTTCGAGCAGAACTTCTTCAGCTCGAGGCGGTCGGGGTCGTTGCGACGGTTCTTCTTCGTGATGTAGTTACGGTGCTTGCAAACGTCGCAGGCCAAGGTGATCTTGGGCCGCACATCGGTGGAGGAGGCCACTGGATGCCTACTTTCGGGTAAATCTGATCCGGTTAATCAGGACTGTGCAGTTTTCTTGTGTAGCGGTGACCGGACTTGAACCGGCGACGCAACGATTATGAGTCGTTTGCTCTACCAACTGAGCTACACCGCCTCAGGTGCTCACCCCTACACCCTCTCACTGCAGAAGGCGCGAAGCGAACTATCCAATCCAGCGAGCCCCCTAACGGAATCGAACCGTTGACCTTTTCCTTACCATGGAAACGCTCTACCGACTGAGCTAAGGGGGCGTGCATCTGCGCACGGACAAGCTGTGCGCCGAAGCCTTCAAGAGGTTACACATTCCGAACGCCGACTGCCAAATTGCATGCTCAGCGGCCATCTTGCGGTCCTCTTCGAAAGTAGAAACCCCAGCGGGAGGTCATCTCGCTGGGGTTCCTGTGTGGCAGATGTAGGATTCGAACCTACGTAGGCATAAGCCGACGGATTTACAGTCCGCTCCCATTGGCCGCTCGGGCAATCTGCCGTGTGCACCCGAAGAGATTCACACTCTTCGACGCGGAGAGAAGAATACAACGAACGGCCCCCGGGAACGCAAACCGGGTGGATAGCGGGGGTGCGGACCGGCTAACGTCGGGGCCGAAGTCCGAAAAGCAATCGATTCGACACAGGAGTACTCAGTGGCAGATTCTTCCTTCGATGTGGTGAGCAAGGTCGATCGTCAGGAGGTCGACAACGCTCTGGGTCAGGCAGCGAAGGAGCTGGCGACTCGCTATGACTTCCGCGGGTCGGGCACCGTCATCGAGTGGTCCGGCAGCGGCGATGCGGAGGTGATCGTCATTACTTCCGAGAGCGAAGAGAAGGTGAAGGCGGCACTCGACGTCTTCAAGGAGAAGCTGATCCGCCGCGACGTCTCGCTCAAGGCCTTCGAGGCCAACGATCCGGCAGCCTCGGGCAAGGTCTACAAGGTGACCGGCAAGCTCGTCCAGGGCATCTCCACGGAAAATGCCAAGAAGCTCACCAAGAAGATCCGCGACGAGGGGCCCAAGGGCGTCAAGGCGCAGATCCAGGGCGACGAGTTGCGCATCAGCAGCAAGAAACGCGACGACCTCCAGGCCGTTCAGCAGCTACTGAAGTCCGAGGACTTCGACCTCGCCCTACAGTTCGTCAACTACCGGTAGGCGCTGCGCGCATGTGAGTGGAAATACGTGACGGACTATGTACTTTCGCTCACATGCGGCGAAGCCGCCTACAAGCCGCGCGCCATCCGCTCGAGACGGTCGATGCGGTCGGCCATCGGCGGATGCGTCGCGAACAGCCTGCCGACCTTCTCCCCCGCCCGGAACGGGCTGGCGATCATCAGGTGCGCCTCCGCTGCGATGCGCGGCTCAGGGGGCAGCGGGGCCGCCTGCACGCCGCGCTCGAGCTTCCTCAGCGCCGAGGCCAACGCCAACGGGTCCCCAGTGAGCTCCGCGCCAGATTGATCCGCCTGATACTCCCGTGAGCGGGACACTGCCAACTTCACCACGGTCGCCGCAATCGGGCCAAGCATCGACACCAGCAGCAGCGCGAGGGGGTTGGCGCCGTTGCCACCCCGACCGCCGAACATCGAAGCGAACAGCGCGAAATTGGCGAGGCCGGAAATGACAGCAGCCATCGCGCCGGCAACCGAGGAGATGAGAATGTCGCGGTTGTAGACGTGGCTGAGCTCATGGCCGAGCACGGCACGCAACTCACGTTCGTCGAGAATCTGCAGAATTCCGGTGGTGCAGCACACCGCAGCGTTGCGCGGGTTCCGACCGGTCGCGAACGCGTTGGGGCTGTTGGTCGGACTGATGTAGAGGGCAGGCATCGGCTGGTGGGCGGTGGTCGCGAGCTCACGCACGATTCGGTACATCGTGGGCGCCTCGACCTCGGTGACCGGTTGCGCGTGCATCGAGCGCAGAGCCAGCTTGGCGCTGTTGAAGTAGACGTAGCCGTTGATGCCCACCGCAAGCGCAACCGACAGGAACAGAATCGTCGGACTGTTGAACAGCGATCCGATGAAGACGATGAGCGCCGACATTCCGATCAACAGACCGAAGGTCTTGACACCGTTTGCGTAGCTCATTGCCGCCTCTTCCCGGGACTACCTCGATATCTCGAGGACAACTCTCGAGATATCAACGATCGCGGCACCTTGTCGGGTTCCCGAGCAACTGCTCAGCCGACCCGCTCGACCGTGTAGTTCACCAACCGGCCAAGCGCGTCGTTCGGCGCACCCTGGGGAAGTTTGTCGAGCTCGGCGCGGGCCTTCGCAGCGAAGTCTCCGAGCGTGGCCTTCGCCTTCGTCATTCCGGGTGAGCGGTCCAGCAACGTCAGGGCCTCCGCCAGTGCGTCCTCGTCGGTGACTGGGCCATCGAGCAGCTCACGCAACCGGTCGCCGTCGGCTCCCGCTTCGCCGAGCGCATACAGAACCGGCAGCGTGTGCACGCCCTCCCGAAGATCGGTGCCCGGAGTCTTGCCCGACTGCTCCGACGCCGACGAGATGTCGATGATGTCGTCGGAAATCTGAAACGCCGTGCCGACAGCGTCGCCGAGACGCTCGAGCGCGGCGACGTGATCGGCGTCGCCACCGGAGAACGTTCCACCGAATCGACCGCAGGCAGCGATCAGCGATCCGGTCTTCTCCCACACCACTCGGAGGTAGTGCGCGATGGGATCCTCGTCCCGCTTGACGCCGATCGTCTCGCGCATCTGACCGGTGACCAACTCCGCAAAGGTCTCGGCGATGATGCGTACCGCCTCGGGGCCGAGAGTGGAGACCAGACGCGAGGCATGCGCAAACAGGTAGTCGCCGGCCAGGATGGCGACGCTGTTGCCCCAGCGCGAGTTGGCGGACTCCGCCCCGCGGCGCATCGTCGCCTCGTCCATCACATCGTCGTGGTAGAGCGTGGCCAGGTGGACCAGTTCGACGACGGTGGCAGCGGTGACGATGGATTCGTCTGTCGGTTTCGGTCCGAGCTGGCCGGTCAGAACGGTGAACAGCGGACGGAACCGTTTTCCTCCCGCCTTCGCGAGATGAAGAGCTGCCTCGGTGAGGAAGTCCTCGCCGTCGGACAGCTCGGAGATCATCAACTTCTCGACGCTCTCCAGTCCGGCGGCGACGGTTCGTGCAAGCTCCGGATCGACGAGATCCACCCCGGCAACGACCGTCGATCCGGCCGCGTCGTCTGTGCTCACGATTGTTGGTCCTGTCCTGTTCGTCCTGCAACGGTTTCACTGCGATCCCGACTTACCCCCGCACTACCGTAATGAACCTAGTGTGCCGTGCAGAGGGAAGGTGCCCCAGACCACTGCAGATCCCACGCCGGCAGCGCTGCTTTACTGGATGGGTGACTTCTCCCCGATCCACCGACGTCCTCGTCATCGGCGCCGGTCCGGCCGGGTCGGCCGCCGCGGCATGGGCCGCCCGAGCGGGTCGAAGCGTGATCCTCGCCGATTCGGCGACCTTTCCCCGCGACAAGACGTGCGGCGACGGCCTGACGCCGCGTGCCATGGCCGAACTCGACCGACTCGGGCTCGGTGAGTGGACGCGGGGGCGCGCGGAGAACCGCGGGCTTCGGTTGTCCGGATTCGGACAGGAGCTGCAACTCGAATGGCCGGGTGGATCACTGCCCGTCGTCGGGAGTGCTGTTCCCAGAGCCGAGCTCGACGACCGGATCCGGCGCGTCGCAGTCGAATCCGGCGCGGCGATGGTGGAGGGCGCCAAGGCAGTCGGCGTCGAACGCCGGGGCAACGCAGTCACCTCGGTCGTGTTCGACGGCGGTGACGAGATCCGCTGCGACAAGCTCGTCGTAGCCGACGGGGTCCGCTCCTCGCTCGGCAAGCAACTCGGCCGACAATGGCACCGCGACACTGTCTTCGGAGTAGCTGCACGAGCGTACATCGGTTCGGAACGGTCCAACGAGGAGTGGATTTCCTCGCACCTCGAACTGAGGGACGGCAACGGCACACTGCAACCCGGGTACGGGTGGATCTTCCCCCTCGGTACCGGCGAGGTGAACATCGGCGTCGGGACCCTCGCGACCGCGAAGCGGCCCGCGAACGGGTCACTGCGGCCCCTACTGGATCTCTACACCGATCAGCGACGCGCCGACTGGGCCCTCACCGGCGACCTACGAGCGGTGGCGTCCGCGCTGCTGCCGATGGGCGGAGCCGTGTCGAACGTCGCGGGCGAGAACTGGGCGATCATCGGCGACGCGGCGGCCTGCGTCAATCCGCTCAACGGCGAGGGCATCGACTACGGCCTCGAAGGCGGCCGCATGATCGCCGATCTCCTCGACGAGAGAGATCTGACCCTGACGTGGCCGAACCTGCTGCGCGAGCACTACGGGCAGGCGTTCTCCATCGCTCGGCGCCTGGCAGGTCTGCTGACGGTGCCCCGATTCCTCCCGGCGACCGGTCCCATCGGCATGCGCTCACGCGCGCTGATGACCGTCGCAGTTCGTGTCATGGGCAACCTCGTCACCGACGCCGATACCGATCTCGTCGCGCGGGCATGGCGTGCGACCGGCAGCGCGTCGTCGAGAATCGACTCCCGGCCCCCGTTCACATGATGCAGTTCACATGATGCCGCGCTAACGCACGGCGCGGTGCAGCGCGACGATCCCGCCGGTGAGGTTGCGCCACTGTACGGAGGACCATCCGCTCTCGGCGATGGTGGCAGCCAGCTGCTCCTGCGTGGGCCACGCACGGATCGACTCGGCGAGGTAGACGTACGCGTCGGGGTTGGACGAGACCGCGCGCGCGACCGCAGGCAACATCTTCATCAGGTACTCCATGTAGACCGTCCGGAACGGTGCGAACACCGGCGTCGAGAATTCACACACGACCAGGCGTCCACCCGGCTTGGTGACGCGAGCGATTTCGGCCAGTCCGGCGCGGAAGTCGGAGACGTTGCGCAACCCGAAGGAGATGGTCGCTGCGTCGAAACTCGCATCGGCGTACGGCAGATGCATCGCGTCACCGGCGACCATGGGGACCGGACGCTCCGAACCGGCCTGCAGCATGCCCTTCGAAAAGTCCGTTGCCACGCACCACGCACCGCTGCGGGCGAGCTCGACGGTCGAGACGCCGGTGCCGGCGGCGAGATCGAGCACCTTCTCCCCCGGTTTCGGGTTCAACGCCTCGCGGGTGAGCTTGCGCCAGCTGCGATCCTGACCAAAGGACAGAACTGTGTTGGTGATGTCGTATCGACGGGCGACGCCGTCGAACATCGACGCGACCTCGTGTGGTTCCTTGTCGAGCGTTGCACGCGTTGTGGACACGAATTCGAGCTTACGTCAGCACGCATCCGCTCAGAATCAGGCGGATCGAAGCGACCGACGAGACTCCCAGCCGAGTACCTCGCTGTAGTGACCGAGCAGTTCGTCGCAGATCGCCGGCCAGGTGCGGTGCAGGACGGACTTGCGTGCGGCTTCACCGAACCGGGCTCTCATCGACGACGAGGCCAGCGCGGTAACCGCGCTGGGGAGCAGTTCGGTGAAACGGTCCACGGGCAGCAGGTACCCGTTGCGGCAGTGCGAGATCAGGTCGCGCGGCCCGCCCGCGTCCGGCCCGATGACCGGGATGCCGCTGGCGAGGGCTTCCTGCACGGCCTGGCAGAAAGTCTCGTGCTCACCGGGATGCACGAACACATCGAAGCTCGCGTACGCCTGCGCGAGATCGTCGCCGCCTAGCTGGCCGGTGAATATCGCCGACGGCATCAACTGCTCCAGGGAGGCGCGGTCGGGGCCGTCGCCCACCACAACGATTTGGATGTCGGGGTTGTCTGCGATAGCGGCGAGCCGCTCCACATGCTTCTCCGGTGCCAGCCGTCCGACGAATCCGACGATCAGCTGTGCGTTGCCGTCACCGAGCCACTGCCTGCGTAGGGACTCGCGGCGAGCGGACGGCGCGAATCGGATCGCGTCGACGCCCCTGGCCCATCGGTGCACGCGAGGGATTTTGTGCTGTTCGAGTGCGTCCACCGCGGACGTGGACGGGGCGAGGGTTCGGGCGGCGCCGCGATGCACTCGCCTGGTCCAGCGCCACGCGGCACGGGATGTAAGTCCGAGGCCGTAGCTCTCGGCGAATCCAGCGACATCCGTCTGGTAGACGGCCACTGCCGGAACGCCGAGGCGGTTGGCTGCGGCGAGCCCGCCGGCGCCGAGTAGAAACGGCGATGCCAGGTGAACGACGTCGGGATCGAACTCGCGCAGCGTCGACGTCAGACCGGGGCCGGGCAGTCCGACGGGCAGCGAACTGACCTTGGGCACCATGACGGCCGGTACCCGGTGCACCGGGGTGCGCCCGTGTTCGACTGCCGCACGAGGCTTGCCGGCCGGGGTGTCCGGCGCGACGACCATCGCCTGATGGCCCGTTCTCTCCAGATGCTCGAGGACTCGGAGCACCGAGTTGGTGACGCCGTTCATGTTGGGTAGGAACGATTCCGCAACGATGGCTACTCGCACGATCCCCAGTGTGGGCAGCCGTTCCGGCCATTTGGGAGCGAGGACGTTACGAGTGGGCGAAGTTCGCGCGAATCATCTGATCGCGTTCACCTCACTGCTTGCGTCTGAGCAGGAACATGAGCGGGCCGGCTATTGCCCATGTCACGACCACGACGGAGGCCGCTGGGACGACGGCCACGGAGGCGTTGCGTCCGGATACTCGAACGAGATCCGGTTCGGATCGCGCGTACTCGACGTCGATGTTCTGACCGGCGATGAGATTGGTGGGGTAGAGAACGCCCAACTCGGGGTTGTGGGTCACGCCGTCCGGGGTGACGAAGCTGATCGCCGACCTCAATTTCCCGGCCGAGAGCACTTCTGCCGTCGCTCGCCCCTCGTCGGAAGTGATGGTGCGATCGTTCTGCCACGCAGCGACGACGAGCAGGAAAGCCAGCACCGACAGACCGACTGCCACCACGAACACCGAGGCCCTCGCCCGCCGCCGAATCTTCGCGGTGCGCTCGTCGATGTTCACGCTGCGAGTACTCACGCCCCCAGACGTTACTGGGCCGCTGTAGACGACCGCTCCGGTAGCGTTGTTCGACATGTCTCGCGACTTCGAGTTCACGATCAATTCCGAGTACACGCCGGCCGATGTGCACGAGGCCCTCACCAGCACGGATCAGTGGCTCGCGCGCTTCGCGAAGGCCGAGAAGGTCGACGGCTACGCGTTGACGGCACACGGGAACGGCGGGTTGACCGTCGAGATGTCCGAGGAGGTCGGTACCTCGGAACTGCCCGGGTTCGTCAAGAAGGTGGTCAGGGGCAAACTGCTCATCACTCGAACCGACTACTGGGGCCCACTCGACGGTGACCGCGCCGACGGGACCTTGCAAGGCGGGGCGACGGCGGTCGCAGCCCGGGTACAGGGCACGATGACGCTGCGTCCCGGCGGATCCGGAACCGTGCTGACGGTCAGCGGTATCTCGACGGTGAAGATCCCGCTGATCGGCGGCAAGATCGAGTCGCTCGTCAACGACATGATCAAGGACATGGTCGACCGGGAGACGCGCGAAACAGTCGAGTGGGCGCGCAAGCAGGACGGAATGACACCCAACAGCTAGAGGCGCGTGCGAATCCCGGCGTGGAGTTCGCGCAGCCCCGAGCGTTCGGTGGTCACTTCGAGGACACGGATCTCCTCGGTGCCCTCGCTCAGCGCCGCAGCCAGGGACGACACGTCGACGCTGCGGTGCTCGATCCGATATGCCGCACACAAGGCCGCGAGATCCATCCCGTGCGGCGTCCCGAACACCCGCTCGAACGCCCCCGCGTACTGCGGATCGCCCTGCTCGAGAAGTTCGAAGATTCCGCCGCCGTCGTCGTTGGCCACGACGATGGTCAGATCGCTCGGCCGCGGCTCACCGGTACCGATCAGCAACCCCGCCGCGTCGTGCAGGAATGTCAGGTCGCCGAGAAGCGCGATGGTGCGACCCGAACCGGAGAGCGCCGCGCCGACGGCCGTCGAGACGGTCCCGTCGATGCCCGCGACGCCGCGGTTCGAGAGCACCCGCACCCCGTGCGTCGGATAGCTCACCAGGGCCGCATCGCGCACCGGATTGGACGCTCCCAGCAGGAGCTGATCGCCGTCTCGGAGCGAGGACATCACCGTCGCCGCGACGTGCAGGCCAGTCGGCTTGGGGTGCGCCGCGAGTTCGTCGCGCACTGCCATGTCGGCGCGCGCGGACAACTCCGTGCAGCGCTCGAGCCAGCCGCCGCGGGGGCTGCCCGAGGTGATCGCCCTGGTTCCCGTGGCGAGGACGTTTCCGGAGACATCCGGCCAGCGCGGCCCGGTGGTGAGCGCGATGACCTCAACCGACGGGTTCGCCAGCAAGGACGACACCTCTCGATGCAGCGTCGGCCGACCGGTGATGATCGCCTGCCGGGGTTCGAGTTGTGCCAGAGCGAGCGGGTGCAGCGGAACGCCGTGCAGCGGAGCCGTCGGCTCGGCCACCGTCGGCAGACCGGCGAGCTCGGGACGCAGGGCCGCCCCGTGGCCGGAGACCACGATCGTGTCCACACTCAGGTCGACGTCGACAGGCACGTCCAGCGTCGCCATCTGCGTCGTGGTCCAGGGAGCGCCGCCGGCCCGGCCCTGCGGGGCAGGCGTGAGGTCGGTGAGATCGGGAACCAGTGGTTCACGAAGCGGGATATCGAAGTGCGCCGGGCCGGCATTGCCCGAGCGGGTGCCACGAGCAGCAGCGAGGACTCGGCAGACCGCACTGCGCCACTGACTGTTCTGACCGTCGCCGTCCTCGGCTAGACCGAGACTGATGGTCGCGCGGACCTGGCTGCCGAACAACCCCAACTGCTCGATGGTCTGGTTGGCGCCGGTGCCGAGCATCTCGTACGGACGGTTCGCGCTGAGCACCACCAGCGGCATCCGGGCGTAGTTGGCTTCGAGCACCGCCGGGCCGAGGTTCGCCACCGCGGTCCCCGAGGTCATCACAACCGGCACGGGCCGTCCACCGCTGCCCATGATCAGCCCCAGTGCCAGAAAGCCTGCGGTGCGCTCGTCGATCCGCATGTGCAGCCGGAGCCGGCCCGAGGTGTCCGCGTCCTGCAGCGCGAACGCTAACGGCGCATTGCGCGAACCCGGGCACAGTACGACATCGCGAACACCACCACGAACGAGTTCGTCGACGACAGTTGCGGCCTGTGCGCTGGACGGATTCACCTCTCCAGATTGTCAGATTCTCGTCGCGTCGACCTATTCGGCCCGCGGGCCGTGCTGATCACCGCACGAATGTTTGACACGATAACGGTGTGCGCACTGTCTTCGACCCGTCAGCAATGCCGCCCGGTGGCCTGTATCCCCTGCTCACCGCCTCGGTCGTGCCCCGTCCCATCGCGTGGGTGTCCACCGTGTCCGCCGAGGGGGTCGCCAATCTCGCTCCGTACAGCTTCTTCTCGGTCTCCTCGCCCAACCCGCCGGTGGTGCAATTCACCTCAGTGGGACGCAAGGACAGCCTGCGGAACATCGAGGCAACGGGCGAGTTTGTGATCAATCTCGCGACGGCGCACATGGTCGAGCAGATCAACGCGTCCTCCGCCGGTTACGAACACGGCGTCAGCGAACTCGAAGCCCTCGGCATCGCGAGTGAGCCGAGCGAGAAGGTTGCCCCGCCTCGCGTCGCCGAATCCCCCGTTGCCATCGAGGCCACGCTGCATCGAATCATCGAGGTCGGCAATTCCTTCGTGGTGATGGGACGCGTCGTCGCGATCGCCGTGCGCCCCGAGTTCCTCGCCGCGGACGGCCTCCCGTCGTTCGAGGCCATTGCACCGCTGAGCCGTCTCGGCCGAACCGAATGGGGCATGCCGCCGGAGGTGCGTACGATCGATCGCCCCGGCGTCCCTACTTGACCCGCTGGCTCACCCTTGCCCTGATCACCGTCGTAGCGACGGCCGGGGCTTCTTGGCTCGCGGTTCCGTCCGCGGGCCTGTTCGTCGCACTGTTCGTCGCGCTGGTGTTCGCGCTGGCCGGGTGGGCACCGAGATCGGGCGTACCGCGCCGCTGGGGAATCGCCGCACAGGCAGTGCTCGGCGTCGAAATCGGCACTCTGGTCCAGCGCGATGCACTGGCCACTCTCGGTGACGCCTGGGTGCCCGTAGTCGCGGCGTGCGTCGGGACGCTGCTGCTCTCCATCGCCGCGGGAGCATTGCTCGGACTGCGTCGGGACGTGGATTCGCTGACCGGCGCGCTGGCACTCGTCGCCGGCGGGGCGTCGGGGTTGGTGGCGATCGCGCAGGAACTCGGCGGCGACGAACGCATCGTCGCCGTGGTGCAGTACCTGCGAGTCGTGCTGGTGACGACGACGATGCCGATCGTCGCGATCGTGGTGTTCTCCGCGCACGGGAACGGTGACGCCATCATCGACACCTCGGACGCGGGCGCACCGTGGTTGCTCGATCTTGCCTTCGTGGCGATCTGCGCGGCCGTCGGTTACTTGCTGGCCCGTCTGATCAGGTTGCCCGCCCCGGGCTTGCTCGGGCCGATGATCGTGGTGACGGCCATCGACTTGCTGGGAGTCTCCATCGATGGCAATGTGCCGGCGCTGCTGCTCACCGCCGCGTACATCGGCATCGGTTGGCAGGCGGGACTGAAGTTCACGATGGATAGTCTGCGCATGATCTCGCGGATACTGCCGACCGCCCTGCTGTTGATCATCGGCATCACCGTCGGGTGCGCAGTCCTCGGACTCGCGCTCGCCGCCACGACGTCCATGTCGGCGTACGACGGCTATCTCGCCACCACCCCGGGCGGTGTGTATGCCGTCCTCGCAATTGCGGCCTCCACCGGCGCCAATGTCACGTTCGTCGTTGCCGCGCAAGTGATCAGGGTGTTCATGATGCTCTTCGCGGTCCCGGTGGGCGCCAAGATCGTGCGCCACTATCGACGGCCCTGACTCGATGCGGCCGTGGCAGGACTTAGAGTTCAGCTATGCCCGATACTCGCTTCGGCCACGCGGTAGGTCCCGCCGTCGGTGATGACGATCGCAAGTCCTACGCCACACTGCGGGCCAGGACAACACCGCGCGCAGAGCGGTACCAACTGGGAAGATCCCTGCGTGAGAAGGTTTCTCGCGAGTCCATGGGCGAGTGGAACCCGCCCCTCGATCGCCTGGATCCGATCCGTCAGATCGAGTTCTCCCACGAGGGCCGCATCGATTGGCTCATCCCGGTCCGCGTCGAACGCATGATGGAGTCGCCGTACGGCTTCCTGCGCGGAACCGCGATCGTGATGGCGCGCGACGTTGCGCTGCTGCCGTCGACAGGCATCAATCCTGTGGTGAGCGGCGACTCCCACCTCGGCAACTTCGGCTTCTACGCCTCCCCCGAGCGCGACCTGGTGATCGACCTCAACGATTTCGACGAGGCCCACCCCGGTGCCTGGGAGTGGGATCTGCGACGCCTCGTCGCAAGCATCTGGGTGGCGGGCCGTCAGAACGGCCACAGCGAATCGCAGTGTGAGGATGCCGTCGCCGCCTGCGTTCGGGCATATCGCATCGAGGTCTCGCGGCTGGCCGACGAACCGCTGATGTCGCGTTCGTTTCAACGGTTGACGGCCGAGAAACTGCAGGCCGACGCCACCGAGGGCTCGCTCCGCAGAGAGATCAAACGGGCGACGAAGAAGGCCCGCCGACGCACCAGCGACCGGGTACTGCCGCAGTTCACCGAGGAGCACGAGGGGACGCGGCGACTGGTCGAGGAACCGCCGATCACCACGCGGATACCCGAGCGCGACGAGAACCTGCTGGCCGAAGGCCTCGACGAGTACCTCGAGACCCTCTCGCCGCATTGGCGGCGGGTACTGGGCGGCTACACCCTGATCGACGTCGCGCACCGAGTCGTGGGTGTGGGAAGCGTCGGGCTGCGGGCGTACGTGGCGCTGCTCGAGGGCAGCAGTCCCGACGACGTGGTGTTTCTGCAACTCAAGCAGGCCAGACGGTCGGTCCTGGCGCCCTACGTGCACGGCGAGGACGCCTGGCACGCACATCAGGGACAACGCGTCGTCGAATATCAGCAGGACCTGCAGACCGTGAGCGATCCGCTGCTCGGGTGGACGACGATAGACGGTCGGCAGTACTACGTACGACAGTTCCGCAACATGAAGGGCACCATCGATCTCGGTTCGATCGATGCGCCCGCGCTGGTCGACTACGCGGGAGTGGTCGGGCGCCTGTTGGCGAAGGGCCATGCCCGCACGAGTGGGGCGTCGATGATCTCGGGCTATGCCGGGGGTTCCGATGCTCTGGACACGGCACTGTGCCGATTCGCTCGGCTATACGCCGACCAGACCGAGGCCGATCACGCGCAGTTGGTGCAGGCGGTCAAGAACGGCCGCTTCGCCGGCATGTGAGTGGAAATACGTGTCCCCCTATGTATTTCCACTCACATGCGCGTAGCTCCTATCCGGCGTATTTGGTGACCAGTGCGCCTACACGCGGAAGCGCCTCGACGACGTTCTTCTGCGCCGAGCCGCGCAGGCTGCCGTAGAACTTCTTGACGACGCTCTTGTCGGTCTCCTCGATGCGCGAGTCTGTCACCGACAGCAACGCGTTGGACACCTGGTCGGAGTTGGCGACAAGGTAGTCCGAGAACGACCCGGCGGGCGCGGCGTTGTACGACTGCCAGAACGGTTCGAGCTGGGCCACGAAGTCCGGCCAGAGCGCCTCCACGGCCCGGTCGATGTACGAGGGTCCGACCTTCTTGACAGCCCCGTATCCGCCCTTGACGGCGAGGCCGCTGGCGCCCTTCTTGTCCGCAACCTCGGCGTCGATCAGTGCCAGAATGTCCGGCATCAGCACATCGCGCTTCGACTCATCGAGCAAAGATTCCTTCAGTGCAGCAACCACTTCGATTTCCTCTCGGATGGTATTTTTTCGGCCACGCGAACCGGGGAAGAGTACTACAGGAGGGTGAAGCACCGCCGGACTCGATCGTGCCACCACGCCACCCGATCCTCCGATGCGGCCAGGGCCTGCAGCCGCTCCGGATCGGGCACCGCGACAGCAGCAGCCAACGTACCGTCGACGAGTTCGGCGTGCTCGCACACGTCCTGCGTGAACAGACTTCCGGTGCCGAGCCCGCAGGCGAATTCCAGCTTGGGGATCGCCGCGGCGGCGGCGAGGCCCGCAGCCATCCCGACCGCCGAGTCGAGAGCACTGGAGACAACCACCGGCACACCGTATTCGCCGAGCTCTCCGGCCAATTCCAACAGCGCGCGCATGCCCCCGAGCGGAGCGACCTTCAGCACGGCAACGTCCGCTCCCCCGGCTCGGACGACCCGTAGCGGATCCTCGGCGCGCCGGATGCTCTCGTCGGCCGCGATACGCACACCCGGCAGACGCCGGCGAACCTCGACCAACTCGGGAACCGTCGCGCACGGCTGTTCGGCGTACTCGAGCTCGCCGTCTTCGAGCAACGCGGTGAGCGCGGTGACTGCCTCCTCGACGGACCAGCCCCCGTTGGCGTCGACGCGCACCCGTGGGACGCGGGCCCGTACGGCCCGCACTCGGGCGATGTCCTCGGCGAGGGTCTGCCCCTTTTCGGCAACCTTCACCTTCGCCGTGTCGACGCCGGCGTAGCGCTCCAGAATCCCCTCCACCGCGTCGGGCGAGACCGCGGGGACGGTGGCATTGACGCGGACGCGTTCGCGGTACGGCTTCGGTGGGCCCTCCCAGGCTGCCTCGATGCCGGCCCGTAGCCACGCCGAGGACTCCTGATCGTCGTATTCGACGAACGGTGCGAACTCACCCCATCCGGCCGGACCCTGGAACAGCACGACCTCGCGGGTGCTGATTCCGCGGAACCTGGTTCGCATCGGGAGCGCCAGCACGTGCGCCCCATCCAACACATCCTCGACGGAGGTGTCTGTCACTGCTGGCCCTTCAGCAGCTGAACCATCAGCGCCTCGCAGTCCGCGAGGACGTTGCCTTCGGTGTCCTTCAGTACCGCGCTGATGAACGTCTTGCGCCCCTCGACACGATCGACGCTGCCCTCGATGACCAACTCGGTGTCCAGTGGAGTGACCTTGCGGTAGTTGATGTGCAGGAAGGCTGTGCGACTGATGGGGCGCCCGTAGGCGTGCTGGATCATGCCGAACAGGTCGTCGAAGAGCAGTGGCAACGTGCCCCCGTGCGCCGCGCCGTTTCCGCCGAGATGGAAACGACGGAACGTTCCGCGGCTGCGCACACCCTCCGGATCGAACTTCTCCAGCGTCCACGGCAGCATCAGCAACGAGCCACGTCCGGGAAGAGACATCACACGCCCGGCGGGGGCCTGCCCCTCCGGCACCTGGAACGGCGCCAGCAGCTCGTTGAGCGCCTCCACCTTCTCGGCTACCTCGACGGTCAGCTCGGGCGTCGGCGCGGCGCTGACAGCCAGATCCTGCAGTCTGCGAAGGGCCTCGACGAGTCGACCGAATTCGGGCCCGACGTCGGCAGCGGTGTACTTGGGGAATCCACCATGATGCTCGTACTCGTCCTGGCCTGCCTTTTCACTCATGCCAGCACCGTAACCCGTGGCGCGGCAATCTATCGTGGCGGGCGTGACCTTCACTCCTGCGCTATGGCGACCCGTTTCCGGCTTCGACGACCTCACCGACATCACGTACCACCGGCACGTCACGGACGACACCGTCCGTATCGCGTTCGATCGGCCCGAGGTACGCAACGCGTTTCGACCCCACACGGTCGACGAGCTCTACCGCACCCTCGAGCACGCCCGCGTCAGCTCGGATGTCGGCACGGTGCTGTTGACAGGAAACGGGCCCAGCGCGAAGGACGGCGTGTGGTCGTTCTGCTCGGGCGGCGACCAGCGTATTCGCGGCCGTAGCGGCTACCAGTACACGGAGCAGGATGCGAGCACGGGCCAACCGGGAGAGACCGCCGATACGGTCGACAGGGCCCGCGCGGGACGGCTACACATCCTGGAGGTGCAGCGTTTGATTCGATTCATGCCCAAAGTGGTCATCTGCCTGGTCAACGGATGGGCTGCGGGCGGTGGGCACAGCCTGCACGTCGTGTGCGACCTGACGCTCGCAAGCCGCGAGCACGCCCGATTCAAGCAAACCGACGCCGATGTCGGCAGCTTCGACGGCGGTTACGGCAGTGCGTATCTAGCCAAGATGGTGGGACAGAAATTCGCGCGCGAGATATTCTTCCTCGGCGATACCTACACGGCCGAGGACATGCACGCGATGGGTGCCGTCAACCGCGTCGTCGATCACGCCGAGCTCGAGAACGTTGCCATCGAGTGGGGCAGGAAGATCAACGGCAAATCCCCGCAGGCGCAACGGATGCTCAAGTACGCCTTCAACCTGCAGGACGACGGTCTGGTGGGCCAGCAGCTGTTCGCGGGCGAGGCCACCCGGCTCGCATATATGACCGACGAGGCCGTCGAGGGCCGCGACTCCTTCCTCGAGAAGCGCGCCCCCGACTGGTCACCGTTCCCGCGGTACTTCTAGAAGCGAGTCCATGTCCCCGGCCCGAACCCCGCCAGCGCACCGCCGCCGAACGCCCGAAGGCGGCGGTGCGGCGATCATCGAGTGGTTCGTACAGCCTCATGACTACGAGTGGATGACTGAGTTCCAGAACTCGCACCCATCGGGGAAGATCATCCGCGTCATCGTGGCGTTGTCGCTGATCAACATCAGCGGCATGTCGGCGATGTCCCTGTTCGCGGAGGGCGGCCCCGCGGGCCCGTTCGGGACGACGCTGACACTGCTGCTGTGTGCGTCGAATCTGGTGATCGCCGCTCTGTGGCTGCTACGGCCGTTTCCCGGGCGTCTCGGCGTCATCGCGTTCACGGTGTACGCAGACATCGGGGTGGCAGCCGCGCTGGCCGTTCTCGACCTACGCAACGCGCTGCTCGGGTGCGTCGTGTTCGCCGTCATCGGCGCGTTCGCGACTTTCTTCGTCAGCCCGCGCTGGGTGGTGGCACACCTGATCTTCGCGGCGTCGGTCGTGTCGACCTTCGCGTTCCTGCTCTATCTCCGTGGCGACATGGACACCATCACCTTGCTGGTCCAGACCGACGTGGTGCTGATCGGCATCATGAGCGTTCCGGTCACGTCCCACATCTTCCTCACCACCCTGTCCGCGGACGCTCGAAGCTCCGCACTCGACCCGCTGACCGGACTACTGAACCGCCGCGGCCTCGATGCAGCGATCTCGGAACTGTGGCCACAGGGTCGACTCGAGGGGCAGTGCGCAGCCGTCATCGTCGTCGACATCGACAAGTTCAAAGCCGTCAACGACCTGCACGGCCACGACGAGGGCGACAAAGTCATTCGGCGAGTAGCCGATCGATTGTTCGGACACCTGTCGCGGTACGGCGTCCTCGGCCGCACCGGAGGCGAGGAGTACCTGGCAGTGGTGATCACCTCGCGGCTGCACATCGACGCCCTGATTCACGGCATCCGACGCGCCCTGCACGACTCGAACGACGCCGTCCCCGTGACGGTGAGTGTCGGCGCGGCAATTCTCTACGCCGAATCCCCGCTGTGGACAACGGACTCGGACACCGTCAGCACCGCGACCCGCGCTGCCGATTCGACGATGTACCAGGCCAAAGCAGCGGGCGGCAACAGGGTCGTCACGACGCTCATCTGACGAATGCGCGGCTGCAATACTGGCGCTGTGGAGATTCTGAGCAGTAGAACGATCCTGCGCCCCGCCGACTACGAGCGAACGCTCGCCTTCTATCGGGACGGTCTCGGTCTCGCCATCGCCCGCGAGTATCGCGCCGGCACGGTGTTCTTCGCCGGGCAGTCGTTGATCGAGATCGCCGCGCACGGCGGTTCCGAAGTGCCGACGATCTTCGACGGCGCACTGTGGCTGCAGGTCCGCGACATCGATTCCGCCGTCGCCGAGCTCGAATCCCGAGGCATCCCGATCGAGCGGGAAGCGCAGCAGGAACCCTGGGGACTTGTCGAACTCTGGCTCCGTGACCCGGACGGGGTTCCCATCGTGCTGGTGGAGATACCGGCCGAACATCCGCTCCGCCGCGACGTGCGAAAGACCTGACGCCGCTACCCCTCGTCGCCTGGGGCCTCGTCGCCTGGGGTCTCGTCGCGTGGAGCCTCGAGCATCCGGCGCACCGCGACCGCGGACTGGGGACGTGACCACAGGAAGCCCTGCGCGAACGTGCAGCCGAGTTCCAAGGCGATATCGGCCTGCTTACGCGTCTCGATGCCCTCTATCACCATCGACATTCCCAGATCCTGCGCGATCGAGGACAGCGCTTTGAGCACAGCGCGGCCCCTGGTCGTGTCGATGAATCCGGTGAGGTGGCCGTCGATCTTGATTCCGTCCGGTTCCAGCGTCACGAGTCGCTCGAGCGAGGACCAGCCGGACCCGAAGTCGTCGAGCAGAACTCTGAAGCCGAGGGCGTGCACATCGTCGATATGTCGACGGATGAGTGGCCCGTCGTTGACCGAGGAGGTCTCGGTGAGCTCGAGTGAGATCAGACGCGGCTCCATCGAGGACAGCGCAAATGCACTCTGCAGCTGCGCCACCGCGTCGGGATGCGCCAGATGCCGTCCGGACAGGTTGACGGAAAGACGCAGACCGGGGCGCAACTGTTGCCACAGCTGGGCTTCCTTCACCGCCAGTCGCAACACCTCGAGATCGATGTCGATGATCAGTTCGCTGGACTCGGCGAACGGTACGAAATCCCCGGGCGAGACGAGTCCTCGCGTGGGGTGATGCCATCGCGCGAGGGCCTCGAAGCCGATGACCGTCTCGGTGCGCATATCCACCACCGACTGAAACCACGGCACGATCTGCCCGGCATACAAACCGCCGGCAAGGTCATGATCGTTGTCCAACTTCGCCGGGGTGGAACCGATTCGGCGGTGCAGCTCGAGCTGTTCCTCGAGCACGGAACCGTACTGCTCGAGCTCCTGCAACTGGCCATCGCTCAACTCGCGTGGCATCCGGTCCAGCAGGCACAGCGACCCGACGACCAGACCTTCACGCCCACGCAAGGGCACCGACGCATACGCGGCGATGCCGTTCTGATCGAGAATGCCGCGCTGACGCACGGTGGCCTCCACCCGATTGCGTGCGACCACGGACGGTCTTGCGGTGCGCACCACGTCGTCGCAGAGCGTGGTGGAACGCTCTACCGTCGACACAGGTGGCCCACCTATGTTGACCAGCGTGTACTGCATGGTTTCGTCGAGCACATTGAGCTGCGCGATAGCGAAACCGACACTGCGTGCGGCCAGCTCGACGGTGGTGCGCAGCGCCGGCGTGGTCGCCTCGATATCGAGGTAGCGGCGGGCGGAATCGCTCTGTCTACGGGCGCGGGAACGACGATTCGGCAGCGTCGCGTCGTGTTCCACGCATGCCCCCTCCCCGACAGCTGCACGGCGGCGGTCCGGTGCCTCGTCCGGCAATGAGCTTAACCGCGAGGCGCCGCCTTCGGGTCGACGAGCGAGGTTGTCTTCTTTACAGGCTGGGCATTTGGGTGTGCAACAAACGGTGCCGCAACAGAGCGGCGCCGAGTCGCACTCCGTCGGGCGACGGGACCGTTGTCGAGCTGCCCCGGCGGGTGGCGTCGTAGGTGAACGCACCGAGCGCGGTGAGATCGGCGAGAACGTCCCCGGCGAGCGGCCCGACACTCTCGCTCGGGACAGGTCCACCGTGGTGCGTCCACCCCTCGGCGGTGAGTATTTCGGTGAGCAGCTCGGCCTCCCCCGCGGGAGGTGCGCCGCGGGCGATATCGGCGAACACGACTTCCGCGGCAATGGTGTCCGGGTGGTAGGCGGTGCCGACGAATCCGCCGATCAGTGTCGTCCACATGCGGTCGGCGCTCATTCCGCGTGCCCTGGCCGTCGGCAGCAGTCGGCCGTGATGCCGACGGACCAGACCGAGCCTGCGCAACAGCCGTCGCACCCGCAGGACGGGCACGGTGTCGATCTCCTCTCCCGGCGGGAACGGCCACTCGCTCGGCGTCCACAGGGTGCCGAGGGCTCGCTCGACCACGGCGCCGGGCAGATATCCGCGCTCGGTCAGGTCGATACCGTCGCCGACGAGGGCGAGCAGGCCCTCGAGTCTTCGCACACAGGAGTAGGCCGGTTCGACGGCCTCGTGCAGCACTTCGGCTGTATCGCGGTAGAGCTCGATCCGCGGCGGGCTGTATCGCGTCCACAACATGATGCGGTGATCGAGTAGCTGCTCGATGAGTACGCCGCCCGCACGTTCGGAGCGCAGCACCGAATCGGTGAGGCGGCGACGCTTGGCAGCGACCGCGGCATCGCGAAGAGGCCGTCCGCCGACTCGGCTCGGCGCGAACTCACCCGCAATCGTCGCCACTTCGAGGGTCTCACCGATCAGACTCACGACGGCCAGTTCGGGATCCTCGGGAGTGTCCTGCCAGGTGATGAGATCGGTGTCCGGCGGGCCTATTCCCGACGCGGCGACCGCGTCGGCGATCTCCGACTGCCTGCCTGCGTCATCGGTGTTGTCGAGGAGTGCCCGGGTGCGTGGGCTGCGAGCGATGTCCGCGTAGCGCGCATGCCCCAGACGGTCCAGCAGCTCGGCGAGCGCCAGCGCGATCTCCCAGGCCCGCTCGCGGTCCTCGGCGATCTCGACGAGGTGTTGCCAGAGAAATGTCTGCACCGAGCTCTGCGTCGGTCCGGCCGGGGGCGAGAGGCCGCGCAGCCCCTCCCACCCGAGTTGGGCATCGGCCGCCGTCGCCGGATCGATCGAGTCCAGAGACGACAACGCGGCAGCGACCGCCTCGTCGATGCTGCTGCGACCCCCGCCGATCTCGTCGAACTCCACGGTTCAACTGTCCCACAGCGCGCGTCTAGGCTGGTCCGAGTGAGCATGCTCCGTGAAATGTCCGTGCCCACCGGCCCGGCTGTGGCGGAACTGCTGCCGCAACTCTCATCGATTCTCGACGGGAACTCCGATGACGCGAACTGCGATGCGGTGCTGCCGGTGCCCGCCGGTGACGACAGAGAAGCGGGACGTCTGCGCGGCGCGCTGTCTCCCGGTTCGCCGATCCAGCCCGAGGCCGCGCTCGTCGTCGCGACGTCCGGTACCACCGGGACCCCCAAGGGTGCGATGTTGTCGGCCGACGCACTACGAGCGAGCGGCACCGCTACACACGATCGGCTCGGCGGGCCGGGCAGTTGGTTGTTGGCCCTGCCGGCTCATCACATCGCGGGATTGCAGGTGCTCCTGCGCAGTGTTCTGGCCGGGACGCGGCCCGAGATACTGGACGTCTCCGACGGTTTCGACCCGTCGCAGTTGCCGGCGGCGGTCGGGAGAATGTCGGGGCGTCGGTACACGTCCCTGGTGCCGACGCAGCTGGTCAAGGCGCTCGGCGACCCGGCGGCGGCGGAGGCGTTGGCGGAGCTGGATGCGGTGCTGCTCGGCGGGGCCGCTACACCGGTGCCGTTGCGAGAACGCGCGGAGGCGGCCGGGATCAACGTGGTGCGTACCTACGGCATGAGCGAGACCGCAGGCGGGTGTGTCTACGACGGTGTGCCGCTCCGCGGGGTGGAGATCTGGATCGTCGACGGCCGGGTGGTGCTCGGCGGCTCGACAGTCGCGCTCGGCTACCGCGGGATGCCGAATCATCCGGCTTTCGCCGACGCAGGGCGTTTTCGCACGGACGACGCCGGAGTGCTGACCGACGGTGTGCTGTCGATAACCGGCAGGCTCGACGAGGCCATCTCCACCGGCGGGCTGACAATCGTGCCCCAGGTCGTCGAAGCCGCGGTCGCAACGCATCCTGCGGTGCGCGAATGCGCGGTGGTCGGCTTGCCCGACGAACGCCTGGGCGAGCGAGTCGCGGTGGCGATCGTCGCTTCGGCGGCAGTGACGTTGGCGGACCTGCGCGCACATGTGGCGCTCACACTCGACGCCACGGCTGTGCCGCGGGAGTTGTACATCGTGGAAACGCTGCCCACCAAGGGGCCTGGAAAGATCGATCGGTCGGCGTTGCGGGCAGCGCTCGCGCCCCGCCGGCCCGCGGTGTGAATCACCACCGAGTGACCTGAAAGCCCCGGGCGTGGAAGCATCGCGTACATGAGCACACTGGTCTGCTTCCATGCCCACCCCGACGACGAGGTCTTCACCACTGGCGGGATCATGCGCCTGGCCGCGGATGCAGGCCACCGCGTCGTGCTGGTCACTGCCACCGACGGCTCGCGCGGTGAGAGCCCCGAGAACATTCTCGCCGAGGGCGAGACTCTGGCCGAGCGGCGGGAGAACGAGTTGACGAGGTCCGCTCAGGCGCTGGGAGTGCACCGCATCGTCCTGCTCGGCTACCCCGATTCCGGCATGGCGGGCACGCCCGAGAACGACGACCCCGCTGCGTTCTGCAATGCCGACGTCGACTCTGCGGCGCGCAAGCTCGCCGATGTACTGCGGGAGGAGAACGCTGACGTCCTCACCATCTATGACCCCAACGGAGGATACGGCCACCCCGACCACATCAAGGTTCACTTCGTCGGCCTCCGCGCCGCAGAGTTTGCAGGTACCGAACACCTCTACGAGACGACGACCAACCGCGATCACATGAAGCAGTTGATCGCGGCGAATCCGTCCTGGTCGGAGGAGGATGCTCCCCAGGATGTGGAGACATTCGGGCTGCCCGCATCGGAGATCACCACCATCGTCGACGTCAGTAGCGTCATGGGGCCCAAGCGGCAGGCCATGGAGGCGCACGCAACGCAGATCGGCGACTTCGGGCCATTCTTGGCCATGCCACCGGAGACACTCGAACTCGTCTTCGGCCGCGAGTGGTTCAGGCGAGTCGGCGGCGGCCCCGGACTCACGGAGACGCAATTGCCCCTGTAGCCCTTGGTGGTTCCACGCTGACACCCGAACACCCACAGACGTACCGGTAGCAGGCACCGTTGCGTCCTTTCAGCATGTTAAGGATCGGAAAACAGACCGCGAGACGGTATGGTGGGCCGGAATGCAACGCGGAGATGCGCTTAGTTGCCGCGCACGAATGGGGATGGGAGGCCACGAGCAGCCATGATGTCGTCGGTCGGCATGTCCATGGGCTCGAGCGGAATCCGCGCGGTCCGAACCTCCGACGGGCAGGAGTTCTCGGTCGAATGGTTCCCGTTCGCGGGGCCGGTACCCGATGCAGAGGATGTCGCGCACGCCATCCGCACGATCGTCGACCGTCCCGATGCTCCGCATTCACTCGGTGTCGCATTCCCCGACCCCGATCACAGCGCGAAACTGAAGACCGCGCTGGTCGAGGAATACGTCTCCGAGGTACACATCATTTCGGAGATAGCCGGGACGATCGAGAAGCTGCGAACAGATCCAGATTTCGCGTATCGCACTGTCGCCATCTATGACTTGGGTGCATCCGGGCTCGAGATGACGATCGCGGACGTCGAGAGCGGCACCATCTACGCGGCGACTCGGTTACGTGACTTCAGCGGAGCCCACATCGACGACACTGTCCGCGACCACCTGTTGACGCTCGACATACTCGCGGTGCCGCGCACGTCGGAGGAAGAGAACTCTCTCCTCGATTTCAGCCGCGAGATCAAGGAAGCCCTCTCCACGCACCAGGCGACGCAGACCTCGGACGGTCGGTTCCGGCTGATGGACCGGCGCATGTTCGAGCTTCAGATCATCCGCTCCGCGGAGCGGTCTGCGATTGCACTGCGCGATCTCGCCGAGATGAGTGAGATCCCTCCCGAGGTGGTCGTGACAATCGGTGGTGGAGCACACATCCCCCTCATCGAAGAGGTACTGCAGCGTTACCTCGGCATTCCGGTTTTCGCACCGCCCGATCCGGAGTTCATTGCCGCGCAAGGCGCCGCTTTGTATGCCAGCCGGGTGGATGGAACGCGTCCGGTTGCCCCCGCCACCTCACGCAGAAGCGCGAAAACCATGTTGACGCCATTGCTGCGGTTCGGGCTGCCGTCGATAGTCGCTCTCGGGTTTCTGTCCTGGATACTGTGGCCGTCGCCTCCGCCGGATCACTCGGTCACCGGAACCCCCGACACCTCCGTCGAGGACGCGGTAACCGTCGGGACCAGCGCGTCGACCACCCGCGCCACGTCGTCCACGAGCTCCCCTGCCGCCGACACACCACCGCCGGCTCCGCCGCCGCCCACTCCGCCACCGGCGCTCGACGGCAAAGTGGCAGGCGATTCCGGAGGCTATTCCTCCGGAGGCTATTCGTCCGGAGGCTATTCGCCCCGGGGGTATATCGCGCCCGCAGCGCCGCCACCGCCTCCCC
>Ga0208332_100027_pt1 | contig 64585 bp, 64 predicted proteins | sample DeeseametaMP1493_FD_184186 | JGI IMG/M metagenome (GOLD analysis project Ga0208332, IMG submission 184186) | Marine microbial communities from the Deep Pacific Ocean - MP1493 (SPAdes) | ecosystem: Environmental > Aquatic > Marine > Oceanic | place: South of Fiji, South Pacific Ocean | collected...
CCTCGACGCGAAAGACCCAGTGGAACAACCCGGCACGAGAGGTCGGACGATCACCCACGCCCGCACTCCACTCGAAGCCGCACAACCAAACTCACAGCGACGCCATCAGTTGATCGGTGCATTCGGGCTAAGGCGTGAAGACGGCTCTCATGGTGTTCACTTTTGAGGGGGAGGGCGCCTGGAGTCCACGGTCGATGAAGTCGATGATCCAGTCGAAGCTGTCGTCGATGTCGGTGCTGATCTGAAACCCGCCGGCTGTTTCGAGAGTGACGAAGCCATGAAGCTGGCTCCGCAACATGCGTAGGGCGTGGATCTGCTGTGAGGGTTCGATTCGGTAGCCGTGCAGCATGGCGCTCCAGGAGTCCATGACTCGATTGGCCGCTGCGATGAGCGGATCGTCGGGGCCGGTGATCTCGGCGGCATTGCCGGCGGCGTAGCGGCCCGGGTGTTCTCGGGCCCAGGCACGCATTGCTCGCGCTCCGGAATCGAGGGCATCACGGCCGGCCCGCCCGCCGATGGCATCGCGAATGGCATCGGCGAGTTCGGTTATGGCCAGCACGCCTATTCGGTGTACGAGGTCGGCCATGCCGTCGACGTGCTTGTACAGCGAGGGTGGTTTGACGCCGAGTCGCTCGGCGAGCAGGCCCATGGACAGGCGCGAGAAGCCGATCTCGTCGGCGAGTTCGGCCCCGGCTTGGGTGACCGACGACGGCGCGAGCCCAGCCCTAGGCACCGGGGAGAGTCCGAGCCAGGAAAGGCAGGGCAAGCGCAAGTGTCTGCTCGGGCGCCTGGGCGTGCGGGTAGTGGCCGACGCCGTCGAGAACGGCGAGCTCCCCGAGACCTGTCGGCAGGTCGGCGATGATCTTCTCTCCTTCGGCGCGGGGGTCAACCCAGTCGGGGTCCGCGCTGCCCTCGATGACCAGGACGGGGCAGCGGACGTTCTTCAGCTGCTCGCCGGCGTCGGTGGGCTTGGACTTGCACATGGCTTGAAGGGCCTTCATCCTGCCCGGCTCACGGAGGGTGTCCTTGATGCGGTCCAGTTCGGTATCCCAATCAGCGGGCTTGGTCGGGTACGCCAGGTCGAGGTACTTCTCCCAGGCTTTCAGGCTGCCCGTCATCACGATCTGGCCGAGCAGCATGACCGCGCTGCGGTAGCTCTTGTTCGTGAGCAGTCCACCGACGGAGTAGGACACAGCGCGCGTGAACGGCGCCAGCTCGATGACCCCGGTGATCGACTCGGGGGCGGTGGCGGCCCCGCCGCTGATCGAATGGCCGATGATCACGGCCGGCCCGCCCAGGTGGTGCACGAGCGCCACCAGGTCACCAGCGATGTCGGTGCGGCTGTAGCCGTCCCATCCGAGACTGGATTCACCGCAACCGCGAATGTCGACGTTCGCCACCCGGTACCCAGCCGACACCAGTGCAGGGGCGAGGAAGCGGTAGGAGTGCCGACTGTCGCCGATGCCGTGCGCGAGTACTACGAGCGGGCCCTCCCCGGTCAGTTCGTAGGCCAGCGTGTTCCCGTTGATGCTCAGGTGTTCGATCATGATGCCTCCAGCTCAGGATGGCTAATTGCCATAGCTATAAGCTAATAGGCATAGCTTTCGAAGTCAAGGGCAACAGACCGGGCGAAGTTCGTTGCGTCCGCGCTGCGGTGTCGCAGCTACCGCTGGACGGCCTGAACCAGTGTTGCGACGAGTTCCTCGCCGGTGGTATTCCATTTCTCTTGGCCGAGGTGGCCACTCAATTCCATGTTGGCAATACCTTGCGCGCTCGACAGGAGAAGTGCGCCGTACCTACGCGCATCCTGATCACCCACCACGCTTGCGACGATGGCGAGGAATCGGTCCTGCGATGCTCCGACCGCTTGGGCGGCAACGGCCGGGTCACCAGCGGGTGGGGCGAACATGAGAATGTACAGGTGTGGGCGTTCGCGACCTATGGTGATCAAGGTGAGGAGCGCCTGTTCGAGTCGGGTGGCCGGGTCGACCTCGGTGTCGGCGATCAGTCTGTCCAGTGCGAGGGTGACCTCACCCCATGCGTCGAGTGCAAGCTGGGTGAGCAAGTGTTCTTTGTCCTTGAAGTGTCCATAGGGTGCCCCTCTGGAAACGCCCGCCCGAGCTCCTACTGCTCGAAGGGTCACCGCCTCCGGCCCTCCAGAATTGAGCAGTTCGAGCGCCGACTCGATCAGTGCCGCCCGTGTCGCCGCGGCGGATTCGGCTCGTGAGACCATCATTCGAGCGTAGTCGACACTGCCATGCCGACGGGGCTGTGATCAGCGAGCGGGCTCTGTCGGAAAATGTGGCCGGAGGTTCGCTGCGGCGACGCGGTCGAGGGTGCGGTCGGGGAGGATCCTGGCCAGGCGGGTGAGCATCGCGGCGTCCCGTCCGATTGTGTAGCGAGTCTTGGGTTTCCGGGTTGTGACCGCCTTGGCGATAATGACCGCTGCGGCGTCGGAGGAGACGCCGGTTTCAGTGAACGCGGTGGCTTGATTCATGATGGCCTGCATGAGCGCGCCGTAGTGCTGGCGCTGTTCCAGTGACATCTCCTCGACGAATGCCCGTGCGCGTTCGATGCCGTGGCCCGTCATCTCGGTCTTCACGCCGCCAGGTTCGACGACGACCACCTGAATGCCATGTGGTGCGACTTCTCGACGAAGGGCATCGCTGACCGCTTCGAGTGCGAACTTCGCGCCGGCGTAGGCACCGTAGGTACCCATTGCGACCTTTCCGCCCACAGAGCTGATGTTGACGACGCGGCCGTGGCTTCGACGCAGGAACGGCAGCATCGCCTGTGTGAGCGCGATATGGCCGAAGAGGTTGACCTCGAACTGAAGTCGCCACTGGTCGAGGGGCAAGGTCTCCACCGGTGCGTTGATGGCAATGCCGGCGTTGTTGACGACCGCACGCAGACTTCGCTTCTCGGGGTCGGCGTCGATTCGGTCGACGAGCGCATCGATGTGATCGGGGATGGTGATGTCGAGGATGACTGGTTCGATGTTTGCTGCGCGGATCGCGTCGGCATCGCGCGGGCGTCGGACGCCGGCCAGGACGTGGTAGCTCTGCTCGGCCAATGCGCGCGCGGTTGCTGCTCCCATGCCGGTGGATGCACCTGACACGACGATGAGTTCGTTTTGAAGTGACGTTGTCATATGGATACTCTGCGGCACTCCTGTGACGTTGTCAAGTGAAGTGCTCGCCGATGCGCGCCGGATGTAAGAGCCATCTCTAGTCGGTTGCACTGGCCCACAACGGAATGACCGGGCAGAGCGTCACCGGAGCCGCGTCCGCACCGATCGAGACGCTCACTGCTGAAGGATCCGGTTCTCCAAACCTGCGAAGCAGCGCGTGAACGCGCCTACTGTCTCCTGGCCAGGTGAGGCCGAAGGCGTCGGCGATGGCCGTGTAGTCGGCGGCACGTGCCGAGGGGTCAATATCCGCGTCAATTCTGTTGCGTCGCTCGAAGCTCCGCACTCCCTGCCAACGCCAACGGTCGAGGATCAGTCGAAGGTACATGCTGCCAGCGGGATACCGGCGAACCGGTCCATCAGGAAGTTGGCAGCTTCACCGCCGTAGCCGTCGATCAGCTGCGGCCCGAAGTGGTTCGGCAGTACCGCACCCTGCAGAATCGGCGGCAATGGATTGCTTCGGAACTCGACCGACGCACCCTGGCCGCACCAGTCCGTCGCCAACTGCCTGGCCTGGCCGTACGGAATCGTGTCGTCGTTGATTCCGCTGGTGATCAGGACCGGAGCATTCGGTGTGCGTTCACCGATGCGTTGCTCGTCGAAAATACGTCCGGCCTCGGGGATGGTGCGCACATTCTCCAGCATCGACTTGCCGTCCTTCGTCAGCGACTCCGTGCGCAGAAATGGTCGCTTCAGAATTGTGTCACCGATGCATTCCGTCGACAGCTCGTTCAGAACCGCCTTGCCATGATCGGTGAGCCTCTCGTCGACGAGTGAGCGCAGACTCGGGTCTCGCTCGAGAAATCCGTTCAACGCATATCCGATGACGCCGCCGATCAGCGTCCCGTCGACCTGCCCCAACACGTCGAGTAGATCGGCGGTAGGTGCCCCGGCCCACGTTCCCTTCACGTCGAGTTCGGGCGCGTACTCCGCCGCGAGTTCGGCGGCGGCGGCCGCAGCTCCGCCACCCTGGGAGTAGCCCCAGATACCGATCGGCGCATTCGGGTCACCGGACAGTTCGTTTGCGGCACGGGCACCGTCGAGAACCGCATGGGCCCCCTCCGGCCTGCTCACGTACGTGTGCACACCGGGCGTTCCCAATCCGATGTAGTCGGTGACGAACACGTTCGCACCCATCGACCCCCATAGAGTCGACGACAGCAGCTCCTGGTTGAACGAGATCGACAGTGGTTGCGCTACAGCATTGATCGCGGTCGGAAAGGAGCGTGATGGAGCGCATTGGTCGCCCTGGCCCATCGTGCCCGGTGCAACGACGATGGTCGGGCGCGGTCCGGCACCCCGCCACGGCACCTCGGTCTCGATGAACGTACCGGTGACCCCGATAGGTGCGTCGTCCTGAGTGCGTGAGGTGTACATGACTCGCTGTGCCTGCACCGGATACGCACCGTCCACACCGGGCAGAGCAGCGTACAGCGACATCGGTTGTGTCCGAAGAACGGCCCCCGGGTCATCGACGAGCTGCAACGGTGGCACGTAGAACTCATCCAGGGGATCGGCATGCGCTGCCGAAGTACCGAGGACGGTCACCGACGAAGCAAGCACCGCTGCGCCGACGAGGAATCGAATCATACTGCGATACAGGCGCATTTGGTTCTCTCTGTCGAAGATCAGATGACGGTATCGAGATCGCGGGCGACGATGTTGTCCAGGGCTCTTTCGGCGAGCGCTGCAATGGTCATGGACGGGTTGCAGGCGGCGGTGTTGCCGGGCATGAGCGCACCGTCGAGCACATACAGTCCGGGTTGGCCGTGCACTCGACCGTCGAGGTCGCACACCGGGCCCATGTTCGCCCCGCCCAACGGATGCCAGGTGGACGGGAACAGCGCATTCGTATCGGTCAGCATGCTGCCCGAACCGGCGATTCGACGAACTGTCGGATCGATCGATCCGACCTGAATGATGGAGTCGCCCTCGACCGGCCAGTGCAGCTGTGTCTGATCTCGCGCGGAGTCGTAGCCGAAGTGGCCACGACCGTTGCTGACGCCGAACCCGACGAGCATGGTGCTGCGGGCATCGAAAGAGAACGGCGGTATCGACGCCTGAATGACGGTATGCGCCGCTCGAGGGTCGTCCCAGTTCAAACTGCCGTACACCACCGGACCGCCCTGCGGCGCACCGAACTGCTGCTCGATGCTGGACCACACGTAGATGCGATCGGCATTGGTTCCCCAACCCTGCCCCAGCTGGTCCGGCAGATCGGGAATGGAACCGATGGCACCGGCGCGGACCAGCAACTTGGTGGTGTTCAGGCTTCCCGCCGCCATGATCAGCGCGCCGGTGGTGAGAATCTTGTTCTCCAAAACCGTTCCGTCGGAATCGATCCTGTCCACCAGTACGGTCCAACGACCGTCGGCAGCACGCTCGACATTCGTGACATTGTGTTGCGTTGCCACGGTTGCCAGGCCCGTGGCCTCGGCCGCCGCGATATAGGTGACATCTACAGAGTGCTTGCCACCGTTGTTCACCCCGAACGCGCCCGCACCGTTGGTGTACGACGGTTTCATCCGGCCTTGGATCTCGTCCAGAGCGAAGTTCCAGTCGATCGGCATCGGGATCTTCGACACCGGCAGTCCCGCTCGCCGAGCGCTCTCGGCAAACACCCGAGCCGCTTGGTAATTGGGTGTCTCGATCAAAGCGTCGGGGGCCTGCTCGAGCTGCAGCATCCGTGCGACGCGGGGGTAGTGAACCCTGTTCAGGGTGGTCCAGTCGAGGTCGACCGGAAAGTGCTCCTCGAACACAGCCTGGGACGGCTGCAGTGTCATCCCCTGGTACACCAAGGATCCGCCACCGACACCTGCCGCGCACAACGCAGTCATGTTCTCGCCGGGAACAGCCTCGAGCAGCCCCACATACGGGTCGAACGGAACAGGCTTGCCGAACAGGTTGGGACTCGAACCGTGCCACAGCATCCGCTTGTCCGGTGCCGTCGCGCTGGGGAACGTGTCGGCGTTCGGACCTGTGGGCCAGCGCCTTCCTCGCTCGAGTACGAGCACAGGTACACCGGCCTGGGCCAGGCGCAACGCAGCGACGCCGCCGCCGAAGCCCGATCCGATGACGATGACGCGGTGGTCTTCACGGGTGAGCGGTACCTGTGTGCGCCGTCCACTGCTGCCGTTGGCTGCCCGGGCAATGCCTGTGCCCGAGATTGCGGCCAAGCCCGCAACCGCAGTTGCACCCAAAAATGACCGACGGTTGAGATTCGACACGTTCCCCCCATGGTTGCGGACATGCACGCATAGAGACTTGGGTCACATGTGCGCGGTCCAAAACTAGACAGAAGTTGGTTCCAGTGTCAAGTTTGTCCGTCAGTCGAACGGCAGGACCGGCACCAGCCATCGGCGAAGGTAGCGGCGCAGACCGTCGTCATCGTGAATGGATGGGTCGTCGAACAAGATGACCGACAGGCCCACCCGAACGAGTACGCCTTCGATGTCTTCGAACTGTGCCGAGTCGAAACCTGGGTTGCGTTCGATGTACCCGTCGAGGAATTGGCGAACCACCGGTGCGGCTCGATCCATCATGTCCGCGTCGAACAGTGGGTTCGCATTTCCCGAGCGCAGCAAAGAGTTCAGTACCGGTTCCCGATGAATGAGATTGCGACTGGCGACGATTGTCTCGACGACGAACTCCGTCGGCGTCTCGGCCTGGTCGGACTTCTTACCGATATCGCCGATTACTTCGACGACGAGTCCGACCATCGCCTCGGAGATCATGTCCTCACGCGTGGTGAAGATGGTGTAGATCGTCTGGCGCGTGACGCCCGCAGCACGCGCCACTGCCGCAATAGTGACGTCCTCGAACCCGGATTCGGCAATCAACCCCAGCGTCGCATCCAAGATCTTCTGTCTCGAGCGCATGATCCAATTATGACTGCCATTCCCGGATCCTTGCGGAATTCCGAGAGAGGACCATCTCGACCCTGCAGGTTGGCCGTTTTCCTACTCGCTCATCTCGTTGCGATCTCCTCGGACTCGTACGACTCGGTCTCGCCCGCTGCTGGTTGGGAACGGACTCCCCAAAGGACCCCTGCGGCCAGGGCGATGCCGAGAACCGCAGGCAAGCTGTTGGCCACCAACGAGTTGGTTCCGGTCAAGGTGGAGTAATTGGCGATGATGAAGCCCACGCCCACTGCGATACCGACGCCGCCAACCATAGGTGCGACCAGGGTGGTCCAGATCCGTGGATCACGCCGACGACGGAAGTAGACGATCGCCGCGATCGACACGAGTACCTGAAGTCCGATGACGCCGACGGTGAACAGACCGGTGAGTGACGTGCCGAGCCCGATGTATGGTTCAGCCCCCATCACCGCGCACACAAGGAGCACGATCGCGGTCAGGCGGGAGTGTCCGATTAACGGTGGATCCGATCTCGGCGTCGGTTAGTTACCGTTCGGGGTGATACGTCCTTCGAAGGTGATAGCAAATGCATTGAGTGCTGGCTTCCACCTCATCGCCCATCGTGCCTTACCTTTCCCGGTGGGGTCCAGTGCACGCGTCGCCAGATATAAGCATTTGAGCGCAGCCTGCTCGGTCGGGAAGTGCCCACGAGCCCGCACGGCACGCCTGTAGCGGGCGTTGACGGACTCGATCGCGTTCGTCGAGCAGATCACCCGCCTGATCTCGACGTCGTAGTCCAGGAACGGAACGAACTCGCTCCACGCGTTGTCCCACATCTTGACGATCGCAGGATACTGACCACCCCACTTTCCGGCGAACTCGGTGAACCGTTCCTTCGCCGCCGACTCCGAAGGAGCGGTGTACACCGGCTTGAGATCACGTGCCATCTCATCCCAATATCTTCGGGACGCGAACCGAAAAGTGTTGCGTATCAGATGAATAATGCATGTCTGCACGACCGCCAGCTCCCACACGGTGTTGATCGCCTCCGGCAGACCTTTCAGTCCGTCGCACACCACGATGCAGACATCGGCAACACCGCGGTTCTTGGTCTCGGTGAGCACCGCGAGCCAGAATTTCGCGCCCTCACCACCCTCGCCGGCCCAGATCCCCAGAATGTCTCGTTCACCATTCACAGTCACGCCGATCGCGACATACATCGGCCGGTTGGTGACCTGCCCGTCCCGAACTTTGACGTGCACGGCATCGATGAAGATCACCGGGTACACCCGCTCGAGCGGCCGGTTCTGCCACTCGGTCATCTCCCCGACGACTTTGTCGGTGATACGGGAAATGGTGTCCTTCGAAACCGTCGCCCCATAGATGTCCTGGAAGTGCGCGGACACCTCACCGGTGGTCAAACCCTTTGCAGTCAAAGACAATACGATCTCATCGATACCGGTGAGGCGGCGTTGCCGTTTCTTGACGATCTGCGGCGCGAACGAGGAATCGAGGTCCCGCGGGACGTCGATCTCGACCGGTCCGATCTCGGTGAGCACCGTCTTCGAACGGGTACCGTTGCGGGAGTTGCCACTGCCGCGGCCGGCAGCGTCGTGTCTCTCGTAACCGAGATGCTCGGTCATCTCCGCATCCAGTGCGGTCTCGAGGACGTTCTTTGTGAGCTGATTCAACAGCCCGTTCGGGCCCATCAACTCCACGCCCTGCTCCTTGGCCTGAGCCAGGAGCTGCTCGGCCAACTGCTTCTGATCCACCTCATCCGCCATGGGATCCAGTGTTTCGGTCATCTCTGATCCTTCCCGCCAAGCTCAGCTCGGCGTGTCGAACCAAGACCGGATCAACCGTTTATCTGACAGTCCCGGTCAGGCCTGCGACCGCGTCGCTGGCCCGATGTGGCGATGCGTGGCGTGCATGGACTGCCGACAGAGTGCGGGGGAGTGCCTTTTCGCCCGCGAGAGTGTGCACATAGCGCGTAGTTGCATTGTGAAGGGCGAGAAGGCATGCGAGCAAGCTTGTGCAGAAGAAGATCTGCATGATTGTCAGTGTGAGATTGCCCGCGTTCGCGGCAGTCAGCATGAAGATGAACGACCCTTCGCTTTCGGTGGCCGAGGCGACCACGTCGTCGACGCCGATGCTTCCGATCACCAGCCAGGTCGTCAGTACATAGAACGCGGCAATCGCAGCTATGGCACCGAAAGTTGCTCGCGGAATGGACCGTTCGGGTTCCTTGGCCTCCTTGGCGTAGATGATGGCCGACTCGACGCCGATGAACGACGTGAAGCCCACCATGAGCGCCGGCCCGAGTTGCCCAGAAAAGACGTGGTCGGGAGAGAAGACGTCGAGCGGCAGTGCAGGCAGGCCGTGCTTGACGAGGATGGCGATGTCGAGCACCACCAGAATGGCGAACTCAGCGATCATGAAGGCGAGGAGAAGCTTGGCTGATGAATCGACCGATCGGCGGCCGAAGACGGCGACAACGGTCATTGCCGCTGCGGTCCACGCGAACCACGGCAGTTCGATGCCGAGTCCGGCGAGGATGAGATTGGAGAAGTATCCGAACCCGGTTGCCAGTGCCAGCGCCCCGGCGAAATAGGCGACGGCGATCGCGTATGCGGTACCGCGGCCGAGGCGGGGGCCGAGACCTGCCGTGACGAACGCCGCGAAGCCGCCGGCGCTCGGGACGGCTCGACTCATCGCCACATACCCGGCAGCGGAGCACGCGATGAGAATTGCGGCAATCAGGAAGGCCACCGGGAGACCGGCTCCGTTGCCCAGGATGAGGCCGATGGGCACGTTGCCGATCACCACTCCAAGGGGAGCCGCGGCCGCGACGACGAGCATGACTATGCGCCCAGTGGTCAGGCTGCCCCGTAGATGGGGCTGCGTGCTCACCTGGACGCCTTGATGGGGGATGAAACTCTTGTGGTCGACATATGTGCTCCTGGAGTTGGTTTGGTGGATGGCAGACCGAGGCGCGGGTTCATGGCCTTGTGCGCGCGAGATCGGTGAAGGCGGCATCAGTGCGCTCGAGCGCGGCGGCGATGACTACGGGCGTATGCGCCGACGAGAGAAACATGTTGTGCCAGGGATGAAGGATGACGCCGTGCCGCACCGCAGCGGCGGTGAACGCGAAAGCAGTGGTGAGCTCGACGTCATCGCCGAACCGCAGCATGGGCATCGAGACCGGACCGGTCTGAACCAGGTCGAAGCCGTGGTCCGCCGCCTGCCGTGCGAGCCCGGTTCTGAAGTCGGCACCGGCGCGCGTCAGTTCGGCCAGACCGCCCTCGCGCAGAATGCGTGTTGTCTCGATCGACGCCGCCATGGCGACGGAGCCCATCCAGAACGAACCCGTGACGTAGACCTCGGATGCCGCATCGGCCAGCGCGTCGATTCCGGTCACGGCCGAGAACGCGTAGCCGTTGGCGATCGCCTTGCTGAACGCCGTGAGATCGGGTCGCACTCCGATTGGCTCCCAGCTGCCGGCCATGTCGATGCGAAAACCCGTGCGGACCTCGTCGAGGATGAGGACGATGCCGAGTTTCGTCGCGAGTTCTCGCACCCCGCGTGCGAACTCGGGCCGCACCTCCTCTTGGTCGACCATGGCGTCGTGCTGGTGCGGCGTGAGGATGATGGCAGCGACATCGCCGTCGGCCGAATCAACTGCGGCCTTGACGGATTCGAGATCGTTGTAGGTGAACTCGACGATATTGGCGCGGTCCTCGGCCGTCACACCGGCAGGCATCGGGGTGAACCACGGGGTCGCGCCGTGGTATGCCGACGTGGCTTTGAGCAGCTTCTTGCGTCCGGTCGCGGCGCGCGCGATCACGACGGCCATGCTGGTCGCGTCGGCGCCGTTCTTGGCGAACATTGCCCAGTCGGAGTGAGCGACCGTGTCCACCAGATTCTCGGCGGCTTCGACGAGCACCGGAGTGGGTCCGGCGATGGCGTCGCCCAGGCGCTGGTGAACGCCCGCGGCCGCGTCGACCTTGGCGTTCGCGTATCCGACCACCATCGGCCCGAAGGCGCACATGAAGTCGACATAGTCGTTTCCGTCGACATCCCACACCATGGCGCCTTCGCCGCGGGCGTAGAACTGCGGAAATCCCTCGGGCAGTACTTTTTGGACGGAGAGGTGGCCGTACATTCCGCGTGGAATGACCGCCGCTGCCCGGGCGCGCAGTGCAGCATCCGCGGCGAGTGTGCGTGGTGAGATGGCGATTGTCATGGTGTCCTTCAGTGGTCGGTGATTCTGATGCCTTTTGCCAAGTTTGTAGGACAGCTGTCCTAAATAGATTTCGTCAATGTTCCGGTCGCGTAAAATAGGTCAGACGTCCGATAAAAGAGAGAAGGCACCAGTGCCGAAGGTTGTCGACCACAGTCAGCGTCGCGTCGAGATCATCGAAGCAGCGTCACGCGTCATCGTCCGTAGCGGTCTCAACGGCATGACGATCCGCGAGGTTGCAAGGGAGGCGGGCGTGTCCAACGGGGTGATCGACCACTACTTCGACAGCCGCGACGACATCGTCATCTCTGTCCACCGACGGGCGTACGCGCAGGTGGCCGAACGTTGGGCACGGAAGCTCGACGGGCGATCGGGACTCGATGCGTTGCGCCTGCTGCTGCTCGAAGCACTTCCGCTCGACGAGGAAAGGCATCGGGAGGCTCGTCTGGACATGAGCTATTGGGCAGCGGCAGTCGCGTCGCCCGCGCTCAACGATGTTCGACGCCAATCGATTGCCGAGGCTCGCAGATGGTGGTCGAGGCTTCTCGACGAGGGGAGGCTCGAAGGTCGGATTCGTACCCGTGTTTCGGATGACGTCATTCTGGACGAGATTCAGGTCCTGATCGACGCGCTCAGCCTGCAGGCGGTGATGAACCCGGATGACATGCCACCCGAGCGCCAGCTCGCTCTCGCTGAGTCGTTGCTGGCGCGCCTGGTTCAGTCCTCGTGAACATGCGCAGCACGTAGAAAAATGAGATTGTCGCGCTTCCGAATGCTCAGATCGGGGATGCGAGCGTTGCGTTGTAGAGGGTCAGGATCGGGTCGATGAGAACTGTTCCTGTGGGACTATCGAATTGCACGGATTCTCCGGTGGCCTCGGTCATTCGAACCCCTTCCTGGCGTCGATACTGACAGCCTGAACCGTTGTCGCAGGCGTCGCAGAAAGCTCGTTGTCCTCCACAGCGCTCTTCGAGCGTGTGGTTGCGTAATCTGGAAACCGTGAGAAGTGGTCGAGGTCGTGCGTAGGGGTTCTGGTGAGCTCGAGGAGTCGATTCTTCGTCTTCTCGGGGAGCACCAGGAGCTGTCGGTGTCCGATGTCCGCGAGCGTCTGAGCGCCGATCTGGCCCATACGACTGTGATGACGGCGCTGGTTCGGCTCCGTGAAAAGGGACTGCTGACTCGTCGGCGAAAAGGTCGCTCGTTCATCTATGCCCTGCAGGCCCCGTACGCGGATCTGCCCGCACTGCGCGCGGCGATCCGGATGCGTAGCGAACTCGACGCCAGGGAGGAGCGCGCCGACGTCCTGGCCAATTTCGTGGCGGCGTTGGGCCCGGACGACGAGGCGGTCCTGCGTGAGCTGCTCGCCCGTGATCGCAGCAACCAGGACCCGGATCCGTCGTGAGCGGGTTCGGGGTCGCCGTGGCTCTGCCGTGGGTTGCATCCGCGGCACTGCACGTCTACTGCCGTCGCGTCGATCGTGATCTCACCCCACCCTGGGCGGTGATCGCGCTCCCCACGCTTGCTGCAGCGTCGGCGCTTTCGGTCGTCGCCTCGCTCGTAGCCGTGGCCACAGTGTCGTTGTCCTTGACGGTTCTTCCGATCCGCGCAGTCGGCGTGCTGGCGGTGTGCTTTCTTCTCTGGCGCCTGGTCCTCGCGATGGCGCATCTGAGAAAGATGGTCGCCAGTGCGCGCGTGGCATCGGCCTTCGGTAGGGAGGCTGCAGGTAGGGAGGCTGCAGGTAGGGAGGCGGGGAGTAGACGTGGCACGGTCGTCGTGGATTCGCCCGAGCCCGACGCGTTCGCGGTGCCGTCGGGTGGTGGCGCAGTGGTGGTCACGACCGGTCTCGTCGACGCTCTGTCCGATGCAGAGCTGCGGGCGGTGATCGAACACGAGCGAGCGCACCTGCGTTTCCGTCATTCGATGTGGACGCAGATCTGCGAGGTAGCTGCCGTGATCGATCCGTTGCTGCGTCCGGTGGTCGACCGCGTGCGCCATGCCGCGGAACGTCACGCCGACGAAATCGCCGCGAGGCACGGCCGCGCCGTGACGATGACCGCACTCGCACGGACCGCGCTGCTCGGTGCGGATCGAAAAAGAGGCGCTGCGTCCTACGCCCTCCCCGGTACGGGCGGTGATGTTCTCGCGCGGGTGCGGGCCCTGAGCGGCCCCCCGCCCGGCCGCCAGCGTGTGGTCGTCGTCATCGCCGGCGTGGTTGCGCTGATGCTGTTTTCGGTGGTGTCGTTGGCTCTGCTCGACGTCACCCAGGATGTGTTGTTCCCGGAGCCGGGTGAGGCGCCCACGTCCGTTCTGCGGTGACCACTCTCGACCGCGGGGGCCTCTAGATTCCCGCGACCCCCACCAGCTGACCGACACCGTAGGTGACGATCATTGCCAGAGCGCCACCGGCGACGATGCGGGTCACCGCGCGTCCGCGGCGCGCGCCGCCCAAAGCGGCGCTGACCGTGCCGGTGAGAGCCAATGCCCCCAGTACGACGAGGAACGTCAGCGGAATTCGAATGTTCATCGGCGCCAGGAGTATTGCCAGCAGGGGGAGAAGTGCACCGCTGACGAACGCAAGGGCAGAGGACACAGCGGCATGCCACGGATTGGTCAGAGCATCGGGGTCGATACCGAGTTCGATGTCGACGTGCGCCGCGAACGGATCGTGTGCGGTGAGCTCGCGAGCCACGGTCCACGAAGTCTCGGTGGAAAGGCCCTTGGCCTGGTACATCTCGGCCAACTCGGCGAGTTCCTGATCGGGCTCGTCGCGGAGTTCTCGCCGCTCCTTGTCCAAGAGTGATCGTTCGGCGTCGCGTTGACTGCTGACGGAGACGTACTCACCGAGCGCCATGGACACCGCACCCGCGATGAGCCCCGCGACGCCAGCTGCGAACACCGGACCTCGGTCGGTGGTCGCAGCAGCGACTCCGACTACGAGCCCGGCCGTCGAGACAATTCCGTCGTTCGCGCCGAGAACGCCGGCGCGTAACCAGTTGAGACGACTCGCGAAATTGCCGTGGGGTTCCGCTTCGTGGGGTTCGGGGCCGGTTCGATCGTCTGTCATTCTTCCGAGTCCTCTTGCACAACTTGGGAATCAGCGAAATCGCTCCACGACGCGGTGGCGCCGGTGTCGCCGATACGATACACCTGAACCATCGTCGCTGCTCCAATTACGACGGCGAGCAGTACCACGACCAGCGACTGCCACCGCGGGACCGTTGATTCGCGTCGTTCGCGAAAGTGCAGAAAGACGAGGGCAGCGGCGACCACGACAAGACCCAGTGAGAAGAAAGTCATCGAATCGCCCAGTTCGGCATGGATTTCGACCGCAGCGGTCTCGGGCACCCGCTCCTCCAGCCACTCACCGGCTTCGGTGGTCAGGGGTGTGAGAATCAGGGTGATGACCGCGAGCGCGGCGATGAGCCACACGAGTCGACTTCGCACCGGCTGAAAGATGCTCGCACCGATCGCAAGGATAGCCGTCAGTGGTGCGAGAACGACGATGAAATGGACCAGCAAGATATGTACAGGTAGGCCGTTGAACGTCGACACGCGAACTCCTTGTTGTCCGGGGGGCGCCGAATCGCACCGGTTTTATGCTACACGGCGTGTAGTAGTTGCGCCGGGTGCATCTGCGCCGACTATTCGGTCGCCGGCTCGCTACCTCCGCGGCTACGACGCGTTGCGGAATCGACCACCGCCTCGAACGCATCGACCACCAACGCGACCAACTCGTCGAGATCGACGCCAGCAGAATCGAAATAGACATCCGCGGTTCGATCGAGAAAGCCGGTCCATCCGGAGATCGCGGCGCTCACCAGTGGAGGCTGCGGATCCGGGAGGTTGACCATCCTCGCTATCTGGCGTTCACCCTCGGCCCGCGCCTGTCTCACCGCGGTTTCGACACCGCTGTCGCCGAGTTCGTCCTCCCGGACGACGCGTACATACAAGGCGCGGTGATCTCGAAGAAATTCGATGTGACGTCGCACGAAACCCTCGAGGCGGGCCCGCTCTGTTCGCTCCTCGTCCAGGGGGTCCTGGGCCTGCGTCAACTTCGACAGCACGTGCGCCAGGGCGGCTGCAACCAGGCCGTGCTTGTCTGTGAAGTAGTAGAAGAGCAGTCCGTGTGCCACGCCTGCACGACGGGATATCGCCGCCGCGCTGATGTCGGAACTGCCTTCGGACATCAGCTCGATGGCTGCGTCGATCAGGGCCTGACGACGGTCTCGTCGAGGGCGGGCGCGCCGAGACTGCTCAGAACCGGAGGATGCGTTCGGTGACACCAACGCCACAGTAGTGCACCGACATGCCTGTGATCTCGGAGTAAATTGACTATCAATCAATATATTGACTAGAAGTCAAAGTCTCCGTAGGCTCGGTCGCACGCAACGATCACCAGGAAAGGTCGTTCAATGAGCACGACGCAGGACGCGCAGAGTCGGAAGCCGCCACGGTTGGCTCCTGACTACATTGCGCACTGGGTGGTCAAGTCCACCCGCACCGAGCAGATGGTGCGGTGGTACGGAGTGGTTTTCGGTGCCGAGATCGCGTACCAGGACGATGGGATCACGTTTCTGACCTGGGACGACGAGTCTCATCGTCTCGCCATCATCGCCGTCCCCAAGCCCTTGAGGTTCATGTTTCCGCTGGCCAAGTTCCGGCGTAAGGCATACGGGATCGACCACATCGCTCTGACGTTCGTCTCGCTGGAGCGACTGCTGGAGAACTATGTGCGACTCAAGCGTGAGGGCATCTTCCCCGTGTGGTCGATCAACCACGGGCCCACGATCTCGCTCTACTACGAAGATCCCGATGGAATCCGCCTCGAGTTTCAGGTCGAGAACTTCGATCCCGAGAACACTGCCGCATTCTTCTTCACCGAGGAGTTCGCGAAAAACCCGATCGGCGTCAACATCGACCCCGACTACCTGCTCAGCCGGCTCCGCAACGGCGCAACCCATGAGGAACTGCGCCGACGCGAGGCCGGAACCCGACCGGGGCGCTCTGTGATTGCGAACAAGAAGACCATTACTCCGAAAACTCTGTAGGGGGATCGTAAGTCATGCCTGTCAACATCATTCGAACGATCGACAGCTGGTGGCGTCTCGACGGTGACCTCGCAGTTCGGATCGACACCGCCGCGCACACCACCCGCGAGCTACTGGCCGACCGGGAAGCCATCGATGCTGCGTCGGGTACAGGGACGCACCTCGCCGAGCTCGAGCTGGTCTCGCCCATCACTACCCCGTGCCGTGTGGTGGCGCAGCTGCTCAACTATCGGTCGCACGCGATCGATGCCGGTTCGGATCCGAAGACTCTCCAGCCCACCTTCTTTCGCAAGTCCTCGGCCTCGATCAGCGGCCCGAACGATCCCATTCGTCAGCCACCTGAGGTCGCTCTTCTGGATTATGAGATCGAACTGGGCGTCGTCGTCGGTGCGGATATCCCGATCGGAACGACGGTCACCGACGACAATCTGTCGGCGTACGTCGCGGGCTTCGTCGTCGCGAACGACGTCTCGGCACGAGAGATTCAGCTGACCAAAGTTCAGGTGTACGAAAGCAAGTCGTATCCCACCTTCACCCCGCTCGGGCCGCGCCTGGTACTCCTGGACAACGACGAACTGCGTCGGCTGCCGGAGTTGCACATGACGCTGGCGGTGAACGGAGAGACCCGCCAGGATCAGACCATCGGCAACGACCTCATCACCCCACCAGCGGATGCACTCACCAGGTTGGCCCGATTCCAGAACATGACTGCAGGCGACGTACTGCTCACCGGAACCCCGATCGGAACCGCCATCTCCGCACCATCGAAGGTCATACAGAAGATCGGTGAACTGATCCCGCCTGATCTGAAATGGAAGTTCTTCTTCGCACGACAAGCGAAGAATCCGAAGTACCTTTCCGTCGACGACGTCGTGACCGCCACCATTCGAACCGCAGACGGTTCGATCGACCTGGGTACACAGGAGACCGTAGTCCGATGACCGCCTCGATCGTCATCGTCGGCGCCGGGCCCGCCGGTACCACGGCCGCACTTCTACTGGCACGCAGAGGTATTCGAAGCATCCTGGTGGAGCGCCGCAGCAGCCCACTGTTCCATCCCGCCGCGCACGTGATCAACGCCCGCACGCTCGAGATATGGAACGAATACAGTCCCGAACTGGCGAAGTCGATCGCAGCGATGTCGCCACCGCACGAGACCGTCAACCTGATCAGCTGGTACGGCGGCCTGTCCGACGAGACCATCGGCTCGATCGACCTGCTTTCCGATCCCGAGCGCAAAGCCGCCGTCGAGAGCCAGAGCCCTTTCATGGTCTCGCACATCGGGCAACACATTCTGATGCCCGCGCTGTGGGACGCTGTCGAAGCCGAGCCACTGATCGAGTTCAGGCGCGGTGTGAGCGTGCACTCCGTCGAAGGCTCCTCAGATGCTGCCCGCGTCACCCTGGCTGGAGATCCTTCGGAGTTGCAGGCCCAGTACGTGCTCGCCTGCGACGGCGCGAACAGTGCGATACGCGACGCGGCCGGAATCGAGCTGTCCGGACCGGTGCTGGCAAACATGGGCAGTGCGTTCTTCACGTCCACGACGCTGTTTCCCGAGGACGCCCGCCCGCTGCTCAGCTGGATCTACACCCCGGATCTGTGTGGCGTGCTGATTGCACACGCCGATCACCGCTACATCCTGATGACGGCGTACCTGCACCCAGACCAGGAGATCGCTGTGAACAGCCGCGGCTTCTGGCGCGAGATGTTGCCGAAGGTGCTGGGCGACCACGAATTCGACCTGGAGTCGACGGGCACATGGATAATGACCTCGCAGACCGCCGACAGGTTCCGGCGTGATCGACTCCTCCTCCTGGGGGATGCGGCACATCGCTTTCCCCACACCGGCGGGTTCGGTCTCAATTCGGGCGTCCAGGACGCACACAATGTGGTGTGGAAGCTCGACGCCGTCCTCTCCGGTGCTGCCTCGCCGTCACTGCTGGACACCCACGACACCGAGCGCCGCCCGGTGGTGGAGAAGTTCGCCGAACAGAGCGTGACGAACCACTTTCGGATGGACGCCATCGGCAAGAAAGTGGGTATCACCAACGCGATGTTGGCGCGCGCCACCGCGGCCATGGGTCGGCCACCCCTGGCCAAGATCCCCGGTCGAATCATTGCGCCACTCGCCGCCGCGGCAACGCGTGGACAGATGAGACGCTCACGAAGACTGAATCCGGACGTCCCCGGCGCGGGCCAGCTGCGGCAACAGATCGCCGACGCGATTCCGCTCCAGGTGGAGCACTTCGTGTCCACCGGCTTGCAGTTCGGTTACCTGTACACCAGCCCGCTGATCGCCGGTGACTCCACTGCGAAGCCCACCGAGGACGTGGTCGACTACGTGCCCACGACGTATCCGGGTGCCCGGTTGCCACATGCGGTGTTCTCGGTCGACGGAACACTGGTTTCGGCTCATGACGCTCTCGACCCGAATTTGCTGTCGCTGTTCACCTTCGACCGCGATTCGTGGTCGCCGGTGGTGGAGGAGCTCGCAGACCTCGGACCCGGGGTGTCGCTCGTTGCCGTCGATGCGCCCGCTGGAGTCGATCGTGACGCTCTGATCGCACTGTACGAGGTCGGTGACGTCGGTGCCGTGCTCGTCCGTCCCGACGGCCATGTGGCTTGGCGCACAGCGACGTCGGCAGAGCAGGCTCGGCAGTCACTTGCCGATTTCCTCGGCCGACAATGGGGTGCCTACTTCATGGGCCGCGTCTGAGCATCAACTGCACACCATGTCCGCGAACAGGTCCAGGGCGTCGTCGACTCGGTCTTGATCCGAGGTCACCGCAAGGTCGAGTTGCAGGCCTCGGATCTGGGCGAGAACCGAGGTGGCCAGTGTGCGGGCCCGGGCGGGGGAGTGGCCGTCGGCGCGGAATCGTTCCGTGAGGGGCGAGAGAAAGTCGTCCACGAGCATGGTGGCCGATCTGCCCAGGGGGTCACTCCCGCCTCCGCGAGCGGCGATGATGGCGAACAGTAGTGAGAACTGACGCCGCTCGGCGGGTTCACACAGCAGCTGCCACAGCCGCCGCAACTCGTCGGCGATCGAACCGTTCGACGGACCATCAGCGGAATGCGCCTCGATGCGCGCCAGTAGGTCGCGCCGGATCTTGTCGAGGACGTCCACCAGCAGCAGATCCTTCGACTCGAAATGACGCAACAACGTGGCGTGTGTGACGCCGACTGCCTCTGCCGCCTGCCGCAGTGACCAGTCGAGAGTGCCTTTTTCCAAGACGAATTCGGTGATTCTCGCGAGCAGCTCGGGCCGGCGATGCTGATGTCGCAGCGTTCGCCCGTCCGATCCCGTGCTCGTAGTGTTCATGCCGGGATGGTAGTCGTGAGTCACACAGTTTTCGAGATCTGCGGGCGACGGTCGAACCAGGGGCGCGCTTGTTCGAGCTGGGCGGCCAGCTGCAGCAGCAGGGCCTCGTCGCCGAGTTGGCCGGTGAACTGCGCTCCCATCGGAAGGCCGTCCGGTGTCCAATGCATCGGAACAGTCAGCGCCGGACGTCCCGTCAGATTCGCCAGCTGCGTGTACGGAACCCAGCGCAGGTTCTTGTCGATCATCTGCTCGACGAGGGGGGGTGTCGCAGGAAGCCGGCGGTGCGCGTCTTGAGCAGCAGCGACCCCGCCCGACGCTGAAGCATCGGAGTGTCCAATTCTCCGATGCGCGGCGGCAGATCCGCCAGCGTCGGCGTCAGGAGTAGATCGTACGTTTCGAAGTACGTCGACAGTCGCCGCGTGTGGTCGTGGCGACGCGCAACCGCGTCGACGTAGTCCACGCTCGGTGTGGCCCGTCCTATGGCGGCAATGATCCTGGTGTCGAATTCGAAACTGTCTTCGCTGCAACCTGTTCGACGCTTCGCCTCGTCCAACTCCCAGGCCAGGACGACGAACCACGTCAACAGGAAGTCGCGGGCAAGCGCCTCGTCGTTGAACGGCGGGGTGTCGAGGATGTCGACGTGGTGACCGAGGTCCTCGAGTGTTTTCGCCGTTGTCTCGACGGCTGCGACCGACTCCGGATGAGGATTGGGGTTGATCGACGATTTCACGCACAGGCCGATGCGGAGGCCGCGCGGCGCGTCGTTCAGCCGGGAGAGGAACGATTCGCCTGGGATGGCAGGCTGGAACGGGCCGCTGGTTTCGCCGCCCTCGAGTACGTCGAGCATGGCTGCGGTATCGCGTACCGACCGTGAGACGACGCCCTGAACTGCTGCGCCGTGCATCATTTCGCCGAGAGCCGGACCCATCGGCAGGAGGCCGCGACTCGGCTTGAGGCCGACGAGACCGCAGCACGCTGCGGGTATGCGGATGGATCCGCCGCCGTCGTTGGCCCCCGCCACCGGAACGATCCCGGCTGCGACTGCCGCGGCGGATCCTCCGGATGATCCGCCCGGAGTACGACTGAGATCCCAAGGGTTGTGCGCCGGACCGAACAGTTCGGGCTCGGTGATCCCCTTCGCCCCGAACTCCGGCGTATTGGTCTTCCCGAAGATGACGAGGCCGGCGTCCAGCCATCGCTGTACGACGGTCGAATGCTCGGTCACCGGGGTGCTGGCAAGCGAGGCGGAACCGCTGCTCGACGGAAGTCCGGCGACATCCTGAGCGAGATCCTTGACGAGAAACGGCACCCCGGCGAAAGGCCCTGTCAGCTCGTGGTTCACGCGTTCGCGTGCCTGCGTCTGCATCGGTCGTACGATAGCGTTGAGTGCCGGATTGACGGCCTCGGCCTGGCCGGTGGCGGCGTCGAGCAACTCGGTGGGCGTTACCTGACCGGTCTGCACGAGTTCGGCGAGACCGAGTGCATCGAAACGCTGGTATTCATCGAGGCGCATGCTGATGCAGCGTATCCGCGCGCGGAGATATGTCAACCACTTGGTTTGGATATATCGGTCTTCTCTCGCAACTACGAGTAGGCGGCCGTACCGACACGTTCGAGACCGGCGACGCGCGCGGCGATGTTCTCGCTGAGGTCGCGGACTTCTGCGGCGAGCGCGCCGCGAGACTTGGTATCCGATTCGTGCACGAAGGTGGTCGATCCGACCGTCGCACCGCAGTATTCGACGATTCCGCGTTCGATCTGTGTCCGGAAAGCCTCGTAGACACCATGGCGTTCGAAGCTCTCTGCGTCGTCACCTGCCACCGGGATCAGGTGGACGGTGAGTCGGTCCAGTTTCTTCTCGAATGCGCTTCCCGAGGTGAATTCGTAGGCCCAGCCGGCAACGAAGACGCGGTCGATCCAGCCTTTGAGCAGTGCGGGCATCGACCACCAGTACATCGGGAACACGAGAATCAGGTGGTCTGCGCGATCGATTCGTTCCTGCTCGGCCAGTGCATCTGCGGGTGCATCGGCCTTGCCTTTGAAGAGGGCCAGATCGGCCTCGGTGAATCGCGGATTGAAGTTCTCGGCAGCGAGGTCGGCGATTTCGACGATGCCGCCTGCTGCGTGGATCGCATCGGAAGTGGCTCGGGCAACGTGGTGGGTCAAGGAGTTGGGGTCGGGGTGGGACACTACGACGAGGCTGGTCATGGAAGGTCCTTCTGTTGGCCAACGGGTATATACCAAGAGTAGGTTACTTTTAGTACATAGCGCAAGGAGGTGTCCGATGGTTCGGACGAGACTGTCCCGCGCCGACAGATACGAGCAACTGATCGACGTGTCCTGGGGTCTGGTGCGACAAGAGGGCGCGGATGCTCTGACGCTGGGTCGGCTTGCCGAACGTGCCGGTGTCGCGAAGCCGGTTGTGTACAGCCACTTCGCCTCACGCGCAGACCTGCTGGCCTCGCTTTTTCGGGAGTTCGACGATCGCCAAACGGCAATGCTCGAGGAGTACCTCGAAGCCTCGGAGGAGTCCTTGGTCGGGCGAGCGAATGCCATCGCAAACTCGTACGTGGGGTGTTCATTGGCTCAGGGGCGTGAACTCACGGGGGTGCTGGCTGCGCTGGAAGGTTCGCCGGAGCTCGAGCAAGTCAAACGTGAGTCCGAGCAGGCCTACTCCGACCGATGTCGGACGATCCTCGCGCCTGTCTGCAGTGCAGACCGGTTGACGCAGCCATCGATGACGGCAATTTTCGGTGCTGCGGAGGCGCTTTCGCAGGCGGCGGTATCGGGAGCGCTCTCGGCCGACCAAGCGAAGGATGAACTCGCGACGCTGATCGTTGCGGTCATCGGCAAGACCTGAAGCTGCGAGTTTGCCGCTCAGCCGCAGCGCAGTCGGATATCGTCGGCTGGGCTGCGAAAATGTGTGCCGACTGACGAACTACGACTCGACGGACAACCTATGACGGCATTTCGAACACAGATCCTGCGCGCCCGTGAGTCGTTCTGGTTCCTGCCCGCGCTGCTGGGGATCGCCGCGCTCATGCTGGCCCAGTCGTTGATCTATCTCGACCGCTTCATCGACGACAAGCAGCTCGGCGGGTGGGGCTTTCTGCTGTACCGAGTCGGTGCGAGCGGCAGTCGCGACATTCTCGGCGCCATCGGCGGATCGATGCTGGCGGTGGCGGCGACTTCGTTCTCGATCACGATTGCGGTGTTGGCCACGGCGAGCTCGACATACGGTCCGCGACTGGTTCGGAACTTCATGTCCGACAGAGGCAATCAGTTCGTCCTGGGCATCTTCGGGGCCACTTTCCTGTACAGCTTGATGGTTCTGCGCTCCATTCGTTCCGAATCGGGCGATGGGGTGAATTTCGTCCCCGACATCGCGGTCAACGTGGCCGTACTCCTCGCTGTCATCGACGTGGCGGTTCTCGTCTACTTCATCCATCACATCGCCGACTCCATCCAGGTTTCGACGCTGTCGGCGCGGGTGCGCGGAGAGCTCATGGCGGTCATCGATGCCATGTACCCGAAGGACTCGCCCGACGACGCCACCGAGACGCGTGCGTTGCCCGGTACCGCCGTCGATGTGGACTCCGAGGCTTCGGGCTTCGTCGTCAGAATCGACGAACAGGCGTTGGTCGTGGCCGCGTGCAAAGCGGACAGTGTCGTCGAACTGCGTGTTCGTGCCGGAAGTCATGTGATCGAAGGAGAATGCATAGCCGCAGTCAGCGGCAATACCGGCGACGAGATCGCGAAAGAAATTCGCGGCGCCGTGGTTCTGGGCAATACCCGCACACCGACGCAGGATATCGAGTTCGCGGTTCAGCAGCTCACCGAGATGGCAGTGCGGGCGATGTCGCCGAGCACCAACGACCCGTACACAGCCCGCAACGCACTCGCCGAACTTGCCGTCGGCCTGGTGCCGCTGAGCACCCGTCCTAGGCCTCTGCTCGGCCGCAACGATGGCGAAGGGAACTATCGGTTGGCGATCTCGCGTGCGAGCGTCTCGGAACTGATCGACCAAGTCTTCGACGCAATTCGTCAGTACGGGCTCGGCAACCCGCTGGCCGTGATCGCCGCGGTAGAACTGGGCGAGCGGATCGGCCTGGCGACCGTTCACCAGGAGGTTCGCGGAGCCGTGGTGAAGCAGCTGGCGGCTCTGCGCAACGCGTACGGGTCGGCAGAGGTGGACTCGGTCGATGCGGACAAATGCCGGCTGCGCATCGACGCGGCTACCTCGGCGATCACCGCGAAAGCCTGATCCGGCACGTGTGTTCCGTGCAGTCAGTCCTGAAGGTCTGGACGGGCAACCCTGCCGCACAGCATCATTGAGCGAAAATTTCTGCCCGGAAACTATTGGCACTCTATGGGGGAGAGTGCTAATTTAGGACTCGCACAGTGAAGAGCGATCCGCCACAGGGGCGGGTGCATCGGTTGCAGGAGGTGGTTGCTGTGCTTCGCTTCGATCCGTTCCGTGACCTCGATTCGCTCACCGCGAACATGCTCGGTGCGTCGTCAGGTTCGGACCGTGCCCCACGGTTCATGCCGATGGATCTCTACAAGGTCGATGATCACTATGTTCTCAGTGCCGATCTGCCGGGAGTCGACCCGGGTTCGATCGATGTCGACGTCGATCGCGGGACGCTGACCATCACCGCGCATCGCACGGCCCCGGGTAGCGAAGGGGTGCAATGGCTCTCGTCCGAGCGGTTCGCGGGAACCTACCGGCGTCAGCTTTCTCTCGGGGAAGGAGTCGACCCCGACCGCATCTCGGCCTCCTACGACAACGGCGTCCTGTCGGTCACCATCCCACTTGCTGAGCGTGCGAAGCCGCGCCGAGTCGATATCGCCCGCGCCGATGACAAGGGAACCCGGTCCATCGAGGCGCAGTCCACCTGATCTGCTTCCGTCCCTACGTTTGCGCGCCCTCCTGAGCGGGCACCCTCCTCGGTAGAGGGATCTGAAGAGGCGGAGGCGAGTAGATGGAAGCAGTGGTATGGACCGAAACAGCCGAGCGGCAAGCTTGGTGGAACTCGGTACTGGGAATCGACGCGCAGGCCACGGACGCCAGCGCAGCCTGAGATGCACTACAACATGAAAATACCTGCACGGATGTTCCTTATCCGTGCAGGTATTTCGTGTGCCTAGATGACGCCCTGCGCGATCATCGCGTCGGCGACAGTGATGAAGCCGGAGATGTTCGCGCCGTGCACGTAGTCGCCGGGCATCCCGAACTCCTCGGGCCGTCTCGACGGCGCGGCTGTGGATCCTGCTCATGATCGCTGCGAGTCGCTCGTCGGTGTACTGGAAGGCCCAGGAATCGCGGGATGCGTTCTGCTGCATCTCGAGTGCCGATGTCGCCACACCGCCGGCGTTGGCCGCCTTGCCCGGCGCGAAAGCGACGCCGGCCTCTCGCAGCACCTTGATTGCCGCCGGAGTCGTCGGCATGTTCGCGCCCTCGGCCACCACGTTGACGCCGTTCTTCACCAGTGCAGTGGCGGCCTTGTCGTCGAGTTCGTTCTCGGTCGCCGACGGCAAGGCAACGTCGCAGGGGACGTCCCAGATCGACCCGTCGGCGGTGAAGCTTGCGTGGGAGTGGGCATCGACGTACTCACTGACACGGCCACGCTGCACCTGCTTGATGTCCTCGAGGACCTCGAGATCGATGCCCTTGGAGTCGACGATGTAGCCGGACGAGTCGGAGCAGGCGACGACGAGTCCGCCGAGTTGCTGGATCTTTTCGATTGCGTAGATCGCGACATTGCCCGAGCCGGATACGACCACCCGGGTGCCGTCGAGCGATCGATTGTGGGTCTGCAGCATGTCGTTGACGAAGTACGCCGCACCGTACCCGGTCGCTTCGCGCCGCACCTGTGAGCCACCCCATCCGGTGCCCTTGCCGGTGAGCACCCCGGACTCGTAGCGGTTGGTCAGTCGCTTGTACTGGCCGAAGAGAAAACCGATCTCACGCCCACCGACGCCGATATCGCCTGCCGGCACGTCTGTGTGTTCCCCGATGTGGCTGTGCAGTTCGGTCATGAACGACTGGCAGAAACGCATCACCTCGGCCTCGGAGCGTCCCTTCGGGTCGAAGTCGGAGCCGCCTTTGCCGCCGCCGATCGGCAGACCCGTCAGCGCATTCTTGAAGATCTGCTCGAATCCGAGGAACTTCACGATGCCCAGGTTGACGGTGGGATGAAACCGCAAGCCGCCCTTGTAAGGGCCGAGGACGCTGTTGTACTGCACCCGGAATCCGCGGTTGACGTGTACGGCGCCGCGGTCGTCGGTCCACGGCACCCGAAAGATGATCTGACGCTCGGGCTCGCACAGGCGCTCGATGAGTCCGGCCTCGGCGTAGTGGGGATGGCGATCGAGCACGACGTGCAGCGAATCGAACACCTCGGCGGCCGCTTGATGGAACTCGGGTTCACCGGCATTCCGTGTGCGGACTGTGCTGCAGTCAGTCCTCGGTGAGCTCGGGGGCCAGCTCACGCGTCGCCATTCCGCCGTCCTTGCCGGTGTCGGTGGGGCCGGGATGACCGGCCTTCGGCTCGTCATGGTCGTGGCTGTTGTCGTTCTTGTCCTGCTCATTTGTCGTCATCGGGGGCGGATAACCGTTCGCCCCCGATTTCAACCCGGCTGCGATGTTGGCTTGCGAATGAAGAAGGAGGCTGCGACCGCGATGAGCGAGACGACGCCACCGCATAGGAACGCAGTGTGGATTCCGTCCTGGTTCGCAGCGACGTCCCCGACTCCCGAGGCGATCCGTGAGGTGGCCGTCGTCGACATGACGGTGACGAACAGGGCCGTGCCCGCCGCACCGGCCAGCTGCTGAATGGTGCTGAAGATTGCGCTGCCGTGGGAGTAGTACTGCGGCGGCAGCGACCCGAGGGACGAGGTCATCAGCGGCGTCATGATCGTCGCGAGCCCGATCATGAGGATGCAGTGGATGGCGACGACCATCGGGAGCGCGGAATCGGCGTCGAGCAGCGTCATCAGCCACAGCGCGAGGCTGACGACGATCGAGCCGGGGATGACGAGAGGTCGCGGTCCGACGCGGTCGAACACCCGGCCGACGAACGGCGCGAGCACGCCCATTGCCAGCCCGCCGGGAAGCAGCAGCAGACCGGTCGTCAGAGTGTCGAGGCCGCGGATGTTCTGGAGGTAGAGCGGCAGCAGGATAAGTGCCCCGAACAGGGCCATCATGGAAATCGTGAGCATGCCGAGTCCGATGCTGAACGTCGGCGTCGAGAACGGGCGCAGGTTCAGCAGGGCGCGGTCGGAGTCTTGGCGCGCGATCTGCCTTTGCACGAACACAGCGAGCGCGACGGCGCCCACGACGAGCGGGATCCACACCGGAACCGAGGAGCCCTCCGCCGAATGCCCGATGCTACTCAGGCCGTAGACGAGACCGCCGAAGGCGAGGGCCGAGAGCACGACCGACGCGGCGTCGAACGAGGGCTTGCTGGTGGGTGTCACGTTCTTGACCAAGCGGAATCCGACGGCGAACGCGACCAGCGCGATCGGTAGAACCAGCCAGAACATCCAGCGCCAGTCCAGTGCCTGCAGGATGATGCCGGAGATCGTGGGGCCTATCGCGGGTGCGACGGCGATGACGATGGAGATCACGCCCATCATGCGGCCGCGGCGGTGGGCTGGCACCAGATTGAGCACGGTGTTCATCAGCAGCGGCAGCATCAGGGCGGTGCCGCTGGCTTGGACGATGCGTCCGGTCAGGAGCAGTTCGAACCCCGGTGCGGTCGCGGCGAACAACGTTCCCACCGTGAAGAGCGACATCGATGCCACGAACACCTGGCGCAGCGTGAACCGCTGGAACAGGAAGCCGGTGGTGGGGATGACGACGGCCATGGTGAGCATGAATCCGGTGGTCAACCACTGTGCGGTGGTCGCGGTGATGGAGAGGTCGGTCATCAGGCGCGGTAGCGCGACGCTCATGATCGTCTCGTTGAGGATCATCACGAAGGAGGACACCACGAGGATGCCGATGAGCAGGCCGGCGCCGGGTGGTAGCTCCGAGGTGCCGGACTGGCTCTTCGATGAGTCGATCGCGTCTGTCTGCATGTCTGTCGATGATCCTTCTGGGAACTGCGGCGAAGTGGGTGTCGATAGTGTGAGTTCAATTGAGAGTGACTGTCAACATGATTTCCGCTGGTAAGTTGGCGTCAACGAAAAGGAGTGGTCGTGATGGACCCGAACGTGCCGGACCTTCGAGAGCGTCGGCGCCGCGCGACCCGCCACGAGATATCCCTCGCTGCGCTCGACCTGTTCGAGCAGCGCGGTGTCGCTGCCACTACCGTCGACGAGATCGCGAAAGCGGCGGGAGTTTCCGCGAGCACCTTCTTTCGGCATTTCAAGACGAAGGAGGAGTCGATCCTCGCTGTCGACCTCGAGATCGACGCGGAGATCGACGCGTGGCTCGAGGCCGTTGCGCCCCCCGAGGTCGACCTGGCCGGCATGGAGGCGATCTACGCCCGCGCCGCGGCTCGCCTCGTCGAGGCCTCGGACGAGATCAAGAGTCGTGTCCTGCGCACACGTCGGCTGATCGTGGGCGACGCACACCTGCGCTCGGCGGCGATGGCCCTCGACGCGACTACCCTGTGCCGACTGGCGGACGTGGTCGCAGACAAACTCGGCGGGCGTGAGTCCCTGACGCCCGCCCGGTTGCTCGTCGAGGGGGCCGGAATGACACTGCGGATCGCGTTCGACGAGTGGGCCACCCGCGTCGATGCGGGCGAGGACGCCGATTTCGGCGAGATCTATGCGAACGCGCGGGCCGAACTGCGCCGCGTGGTGCGCTGACACTCGGGTACTCGGATACTCAGATCCCCAGGGCTCCGGTTGCCATGGCACGCAGTAGGATTCGTGACCGCTTGGACACCGTGCGGTTCGCGCTGAACGGAGTCGAGTTCATCAGCCCGAAGGCAGCGTGCGCGGTGGTGCGCGCGTCCGATTCCTCCAGGGTGGGATCGAGGCGGCGCAGCACGGACACCCAGATCTCGACGTACTCGCGCTGCATTCGGCGCACTTTGCGGTGCGCGGCGTCGGGAAGCGATTGCAGGTCTCGGTCCTGGATCTCGATCAGTGCGGGCGAGGTGAGCGCGAAGTCGAGGTGGAAGTCGATGAGATCGCCCAGCACCTCAGCGGGCGTCTTCTCGGTTGACGCCACCCGCTGCCCGCCGGTGAGCAGGTACTCGGAAATGTCGACGAGCAGTTCGACCAACACCGCTTCCTTGTTGGGGAAGTGCCGGTAGACCGCGGGTCCGCTGATGCCCACCGCTGCGCCCAGGTCTTCGAGCCGCACGCCGGCGAAGCCGCGGTCGGCGAACAGCGTGGCCGCGGCAGCGAGAAGCTCGGCTCGGCGTTCGGCTTTTTTCACTTCCCGGCTGGTGGGGGCGCGGGTATCGACGGTCATCTCGTGCTCGCTTTCGAAGAAGTCCTCGACAACTCGGTTAATCGTAGTTTACTGTTCACACGGTTAGTCACGATTAACTGAAACTGACCCGCCGACCAACGAAACGAGGGCACGACCCATGGCAATCGACTCGGCCGGGCACCGCGCACAGCACGAGAAGCTGGCCACCGAACTCGCGAACGAACTCGCGAGGGCCGCCCTCGGTGGCAGCGAGACATCACGGCAGCGTCATATCGACCGAGGCAAACTCCTCCCACGCGAGCGCGTGAACGAGTTGCTCGACCCTGGCAGCCCCTTCCTCGAAATCGCGGCGCTCGCAGCTCACGGCATGTACGACGGTGAATCACCGGGTGCAGGCATGATCGCGGGTATCGGTCGTGTGTCGGGACGAGAGTGCGTCGTCGTCGCCAACGACGCCACCGTCAAAGGTGGCACCTACTACCCGATGACGGTGAAGAAGCACCTGCGGGCCCAGGAGATCGCCTCGCAGAATCGGTTGCCGTGCGTCTACCTGGTCGACTCCGGCGGCGCGTTCCTCCCGCGGCAGGACGAGGTGTTTCCTGACCGAGATCACTTCGGCCGAATCTTCTACAACCAGGCAAATCTGAGTGCCCGAGGGATCGCGCAGATCTCGGCCGTGATGGGGTCCTGCACCGCGGGCGGCGCCTACGTTCCGGCGATGAGCGACGAGGCGGTGATCGTCAGAAACCAGGGCACCATCTTTCTCGGCGGGCCGCCGCTGGTGAAAGCAGCCACTGGGGAGGTCGTCACCGCAGAGGAACTCGGCGGCGGAGACCTGCATTCGAAGGTCTCCGGCGTCACCGATCACCTCGCCGACGACGACCGTGATGCGCTGCGGCGCGTGCGCGCGATCGTCTCGACACTCGGGCCGCGTTCCGAACGTCCCTGGGGCACAGTCCCAACGCGCCCGGCGATCGCGGATCAAAGCGAGCTCTACGACGTCGTTCCCACCGATCCCCGGACGCCATACGACGTGCGAGAGGTGATCACGCGGATCGTCGACGCCGGCGAGTTCGACGAGTTCAAGGCCGAATACGGCAAGACGCTCGTCACCGGCTTCGCGCATCTGCACGGGCACCCCGTGGGCATCGTCGCCAACAACGGCGTCCTTTTCGGCGAGTCGGCGATGAAGGGCGCGCACTTCATCGAGCTCTGCGATAAGCGCAGTATCCCACTGTTGTTCCTGCAGAACATCTCCGGCTTCATGGTCGGCCGCGACTACGAGGCAGGCGGCATCGCCAAGCACGGCGCGAAAATGGTGATGGCCGTCGCGTGTGCGCGCGTGCCCAAGCTGACCGTCGTCATCGGCGGCTCCTACGGCGCGGGGAATTACTCGATGTGCGGCCGCGCCTACTCACCGCGCTTTCTGTTCATGTGGCCCAATGCGCGGATCTCCGTCATGGGCGGTGAACAGGCGGCGTCGGTGCTGGCCACCGTGCGCAGCGACCAACTAGACGCTGCTGGAAAGCCCTGGTCCGAGCAGGACCAGGAGAAGTTCAAGGAGCCGATCCGCGAGCAGTACGAATCGCAGGGCAACCCTTACTATTCGACGGCTCGACTGTGGGACGACGGCATCATCGATCCCGTCGATACCAGAGAAGTTCTCGGACTGGCGCTCTCGGTGTGTGCGAATGCACCTCTCGAGCCGGTCTCCTACGGCGTTTTCAGGATGTGAGTGAAGTGAGAAGCAATTTCGACACCGTCCTCGTCGCCAATCGTGGTGAGATCGCGGTACGAGTCATGCGCACGCTGCGGCGCATGGGAATTCGATCCGTGGCAGTCTACAGTGATGCCGATGCCGACGCCCGGCACGTACGTGAGGCGGACACCGCGGTACGGCTCGGGCCGGCGTCGGCGCGGGAAAGCTACCTCGTCATCGACAAGGTGATCGCCGCTGCCGTGGAAACCGGTGCACAGGCCATCCATCCCGGCTACGGATTCCTTTCCGAGAACGCCGGTTTCGCGGCTGCCTGCCACGCCGCGGGTATCGCATTCCTCGGCCCGTCCGCCCGCGCCATCGAGGTGATGGGAGACAAGATCACCGCCAAGAACGCGGTCTCGGCCTTCGGTGTCCCCGTCGTCCCCGGCATCGCCCGCCCCGGACTCACCGACGCCGATCTGATCGACGCGGCCGGCGATATCGGCTACCCCATTCTGGTGAAACCCTCGGCCGGAGGCGGCGGGAAGGGTATGCGGCTGGTCGAAAAACACGAGGACCTCGCCGCGGCGCTCGCGAGTGCCCGCCGCGAGGCATCGTCCTCCTTCGGCGACGACACGCTCTTCCTCGAGCGGTTCGTGTTGCGACCCCGCCACATCGAGGTCCAGGTCCTCGCGGACGAGCACGGCAACGTCGTGCACCTCGGTGAGCGCGAATGCAGCCTGCAGCGGCGCCACCAGAAGGTGATCGAGGAGGCGCCGTCGCCGCTGCTCGACGCCGAGGCTCGGGCGCGCATCGGCGAGGCCGCCTGCAATACCGCGCGCAGTGTCGACTACTCGGGGGCCGGGACGGTGGAGTTCATCGTCTCCGCAGACCGTCCCGACGAGTTCTTCTTCATGGAGATGAACACCCGCCTGCAGGTCGAGCACCCCGTCACCGAGATGGTGACGGGCATCGACCTCGTCGAATGGCAGGTCAGGGTCGCCGCGGGGGAGAAGCTGACCCTCGCGCAGAACGACATCGTCCTCACCGGCCACGCCATCGAGGCCCGCGTCTACGCCGAGGATCCCGGTCGTGGATTCCTGCCTACGGGTGGCGACGTGGTGGGGCTGCGTGAACCAACAGGTGACGGCATCCGCGTCGACTCCGGGCTGTCCGTCGGCACCGTTGTCGGCAGTGACTACGACCCGATGCTCTCGAAGGTGATCGCGTACGCCGACAGCCGCCCCGCCGCGTTGCGCGCGCTCGACCGTGCACTCTCCGACACGGCCGTCCACGGCGTCGTCACCAACATCGAGTTCCTTCGATTCCTGCTCGCGGACACCGATGTCGAGGCAGGGCGACTCGATACCGGGTTGCTGGATCGACGAGTCGCGGACTTCGTCCCCGCCGCGGTGCCCGAGGAGTACGTCATCGCCGCGGCCGCTCAGCTGTGGGTGTCCGGGTGGCCGAGCGGCGACGCCGATCCGTGGTCGATACCGAGCGGATGGCGGATCGGCGCGCACGCGCCCACGGTCTTCCGGCTTGCTTTCAGCGGCGGCGACGCCCACGTGAAGATCACGGGCACTCCGGGAGCAGCGACCGTGGTGGTCGACGACGGTGAGCCACGCACGCTCACGGCATCCACTGCGGCGGGTGCGGTGACGGTGGTACTCGGCGGCCGCCGAACCACTTTCGCTCTCGCGTGCGGAGGTGACGCGCTGTGGCTGTCGGGATCGGCGGGAACCTGGTCGGTGCGGGTGGTCGCGGAGGCCGCTGTCCGCGAGGACGACGCCCATAGCGGCGACGCCGAGATCACCAGCCCGATGCCAGGATCGGTCATCGCCGTCGGGCTCGCCGACGGTGACGACATACAGGCCGGCGCGACAGTGGTCGTCGTCGAGGCCATGAAGATGGAACACGCGTTGACCGCGCCCACCGACGGCACCGTCGAACTGCTCGTCGGCGTCGGGGACCAAGTTCGCGTCGACCAACTGCTCGCACGAGTCATCCACCGCATCGAATCCTAAGGACACATCATGAACGCTTATCTCTCCACCGGAATGCTCCCGGACGAGTACGAACAGCTGCGGAAGACTGTCGCGGACTTCGCCCGCACCGTGGTGGCCCCGGTATCGGCCAAACACGATGCCGAACATTCGTTTCCGTACGAGGTCGTCGCCGGAATGGCCGATATGGGACTGTTCGGGCTGCCGTTCCCCGAGGAATACGGCGGCATGGGCGGGGACTACTTCGCGCTCTGCCTCGCGCTCGAGGAACTCGGCAAGGTCGACCAGAGCGTCGCCATCACACTGGAAGCGGGCGTCTCACTCGGCGCGATGCCGGTGTACCGCTTCGGCACCGAAAAGCAGAAGCAGGCGTGGCTGCCGCAGCTCGCGAGCGGAAAGAACCTCGCGGCGTTCGGGCTGACCGAACCCGGCGCCGGCAGCGACGCGGGAGGCACCAAGACCACCGCCAAGCGCGACGGCGACGACTGGATCATCAACGGCAGCAAACAGTTCATCACCAACTCCGGCACCGATATCACCTCCCTGGTGACGGTCACCGCCGTCACCGGAGTCGACGAGGCGACCGGCAAGAAGCACATCTCCTCGATCCTGGTGCCCGCGGACACACCCGGTTTCGTGGCCGGGCCCGCCTACGACAAGGTCGGCTGGAACGCCTCGGACACGCATCCGCTGAGCTTCACCGACGTTCGGGTCCCGCAGGAGAACCTCCTCGGCGACGAGGGCCGTGGGTACGCGAACTTCCTGCACATCCTCGACGAGGGACGCATCGCGATCGCCGCCCTGTCGGTGGGCGTCGCGCAGGGATGTGTGGACGAAAGCATCAAATATGCCCGCGAGCGTGAAGCGTTCGGCACGCCCATCGGCCGAAACCAGGCGATCTCCTTCAAGATCGCGCGCATGGAAGCCCGCGCACATGCCGCGCGCGCGGCCTACTACGACGCCGCCGCACTGATGCTGTCCGGCAAGAACTTCAAGAAGGAAGCCTCCATCGCCAAACTCGTCGGCTCCGAAGCGGCGATGGACAATGCCCGCGACGCCACGCAGATCCACGGCGGCTACGGCTTCATGAACGAGTACACCGTCGCTCGGCATTACCGCGACAGCAAGATCCTCGAGATCGGCGAGGGCACCACCGAGGTTCAGCTGATGCTCATCGCACGGGGGTTGGGGCTGTGACTCGTATTCGGCAGCGCGGGTTGTGGTTCGAGGAGATGGAGGTCGGCGCTGTCTACGAGCATCGGCCGGGTCGGACGGTGACCGAGGCCGACAACACGCTGTTCACCACCCAGACGATGAACACTCAGGCGCTGCACCTCGATGCCGCCTACAGCTCGACCACGACATTCGGTGAGCGATTGGTCAATTCGATGTTCACTCTCTCGACCCTGGTCGGGCTGTCGGTCGGGCAGTTGACGCAGGGCACCATCGTGGCGAACCTCGGCTTCTCGGAAGTGTCGTTTCCCAAGCCGCTCTTCCACGGGGACACGCTGTACGCCGAGACGCTGATCTCGGACAAACGTGAATCGAAGAGCCGGCCCGGTGAAGGCGTCGTGACGTTCACGCACACGGGCCGCAATCAGCACGGCGACATCGTCGCACTCGCAACGCGCAAGACCCTGGTCCAGATGCGACCTGCCGAGGAGGGCGCGTCGTGACGTGGGAACCCGCCGGACCGGCGTGGTTGTTCTGTCCGGCTGATCGGCCCGAGCGGTACGGCAAGGCGGCAGCTGCCGCCGACGTGGTGATCATCGACCTCGAGGACGCGGTTGCCGCAGCGGACAAACCTGCAGCACGCGAGGCGCTGGCTGCGTCCTCGCTCGATCCCGATCGCACCGTGATCAGGGTGAACGCCCACGGGACGGGTGATCTCGGGGCCGATCTGGAGGTTCTGACGCGGACCGACTACCGCCGGGTGATGCTGGCGAAGACCGAGAGCGCCGAGCAGGTGCGGGCACTGGAAAGCTACGAGGTTGTGGCACTGATCGAGTCCCCGCTGGGTGCGGTGATGGTGAACGAGATCGCCTCGGCGGAGAACGTGATCGGTGCGATGTGGGGTGCCGAGGATCTGATGGCTGCCCTGGGCGGCAACTCCAGCAGGTTCTCCGACGGCAGCTACCGCGATGTTGCTCGTCATGTGCGGACATCGACGCTGTTGGCGACCAAGGCGAGGGGCCTGTTCGCACTCGACTCGGTGGTACTCGACATCGAGAACGTCGACCGATTGCGTAGCGAAACCGACGACGCCGTCGCAGTGGGTTTCGACGGCAAGGTGGCCATCCATCCGCGTCAGGTGCCGGTGATCCGCGAGGCCTACGCCCCGTCGGAGGCGGACCTCGCGTGGGCGCGCAGGGTGTTGGGCGCGGTGTCCTCGAACAGGGGAGTCTTCGAATTCGAGGGCAAGATGGTCGACGCGCCGGTGCTCCGGCAGGCGGAGAGAATCCTGGCCCGGGGGGCGTCCGCGCAGTCTCGGTGATGCGGTCAGGTCCTGGGAGTGGTCCGGCCAGTACCCCGTCCTATCCGATCGGGTAGTTCGGACCCGCGGACGGGCGGTTCCCAGCAGATTGTCTTGTCGTGAGACACATCGAAGCGTCAGAGTGAGCAGAGTCACACAGCACTCACCAGGAGGATTCGATGGCTATCGAGCTCAATCAGATCTGGGACTTCCCGATCAAGGAATTCCACCCCTTCCCTCGCGCCCTCCTCGGAGTCGGCGCGCACGACATCATCGGCGTCGAGGCAAAGAACCTCGGCTTCAAGCGCTCGCTGCTCGTCACCACCGGCCTGCGCGGCTCCGGCATCATCGAGGAACTGATCGGCAAGATTGAGTACCAGGGCGTCGAGGTGGTTCTGTTCGACAAGGTCGAGTCGAACCCCAAGGACTACAACGTCATGGAGGCCGCGGCCCTCTACCAGAAGGAGAAGTGCGACAGCATCATCTCCGTTGGTGGCGGCTCGAGCCACGACGCGGCAAAGGGTGCGCGCATCGTCATCGCCCACGACGGCCGCAACATCAACGAGTTCGAAGGATTCGCCAAGTCCACGAACAAGGAGAACCCGCCTCACATCGCCGTATCCACTACGGCGGGAACGGGTTCGGAAACCTCGTGGGCATACGTCATCACCGACACCTCCGATATGGACAACCCGCACAAGTGGGTCGCCTTCGACGAAGCGTCCATCGTCACCGTCGCCATCGACGACCCGCTGCTCTACTACACCTGCCCTCAGCACTTCACCGCGTACTGCGGATTCGACGTGTTGGCGCACGGCAGTGAACCGTTCGTCTCCCGCCTCGACTTCGCGCCTTCGCTGGGCAACGCCCTGTACTCGGTGGAACTCGTCGCGCAGAACCTGCGGGAAGCGGTCTACGAGCCGCGCAACCTCAAGGCCCGCGAGGGAATGATGAACGCGCAGTACATCGCCGGTCAGGCATTCAACTCGGGCGGACTCGGCATCGTGCACTCGATTTCGCACGCGGTCAGTGCCTTCTTCGACTCGCACCACGGCCTCAACAACGCGATCGCACTGCCGCGTGTGTGGGAGTACAACCTTCCCTCCCGCTACCAGCGCTACGCACAACTTGCCGGAGCGCTCGGCGTCGACACGAGGAACCTCTCCACCGTGCAGGCCGCCGACGCGGCGGTGGAAGCTGCGATCAGGTTGGCCAAGGACGTCGGAATCCCCGACAACTTCGGCCAGGTGACCACCAACTCGTACGACAAGAACCGGATGAACACCGGCAAGTACACCGGTCGCGGCGACGTCATCACCGGTGACGACAAGACCGTGCTGCGGATCTCGGAGCACATCCAGGGTGACTGGTGCACACCGGGCAACCCCCGCGAAGTAACCGTCGACTCGATGATCCCCGTGGTTTCGCACGCGATCAACGAATCCTACTGACCCGCAAGTAACGGACAGGGAGCTTCACAGACATGACATCGGCCGGCTTCGAGACCAACAGTGATTCGATCTTTTCCGACAGCGCGATCACCGTCCGCGACGGCTTGCGCGAGACGGGCTACATAGCGGGCGACGATCTCGCCGTCGTGGTTCATCTCGCGCTTGCATTGGATCGGCCGCTGTTGCTCGAAGGTCCGGCCGGTGTCGGCAAGACCGAACTGGCCAAGGCGCTCGCCACCGCAGGCGGGCGCCGGCTGGTCCGGCTGCAATGCTACGAGGGCCTGGACGACAACCGTGCCCTCTACGAATGGGACTACGCCAAACAGCTACTGCACGTGCAGATGTTGCGCGAACGCATCGGCGTCGAACTGGCAGACGCCGAGAGCACCGAGGAGGCGTCGGCGATACTCGCAGGCAAGGACTTCGGGTTGTACTCCGAGAAGTTCCTCTCGGTACGGCCACTGCTCGACGCCATCCTGTCGGAGGAGCCCGTCGTGCTGCTCATCGACGAAGTCGATCGAACCGAGGAATCGATGGAAGCGCTGCTGCTCGAGATTCTCGCGGAGAAGCAGATCACCATCCCCGAGGTGGGCACCTTCACCGCCCGATCCAACCCGTGGGTCATCCTGACCTCCAACGACACTCGTGAGTTGTCCGCGGCGCTCAAGCGTCGCTGTCTGCACTTCTCCGTAGGATTCCCGACGATGGAGCAGGAGCGGGAAATCGTGTCCTCCCGCGCCCCCGAAGTCGAGGAGAACACCGTAGCCGACGTGGTCGACTTGGCTCGATCGCTACGCGAGCTGCCGCTGCGCAAGAGCCCCTCGGTTTCCGAGGTCATCGACGCCGCGCGAGCCGCCATGCTCTTGAAAGACCATGACACCGAACGCACCCGCGAGATCCTGATGGCGGCTCTGCTCAAGTACGGCAGCGATGTCGACCTCGTGCGCGGCCGTGCCGACCTCCCGGTGGAACCGTCGCGGGAGCAGCCCCGTCCGAGCGTCGCCTCGCGTCCTCCGAATACCACCACGGCGGCATTCCGGGGTCGCGGTGGCAAGGATCGTGGGGGGATCGGCAAGTAATGAGAACTCCGGCATACGTACTCGACCTGATCTCGGCGGTCTTCGGCCGTCTGCTGCGTCGATACGGCGTCGCTGCCTCGCCGGCCGAGGTGATCGAGGTGCGACGCGTCCTCGGTCTGCTCGGTGCGGGCGATATCGCCGTGCTGGAAGCGGCCCTGCGGGCGACGTGCGCGAAATACACCCACGAGCAGGACGGCTTCGACGCCGCCTTCGAGGCCCTGTTTCGTCCGCGAGCGGTGACGGTACTCGACGATTTTCGGCCCAGCCGGGCGGAACCACCGGCGGGTGCGCCGACGGACCTCGAGATCTCGAACGACGATCACGAGACCGGGCGCTACGCCGACTACAACGAGCGTGCAGCCGAGGTCGGCGAGTTCTTCGACACGCCGGAGGCGGACGCCGGGTTCAACCCGCACAAGGACGACGACGATCTCTCCATCACCGGAAGCGACTCCAATTTGGCAGTCGACACCGAAAGCGACAGTGGCCGCCGCGGGGTGTCCTTCACCGTCGATGTCGACCATGCCGACTCCGCGGTGGTCGGTGACCTCTCGTCGGCCCAGGCGATGGTCTCGCAGGGCACGCTCCGATGGGACGATCCCGAGGGGATTCTGGGTTGGCTGGACGCCTACGACCCCAACGCGTTCTACGGTGGCCAGAGCAGCGGTGAACAACTCACCGCAGCGCAGCTCGAGAGACTGGTCGACGCGGTGGAGGCTTTCGTCGCAGCTGTTGCCGGCAGCGGACGAGAGGTGGCGACGCCGTCGATGGCGCCCGCCGCCGAGATTCCCTCTCGGGCGGAGGTGAACAACGCGTGCCGGGAAGTGTTGCGCCGCATGCGCGGTACACCGCGCCCTCGTCCGCGAGAGGCTACCAACGGTCGACTGAACATGCGCCGCACGGTGCGGGCCAGTATGGGTACCGACGGTGTGCCGTTCCATCTGATGGTGGACAAGCCCGTGCCGGAGCGGGTGCGACTGCTTATCCTGGCGGATGTGTCGCTGTCGGTACGGCCGATCACTGCCTTCACCCTGCGTCTCGCGCAGGCGATGCGGCACCGCACCAACAGGTGCACGGTGCTGGCCTTCGTGGACCGTCCCGTCGACGTGACCGACCTGCTGGCCCGTAGTACCGGGGACGACGCGCTCGCATCCGTGCTCGCGGCCCCAGAACTCGATCTCACTGCGAGCAGCGACTACGGCCGAACCCTCGAAGAGTTGCTCACCACACACGGATCGAAGGTGACCGCGCGGACGTCGGTGCTCATCGTCGGTGACGGTCGATGCAACGGGCTGCCGCCGCGGGTGGACAAGCTCGAGGAACTGGCCCGTAAGGTCCACCGCCTGGCCTGGGTGACGCCGGAGCAGGAGCGGTACTGGACACAGGCCTCGTGCGCGATGGGCGACTACGCGAAGGTGTGCAACGGCGTCGTCACCGCCCGTGACGCCCGTCAGCTGATAGAACAGGCGCCCGAACTGGGCAACGCCCTGCGCTGACGGACGCTATTTCCACCCCGCGCTCTCTTCGGCGGCTCGGTGAGTTTGCTCCAGGAACCGCATGAGCATCGCTTCGGGATCGGGTGCCTGACGCACCAGATGGTATGGAAGTACGTACTCACCCAGTGTCGAGTCCCAGAATGCCGGTGCCTCCACGCCTGGGTGGGTGTCGTAACCCTCCGGGTGCGGGTAGGCGTAGGCGTAGAAGATGCCCTCTTCCGCGCCGCCCGGCCAGTAGCCGGCACTCGATACCTCGTCGCTGTAGGCCTCGTGCATCACCCAATCCGGGCAGTTCGGAACACCTCCGGGATGTTGCGGTGCAGGTCGGCCCGAGAATCGGGTCACCGCGAGATCGAAAGCACCCCAAAAGAAGTGGACCGGGCTGGACTTGCCGCGGAAGTCTGCGCGAAACTGCGAAAATACCGAATACGCGCTGACGAGGGATTGCCAGAATGCTGACATGGCTTTCGCGTTGTAGGCCGAGTGTGCGGTGTCCTCGGCGAAGGGGGTGGCATCGGGGAGTTCGACAGGGGTGCCCATGATGGGAATGTCGAATCCGAGTTCGGTGAGGTGGCGGGTGTACTCGCTGTAGAAATCGGCGACCGTTCGTGGCTGCAGTTTCATCCGTCGCGTCGAACCGTCGGTGACCAGGAAGATCAACTCGTGGTCGAGAAAATCGAATCGGATCTCGAGTCCACGCGTCCCGGCGGGCATCAGGGATGTGGTGAGCCCCCGCGCGTCGACGTACAGCGTCACTCCCCACCAGTGGTTGGTGGTCGGCCCCAGGGCCATGCGCGTCTTTCCCACGATCTGTGTCCACAGGTGGACGGTGTCGCGAGTGTCGATCCATGAATCCACGGGCAGAGCAGGCCAAGCATCGGACGTGTGAGTCATGAAAACCATGATGGACTCTCCGGCCCGTCCGCGCATCGGTGATCGACGGATGCGTCGCGGTCCGACCTCCCTAGTCGAACGTCACCCGCACGGATACCGGTGTCGTCGCCAGGGCGGCGAAGGTGGCCCCGACGAGTCGGCCGAGCACCGCGTTGTTCGCGAACGATCGGGCGCGGATCGCGACATCGTCGCCGTGCACGAATTCCGCGATCCCGCTGCGCCACCGGTCACCGACCCGCAGCCGCACCCGCGGGTCGGCGGTGATGTTCGCGCCCCATCCCGACCGGGTTCCGTGCTGGGAGATGATCCACGCGCCGGTCTCGTCGAACTTCGCCGATACCGGTACCCGACGGGTCAGCCCGGACTTGCGTCCCACGGTCTCGATGTCGGTCATGAGTTTGACCTGGACACCGGCACCGGTGAGCCCGCGTACGAGCGGGTTGGCGACGTATTTTCCGACGACGCGTTCGACTTGGAACTTTCGAGAGGTGCCATCGGTGGCCGCAGTTCCGCCGCGGCGGCTACGGAAGGCGTCGAACCCGTTGCGGCGCAACGTGGTCACCGCGGTTCGCCACACGGCTCGCTGCGGATCGGGCTCTCCGCCGGCGCCGATCAGATGTAGTTGGTCGGTGTGCCACTGCAGATCGAGGGCGCCGTCCAGAGCTTTCAGTGGTGCATAACGTTTGGGGAGTCCGAGGGTGATGCGCGGCGATTCCAGCCGGTCGACCTCGTCGCGGATCAACGCGTGGCCTGCGTCGGTGGCGACGGCAGCCGGCCGGCCCAGTCCGACGACGTCGCAGTCGCTCGATTCGACAGCGAGGGTCATCGCCGAACGCGTCCGGAAGCCGCCGGTCACGGCGAGGGGGACTGCGGCTGCGGCGAGCCGAACCTCGCGCGCATAGTCCAGGAAATACGCTTCACGCTGGGAGGTGCTGTCCGGCGCAGCCTTGTGCGAGAGCCCCATCATCGCCGGGGATTCGTAACTGCCGCCACTGATCTCGATGAGGTCGATGTGCTCGTGCACGAGACGTTCGACCACCAGGCGAGACTCTTCCTCGCTGAACCCGCCCTTCTGGAAGTCCGCGGAGTTCAGTTTGATGCCGACGGCGAAACCTGGCGATACTGCGGCGCGGATGGCGCGGACCACGGCGAGGGGGAATCGCATCCGCCCCTCGAGATCGCCGCCCCAGGCGTCATCCCGCTTGTTCGCACTGGGGGAGAGGAACTGCGAGAGGAGGTAACCGTGCGCCCCGTGAATCTGGACGCCGTCGAAGCCCGCGGTCTCGGCGACCACGGCTGCTCTCGCGAAGCGGTCGACGATGTCCTCGATCTGTTCTGACGTCAGCGCCTCGGGTACCGGCAGCCCTGGAACGTTCGACGCGATCGCCGACGGCGCGACCGGCCTGGCCCGGGTCGCGAGGGGATTGGCTTGGCGGCCCGGGTGGTTGAGCTGCATTCATATCGACGGGCGTGCATCTGCTGCGGACGCGCCGGTCTTGAACGCGTCGGCCCAGCGGGTGAGGGCGTCGAGATCCCGGTCGTCCTCGATGACCACGTTGCCCGGTTCGCCGATGTGCCTGCGGTCGACCATGACGTTTCCGGTCACCACGAGCCCGTAGCCGCCCGATCCCCACTGGGCGTAGAGGCGCTCGAGCCGGGCGTCGGGGGCGTGTGAGGCGGTGCCCAGCCCCTCGCTGAGTGCTGCTTTCATGAGCCGGTTGGGCAGGGTTTGCCCGCACTCGAGTGTCAGTGGTGTGGCGAGGGTGTCGGACGGGCGGTGTTCAACGGTGGTCATGCCACTCCCGGGGATATGATGAACTGCATATTGAAACCAGGTTAAGCGTAACCGGCGGTTACGTCAATGGAGTTGCAGTCGCGAGGGGTGGGTATGGCCAGAAGTACGGCACGCGAGGATATGTTGCGCAGCGCCGCGCTGCTCTTTCGTGAGCGGGGCGTCGAGGCGACCTCTCTCGCCGACGTCATCGACCACGCGGGTGCACCTCGCGGGTCTATCTACCATCATTTTCCCGGGGGGAAGCCGCAGCTCGTGGAAGAGGCGACGCGGACCGCGGGGGCTCTGATGGGGTCGATGATCTCGGCCGGGCTCGCCGCAAGTGGCCCGGCGGAGACTTTGCGCGCACTCATCGCCGATTTTCGTGACCAGCTGGTGGCGACCGACTACGCCGCCGGATGTCCCGTCGTTCCCGCGGCTCTCGAGGGTTCGGCGTCCCCAGCGGCGCTTGCCGCGGCGGGGGAGTCGTTCACTTCGTGGGAGGGCACCATTGCGGCCTCGCTGTGGCAGCGAGGGTTGGCGCAGGAGCGCTCGCGCAGTCTCGCAACCATGGCGATTGCAGCCTTCGAGGGGGCGCTGATGATTGCGAAAGCCCAGCGCAGCACCCGTGCACTCGACCGGACGGAGGCCGAGTTGATTCGGTGGATCGACGCCGCGCTGGAGGGTGCGGATTCAGCCCGCGCGCACTAGCCCTGTTGCTATAACTCGAGGTTACGTATAACTTTCGATTCGTGTCGCTATGTCGAGCGTCATAGTCGAAGGGATTTCCCAATGCCTCTGCCAATGCAACTCCGTCCTGCCGAGCACGGCCTGACCGCCCATCGGCGCTGGGCGGCGCTTGCGGTGATCTGTACCGCCGAACTGCTGGTGGTGCTGGACAACACCATCGTCAACGTCGCACTCCCGTCGATGGGCCTCCAACTGCGAGCGAGCATGAGCGGCCTGCAATGGGTCGTCGACGCCTACACGCTCACCTTCGCCGGACTGCTGTTGGCATTCGGTCATCTGGGCGACCGGCACGGTCGCAAGAAAGTGATGATGATCGGCCTGGTCGGCATTGCCGGCATGTCGATCGGCGGCGCGATCGCAGCCGACCTCGGCCAGGTTGTCGCGGCCCGGGCCGCGATGGGAGTGTGCGCAGCCGCGGTGTTCCCGGCGACACTGGCGCTGATCATCAACATCTTCACCGACGCCCGGGAGCGAGCCCTGGCAATTGCCGCCTGGACGGCCATGGCCGGGTTTGCCATTGCCATCGGTCCCACTGCGGGAGGCTTTCTCCTCGAACACTTCTCGTGGCACTCGGTGTTCTGGATCAACGTGCCGGTCGCCATCGGAGTACTGGCCGCTGCTGCGCTCTTCGTTCCCGAGTCGCGGGCTTCGCACGTCGGCAAGTACGACCCGCTGGGAATCGTGCTGTCCCTCGTCGGTATCACCGTTCTCGTCTGGGCCGTGATCGAAGCGCCGCATCGCGGTTGGGTGTCCGCGATCAGTGTCGCCGCCTACGTGGGCGGCGCCCTGTGTCTGGCAGTGTTCGTCTGGTGGGAACTGCGCACCGAATCGCCCGTGCTGGACATGAACCTGTTCCGAATACGACGATTCGCATTGCCCGCGTTGGCCATCGCCGTCGGCTACTTCAGCATGTTCGGCTTTCTGTTCATGATCACCCAATACTTCCAGGGCGTCATGGAGTTGAGTCCACTCGAATTCGGCATCCACTCGCTCCCGTTTGCGGCGTCCATCGCGGTGGGTGCCCCGATGGCCACCCTCATCGCGCAACGGGTCGGCACGACTGCAGTGATCGTGTTCGGGCTCATGGTGATGAGCGCAGGAATGTTCATCGCCGGGCAGGTGCAGGTCGAGACGCCGTACCTGGGGCCAGTCCTGATCTCGATGGTCCTGATGGGGCTGGGGCTCGCGATCGTCCAGGGCCCGGCGACGGAGTCCATCATGTCCTCGGTCTCGCTCGACGAAGCCGGCGCCGGATCCGCCGTCAACGACACCACCCGCGAGGTCGGCGGCACCCTCGGCGTGGCGGTACTCGGATCGATCGTCGCCTCGGTCTACACCACGAAGGTGGGGCCGCTCGTCGACGCCATCCCCGACGCCCTCATGGAGCCGTATCAGAAAGCGTTCGCGAGAGAAACGGTGGTCAGCGTCATCGAGATCGTGAAAGCGCCGACGAACCCCATGTTCGCCACGCAGAAGGCCGATCTGGTCTACGCCATGAAAGCGGCCTCGCTCGAGGGATTCCAGTTCGCCTCGTTCGTCACCGTCGGATCGTGCCTGCTCTGCGCGGTGGCAGTGGCCGCGTTCCTGCCCTGGGGTCGACCGCAGGGCGACGGGGTTCTCCTCGCCTGGCGCAAGTAGTGCGGCTTCGCCGCCCGTGTGTGCATAGGTACCGCCCGCGGTAGCCATGCACGCACGGGCGAACCCGCACTACACTTGCCGAGCATGGCCGAGTCGATCGACGAGAACTTCACGCGCACCGTCTCGACCCTTGTTCGTCGGCCACGTGCACGCGACTCGGGTCTGTCACCGGATCGCGCGCTCGAACTGTTCGACGCCCAACTCGGCAGTCGCCACCTGGATTTCGCGGCCCGCTGGCTGCGAGCGGAGGGCGCAGGCTTCTACACGATCGGATCTGCCGGGCACGAGAGCAACGCCGCGGTCGCGGGTGCGCTGCGATCGACTGATCCTGCTCTGCTGCACTATCGTTCGGGGGCGTTCTATCTCGAGCGTGCTCGAGCCGTCGGTGGCAGCAATCCGATCAGGGACGTGCTGCTGGGCGTCGTCGCCTCGACGGCTGATCCGATCGCCGGTGGTCGGCACAAGGTGTTCGGGCGTGCCGATCTCGCGGTGATTCCGCAGACGTCCACCATCGCCTCCCATCTCCCGCGCGCCGTCGGCGTCGCATTCTCGACGGTGCGGGCGAGCAAGTTGGGCGTGGCCTCGGCGTGGCCGATGGACGCGGTGACGGTGTGCAGTTTCGGCGACGCCTCGGCGAATCATTCGACTGCGCAGGGTGCGATCAACACAGCGATCCACTCGGCCTACCAAGGCGTCCCCATCCCGCTGCTGTTCGTCTGCGAGGACAACGGGCTGGGGATCAGTGTCCGCACCCCGGCGGGATGGATCGAGACCACCTTCCGGTCGCGGCCGGGTCTCGAGTACTTCCATGCCGACGGCAGCGATCTGGAAGCTACCCACGCGGCGTCGACGGCGGCAGTGGACTGGGTACGACGCCACCGCCGGCCCGCGTTTCTGCACCTCGGCACCGTTCGGCTGATGGGCCATGCTGGATCGGACGTCGAATCGTCTTACCGTAGCCCCGCCGAGATCGTGGCCGAGTTCGGTCGCGATCCGCTGATCGGGACCGCGACACTGTTGATCGACGCCGGCATTCTGACGCCCACCGAGGTGGTCGAGCGTTACGAGCGTAAACGGAGCGAGGTCATGTCCGTTGCCCGCGACTGTGTCCGAGCCGAACACCTGACGGGCGCAGCCGCGGTGATGGCACCGCTGACGGAGGTGAGCGAAGCGGTGGTGAACACACGGTCCGAGGAGATCGAGCTGCCACCGGATTCGACCCTGGCACAGGCGATCAACGCGGCACTGAAGCACATTCTGGCGCGTTACCCGCAAGCCATCCTGTTCGGTGAGGACGTCGCTCGCAAAGGCGGCGTCTACGGCGTCACACGCGGGTTGATGGCCGAATCGGGTTCGGTGAGAGTGTTCGACACCGTGCTGGACGAGCAGTCGATCCTCGGGTTGGCGGCCGGCGCAGGGGTGTCCGGTCTGCTGCCCATCGCGGAGATCCAGTACCTCGCCTACCTGCACAATGCCGCAGACCAACTCCGCGGGGAGGCAGCGACGCTGCAGTTCTTCTCGAACCGCAGCTATCGGAATCCGATGATCGTCCGCATCGCCGGGTACGGGTACCAGAAGGGCTTCGGCGGACACTTCCACAACGACAACGCAATTGCAGCGCTGCGCGATATACCGGGCATCGTTGTCGCCTCCCCGTCGCGACCGGACGACGCCGCCGCGATGCTCCTCGCCTGCGCATCGGCCGCGGAGCAGCACGGCGCGGTGTGTGTGTTTCTCGAGCCCATCGCGCTCTACCATTCGCGCGACCTGTACGAGGACGGGGACGGAGACTGGCTCGCCGGCGGATGGACGTCGCCGGTGCAGATCGGGAAAGCGCGAACCTACGGGGAGGGAACGGATCTGACCATCGTGACCTTCGGCAACGGCGTGCCGATGAGTCTGCGTGTGGCGCGAGAACTCTCCGTGCAGGGGATCGAGGTATGCGTGGTCGATCTGCGGTGGCTTGCGCCGCTCCCGGTGGACGACGTGCTCGCCCAGGCCCGACTGAGTGGACGTGTGCTCGTCGTCGACGAGACGCGCCGGACGGGCGGAGTGAGCGAGGGCGTGGTGACGGCGTTGATCGACACGGGATGGCGCGGCAGTCTCCGGCGCGTCACCAGCGCGGACAGCTTCGTTCCGTTGGGTGACGCGGCACTCGAGGTGCTGTTGTCACAGGACACGGTCATGACGGAGGCACTCGAGATGCTGCGCGACAGGGGCGCTCAGGCAGAGCTGTGAATGCTGTCCACGAAAGGCGCGAGCAGCGAAGCCAGGTCGGCGGCGACGTCGGACGAGTTGGTCGGCGGCATGGACACGTAACCGAGGGCGAGGCGGACAACCGCGCGGCCGAGCACTTCCGCATTGTGCGCCGACGCCCGCAGCCAACTGCGTTCGAAAGTCTGTGACAGTCGAGCGGTTGCGTGCTCGATCAGCAGTCCGCTCTCGGTGGTGACCAGTCGCAACAGATCCGGCGGGGGGTCGTCGGTGAGCAGTGAGAGCACCAGCGGATCGGAGGCACTGCGCTCGAAGAACTCGGAGAACGCAACGTTGAGCGTGCGGAGACTGTCACCCTCGTTGGCGTAGACGGCGTCGTCCACAGCGGAGACGAACGTGTCCGCCAGCCGCAGGGCGTAACCCTGGGCCAGCCCTTTTCGCGTACCGAACTCCTTGTAGAGGGTTTGACGACTGATACCGGCGGCCTTGGCGACGTCGGTCATGTTGACCGCCGACCAGGTCTTGTCCAGTAGCAGTCGTTGCAGCCCGTCGAGGATGGTGGTGCGCATCAGGTTGGTGGCCGCGTTCCGGTAGGGGCTCGGGTTGACCGGTTGCGCTGTCACAACGACAAGTCTATCCGCGCGCCGAACGGTCGTGTTTCCGACCGACAGGCCCCCAGCCCCCACCGCCGCGGTCACGGCCGGCTTACCTCGACCATGAAGAAGTCCGATTTGGCAGCGCCGCAGTCAGGGCAACTCCAGTCCTCGGGGATGTCCTCCCACTTGGTGCCCGGTTCGATACCGTCATCGGGCCAGCCGAGTTCCTCGTCGTATTCGAACCCGCACTGCATGCACTGGTAGAGCTTGAAATCGGTAGCCATGTCATCCTGCTTTCTGTTCGAAGTCGACCTTTTCGCGGACGCCGCAGTCGGGGCAGGGCCAGTCGTCGTCGACGTCGGACCACGGGGTGCCCGCCGGAAATCCTTCACGAGGGGCGCCGGCGGCCTCGTCGTAGACGAAGTTGCACACCGGGCACTCGTAGCTCGCCATCAGCGGTCACTCTCTCGTGTCGAGTCGGTTCCGGCAGTGACGCCGTACCGGGCCAGCACCTTTTCGCGCTTGCTCGGGTCGATGTTCACCTTGGTGATGTCGCCGTCGTAGTGCTCGATCACCCGGTGGTCCATCACTTTTCGCCAGATCGGTGGGAAGTAGGCGAGTGAAATCATGCTGGCGTATCCGCTCGGGAGGTTGGGTGCACCTTCCATGCTGCGCAGGATCTGGTACCGCCGAGTGGGATTGGCGTGGTGATCACTGTGACGCTGCAGGTGGTACAGGAAGATGTTGGTGACGATGTGATCGGAGTTCCAGCTGTGTTCCGGCGCGCAGCGCTCGTACCGACCGGACTTGGTCTTCGCGCGGAGTAGGCCGTAGTGCTCGAGGTAGTTCACCGTCTCCAGGAGCGAGAAGCCGTAGACGGCCTGGATCAGCAGGAACGGAAGGATGCTCACGCCGAAGACAGCGGTCAGCGCCCCGAACAGCACGACCGACATCAGCCATGCGTTGAGAACGTCGTTGCGAATGTTCCAGGTGGACTTGCCGAGGCGCTCCATGCGCGTCTTTTCGATGTGCCAGGACGACTTCAGGCTGCCCCAGACGCTGCGGGGGAGGAACTTCCAGAAGCTCTCACCGAACTTTGCGCTGGCGGGGTCCTCCGGCGTCGCGACGCGGACGTGGTGGCCGCGGTTGTGCTCGATGTAGAAGTGTCCGTAGAAAGTCTGGGCCAGAGTGACCTTCGAGAGCCACCGCTCCAGGCTGTCCTTCTTGTGGCCCATCTCGTGCGCGGTGTTGATGCCGACGCCTCCCATGACGCCGACGCTGATGGCGAGCCCGATCTTCGAGATCATGCCGAGTCCACCGTCGATACCGAGCCAGCTCAGATTGTCCGCAGTCCACAGGTAGCACGCGAGCACGAGGGAGGTGAGTTGGAATGGGATGTACGCGTAGGTGCAGTAGCGGTAGTACTTGTCGTTCTCGAGTCGTTCCATCACCTCGTCGGGCGGGTTTTGCCCGTCGGGTCCGAAGAAGAGGTCGAGAACGGGAAGAAGTCCGTAGACCAGCATCGGACCGATCCACCACCAGATGGGGGAAACCGCGTTCCATCCGAGCTGGTTGAATGCCCAGATCATGCCGAGCGCCATGAAGATCGCGGTCGGCGGAATCAGTCCCATCAGCCAGAGGAAGCGCTTCTTGTCGCGCCACTCCTCGACGGGCGTACCCGGCTGCGGACTCGTCTGAGTTGCCACGACTGAAGCTCCTTCTCGAGAACTAAGTGGTGTCTGTCACCTGCGAGATGACAATACCGCGAAATTGTAAAGCTGGAAAGACAAAATTCAGAATTTGTCCAACCTGCTGTGATTCTGTGCACGTAGTGGAAGCGGATGCGGCCGCCACCTCGCCTCGCAGTCGATACAGCGGCGAAACACGGACGCCACGATGCGTTCGTACAGTTCGCTGGTTGGCTTCGCGAAACAGCAGCGAAGCACCAGGCCGAGGGGTAGAAGCGTATGAGTGGAAATGCCGTTCGTCTGCAGGCGATCAAGGACGTAGAGGCGTACGTACCGCCTGCGGTGAGTTTCGTCGGAGACGAGAAGCCGGGTGAGATATTCGGTGAGAACGTCTTCAGCAAGGTCGTCATGCAGAAGCGACTGCCCAAGTCGGTCTTCAAGTCTGTGATGGCAACGATCGACAAGGGCAAGCCGCTCGATCCCATGGTCGCCGACGCGGTTGCGTCGGCGATGAAGGATTGGGCGCTCGAGAAGGGTGCCACGCACTACGCGCACGTCTTCTACCCACTGACCGGCCTGACGGCCGAGAAGCACGACAGCTTCTTCGACCCTGTCGGGGACGGATCAGCACTGGCCGAGTTCGCCGGCAAGACCCTGATCCAGGGTGAGCCCGACGCCTCGAGCTTCCCCAACGGCGGACTCCGCAATACCTTCGAGGCTCGCGGGTACACCGGCTGGGACGTCACCAGTCCCGCGTACGTGCTCGAGAACCCGAACGGAAACACCCTCTGCATCCCGACGGTGTTCGTGTCGATGACCGGTGATGCGCTCGACCACAAGACTCCGCTGCTGCGTTCACAGCAGGCAATGGGCGGGCATGCCGAGCGGATACTGAAGCTGTTCGGACACGAGGACATCGAGAACATCGTCTCGTTCTGCGGACCCGAGCAGGAGTACTTCCTCGTCGACCGCCACTTCTTCCTCGCCCGCCCCGACCTGCTCAACTCCGGCCGCACCCTGTTCGGGTCGAAGCCGCCCAAGGGGCAGGAATTCGACGACCACTATTTCGGTGCCATCCCCGAGCGGGTGCTCGGATTCATGATGGACACCGAGCGCGAGCTGTTCAAGCTCGGAATCCCGGCCAAGACACGGCACAACGAGGTCGCGCCCGGGCAGTTCGAGGTAGCGCCGATGTTCGAGCGGGGCAACATCGCCGCCGACCACCAGCAGCTGCTGATGACGACGTTCAAGACAATTGCCAAGAAGCACGGCATGGAGTGTCTGTTCCACGAGAAGCCGTTCGAGGGCGTCAACGGTTCGGGCAAGCACGTCAACTTCTCGCTGGGCAACTCCGAACTGGGTTCGCTGCTGGTACCCGGTGACAATCCGCACGACAACGCTCAGTTCCTCGTGTTCTGTGCCGCGGTCATCCGCGCGGTGCACAAGTACGGCGGCCTGCTGCGCGCCTCGGTGGCGTCGGCGACCAACGATCACCGCCTCGGCGCGAACGAGGCTCCGCCGGCGATCATCTCGATCTTCCTCGGCGATCAGCTGGCCGATGTGTTCGATCAGATCGCCAAGGGAGCGGCTACGTCCTCGAAGGGCAAGGGCACCATGATGATCGGCGCCGACACGCTGCCCGTGCTGCCGACCGATCCTGGTGACCGCAACCGCACCAGCCCCTTTGCCTTCACCGGCAACAGGTTCGAATTCCGCGCACCGGGCTCGATGCAGACGGTCAACGGCCCGATGGTCACCATCAACACGATCATGGCCGAGGCGCTGGACTACATGGCTACTCAGCTCGAAACTGCGGTGGCGGACGGTGTCGAGTTCGATACGGCCGTGCAGAATCTGTTGACGGAGATCATCACCGAGCACGGTGCTGTCGTGTTCAACGGTGACGGCTACTCCGACAACTGGCAGATCGAGGCCGAGTCGCGGGGCCTGCCGAACCTGCGGACGACGCTCGATGCTCTACCCGAGCTGATCTCCGAGTCTGCGATGGAACTGTTCGAGAAGTACAAGGTATTCAACCACCGAGAAATGCACTCGCGCTACGAGATCGGCTTGGAGCAGTACGCCCTGACGGTGTTCGTCGAGGCGCGCTTGACGCTCGAGATGGGGCAGACGTCGGTGCTCCCGGCAGCAGTGCGGTTCCAGACCGAGTTGGCTCAGAATGTCGCTGCGCTCGCGGCTGCGGGTATCGACGCCGATACTGCGGCATTGAAGGCAGTTTCGGCGCCGCTCGCCGATCTCCGGTCGGCTCTGGCGACGCTGAAGTCCGCCCTCGAGAGCGATCCGGGCGGTGACGCACTGGCCGAGGCCACGCACGCGAAGGACGCGCTGCTTCCGGCGATGTCCTCGGTGCGATCGGCTGCTGACGTACTCGAATCGATGGTGGCCGACGATCTGTGGCCGCTGCCGACGTACCAGGAAATGCTGTACATCCTCTAAAGGCGGCTCCGCCGCATGTGAGTGGAAATACATAGCAGGACACGTATTTCCACTCACATGCGCGGAAGCGCCTACTCAGAAGTCGGCTTTGGCGCGCGAGCGGACCTTGCTGACGATGGTGAACACGATGGCGATCGTCAGCAGCGTGTAGAGCACGACGGTGATGCCGCTGCCGATGAGGATGCTCGGATCGCCTTCGCTGACGGCAAGCGCACGTCGCAACGAGTCCTCGGCGAGGGGACCGAGGATGACAGCGATCAGCACGGGTGCAAGCGGAATGCCGTAGCGCCGCATCATGAACCCGAGGATGCCGAGACCGAGCATGAACATCAGATCCACGATGGACGCGCTCGATGCGTAAACACCGAGGGCCGCGAACACGGTGATCCCCGCGTACAGGTAGTTCTTGGGGATCTTCAGCAGTTTCGCCCACAACGGCGCGAACGGCAGGTTCAGAATCAGCAGAACCACCATCGCGACGAACAGGCTGGCGATGAGTGCCCAGACGATATCGCCGCTGCGCTCGAACAGCAACGGTCCCGGCTGCATGCCGTACTGCTGGAACGCAGCGAGCATGATTGCGGCGGTAGCCGATGTCGGCAGACCCAGTGCGAGGAGTGCGCCCATCGCCGTACCTGCGGTGGCGTTGCCTGCTGCCTCCGGTCCGGCGACACCGCGGATGGCGCCCTTGCCGAACATGGGGTTTTTCCTGTTGCGGTCGAGCCTGCGCTCGGCGCCGTAGGACAGGAAGCTCGGCACCTCGGCGCCGCCGGCCGGGATGACGCCGAACGGGACACCGAAGGCGGTACCGCGCAGCCAGGCAGGGAGAGCATCTCGGAACTCGGCCCGACTCAGGAAGGGGCGGCCTTCGGAGGCGATGAGCGAGGTGTCCTCCGGCCGTCCGATCTTCGACGCGACGTGGATCACCTCACCGAGAGCGAGCATCGCCACGGTGATGACGACGATGTGGATGCCGTCGAACATCGCGGGCACCTCGAAGGTGAAGCGTGAGGCGCCGGATGGCCCGTCGATGCCGATGACGGCGAGAGTCAAGCCGATCAGCAGCGCGGTCAGACCCTTGAGCGCCGAGTCCGACACCACCGCGGAAGTTGCGACGAAAGCGAAGACAGCCAGCGCGAAGTACTCGGCAGGACCGAAGTTCGTCGCAAGATCGGCCAACGCGGGTGCGAAGAACACGACCAGCGTGGTTGCGACGATGCCACCGATGAAGGCGCCGATCGCCGACGTGGCGAGTGCCTGAGGCGCCCGGCCGTTCTTTGCCATCCGATGGCCCTCGAACGTGCCCGCGATCGCGGTGCTGTTGCCGGGGGTGTTCATCAGGATGCCGGAGATCGAGTCACCGAAGAGGCCACCGAAATACACGCCGGCGAACATGATGAGCGCCGCGGTGGGGTCGAGGGTGAACGTGACGGGAAGCAACAGTGCAACGGCCATGGCCGAACCGAGGCCGGGCAGAACGCCCACCGCGGTACCGAGCATGGCGCCGACGAGAACCCACACGAGGTTCATCGGCGTCAGGGCAGTCCCGAAGCCCTCGAGGAGATTGCTCAGCGAATCCATCAGAACACCTCCGCCAGGATGCCGCCGGGGAGTGTGAGTCCGAGTCCGGCCGAGAACGCGATCTGCACCGCGGAGGAGACCAGCAATGCGATGGCGGCGTCGAACACGTACCGACGGCTACCGAGTCCGATCGACACACCCCAGAACAGGAGTGCACCGGCCAGAACCCACCCGAGCGGGTCCAGCAGAGCGATGAAGACGGCCACCGAGGCGACGGTGATCCCCGTTGTGCGCCAGTTGCTGACACTGCCCGTGTGTACGACGCCGTTCTCGTCGACTCCGCGGTCGATGACATCGGGCTTCAGGAGCAACTGGATGGTGACGAGGATGGCGATGATGAAGCATCCACCGGCAACGATCGACGGAAATACCTGTGGGCCAGGCGATGTCGCTGTTTCCGGAACGGTCATCGTCACCGTGCCGTAGACGAGGAACAGGCCGAGTGCGACGAGCAATGCCGGAACGACGAGGCCGCTGCGTCCGGTCCAGAACGAAGCCTCGGGGGTTCGGGAAGGAGAAACCGGATCGTTGTCCGCGGAGGACTTCGTCTCGGAGGTCATACGAGTCCCAACTCTCGAAGGATGTCGGTGATGCGGGTTTGTTCGACCTCGAGGAACTCGCCGAACTCATCACCGGTCAAGAAGGATTCTTTCCACCGATTTCGTTCGACGGCGCTGGCCCACTGCTCGGTCTCCGACATCTCCGTGACGATATCGATCAGGGTCTGACGGTCCTCGTCCGAGATTCCGGGCGGTGCGACGAAGCCGCGCCAGTTGACCAGGTCGACGTCGTATCCGAGTTCGGCGAAGGTGTCGACATCGATTCCGTCCACCGGTTCGGGTGCCGCGACGGCGAGTGCGCGTACGTTGCCGGCTTCGATCTGATCGCGAAAGTCGTTGTAGCCGCTGACTGCAACGCCGACGGTGTTGGAGAGCAGTGCGGTGAGCACTTCGCCGCCACCGGAGTAGGCGATGTAGTTGATCGCCGCCGGATCAATGTCCGCCTGCTGTGCGAGTTGGCCGGCGACGATGTGGTCGATGCCGCCGAGCGAACCGCCGCCGATGGGCAGGCCGCCGGGATTCGCACGCCAGGCCGCAATCATGTCCTCGACATTTTGGTACGGCGATTCCTTCGGGACGACGAAGACTTCGAAGTCCTCGGCGAGCTTGGCGATGGGCACCGTGTCGGCCAGCGTGGTCTCGGAGTTGTTGATCGCGATTCCGCCGAGCATGACGGTGCCGGTGACCATCATCGTCGTCGCCTGGCCGGACAGGCTCTCGAGTTGGCTCAGTCCGATCGTGCCGCCGGCGCCCGGCACATTGACCACTTGCGCGTTGTTGACGATGTTGTCCGAGCGCATCGCCTGCTGTGCCTCTCGCGCAACGAGATCCCAGCCTCCGCCGGCTGCTGCGGGCGCGATCATCGTCAGCTTGGACCGGGCGTCGGAACCGCTTTGGCTGCGGCTTGCATCGATGCCCGCGACGGTAACGGCGCCGATGACTGCGATCGCCAGGAGTGATTTGGACAGTGTGGGCGAAACCCCATCAAATGCCTTTCGTGTGATGTGTCACAGTCGGAGAGTAGTTAAGCTGCATCTGCAAAGTCCAGTCGGACGGTACGGCGTATCAAGTAAGTGTGACCCCCATGAACAGCTAACGAGTGGAGACGAGCGATGTCGGTAGCCGTAGTAACGAGTGATTCACCCGAGGGCCGTGAGGCGTTGGTGCGCGGAGTCGAGGAATCGAGGCTACGGGGGCAGGAACTGATTGCGCTCGCCGTCGTCGACGCCAAATCCGTCAGCGAAGAGGACAGGGACGCAACACGTCTCGCGACCGAGCAAATATTGACCAGCCGCGACTTGGCCGACGCGCAGTTCTCGATCAGAGTCGAACCCGATGCCGGGGATCCTGCCGGAGCCATCGTCGATCTGGCCGCCGAGATCGGAGCGACGCTGCTCGTGATCGGGTCGCGCCGACGCTCGGCGGTCGGAAAATTCTTGATGGGAAGCACCGTGCAGCGTGTGCTGCTCGACAGCCCGGTGCCCGTTTTGGTGGTGAAGGCGCCAGAGGAGCGCTCGACCCGCTAGAATCGGGCAGCACTCCCACCATCCACAAGCAGAGGATTCATGGACAGCGATAAACCCGGGCCGGACACGGCTCCCCGCACTACATCGATTATGTGCGAGGCGGTGTCCGGCGAATGAGTGCAGTGCTCACTCTTCTGCTCGGCTTCCTCGTAGTTTTTCTCATCACGGTGGCCACCGGCTACTTCGTGGCGCAGGAATTCTCCTACATGACCGTGGACCGGTCCCGCCTGAAGGCGCGCGCCGAAGAAGGCGACGTAGTTGCGCGTCGAACACTGCAGGTCACCAAGCGCACGTCGTTCATGTTGTCCGGCGCACAGCTGGGCATCACCGTCACCGGCCTGCTCGTCGGTTACGTAGCCGAACCCCTGATCGGACAGTCTCTGGGGACCATGATGGGCGGCGTCGGCGTCCCCACCGCGGTCGGCGTGGGTATCGGCGCGGTCGCAGCGCTGCTGTTCTCGACCTTCGTGCAGATGCTCTTCGGCGAATTGTTCCCCAAGAACTTCGCGATCGCGCGCCCCGAACCGGTGGTGCGATGGCTCTCGCTGTCGACCACGATTTATCTCAAGGCATTCGGTTGGCTCATCACCATCTTCGACCACGCGTCGAACCTGCTACTCAAGGCCTTGAAAATCGAACCTGTGCACGACGTGGAGCACTCGGCCACGCCCAGGGACCTCGAGCACATCGTCGCCGAGTCCAAGGACTCCGGCGATCTGCCCGACGAGTTGTCCGATCTGCTCGATCGCATCCTCGACTTTCCGACGCGCACCGTCGAGCATGCGATGATTCCGCGGTCCCGAGCAGCCACCGTCCGTGCCACGGACACGCTTGCAGAGGTCGAAGCGCTGATGGGACAGGAGCATTCGCGTTATCCCGTTCTCGACGAGGACGACGGCATCGTGGGTGTCGTTCATCTACAGGACATTCTCGCGATCGTCGGTCGACCCGAGGCGAAAATCAGCGAGTTCGTTCGACCTGCCCTGATCCTTCCGGAGACCCAGGCGCTACCCGATGCGGTCGGTGAGCTTCGTAGCTCGAAGAACCAATTGGCCTGTGTCATCGATGAATACGGCGGGCTCACGGGCGTCATCACGATCGAGGATCTGGCCGAGGAACTCGTCGGCGAGATCACCGACGAACACGACGACGACATCGTCGACTACGCCCCGATCGCAGGCGAGGACGGCACCTGGACCATGTCGGGTGAGATCCACGTCGACGAGGTCGAACGGTCCATCGACCACGACCTGCCCCAGGGTGACTACGAGACCATCGCCGGGTTCGTCATCACGCACCACGGCGCACTTCCCGCCGTGGGGACGCGTATCGAAGTCGATCTACCGGCGGACTCCGCCGATCTGATCGGCGCCGACGACGATGCTCCGGAACGGTTCGTCTCCGTCGAAGTTCTGGAAATCGACAACTACGTGCCTTCTCTGGTCCGTCTCGAACTGGGCCAAAGAGAGAGCGGTAGCGGGGATTCCGACACCGAAGACAACACGAGCGATCGAGAATTGGACGAGCACCGATGAGCAACCTGTGGGTATTTCTCGCGGTCACCATCGGCCTCATCGCCTCGAGTGCTTTCTTCGTTGCCGTCGAATTCGCGTTGCTCGCAGCCAAACGTCACCGTTTGGAGGATGCGGCCATGACCAGCAGGGCCGCGCGCGCGGCCCTGCGAAGTTCCAGCGAACTGACCGTGCTCCTGGCTGGATCGCAACTCGGTATCACTCTGTGCACGCTTGCGCTCGGTGCGTTCACGAAACCGGCGGTGCACCATTACTTCACGCCGGTGTTCGAGCATTGGGGACTGCCCTACTGGGTCGCGGACGTGACCGGGTTCGTGTTGGCCCTGATCATCGTCACCTTCCTGCACCTGGTGGTGGGCGAGATGGCGCCGAAGTCATGGGCCATCGCGCACCCCGAGAAGTCCGCGACCATGCTGGCGATCCCGATGCGCGGCTTCATGTTCTTGACACGGCCGATTCTGACCGTGCTCAACAACATGGCCAACTGGTGCCTGCGCAAAGTGGGGGTCGAACCGGCGGATCAGATCGGGTCGGGTCAGAGCCCGGACGATCTTCGTCAGTTGGTCGAGCATTCGGTCAACGTGGGTGCGCTCGACGCGAGCTACTCGGTGCAGCTATCCGGTGCCCTCGAGCTCCAGCGGCTGACGGTGGGTGACCTGGTTCGCCACGGCGTCACGACATCCGTGCCGCCGACGGCCACCGTCGCCGACGTGCGGGCGGCCTCGCTGCGCTCGGGACATCTGCGCATCCTCGTCAAGGATGGCGAGACCGTCAGCGGAGTCGTGCACGTCCGCGACACGTTGAACAGCGAGGTGGACTTGGCGGAAGTGACCCGTCCGGTCTTCACGATCGCAGCCGATACCCCGGTCTATGTCGCTCTGGCGTCGATGCGCGAGACGAGCAGCCACCTCGCACTGGTGGTCGACGGCGACGCCACGGTCGGCGTGGTGACGATGTCGGACGTGCTCTCCAGACTGCTTCCGGCTGCCGGAGTTGCGGTCTGACCTGTCCACATACGAGAGGGGCCGCACCGACGATGTCGGTGCGGCCCCTCTCGTATGTGCGGTGCTATACGGGTTTGATGACGAGCAACGAAGCCCAGTAGACGGCAACGTCGTGACCGACCTGGGGTAGTAGCGCGTCGTACAGCAGGTAGGACATCATCGGGCTGGCTCCTGATCTGGTGTGCGACCGGGTCCGGCCGCGAAGGGGTTGCTACCCGCTCATGCTTCCCCAGAACAGGGTTGTAGGTCAACAGATGCGCCCGAGAGCACCTCAGCCGATGCAGCCCTGCAATGTGGTGAAGCTTCCGGCGATTCCCGGTCCGTCGCAGACCGCGCCGGTCGGCGTCAGGGTGATGGTGGCGCCGGGGCCGGCCACTGCGATGGACAGGCCTGGGCCGACGCCTTCGTTGGCCGCGACGCTGCCGGGGCCGAAGGCGATTGCTGCCGGGCCACCTCCGAACGATGCGTCGGCCACTGCGGTGCCGCCTTCGAGTCCGAGCGCGAGCGCCGCTGCGTTTGCCACGGCGGTTGCCGAGCCCCAGCCTGCAATGCCGTAACCGGCAGCAGCGCTCGTGGCGTCGGCGACACTGTCACACTGCGAGGTTCCGTCGAGAGCGACCTGCGCCGCGCCGCCCGGTGCGGTGGTGCATGCGACGGGAGCAGCAGAGGCGGTGCCCGGCAGCAGAACGGCAGCTGCACAGGCTATTCCGATTGCTGCTGCGCCGCCGACTGTCCGCGTGACGGCCTTTCCCGACCTCGCGATTGCAGACTTGCTGGTTGCGACTGTGGTGGACATGAAGAGCCTCCCGATAGATTCGTGCCGGTCGAGGGTCGCTCGCTCGTTCGCCCGCGGCGCCCTGCACTTCACGGTCCCCGCCTTCGGACACGACCGCAGACATCGATGGTCACGAATGGGAAACCATACGATAACGGAGAGGAAACGGTGCCGCCTGCCCAGTCAGCGGGCGTCGTGGCGCTCGCGGGCCTCGAGGACGGCAGGCAGGTTGGATTCGAGCAGCTCGATCAGGCTTGTCAGTTGCGAGGCGACCTGTCGGCCCAGCGGGGTGAGGCTGTATTCGACCTTCGGTGGAATGGTTTCCAGCACTGTGCGTACAACCATTCCGTCGCGTTCGAGGGCTTGGAGTGTCTGCGACAGCATTCGTTCGCTGACGCCGTCGACTCGCCTGCGCAGTGCGTTGAACCGGTAGTCGCCCTCGCTGAGTGCGGCCAGCGCGAGTGTGCCCCAGCGGCTCGTCGCATTTTGCAGCACGTCGCGGGAGGAGCAGTTGCGTGCGAAGACGTCGGCTTCGAGTGAGGGGTCCGCTTCGCTCATTCCCCCATGTTAGCGCAAACCGTCCCGTAATTGCTGCGCATCTGTATTGCACTATCGAAAAAGTAAGTGCATAGTGGTGGGGAATCGACTTCCCAACCTCAGGAGATGACATGACCACAGCAGTAACAGGTGCAACAGGGCATTTCGGCGCTCTCGTCGTCGACGGGCTCATCGAGCGCGGCGTCGCCGCCGGTGAGATCGTGGCAATCGTGCGAGATGCCGCCAAGGCGCAAGTGCTGGCAGCGCGCGGCGTCCAGGTGCGCGTCGCCGAGTACGGCGATCGCGACGCTCTGAAGGTCGCACTCGACGGCGTCGACAAGCTCCTGCTCGTGTCCGGATCCGAGGTGGGGCAGCGAATTGCTCAGCACACCAACGTCATCGAAGCCGCTGAATCGGCAGGTGTGTCCTTCATCGCCTACACCTCCATCCTCGCCGCAGACACCTCCGGTGTGAGCCTTGCCGCCGAACATCTTGCGACGGAGCAGCGCTTGGCCTCGTCGTCGATCCCGTCCGTATTGCTGAGAAACGGTTGGTACTGGGAGAACTACCAGGGCCCGCTGCAGCAGGTCGCCGACACCGGGGTGCTCCTCGGATCCGCCGGCGACGGCAGGCTCGCGGGCGCCTCGCGCTCCGATTACGCGGCCGCAGCCGTCGCCGTGCTCGTGTCCGAGGATCAGGCCGGGAAAATCTACGAACTCGGCGGCGACGAACGTCTCACCTACACCGAGTTGGCTGGTGTGATGGCGCAGGTAATGGGTAATCCGGTGGAGTACCAGGACGTCCCGGAAGCGACATACCGCGAGATTCTGCAGGGGGCCGGACTTCCCGATTTCGTCGCCGAAATGCTCGCCAGTGCAGACGCCGGTATCGCTCGCGGCGAACTCGACACCGAATCCGGGGATTTGCAGAAGCTGATCGGCCGCCCGTCGACCCCCGTCGCAACCGTCCTGAGCTAGTCTTCGCGTCCCGGATTCGGTCCCGGATTCAGGGGAGCAGGCAGGTGCTGGCGGTCGCCGATTTCGATCGTCACAGCCGCTACGGTTATCCCGATCAGCACCCCGACGAGGGTGTCCCCGACGCGGTCGATCGCGACGGCGGGTGACAGGTGGCCGGCAAGACCGGTGAGAATCAGCGCCATCGGCGTGACTGCGATCGACAGCAGGGCGTAGTTCTTGACCACCAGCAGCTCGGCGGTGACCTGGAATGCCACTACGGCGAGGACGGCCTGCCAGTAGCCCGGGGACAAGGCGAGCAGCCCGGCCGCGATCGCGGCGCCCGCCATGTTTCCGAGTAGGCGCTGAATTCCGCGCTGAACCGTGGACTGGAACGTGACGCCCTGCATGGCGGCCACCGCGCCCATCGTCGCCCACAGTGGGTGTTCGAATCCGAGGGCGCTCGCGCACCACCCGGCGAGCGCAGCAGCGATTGCGATGCGAATCCCATTGAGTATCAGGGGGCGTGAGGTGATTCGCGCGAGGCCCTCGGCGAAGAAGCTTCTCGGTGGCGCGGGGAGGGCGACCGCAGCGCCTGTCGGCAGCCCGTCGTAGCGGCGCAGCGCGCGTAGTGCGCGCTCGTGGGCGAGGACGGTCTCGGCATGTGCGGGATCGTCCCCCCGCGCCCAGGCATCGAGCAGACCCTCGGCGTCGTCGAGGAGGGTCATCAGCGCGAGCCGGTGCCGGTCCGCGCGTGCGCCACCGTTGAGCGTGACGACGGTGCGGGCGTGTGCGATCGCGGCGCGCGCGGGCTCGTCGCGGGGTGTGCCGCGGTGCGCATCGACGGCGGCGAGAGCGCGTGCGACGGCGAGCTGCGCGGGTCCGGCGGGGTGAAGAAGCGCTGGTAATAGCGCCGCGCCGAGGCCGACGAGCGCGCCGACTGCCGTCGCCAGGAACACCGTCACCACGTCCGCGGCGGTGTGCGCGAAGGCGATGGCCGCGGTCGAGGCGAAGACCGGGATGACCGCGCCCGGCCCCATGACGGCGAACGCTGCCAGGAGCAGGGCAGCGACACCTGCGGCGATCGAGACCGCAATGACTTCGATCGCGGCGGAGGGCGCTACTACACCGACCAGCGCGGCCAGCGTCGCGTACAGCACGATCATCCCGCCGACCAGGGCCAGTTTGCCGGCGCGCCGCGGGTACGGCTCGTAGCGTCCGAACGCCGAGCATGTCGCCCCGAGTGCGGCGAAACCGGCGAGCTCGGGTCGTCCGATCAATCCGCCTGCGATGAGAACCACCGCAGTGGCGAGGCCGACGCGGATGGCGGGCGCGAGGGTCGCGTCGGATCGGCCGAGCGAGAGGGCCTGACGCCAGCTTCTGATCGACACCGCGTGGGCGAGTGCTGCGCGGGAATGTTCGATTCGGTCGGAGGGTGCGGCCACCCGAATAAGTTTACTGATGTTTCACTAGTAAACAAACTGGCGAGCGTCGTACTGTGAACGCATGATCCAGGGGAAGACATCAGGCGGCGATTTCGTCGACCGAGTGCGACGGGAATGGGCCTCGGCGCTCCCCGATCTCGACACCTCACCGATCGAGATACTGGGACGAATCGGCAGGATCGCGTCCAAGTCCAACGCCGTCTTCGAGGCGGCACTGGCGCCCACCGGTGTATCCCGCGCCGAATTCGACGTCCTCGGCGCGCTGCGGCGTGCCGACCGGCCACTGCGGGCCAGTGAGGTGACATCGGTGACGCTGATGAGCGGCGCATCGACGACCAAGATCTCCGAGCGGCTCGTGAGCCAGGGACTACTCGAACGCCTCAAGCTCGAACGCGACGGGCGCGTGGTGCTGCTGCGGCTCACCGACACCGGCCGCGAGCTCGTCGACCGCGTGTTTCCTCTCCGCATCGAAGCCGACCGCGAACTCCTGGAGGGTTTGAGCGCCGAGCACATGGCCACGCTGGCCGACCTGCTGCGCAGGGTGGCGCTGAACGCCGACTGAGGCGGCTTCGCCGCATGTGAGTGGAAATGCATAGTGGGACACGTATTTCCACTCACATGCGCGGAGCGCCTAGTACGTCGAGAGCGGGCGGATGTCGGTCGCCCCGCCGGGTGTCGGTGACGTGAGAATGAATGCCGAGTTGTAGCCCTTCGACTCGGCAACCGCACGGATCTCGCGGAACTGCTCCGGCGAAACCTCCGGGGAGCGCGAGAGGACGAAGCCGGACGTACGCAGCGGATCGCCGACGAGTGCCCACGAGTAGTCCTCGGCGATGTAGGCGACGATGTAGTTGGTCGGGCCGTCCGGGTCGCCCTGGGTGGGCACACTCGGGAAGCTCACGTGCAGCTGCGCATTGGTGACGGTGTCGTTGACGCGCGCGTTACCGACGATGCCGTTCTGGCCACCGGTCCACGTGGTGCAGGTGTTCTCCACTCGGATGTTGCTGGCATCGATGAGCTGGTAGTTCGCCTGGGTGTCCCTCGCGCAAGCCAGGTTGAACGGCTGCGGAACCGCGGCCACCTGGTTCCAGGTTCCGAGGTAGCGCTCGACGTCGAGCGACGGAACCGGCGCCAAAGGCTCGAACGTCGGAAGCTCGAACGTCGGCAGCTGGAATGTCGGAAGCTCGAACCCGGCCGATCCGGAGGGTGCAGGCTGGGCCCCGGCGACGCCCCCGCTCAGGAGAAGTCCTGCCGCGCATGCCCCGCCCACAACGGCCCGTGCTGCGATCGAATGTATCTTCATCAATTCACTCCTTCTGATCCAGATGTTCGGCATTGTTGGAGTCGATGCGGTTCGGCCACCATATCCCCGGGCCGACGAGGGTGAACAGGGCCGGGATGACCAGCGTGCGTACGACGAAAGTGTCGAGCAGAATGCCCAGGCCCACAATGATTCCCAGCTGGGTGAGTGTGATCAGTGGGAGAACGCCCAGCACGCAGAAGACGGCCGCCAGCACGATGCCTGCGCTGGTGATGACGCCGCCGGTGGCCCCGACGGCGCGGACGATGGCCGCCCGGGTGCCATGTCCGGGCGTCTCCTCGCGCGTGCGTACGACCAGGAAGATCGTGTAGTCGACGCCGAGAGCGACCAGAAACAGAAACGCGAAAAGCGGGACATTGTCGTCCAGTGCGGGGAATCCGAAGATGTTGCTGCTGACCCAGCTGCCAACGCCGAGGGCTGCGAACGCGCTCAGCACGGTGGTCCCGACGAGTAGGAGGGGCGCCACGAGTGCACGCAGCAGGACGAAAAGCACGATGAGTACGACGAGCAGGATTGCGGGCACCACGACGAGTCGATCGCGCGCAGCGGCCTCGCTGGTATCGAGTGCCTGGGCGTCGCTACCGCCGACGAGCGCGTCCGGTATGCCGTCGAATGCAGTCCGCAGGTCGCCGACCGCAGTGAATGCTTCCGCGGACGCGGGTGCGGTGTCGGTCACGACGGACCATTGCGTCAGGCCGGTGCCGGACTCGGCAACCCTGGTGAACGAGGAGACGGCTCCGACCGAGTCGAGCGCCGCATCGACGTCCTCGGCCGAATCGGTTGGCGCGATCACGGTGGTGGGATCGGCGAGACCGGCCGGGAAGTGTTCGGCGAGGGTGTCGAATCCCTCGACGGACTCGGCGGACACGCGGAACTGCTCGGTCTGCGACAGGCCGATGCCGGTTCCGAACAGGGCCGCCGAACACGCGAGCAGCGCGACGATGGTGACGGTGGCAGTCCTGATCGGGTGCCGCGATACCGCTGCGGCGATGGAGAACCAGGCGCCGGAGGTGGCGGTGTCCTTGTCCTCGGGCTTCGGCACGAACGGCCAGAACAGCTTGGGGCCGAACAGCGCCAGCAGGGGTGGTAGTACGACGAGCACGAAGACGGCTGCGACGACAAGTCCGGCGGCTGCCAGTGCGCCGAGGCTGCGGGTGCTGGGCAGGATCGCGAGAAGCAGGGTGAGCAGCGCGAGTACGACGGTGGCGTTGCTGGCCAGGATGGCGGGTCCGGCATGACGGACGGCACGCGCCAGCGCGGCCCGGGGGTCCTCCCTCCCGTCGCCGTGGCGCAGTTCCTCTCGATACCGCGAGATGAGCAGTAGGGCATAGTTGGTACCTGCGCCGAAGACGAGGACGCTGGTGATGCCCGAGGTGGAGCCGTCGAACGACAGCCCGGTCACCTGTGCAAGAGCGGTGCCGACGGAGGTGGCGACGCGATCTCCGAAGCCGATGACCGTGAGGGGGACCAGCCACAGGATCGGCGACCGATAGGTGACGATGAGAAGGATGGCGACGACGAGGGCTGTCACCGCAAGCAGTGTGACGTTGGCGCCGGAGAACGAGTTGGCGATATCGGCTCCGAACGCGGGGCCGCCGGTGATCTGCGTGACCAGCCCGTCGGGGAGGCCGTCGGCGGCTGCGTCGCGCAGGGAAGTTATCTGCTCGGTCAGGTCGAAGCCGGACAGGGACGAGTCGATTTCGACCGTCCCGAGTGCCGCCTCACCGTCCGGGGCGGGAATGAGTGGTGAGGCGGTGGTTTCGGTATCGCCGAGCCTTGCCGTGAGTCGGTCGAGTGCTTGCTGACCGGCGACGAGATCGGCGGCGCTCAATGCTGCGCCGTCGCTGCGGCTCAGCACCAGTAGGGCAGCGGCGGTATCGGCGTCGGGGAACTGGGCCAGTAGGTCGGTAACTTGGGCGGATTCTGCCGCGGGCGGTACCGAGGACGGTGCCTGACCTGCGGATTCGTTCTCTCCGACGGCAGCCATGAAACCTAATGGGACTTGATCGGCGAGTCTTCGGCTGGAGCTGGTGCAACCGGAGAACGCTGGTCACCGAGCCGCTGGTGGGTGAGCACTATTTCAACCTG
>Ga0208332_100032_pt1 | contig 53727 bp, 46 predicted proteins | sample DeeseametaMP1493_FD_184186 | JGI IMG/M metagenome (GOLD analysis project Ga0208332, IMG submission 184186) | Marine microbial communities from the Deep Pacific Ocean - MP1493 (SPAdes) | ecosystem: Environmental > Aquatic > Marine > Oceanic | place: South of Fiji, South Pacific Ocean | collected...
GCGTTGACGACGGCGGATTTGAGACCGGTGATCGCTTCGGCGCGAGATTTGACTGCGGAGCGGCGGGTGTTGTGCAGGAAGCGAATTGCCTCGACGTCGCCGTTGTGCGCCTTCGGGATGGTGCGGGCCCCTCCGGAGGCCGCGAGCCGCGCTGCACTGTAGGCATCGAGAGTGTCGGACTTGCCGTGAAACCGCCGTGAGCGGCGGTCGGTGCGATCGACGTCGACGACATCGATACCGGCGGCCTGGAGCACCATCGCCAGTGCGGAGCCGTAGCTGCCGGTGCCTTCGACACCGACGCGGGCGGTGATGCCGGTGCCGTTCAGCCACGCCAGCAGTGCCTGGTAGCCGGTGGCGGTTGCCGGGAACTGACGGTCCGCTATTTCCCGGCCGAGGTAGTCGATGATGGCGGCGTGGTGGGTGTCTTTGTGTGTGTCGATGCCAGCGAAGATGGTGAGGCTGACATCGGGTGAGGTTTCCGTCATGCTGGACACTGGTTATCCCTTCGACAGGTGACCACGCACCGGCCGGGACGGCGGACAACACAGTGACGGGACTCTTTGGTCAGGCTCCTATCAAGTCACTCCGCCCTACCGGTCGCGTGTGAACGTTGTCCGTCGAAGCGAGAGCCGACACATCACATGAAGGACAGCCAACGGCGTCAGAGCGGAAACGAGCCAAACTCCCGCCTCAACGAACAACTCCAGTATCACTGAGTGGAAATACATAGTGGGACACGTATTTTCACTCACATGCGGCGAAGCCGCCTAGCAGCAATGCCCGTCGGTCTTGGGGACCTCCGGCGCCAGGTCGAGCATCGGATTGCCGTCGAAGAAGCCCGTGGGCTTGAGGTGCAGACTCACATGACTGACCGGCATGACCGGCCAATCCTCCGGCCGAACCACGTGGTGAGCAGCGATCGTCGGCCAGATCACCAGGTCAGCGCCGTCGATCGAACGATCCTGCGCGGTATAGGCAACAAGCCCGTCATGTCCCGGATTCTGCGCCACGTACTCGCCCGCCGCATATCGTTCACGGTCGGCATACGGAGTCGCCCACAGATGCTTGGTGGCGAAACCACCCCGCCGGGCCTGCTGTGAACCCGGCTGCGCCAGCGGCAACGCGACGGCGCCCGACGGTTCGATCTTGTAGCCGATGTGCCCACCCAGCTTGGTCTTCTTGTCGGCATTGGCGATCAACCACGTTCGCGCCTTCAACGGATCTGCGACGCGTTGCGCCTCGGACTCGGTGGTGAGCTGCCGCTTGGTCTGACGCCACGCGTTGCCGTGCGGGTTCTCCGGCCCGGCAGGCACTGCCTCGGCTTCGAGCTCGTACAGATTGTTGCGTTCACCGTCGACCTTCATGTCCAACCGGACGCTGAAGAAATGCTGGTGGTGCGGACCGTACAGACCGGGAGCGACGAGAGTGCCGAACTCCGGGATCTGGCCGGGCTCGATCGCACCGGTGGAAATGATGCCCGTCAGCTTGATCTCGAACTCGATCGAACCGTCGAGGTACAGGTGCCAGTAGAAGCCGTAGTCGTAGTTGCCGACCGTCGCGAAGAACGACACCACCAGCCGGCGGTTGCGCCGAACCTGGCCGAGGTTGTCGCGGAAATCTGTGTGCTTCCAGCCGATGCTGTAATCCTCCTCGTGCATGCAGATCGCATTCGGCAGCTCGATCGGCTGACCGTCCTGATCGTTGACATACGCATCGAAGTAGTGGATCTCACCGAGGCAATCGCAGCCCAACTGCAACGAATTCGCGAGCACACCCAACCCGTATTCACCCTCGTCGAAGACATTCTTGTTCCACTGACTGTCGCCGGGATCGCCATAGGGGACATACATCTCCGACAGCGACGCGCGATGGATGACAGGACGCTCGGTGCCGCGGTCGACGTAGTTCACCTCGTGCAGCACCAATCCCTCGCGCGGGGTGAAGCCGACGCGTAGCCGCCAGTTGGCCCACTCGACGTAATGGCCGTCGACGGTGAAGGACGGGCCGTCGGGTTGAGTGATGTCGATGGTCTTCATCGGTGCTCGCTGCTGCGTGAACTCGGGCACGTTCCCGGGGCGCTCGTAGAAGCCGGGCAGGTAGTTTCCGGGTGACTGGGGGATGGGCACTACACCGGTATCGGCGACATCGACGACCTCCATTGTGTCCATGTCAACCGTCACCACCAGGTTCTCGACGGGCCGCGCATATCCGTTCTCCTGCGCCTCGCTACGAACGAAAGTCAGTGGCCGCGCGAGGCGTCGACCACCGGGGTTGTCCTCGTCCATGGTGTGGCCGCTGGCCCACTTGTCGACCATCGCGAGGGAAAAGTCGGTGACGCCGCGCTTGATCATCGCTTCTTGCCAGCGTGGGTCGGCCTTGATGACCTCCTCGCACTGGAGGAACTCTTCGAGCGTGATGGGCGGCTGGGCGTCGGCGATCTCGGTGTAGCTGACGACGGAATCGGCGGTGAGCGAAACCACGGCCTCGAACGTGGCCTGGGCGCCGCGGTCCCGGAGCACGATGAATGCCTGACGGTCGGAAAGTGGTTGTTTCAGAGCTTCTTTCGACGGTTCGTGCAGTTCGATGTAGACGAATCGGGCCGAGGACGTGAGGTTCTGTTCGCGTTTCACGATCGCCGACGCCTGCGCGATCTCCAGCGGGCTGAGCGGCTCCAGTGGGTGGGTGGTGACGGTCGCGAACGTGTCGGTCATCGAAGCTCCTGCAATCGGTTGGGAAAAAACTCGGACGGAATTCTGCGGGTACGAAAGAAGACGACGGACCCTGCGAGGAACAACTCCAGCGCGGCGACGGCGGATGCGGCAGACATACTCGGTGTCTGGCTGACGACATGGTGGTGGCCTGAGGGGAAGGCCGAGTGCGCGAGCAACATCCCTGCGCTCGTGACAGCCACCATTACCCACGGCCGGAGTTCGTGGGATCGCCACAGGTCGACGGCGCAGAACACGCACAGCAAAGCCATTGCCGCGAGGATCGCGTCCGAGAAATCGGCGACACCCATGCGCAGATGCAGAACCGCGGAGGTCAACGCCAGCGCAGCAGCGAATCTGCTGATCCACATTGGTGCACTCCCGTCGTCGACTGTGGATTCTGACGCTATGGGTAGACCATTACTGGTTCTCGCAAATCGTGTGAGGGGTGTGTAACTGCGCAGACCCTCGTACTTCTCGAACGTCGAGTCCTCCGAGGTGCGCACGATTGCCCGGCAGAGCCATCGCGACGGAGGCTGCTGATGACAACAATACCGCCGACGGCCAGGCCCAGGACGTTGAAGGCGCTTGGAATGTGCCAGAACACTCAGTGGCCCGCGGCAGGTCCGTTCATCAGACGGACGACTTCAGCGGCGTCGAATTCGTTGGGGACTCCCCATTTCGACTCGTAGCCGTACACCTCACGCAGCGAGGTTGCCGACTCGTGTCCGTAGAGGATGTCGAGATCGTCTGCGGTGATCAAGCCGGGGTGCGCGACACCGCATGCCTCCGAAACCTTCAGTAGGTCGCGTCGCAGGGTGCGCAGGTAGTTGGTTGCACGGTCTGCCTTGTTCAGTGGATCGAGGCCGTGGGCGAGCCATTTGTCCTGTGTGGCAACACCGGCCGGGCACTTGCCCGTATGGCACTTCTGCGCCTGCACGCAGCCGATCGACATCATGACCTCACGTCCGACGTTGACCATGTCGCATCCCAGCGCAAACGCTACGACCGCGTTGTCGGGCAAGCCGAGCTTGCCGGAACCGATGAACGTCACGTGATCGGCGACTCCGCCACGTGCGAACTGCTCGTACACGCGGGCGAAGCCGACGCGGAAGGGTAGCGACACCGACTCGCTGAACAGGAACGGTGCAGCCCCGGTTCCGCCCTCTCCGCCGTCGATGGTCACGAAGTCGACGCCGCGTTCGGTGGTGCTCATCAGGTCGACCAGTTCGGACCAGAAGTCCATGTTGCCGACGGCCGATTTGATGCCGACCGGGACGCCGGTCTCGTCGGCGACCATCTCGACCCAATCCAACATCGAATCGACACTGTCGAACTCGGAGTGCCTCGACGGACTTGCGCAGTCGACCCCCTCGGGGATACCGCGAATTCTCGCGATCTCCGGAGTGACTTTCGTGCCCGGCAGCAACCCGCCGAGTCCTGGTTTTGCACCCTGGCTGAGTTTGATCTCGATGGACTTGATCGGGTTCGCCTCGACCAGATCCTTGAGGCGATGTATGTCGAATCGGCCGCCTTGGTCCCGACACCCGAAGTACGAGGTGCCGATCTGGAGTGTCAGATCGGCGCCGTGCCTGTGGTGCGGCGACAGGCCACCCTCGCCCGTGTTGTGCAGGCACCCCGCAGCCGCGGCACCCCGATTGATGGCCTCGATCGCCGCACCCGACAGCGACCCGAAACTCATCGCCGACACATTGACGACCGACGACGGGCGGAACGCACCCCGCCGCTCACGGTGCCCTCCCAGAACCTTCGCGGCTGGCACGATGTCTCCGGCCCCGATGGGTTGCGCGGTTGCCGGGGAGATGTCAGAGAACGTGCGGTGCTTGATTATCGGGTAGCCCTGCGAGAACTCGGTGTCGTTGTCGGCGCCGAATCCGAAATAGTTGTTCTGCAACTTCGCCGACGAATAGATCCACCGGCGCTGATTGCGACTGAACGGGCGCTCCTCGTCGTTCCCGCTGACGATGTACTGGCGCAGCTCAGGCCCAACTGCCTCGAGTAGGTACCGGGCATGTCCGACGACTGGGAAGTTGCGAAGTATCGCGTGACGCTTCTGTGTCAGGTCGTACGCCGCGAGACCGAGCACTCCCGCGATCGGTGCAGCGGACAGTACTCGAGCCCAGTTCGATGCCATAACCGAACACACTGCACCGACGAGGGTGGAGTGCGAAGTCGGTCAGAAAAACAATGGACGACATTTCGACGACCAACAGACTGCGGTGGGCGACCGATGACTTTTCCGTGCAGTCGGAGTCTGACCTTGCATGAGCACCTTCACAATGAATGTTCCCGGCGCAACCCTCACCTACGACGTCCATGGCGAGTTGTCACCCGATGCGGTACCTCTGGTCTTGGTCGGTTCGCCGATGGACGCCAGCGGGTTCACCACTCTCGCGTCGCAGTTCACCGATCGGACGGTGGTGACCTACGACCCTCGCAACACTGGTCGGAGCAAGCGGGAGGATCCGACGTCAGCCGTGACGACTGCGCAGCACGCAGAGGACCTCCATGCCGTGTTGCAGGCGTTGGGGCCCGTCGACATGTTCGCCTCTAGCGGCGGTGCCGTCAACGCGCTCGCCCTCGTGGCGAAGTACCCGGACGATGTCCGCGTCCTGGTGGCACATGAACCGCCCGCAGGGGGGACGCTTCCGGATCGCGACACGCTGCGGGCGGTGTGTTCGGACATCGTATCCACCTACGATTCCTCGGGCACTGGTCCGGCGATGGCCAAGTTCATCGCATTGGTGATGCACCGAGGCGAACTCGACTCCGGCTACCTCCAGCAACCGGCGCCGGACCCATCAGCGTTCGGGCTCCCGACACAGGACGACGGCACGCGCACCGACCCGTTGATCGCCAATCTACGCGGTGGCGCAGTGGATTTCGTGCCCGATGTCGACGCCCTGAGATCTGCGCCGACGACGATCGTGGTCGCCGTGGGTGAAGAATCGGGTGGGCCGTCCGAAGGTGAGATGGCAGGTCGCGCCGGCTATGCCGTTGCTGCGCTGCTGGGTATCGACGCGACGGTGTTTCCGAGCGGCCACTCCGGCTTTCTCGGAGGCGAGTTCGGTCAGACAGGGAAGCCGGTGGAGTTCGCGGCAAGACTGCGCGAGGTGCTCGCATGACCGGGCGTACCTGATCGGGTGCAGCTGACCGTGGCCAGCGTGGTCAGCTGCACCCGATTCGCTGCATGGAACCGTCCCACGCCGATGAGCGTCAATAGGGACATGCTCGATCAATGGCTGGCGCAGCATGACGGAGTGATCACCCGTGCGCAGGCACGCCACTGTGGCCTGAGCGACGATTCGATCGACCGCCTGGTCCGCTCAGATGCCTGGTGCGTGCACAACCGTGGTGTCTACTTCGTCGCGAACCGGCCGTTCACGACCGATGCCCACATTCGGTGCACAGTGTGGGGCGCAGGGATGAACGCTGTACTGAGCGGCGAGGCCGCGGCAGTCTGGCACAACGTGATTACAGATGTGCCCAGCGTCATCGAAGTCACCGTTCCTCGCGCGGGTCGAAGCCGCGCCGATGGCTGCCGACTCCGGAGACGGGACGTGCACCCCAAAGATGTCGTGCTGCGCCGTGGGCTTCGGGTGACGTCACTCGACCTGACAGTCCTTGAAGCATCCGTCGGTAAAGCGCACATCATGGATCGTGCGTTGCAGCGCCACACGAATCTGGAGGGGTTGCGACGTGCACACGCCCGAAACATGGGCCGAACTGGCGCACCGAAGGCCGAGCGTCTGCTGAAAGCGGCCGAGGGTGGCGCTCGATCAGAGGGCGAGCGCCTGCTGGTTCGTGAACTCCGGGTCCAGAAGATCCGCGGCTGGGTGGTCAACTTCAGGTGGGGCGGCTACGAGATCGACATCGCATTCCCCCACGAGATGGTGGCTGTCGAGATCGACGGATGGGCCTTCCATTCCGACGCGATGCGTTCCAGCGGGACCGGAGCAGGCAAAACGTACTGAGCCAGAGCTGGACGGTCCTCCGCTACACCTGGGCCGACCTCACCGAACGGCCGGAACACGTTGTGGCCGAAATCGTCGCAACAGTCGATCGGATCCGGTGCACCAAGCCGCGCTGACCGCGGTCGTATGCACCCGATTCGATCCCCACCACACTGACGCTCACAGGGGCTCGGTGGTTCGAAGCCTGAACTGTGGCCGCGGAGTAGTCGCAAAGAGCCAGCTACGCGGGCGGATTCTGTTGGTCGAACATGTCGCGTATCTCGCGGGAAATTGCACCGCGGTCGGCGACTGCGTAGCCGTTGTCACGTGCCCAGGCGCGGATAGTTGCGTTGGGTGGGCCTTTCTTCGCCGGTGTCGCAGTGGTCAACGGAACGGAGCCGGCGAGAGCTTCGGAGTCGCCTGCAACCCAGACTGCGGCAGCGGCGAGGTATCTATAGGTCCATTCTTCGGCGAGCTTGCGTGTCTGGGCGAAGACGATCGGCACGGAAGGGTAGCGGACCTGCAACTCCGCGAGCCCGTCTGCTGCGTCCTTCGCGGACACGAACTTCGACGACAACGCCGCCGAGTACTGGTCCTCGATGACCACCGCAGCCCGGGGGAGGGCTGCAAGGTGTGCCATCGCGTAGCGCAGCTTGCCCGAGGTCATGCTCGACAGCAGATCGGCCATCGACTTTCGCTCGACGGATGCCACGATCTTCCCGTCGACAGCGATTGCGTAGTCCCCGCACGGTAGAGCTCGCTTGGTGACGCTTGCACGTTGCTGGGTGAAGCCGTACGCGTACCTTTCGTGCGAGTCGACGATGATGTCGAGCTCGGCGATTCCGGAAGCTTTGGACCGCGATGGCGCGGTCTTGGGTCGCGATTGTGTACGCGTTCGAGGTGACTGCCAGAACACCATGTCGCGGCCGCGGGCGGTGGTGAACACGATCTGGGAGCGATTCTCTCGGGCTCGGGTGGCGATGATGTCGATGGCCGCGCCACGCCGTTCACACACCCGCAGTTCGATGCGTTCGACGATCTCGGGTTCCGCGGGCCATTCGCTGTCCGCGACGGGGTGGCAGTACACGGCGTTGGTACGTGGCCATACGTCGCGCGCCCGCAGCAGCGGTGTCCCTGACAAAGGAATCCGCAGGAGGTAGGGCAGCGAAGAGTCCGGATCGGGATTCTTGGCGATCAGTAGCTCCACCTGGCCGATCTTGCCATGGTGAGAGGCTTGTGCGTCGGAGGCACTACTCGATCAGCGCGCGGATGTCGTCGGCGGTCAGACCGCCATCGAAGGTATTTCCGTTGTCCATGACCCCGGCGATCAGCTTCGCTTTGCGCTCCTTGAGCGCCATCACCTTTTCCTCGATGGTGCCGCGGGAGACGTACCGATTGACGAACACCGTCTTCGTCTGTCCGATTCGATGCGCCCGATCGACCGCTTGCATTTCGGTCGCAGGGTTCCACCAGGGGTCGAGGACGAAGCAGTAGTCGGCTTCGGTGAGGGTCAACCCCACGCCGCCGGCCTTGAGACTGATCAGGAACACCGGCGCATCGCCTTCGCGGAACCTCTCGACTACTGCAGCCCGGTTCCTGGTATTGCCGTCGAGGTATTCGATCTCGATACCCTCGGCGCTCAGGCGGTCTCGCACGCGCCCGAGGTACCGGGTGAACTGACTGAAGACCAACGCACGATGCCCGCCCGCCGCGATCTCTGTCAGTTGCGCGACGAGTTCTTCAGTCTTCGCGCTTGGGATCTTCGCGTGCTTGTCGTCGACGAGCGTGGGGTCCAAACTCAGTTGCCGCAACAGCGTCAGTGATTTCAGGATGGTGAATCGGTTCTTGTCCAGGTTGTCGATCAGCCCCAGAATCTTCTGACGTTCGCGATTGAGTGTGGTGTCGTAGAGCTTCCGATGTCGCGGATGCAGGTCGACCTCGACGGTCTGCTCCTGCTTGGGAGGAAGGTCAGCGACGACGAGTTCCTTGGTGCGGCGCAGCACCAGGGGCTTTATCCGTCGTCGCAGTTGGTCCAGTACCGCTGTGTCACCGCCCTGTTCGATCGGCTTGCGGTAGAGGTCCGTGAACTTCTTCGGTGACGGAAACAGGCCAGGCGCAGCTATCGACAGGAGCGACCACAGCTCCATGACATTGTTCTCCATCGGTGTGCCGGTGATCGCCAGTTTGAACGGTGCGGCCAACCGTCGGGCACATTGGTACGACTTGGCTTGGTGATTCTTGACGTACTGCGCTTCGTCCAGAATGAGACCCGACCAGCCCACCGAATCGAAGTCGTCGAAGTCGAGCCGAAATATCGTGTACGACGTGATCACAATGTCCGCGCCACCCGCGAGCTCGTCGATGGTTGTTCCGCGGCGCAGCACCGTCTCGGCTGCCGTTGCGATTTTGAGTCCAGGAGTGAACCGCTGCGCTTCTCGCGCCCAGTTGTGGACGACGCTGGACGGCGCAACGATAAGAAACGGCGCGGAGATGCCCGACGTCTCCTGCACACGCGTGATCAGTGCAAGCGTCTGGATCGTCTTGCCGAGGCCCATGTCGTCGGCGAGGATTCCGCCGAGGCCATGCTCGTACAGGAAGCTGAGCCACGACAGGCCTTCGCCCTGGTAAGAGCGCAGAGTGGCGTCCAGCCCTGACGGTGCCACCGCTGGTTCGATGCCACCCAGTGCGAGGAGCCCGGACACCTGCGCGCGCCATGCTTTTGCCTGGCGGGTGACGACGCCGAGAGCGGCCAACTCCTCCCATAGCCCGGCCTGGTACCTGGTCAGCCGCAGTGGCCCGTCCGGTGCGTCTTGAAGCGAACGCGCCTCGTCGATCAATTCACGAAGCTTCGTCAACGTGGGCGAATGCAGGTCGAAGTATCGTCCGTCTGGCAGCAGTAGATGCGAATCACCGCAGGCCAGTGCGGTGATCATCGAGGACAGCGGAATTTTGGCCCCGTCCACGGTTACCACGATGCCAAGATCGAACCAGTCGTTGTCATCGCTGACTGCTCGGGTACTCAGTGACACGGCGATCTCGTCGCTGACGTCGGCGAACGAAGGAGGCTCCCCGCTGACGTCGATCTGGAGGTTCTCGATTTCTCGAAGTTGCGGCACTGAGTCCGTCAGATAGTGAGCGGCGGCCATGCCCTGAACGGTGAAGGGCGGCAGAACCGTTTTCGGTACGCGTTCGCCGCCGAGAATTGCGCGCACGGCGTCGAGTATCGCCGTTTCGGCGGAGGTGTCTCGGGTGCCGTCCTCGATCATCGGACGGTCTGCGGGGATCAGGACCTCGGACTCGTCGATTCGGTAGCTCCAATGCGCATCTGTGGTGACGTGGTGCCCTGTTGAGTAGACGACGTTCAAACGAAGTTCTGGTCCGAGAACTACCGGAGGGTGGTAGGACTCGTCCGACGAGACGACGGGCGCACCCAAGCGAAGTGCTGGGAGATACTCGCTGGCGAAGATGGATCGTTCGCTCGTCGGAATGAGCAGGGGAGTTGGAGCAGTTGCGATCGAGTGCAGTGCGGAAGGTAGGGGTGTGTCGAATCGGGCAAGGCCGAACGCTCGCAGCGATACATCCGCGGGCGCATCGGCATCCCAGTGCACGATTCCGGTGCCGTCGGGGCCGAGGAATCCGGCCTGATCCCTGCCGATCGGCGCGTTGCCGATGAAGATACGACCCACCATCGACAGTTCGGTGGAGGGGAGTGCTGTGACGTCGATGTCGAAGCGTGCAGATGGTGAGATCTTGACCTCGCCGAGGCTTTTACGGGAGTTGACCAGCGCTACCCCGTAGTCGACGGCGTCGTCGAGGAGATCCCACAGCAGGCGGCTGGATATCTCCGACAGCTGGATCGACGCTGCTCCCTGGCTGTAGTAGTACGAGTTGTGCCGTCTGGACTTGACGAGTGACAGTGCGTGGATTTCGCGCAGTACAGCTATCTGCTGGGCGGCTTCGGTGCTGTATCCGTTCGGGAGTCGATCCCAGGACAGGCCCGAGGTGACCCAGGCGCCGCGCTCGCTCAACTTCACCGGACGGGCTGACAACCGGAAGTACGGAGGATTGTCGGCGGGAGCCGACAGGGTCAGTTGAATTCCGAACTGTTGTGTTGCAGCTCCGGTGTATAGGGGGTCGACCGGCTTCCTCAACGCCGACAAGGCGTGCGACCAGTGTTGGACCACTGGTGCGGAGGACGCTGGCTGCGCTTTCCTTGATGTGTCGTGAACGGCTTGGAGCAGTACTGCGTAGACGTGTTTGCAGTTGTAGCCGACAGGGCAGGTGCACTCGCCGAAGTCCAGATCAACAGGGCGGCCGTTGTGCATCACCATGTGCAGGCCGGTCTCGTACGGCCACCGCGCGTTGCCGCTGACTGTCGCCATGAGCAGTGCCTCGTCGGTATACCAATTCAGTGCCCCGACGTTGCTCGCTCTGAAGTACTGCTCGCCCTTGGCTACAGTCGACGAGCCGAGGCGGCTCCGGATAGCCAGCAGGTTGATCCGGTCCATGGGCGGCAGGTCGTGTGTCGACGGCATGCGGACATGGTAGGGCGGGGGACCGACAGGGTCCGATCGGCGAATGGAGCCTCCGACGCCGCTGTAGCCGACTCCGACGCGGATGGAACCGCTGAGTCCCAGATTGCGTCTAATCTATCGATCGAGGTAATCGAGGGGGTCGGGTGCGCAAGGCGTTGGCGATGGTGGTTGCCGGGGTGGTTCTGCTGGTGGGGTGCGGCGGCGACGTGGAGGGCACTGCCGTCGCGCGTGAGCGGTGGGATCCGTGCAGTATTCCGGACGAAGCGATCGAGGCGACGGGGTTGGATCCGACCTATCGAGACGTGGGATGGGACGAGGGCATCGTCGTCGACGATTGGGCTTTGTGTACGTACCGTGCACCGGCGGAACGTCAGTCCTATTTCCTAAGCGTGTTTTCCTCCAATGAACATGAGGTTAGCGACGCGAGGGATGACAAAAGAAGACTGAACGGACGTGACTTGCAAATCGGTGACCGCGATGCCTTTCAGTACGAGAGCGGCGTTTCCGACGCGGTCCAAGACTGCAACATCTTTGTGGCTGTGCCTACCGGAGTCGTATGGTTCGCAGTCGACTTCGCAGGCGGAATCGAACCGCGATCAGACCCATGCGGGATCGTGCGGACTCATGCCACGGATCTGGAACACCTATTGCCGCCCCTTCCCAGGTAAGGAAATGCAATGAGCGAATCAACAACGTATTGGCAGTCTCTCGCGGATGCGGCAGATCAGGGGCATCTTTTTCTCAACGAGGCTGCTGCCAAAGCTTGTAGCGAAGCATGCAGTGTATACATCGACAAACTCATCGAGCATCAGAAGACAGCGAGGACGCTGGCCGACATAGACGGTTTCGGTGACTTCGATTCAGGCCAGGAGTTGCGTGACCTCTTTGCCGCCAAGGCGGTGGGAGGCGAGGACAACATGGTCGATGTGCTGCAGAGTCACATCGACGTGGTGAGGGAGATGCAGGTCGTCTTCAAGAAGTTCTTCGACAGTACGGACGCTGGCGACGAGGACAACGCCGCCGATATCGCGGCGCGGGGTCCCAAGTAGCTCTGACCCCGAGTCGACAACGACGAAATGGTGTCGAGCGATGACGATTTCGTTTTCTACGACGCTCCAGAAGCCTCGGATGGCGCAGTGCCGATGACTATCGACGGGGACAGCGAGCAAGGGGTGTGAGTCGACCATCGCGACTGCCGTGCTCGACGCCGGGACCACCGAGAGATCGATCGGTCAGGGTTACGACGACGGTCTCGCCGAACTCGCCGTGAGGTATGGCGTCGAGGGCGACGACTGAGGAGTGCAAGCTGCTGGCTTTTGCGAATGTAGCCCGAAACGGAACCTTTGCGCGGCAGCCAGCGTCCAACTTGGTAGTGCGGTCGGCATGATCGCGTCGGGGAAGGGCTCGATGAAGATTCCGGCAGATTTTCCGCCAGTGCTCTATTTGCCATGCGTAGACGAGACAGTGGTGGCGCAGGACGCACGGGTGCAGTTGCGGACCACTCGCGACGGGCGGTCGGCGCTGCTCGTCTACTCCGCACTTGATCGACTTCACGCCTGTATGGGTGAGACCCATCCGTGGATGGTGGTAGCGACGGAGAGTTTGACTCTGTTCTGGGAGGAGTCGCCGTTCGATCTCGTCTTGCTGGATGTGGTGGTTCCGGAGCACGAACGTACGGCGAGCCGATGAGTCTCTTCGTTGAGCCGGACGTTCTGTGGGCCGAAGCGCGGGCCCTTGCCGCTGCTTCGAACCGCGCCGACGAGCTGGCGGGATCGGTGCCGTCGAGCGTGGACGGAGGGGTCGGCACGGCGGCGATACTCGGAATCCTGTCGGTATTCGCCGAGTCCGGCGGTGAACTGGTGTCAGGGTTGCGCGGAATGAGTGATGTGCTGATCGAATGCGCAGATCGGTATGCCGATCAAGACATCGCGACTGCAGATTCGATCAACAACTCGGTGTGGGTGGAGTAAGCAATGAGCATCGACACATCCGTCGAGGGGAATCCTGAATCGGTGCGCGCCAGTGCACGATGGCTACGCGAATCATTTGCTGCGACGATCGAACAGGCAACTGATGCAATATATTCAGCGCGAAACAATGTGGACGCTGCCTGGGACGGGCCGGCGTCTCAGGCCGCAGTAGGCAAGCTGACCAACGGTGCTGAGCGCGCCGACGAGATGGCTCTGGCGGCACGAGAGTTCGCCCGCGCAGTCGATGATTTCGCCGCGGGGCTGCAGCAAGCGCAGAACGACATGGCCGATGTGCGCGCCGACGCGTCAGCCGCCGGTCTGACGCTCATCGACAACATCATCCAGGATCCTGGGTCGCAATCGGAGGCACGGGTCTCCGCGTACAACGCCATCCAGCACGCAGTCGCAGCGAATCTGCAGACCCAAGTGCTCGTCGGCGAAACGTTGAAGAACGTGTGGGCGACGATCCGGGACAAGTGGTTCTTCCTTGTTGCTGACCTCTTGAGTGGGGCTGGGAAGGCTCTGGCCCTGAAGCACTCGTCGCTGATGACAGGGCACGCCGCATTCTTGGCGCGCGAGTCCACCCGGTATCTGGATCTAGCACGGTCTGCCCCGCCCGGAACGCCGGCCTCACAGATCTACCGTGACTTCGACTGGGCGCGAACAACGGCGCAAAACGCAGAAGACTTGCTCGATACCGCGAAGAAAGTCGAATCGAACGCCGGGCGAATCGCAGGACGACTGAACGGTGGTCTCGCGGTAGCTGGGATTGCCTACGACATCCACAACGGCAAGCCGGTAGACAGGGCAATTGTGTCGGGTGGCCTGGGGTTCGGTGCGTCGGTCCTGGCTGGGGCGGCGATCGGCTCCCTCATCCCAATCCCGGGGGTTGGCACCCTAGTTGGCGCGGGGGGCGGCGCAGTTGTCGGAATCTTCACCTCAGGAGCTGTTGACACCCTTTACACAGAAGGGTTGGGTAGCGCCGGAGACGCGATCGGCGATGGTGCGGCCGCGGTAGCCGATACGGGTGCGGCGATTGGCGAACTGGCGACGGGGGTGTGGGATGCGATCTTCTGACCTGTGGCGTATCGGCAGTCCCACCTATGAGCTGTCCAAGAGGGGCTTGATCTTCCTCACCGTAGTTGCCGGCACGATGGTGTTTCTTTCCATTTTCGTTTTGGTTGGAGCCCTCATGCTCGGCAACTGGGCGTTCGTCGCATCCGTGTGCGGCTTCGCCGGGATGTGGATCACAGCGTGCATGTTCAGGTGGAGTTTTCTGCCGTCGACCACGGTAGGGGAGTCCGTACGCCGCTGCGTCGACCGGTCTACTGTGCGTCAGAACAAGTGGACCCTGGTTCTACTGTGCACCGCGGTCGTGTCGGTCGTCATCATGGCTACAGGGTTTGCGGTCGCCGTGGGCGGCTACGTCTACCACGCTCTCGGGGTAGGGACACTGTTCGTAGTCGGCTTCTTGTTCCCGGTGGCCACAGGCGCAACACGAAATGGATGGGTCTCGCTGAGCCACGAGGGTATCCGTTTCCGCGGGTGGTCCTGCGAGGCAGAGGTGCCATGGAGTGGCGTCGTCGCAGTCTCGTTGCCTCCGGCGAACGATCCAAAGGTCTTCATCAGCGTCAACACCGACATGCTCCACCGGCGCAACACGACCAATTTCGTGTGGCAGCTCGAATCGTTGAACACCGCACCCACAATCGGACTCGACTGCCGGCGCTTCGATGTCCACCCGATGGTCCTGGCGCAGTGGATACGGTTCTACATCGACTATCCGGCGGCCAGGGTCGAACTCGGGACCGAGGCCGCCGCGGAACGATTGGTGAATATCCGCCCGTGAAGCCGGCAGTTCAGCCCTCACACCAGCTCGATGACGTTCAGCCCTCCGTCGGCGTGTGAGCTGCGCAGACGCTTCTTGTCGTACTTCCCGACGCTGGTCTTGGGAACCTCGTCGATGAAGGTCCAACGCTCGGGGAGCTGCCAGTGGGCGACGCGTCCGACCAGGAACTCGCGTAGTTCATCCGCCGATACCTCGGCGCCGTCCTTCGCCACGACGGCGACCAGGGGTCGCTCGTCCCACTTCTGATCCGGCACACCGATGACAGCGGCTTCGCGTACATCAGGGTGCGCCATCACGTGGTTCTCCAGTTCGACCGAGGAGATCCACTCGCCACCGGACTTGATGATGTCCTTGGACCTGTCGGTGAGCTTCAGGTATCCGCCGGGGGAGATGGTGCCGACGTCACCGGTCCGCAGCCAACCGTCGTCGAACTTGTCCGATGCGTCGTCGCGGTAGTAACTTCCGGTGATCCAGGGACCACGTACCTCGAGTTCGCCGACGTGCTCGCCGTCCCACGGCAGTTCCTTACCTGCATCGTCGACGATTCGGGCGCGCACTGCGGCGACGAATCGTCCCTGCGTGCAACGGAGGTCGAACTCGTCCTCGGGGGAGAGTCCGGCGTCGGGACGCCCCGAGGTGCCCAGCGGGGATGTCTCGGTCATCCCCCACGCCTGGGTGATGTGCACGCCGTACTCCTCGTGGAAGGCGCGCATCAGACTCGGTGGGCATGCGCTCCCGCCTACGACCACGTCGCGCAGGCACGACAAGTCGACTGGATGCTCGGCGAGATGTGCGTGCAGTGCCTGCCAGATGGTCGGAACCGCAGCCGCAGCCGTCGGGCGCAGCGTCTCGATCATTTTCGCCAGAGGTGCCGGCTGTAAGTATTTGTCCGGCATGATGATCGACGCGCCGACCATCAGGGCCGCGTACGGCAGACCCCATGACATCGCATGAAACATCGGCACGATGGCGAGGACTTTGTCGGACTGGGCGATGGCCATGGCGTCCGTCATGCACGCCTGCATCGAGTGCAGCCAGATGGAGCGGTGCGAGTACACGACGCCCTTCGGGTCGCCCGTCGTACCGGAGGTGTAACACATTGCTGCAGCGGATGTTTCGTCGAGTTCGGGCCAGTCGAACTCCTCGGGGTTGCCCGCCAGGAGGTCCTCGTAACCCAGAACCTGGATGCCGTCCGGCGCCTGCACATCCAACAGATCGGCGCCGACGACGATCAGGTGCCGGACGGTCGTCATCGTCGGTAGCAGCGGCGTGAGGAGGGGGAGCAGGCTCGCGTCGGCGATGATCACGCGATCCTCGGCGTGCTCGGCGATATAGGTCAACTGCTCCGGAAACAGGCGGATGTTGAGTGTGTGCAGTACAGCGCCCATCGCGGGCACCGCCATGTACGCCTCCATGTGCGCCGAGTTGTTCCACATGAACGTCGCGACGCGCTGATCGTCGTCGATTCCGATGGATCGGAGCCCGTGTGCGAGTTGGGCGGCCCGCTTGCCCAGTTCACCGAAGGTCACCGTCGTCGGGCCGTTGTCGCCCCAGGTGATGATCTCGGCCGACGAATGAATGGACGTCCCGAACCGAACGAGCTGGCCGATCGACATCGGGGTGTCTTGCATGGTGCTTTTCATGTGTGTGCCACTCCTCGGGTCCGATCATTGCATGTGCCGTGCATCACATTAGCCACACTACGGAATTCTGTTTCACAGAACACTCACAGAGCACTCACAATGCGTCCCCGTAGGGTTCCCGCTCGTGAGAAGTGTGGGAGGCAAGCTTGTACGTCTCGTCGGTGCCGGTGTTGCGCTCGTGCTGGCCGTCGTGCTCGGCTCGGCCGGCTGGGTGGCGTACGAATCGTACGGTCGGGTCCATGAGGTCGCCGACGCACCGGACGCTCCGGTCGTGCTCGTCCTGGGATCGCAGGTTCGCGACGGCAAGCCGATGAAGTACCTGACCGGACGGCTCGACGCAGCAGTCGACCTGGTCGAATCGGGGCGGGCGCAGGCCATTTTGGTATCCGGTGACGCTAACGGGGCATCCGGCAACGAAATTGCCGCCATGACTGACTATCTCGTCGACGCGGGCATCGACAGCAGCATCATCGTCGGAGACGATTATGGACTCGACACCTACGATTCCTGTGTGCGAGCGGCCGAAACATTCGGCGTCACCGATGCACTGGTGGTCAGTCAAGGGTTGCACGTCTCGCGTGCGGTCGCCCTGTGCCGGGACGCGGGCATCGACGCCCACGGAGTCGACGCCGAGTGCGACTGTAACCCGATGGCTCTGGCGCGCAACTTCGGACGCGAATGGCTCGCCCGGCCCAAGGTGGTTCTGGACCTCATGTCCGGACGACCGCCTGCCGTCCAGACACCGCCCGACGACGCGCTCATCGCCGTCGGCTGAGCAATTGTCGGACAGAATCACTTGGCTCCTGGGTGACCGAATGCGCCCGGCTCCTGGGTGACCGAATGCGCCATTCGCACACTCTGAGTGACCGGGTGCGCCATTCGCTGCGGCGAAAGTGACCGAAGGTGACATTCGCTCCGGTTCGAGCCGGGCTCTGCACGGGCCGGCAATGTCGCATTTATGATCGTGGCAATGACTGACGACGGTGTATCCCTGACGATCAAGATCACGCTCGACGACGTGACGCCGCAGGTCTGGCGGCTCGTCGAAGTGCCGTCGGACATGTTGTTGCCCGAGCTCCACGACGTCATTCAGGACGTCATGGGCTGGGAGAATCGGCATCTCCATATGTTCTTCGCCGGTGAGCAGTCATTTGGTGACGGACAGCGATATGAGATGCGTTTCTCACTCGATGAAGACGACGACGGCACCGGACTGTGTGAGGACGACTTTCGCGTCGGGGATTTGCTCAGCGAGGTTGGGGACAGCCTCGGCTACGAGTACGACTTCGGGGACAGTTGGGGCCACCGACTGATTGTCGACGGGTTTGGGCAGGGCGCTACCTCCGCAATCTGCCTGGGTGGCGAGGGGGCTTGCCCACCCGAGGATTGTGGCGGGGCGCACGGCTACGGTGAGGTACGCGCGGCCATGGTCGATGTGAATCACCCTGAGCATCTGGATATCGTCGGATGGCTCGGCGACCGCGACCTCGACCGGTTCTCTGTGGCCGAGGCGAACGAGAGGATCGACGCCAGGCGAGCGCTGACTCGACTGGAGTTCACGGTACGAGACCGCGCTCCTATGCTCGCGGCGTTGTTCGAGCGGGCACCGCTGAACTATCACGTCCAGCTAGGAAAAATGCTTGCCCGCGTAGATTTCGACAACGCCGATATCGACCCCGTTGTCGCTTCGGTGGCTATGGAGAAACTGATGTGGTTTCTCACTCGCATCGGCGAGGACGGAGTGAAGCTCACGGCTGCAGGTTACCTGCCGCCGAAAGAGGTGGCCGCGATCAGGAATGAGCTCGAATGGGCTCGCGAGTGGATGGGGAACTCGAACCGCGAGGTCGACCAGCAACCCGTTCACTGGCTTCGTCACGCCGTCAAGCAACTCGGTCTGGTCAAGGTGCTGAAGGGACGACTGCTTCTGACGCGCGATGGAAAGAAGCTCGTCGACGATCCCGTCGGTTTGTGGAAGCGGGCGGCGTCGAGAATGCCAACAGGCGCTCAGGACTATGAGCTCGACGCCGGGCTTCTCCTGCTCGCGTCCGTGGCTGCGGGGGGCGATCAGAGCGATCGGAATCCGATGATGTTCGAGTCGATGCAGCTGATCGGGTGGAACGTGCCCCCGCGCGAAGCCGAGTTCATGCAGTACCTGGCTCGCCCGACCCTGGACTTCCTCGTGCTCATCGGGGCGATCCCGTCGTCGATAGGCCGAGAAGGACACGGCCCCGAGTGGGGCCGCGTGTTCGCCACGCAGTGTCTCCTCCCTGATCAGTCCTTGTAGTACACCACCTGGTGGCTGGTGGCCAGGAGTGATTCGTCGCTGCCCCAAAGCTCGGCCGACTGGTCGAAGTAGCCCCGGTTGAAGCGACGCGAGTGAGCGTGAGCGAGCACGTAGGAGTCGGCCTGCTTCGCGAGGTCCTCGGAGGTGGCGAAATAGTGGATGGTCAGCGAAATGGTGCCCGCGGGAACATATTTGCCGCGGCGCTGAAAGATGCGTGGGTAGAAGATGTCGCACATCGATGTGAGGGATGCGAAATCGAGTGCTCGTGACGGAAAGTCGCGCACCCACAGTGAAATGGTGGAGTCGGCGGACTCCTCCTCGTTCAATGCCCCAGCAGTGAAACGCATCTCGTAGTTGCGGGCCCAGGCGATGAAGTCCGGGAATCCGCCGGCCTTGACCTCGGACGGAGCAGGGACCGAAGGTGGTGAGGCCTCCGCGTCGTTCCAGGTCTCGCGACGCGTTCCGAATACCGCGGTGGCGGTAGTCGCGACCACACCGTCCTGGCTGAGTTCGAGATACCAGTGCTGGTTGCTGCGATTGGTGCGCACCGCGCGCGTGGAGATTTCGAACTCACCCTCGGTGACCGGGCCGGCGAAGTTGATCGTCAGCGACACCGGATCGCCCAGATGGTCCGGGTGCCGCTCGATCGCCCGCAAGAACGTCGCCGCCGTGAGCCCGCCGAACGGGCCGACCATGTTGTTGTACGGGGCCGAGGTGCGGCCCAGGTAGAGGCCCGGGCTCAAGGTCTCGAGCTCGAGCGCGTCGTCGAAGGGGTGTCGCGCTGTGGTGTCGGTCATTGCTCTCCCGGGCTGATCGGCGGTTCTATGCTGCGCGTCATAGTAGCCGGAACGGCGATTCAGCCCGGCAAGGGATCGAGCCGCGCCAGCGCCGACCCCGTTTGCAGGAAGTAGGTACCGTCACCGCCGTCGACGTAGGTATCCATCGAGGTCGACTCCTCGGCCAGCATGTTCGAGAACTCGGCGGACCACAGTTGCGTGCCGGTTCGGACGTCGACAGCAGAGAGCTCGCCGTTTTTGGATATGAGTACAGCGTCACCGTCGCGAGCGAGGATCGAGCCGATTCTGTCTTCGGAGGTCCACAGTTGCTCGCCCGAGTGAAGGTCGATGCCAACTGTCTGCTGCTCGCACGACGCGATGCCGATATGGTCGACCACCGCGGTCAACGTACCGACGGTTCGAGCCTCGTTCCATTCGTCCGCCGGCCGATCGAAGACGAGCAACTCGCTGCTCCACAGTTCTTCGCCGGTGGCGCGGTCGAAAGCAGTGTCGCCGAGAACAACAGGCACCGACGCGTCTGCGGGTTCGTCGACGGCGAGGTAGTGCTCGGCGGGGCCTTCGTACGTGGCCAGAACTTCACCGTCGCCCGAATAGGCAGTTGTCCCCGTGACATCGGAAGAGCTTCCATCGCAGTCGAAGTTGGTTGCAACGGCAAGGTCGCCGGCAGTTCTGTACTGCGCGATCACGCAGTCGTCGAGGACGTCGGTCGACCACAGCCCTGTTCCGGTCTGTGCGTCGAATGTGGTGAAACTTCCGGTGAGATCCAAATGCCCGGTTTCCGGGCCGACTTTCAGCTGGTCGGCGTACTGCTCCTCCCAGCTTCCCCGCACGCCGAGCGGGACGCTCCAGTCGGCGTCGTAATCCTCGAGCGTTCCGCGGTGCAGCCGCACATCGGCGTCTTCGAGACTGCCTTCGGCCAGGTAGAGACTGCCGTTCGCCACGGTGGTCGCAAAGAGATAGGGGTCGGTGTCGAAGTGCCGAGAGGTGCCCGTCTCGAGGTCGAACGTCGTCAATCCCGGTCTCTCGCCGAACGACGGTACCTGGCAGACGAGCTGGCCGTCCAGAGGTTCCTCCGCGCAGGCAGCAAGGTCGACGGCCGGCGCCCTCCAACGCACGCCGCCGGTGTCCGCGTCGATCGCCAGCATCACTGCGTTGGACGTCGTCAGGTCATCGGGGACAACTGCCAGCGTCAGGAGAAGTTCGTCGATGCGTATGGAGTTGGCGCCCCACGAGAACATCGAACCGGTGCGCGGATCGGCAAATACGGCGCCGTCGAGACCGCTCACGGATACGTCTACCGACCAGGCCACTCCCGGGGCGGCAGCGGAGGCGTCGGTGATGCGTTTGATCGTCGTCGTCCGGTCTTTTGTCAGTACGACAGCCGCCCCTGACACGGTCACGACCGCGACAACGGCGGCCACCGCCAGTTGTGTACCTGGTTTCATGGAATGTCCAACCCGGGTGTCATTGCGATCCGTTCGAGGTCGGCCGGATCCCAAGAGTTATCCGTCGTGACCGTGATTCCCAGCCCCGACGGGGTCGGAACCGAAACGGTTGTGCCACCGCCATACGGACCGCTGACGGGCACGGGCGCATCCGGATCGGGGGCATCGGGTTTCGGAGCGCCTCCAACCGATACGGTCAACGCGCCTGCGGCGCTGTTCACCACTTGACACAAGCCGTAACCCCACGAGCTCGTGCGCAACGCGCCGAGTGGCGGAGACGGAGCCAGCCCACCCGTAGCAGCCTGCTGCAGAGCGCGATTGAGCGTCTCGATGTCGTCGGGTGAGAGTTTTCTCGTCGTGTCCGTCCCGTATGGAGTGCATTCCATCGAATTCCCCGGCGTCCCGGGCGGGGGAGCGGTGGATGTATCGAGCCCTGGGTAGGTGACGATGCGGACGAGCTCGTCGACGGACAGGGGCACCGCATCCGCGTCGCCTATCGCGGAGGTGTAGGCCGACACTTGCGATCCGTCGGTCAGATAGGCGATGGCGCTGCGGGTCGAGGTGCGTTCGCCGTTGACTTCCTGCCACGTGGTGTGGATGTCGACGACCGTCCCATCGGACTGGGTGCGGCGTTCGTCGAGAGTCCCTGCGAGGCAGGGTGGTATCTCCTCCGAGAACTGCGCGACGCCGACGCTCAGGTATCCCGACCCGTCGTCCAAGCCGATCGTTCCGTAGGCGTTGGTCGAGTCGATCGTGAAATCGGCACCCTCGTACACGGGAATCGGATCGAAGTACGGAATGCGGCCGTCCTCGAATTCGAGATCGGATGGCAGCGCAGCGAGCAGAGCTTTCGACATCAGGTGGGCCTTGGGGCCGCTGAACCACGGGGCAATGGGGTTGTCGTACGACGCGAGGCCGTCACTCATGTAGCTGGAGTACACCGGTTCGACGGGTTCCTCGACGGAATCGCAACCTGGAATCTCGGTCGGGTAGGCCACCTCGGGCGTGACGAGGATGTACTCCTCCTCTTGCGGTGGAGGCGGCAGGGGTGTGGTCGTGGTGGGCTGCACCGTCAATTCGGGTTCTTCGGGTGTGGCCGTGAGACCGGCGAAAATGATGCCGGTGGCCACTATCGATACGATGACCAGTGCCGTCATCACCGCATCGTGTCGAGGTGGCGTTTCGTTCTCGACCATGACCCTCGCTCGCGTCGACCGCACCGGCGGCCGTCGCCGGGTCGTCCATTCATACCATTCGTTCTGTTAGTGAGCAGAGGCGCTCCGCGCATGTGCACGGAAATACATAGCGGGCTATGTATTTCCGCGCACATGTGGCGGAGCCGCCGTCACAGCTAGAGTGAGCGGGCCCCGCCCCTCATTCCCAGGAGTTGTTTTTCGTTGAGTTGGATTCGCCTGAACGACGTCGCCAAGGGATATGACCAGAAGGTGATGTTGCGCGAGGTGTTCTTCAAACTCGCCGACGGTGATCGAATCGGGCTCATCGGCCGCAACGGCACCGGTAAGACGACTCTGCTGCAACTACTGCTGGGTCGTGAAGCACCGGACTCCGGCACCGTCGACGTCACCGAGGGTGCGCGCATCGGTTATTTCTCACAGTTCTCCGAACTCGATGGCGATCGCAGCATCTCCGCCGAGCTGGAGTCGCTGTTCACGCAGGTCCATGCCATCGAGGCTGAGCTGGCCGAGGTCGAAGCGGCCCTCGGCGGCGATCTCGACGAGAAGCAGATGTACAAACTCGTCGATCGACAAGCCGAGCTGCTCGACGCCATGGAGAACAGCGGCGGATGGACCTACCAGCAGCGCATCGACACCGTGCTCTCGATGCTGGGGTTCAACTCCGACCGCCGCGAGCTGCCGGTGAGACGGTTGTCCGGCGGTTGGCGCAACCGTGCGGCGCTCGCCAAGATTCTCATCGAAGCGCCCGACGTGCTGCTGCTCGACGAGCCGACCAACTTCCTCGACGTCGCAGGTATCGCCTGGCTCGAGCGGTGGTTGCGCGACTTCCGGGGCGCCCTCCTTGTCGTCTCGCACGACCGGGCCTTTCTCGAGCAGGTCGTCACCAGCATCGTCGAGATCGAGAATCACCACCTGCAGACCTACGACGGCAGCTACTCCGATTACGTTCAGCAGAAACAGTTTCGACTCAAGAATCTCGAACGCGAGTTCAGCAACGAGCAGCAACTGCTGGCGTACGAGCAGGAAGCGATCAGCGACCGAAAAGAAGCGGTCAAGAACCCCACCGGGGTGTTGAAGCGCCGCCTCGCCAACATCAAGAAGAGCAAGAACCCGAGGCCGGTCGATACCGTCGTGACGGCTATCTACAGCGGACTGCATGTGCACGACAACCTGGCCGAGATAGCTGGGATCTCGAAAAGCTATGGCGAGCAGCAACTGTTCGACAACCTGTCGTTCAGCATCCACCGCGGGGACCGCATCGCCATCACCGGCCCCAACGGGTGCGGCAAGACCACGTTGGTCGACATCCTCACCGAGTCCGAGAAGCCCGACAGTGGGAAAATCAAATGGAAGACGAAGGCCCCGTCGTTCATCTACTACAACCAGGTGCTCGCCGATCTGGACCTCGACGACACCGTCACCCACTCGGTGAACGCGATGCCCGACAGTCTCGCCCTGACGGCGACGAAGAAGGAAGTCAACCGGTTCCTGACGTTGCTGCAGTTCTCCGAAATGGACCTCAAGACTCGCATCGGCGTGCTGTCCGGCGGCCAGAAGGCGCGCGTCGCACTCGCGCAATGCCTACTGTTCGGGGCCGGTGTCATCGTGCTCGACGAGCCGACCAACCACCTCGACCTGCAGAGCACTCAGGTGCTCGAGCGCGCCCTGATGGCGTTTCCCGGCGCGGTGATCATTGTCAGTCACGACCGGTTCTTCGTCGAGAAGGTCGCGTTCCGGCAGTTGTCCTTCGACGGCCACGGCAGTGTAAAGGAAATCGCCGGGGTGCAGATGTAGGCAGCTTCGCCGCATGTGCGCGGAAATACATAGTGGGACACGTATTTCCGCGCACATGCGGCGAAGCGCCTTTCAGCCTTTGGTCCCGAGACCACGCAGTAGCAGGTTGCCGATGAATGCGGCGTTGTCCTCGGGGCTGACCGAGCGTCTGGTGAAGCACCGCATCAGCAACGTATTTGTGATCCCCGCGGCGAGGTCCGCGGGCGTTCCGATGAGCGCCAACGTCCCGGCGTCCTGGCCCTGTTGGATCACCGGTCCGATGATCGCTGGGATGTTCAGCTTTTCTTTGATCGACAGCAGTCCCTCTGGTTCGCCGTAGGTATCGTGCGCGACGGCGACGAGGAGGGCATCCATGAACGCGATCTCGTCGGCCGCAAGCTGCGCGCACCGGAGCAGAAAGTTGTCGATGATCGACACTTCGTCCAGTCCGAGCAGGATGTCGTCGGCGACGCTTTCGCGCAGCGCGTCGACACGTGACTGCAGGGCCGCGACCAGAATGTGCGGCTTCGTCGGGAACAGTCTTTTCATGGCGCCTCGTGGTACGCCGGCGTTGTCGGCGATGTCGTCCATCCTGGTCATGAAATAGCCGCGTTTGCCGAGTTCGGTGCGAGCTGCCGCGATGATGGCCGCGCGAGGGTCGCGCGGTACTTCGCGCGGCACGGCGAAGGTCTCGATGGGGCCGACCATGTCGTCGAGGTGCTGGTGCATCCCGGTGGTATCGACTACCGCGCCGAGCAGCGCGAGCAGCGAATCGGAAACGAGATCTTCTGTCACCGAGGCGGGATCGAACGCACTACGGGCGCGAAACCCGTCGAGCAGAGCGTTGACCGCGACGGCAAACGTGCGCGCTGCGAACGGTCGGCGCAGCGCTGCGTTGGATCGTTCGAACACCGCTTCGTATGCCGCGAGAACCAGTTGGTCGCGTCTGTCGTAGCCGGACTTCACAGCGTGCGCGTTGCCGAAGACACGGGCCAGAAACTCCGTCGATGTCGCGGCGTCGTCGGTCAGCGCGGGGAACCACTTCTCGACCAGCGCGATCACGGTCGGACGGAGGGCCTGGGCATTGGTCGTGATCTCGGAGCCGACGGCCTGCATGATCTCGTCGGGGGAGTGCCACCGCGACGCGGTGAGCTCGGTGACCACGGCGTCGACGAACTCGCTCTTCGTCGAGAACTTTCTGAAGAACGTCGCCTGTGACGCCCCCGACTCGTTGACGATCTCCTCGCTGCGAAGTCCGCGTTCGAGAACCTGCCGGGGATTGTCGATCAACGATCGAATCCCGGCGTCGATGAATTGACCGGTCGCCGCATCCCGCTTGGTCACTGTGCCCCCCGTCGAAGCCCCCTACGAACCGCCACTGTAGCGGCAGGGTAGGACAGCTCGCAGCACACGAAGAGAGTCTTTGCTATCGCTCGAGTGCGCTGACACTCAGTCCTTGGAGTGACCCCGCGACGCACTTGCACTTGCATGGTCATTGCTCCAGCACGCACGTCCGCTCAGGCCGTGACGCCTCGACAGCAAGGATTCACATGAGTATCGCCACCAGCATGTCCGACGGGTCGGATCATCGACGGCCCCGGCGCACGGATCCCGGACTGAGTGCGCGTGAAGTCGAGGTGTTGATCGCGTGGATCACCAGAGACTCGAAGTCCGCGGTGTCGCGGGCACTGTTCATCGCGCCAGGAACGGTGAACACCCACCTCAGCCGCATTCGCACCAAGTACCACCACGCTGGACGAACCGCCCCCACCAAGGCGGCGCTGTTGGCTCGCGCAGTCCAGGACGGGCTGATCGGACTCGACGAACTATGACTGGGCCGTGATAGGCGTGTGTGATGCTCGCGGCGTGCAGGCCGATCCGCGGTGGTCGAGGTTCCGGGCGATCGGTATACCTGAAAGTGACGCAGTGTGCGACGCCGTCATCGGCCGCTGCGAGAGCCCGGTCGACATCGACCGTGCAGTATTGCGCCAGGCCGTCACGGACGCTGCCTGGGCACGATTGGCGGAGTTGACCGAAGGCCGCGTCGACGTCACCGCGCACAGCTTGTCTCAGGTGCGCACCGCCCCGAACTTCGACCACCGAATGCTGGCCGCGTATCTCACCACCCATGGCGCGGTGGGATTGGCGCTGGCCGACAAGCTTCGCTCCTACCTGGTGTACGCAGTTCCACAGCAGTTCGCCGATCGGGTGAGCAACGGCGAGTTCCGATGCCCTGATTCGGACATCGCAGACTGACGTCCGTTCTCGGGGCCCGTGTCAGCGCGCAGCCAGATACTCGGGGCGCGGTTCGCTCCCAGAGAACGGCTCCTGGAGACGATTGTCGATGCTGTTGAACACGACGAAGATGTTCGCCCGCGGAACAGGCGAGATGTTTCCCGCCGACGCATGCAGGACGTTGCAGTCGAACATCGTCATCGAGCCCGCTTGACCGGTCAGGACGTCGATGCCGCACTCGTCGACGATTGCGGTGATGTCGCGCTCGGTGGGGACGCCGAAGTCGGGTCGGGTCGAAGCCAACGATTCCTCGTAGAACGCCTCGGGTGTCGCGCCCACGCATTGGACGAATCGCCGATGGGACCCGGGACTGATCATCAACGGCCCGTTGTAGATCTCGTTGTGCGTGAGTGAAATCGACGCACTCACCGCCCGCGGCAGAGGCATCCCGTCCTCTGCGTGCCACGTCTCGAAATCCGAGTGCCAGTAGAACGCGCCACCCTGAAAACCCGGCTTGTAGTTCAACCGGCTCTGGTGAACGTACACATCGCTGCCCAGTATTTCCTGTGCGTGTCGCCGAGCACCGGACAGTTCGACGGCGGCACTCACCACAGGGCTGAGCTGGCGGATGTCGAAGATGCTGCGTACTGCGGCGGAGCCTTGCTCGCGCACGATGCGCGGATCGTGCGCGAGCAATTCATCGCTTTCGATTCGGGCGATCTCACGCAGGCAGGCGGCGACGTCTGCGGGACTCAAGGCATTGTCGAATTGTGCATATCCGGCCTCGGCGTAGCCGATCAGTTCCGGGTTGTTCACCTCGGACCAGACGACAGGGTCGACGCGGTCGACGATCGTTGGATCGTGGGCCACACGGGTTGCGTATCGGTCGTCCACTGCGACGGTCACGCTGAAACACTCCTCATTCTCGTCAGGGCTGCGTCGTCCACTCCTAACACACAGGAGGGGCCGAGCGACACCCCGTCGAGTATCGATGCAGCGCACAGCGCCGATCGCCAATCCCCCTGGACAGTCCCCTTATCGGCGTTCGACTTTTCGCGCCCGGTACGCCGCGACGGCAGTTCGGTTGCCGCAGGCGGTGCTGCAGAACCGACGCGAGCGATTGCGCGAGAGATCGAGCACGATGCCCGAGCAATCGGCCGCGCAGATGTTCAATCGTGAGAACTCGTCGGTCCTGATGACATCGATCATCGCCATCGCTGTCTCGACGGCTATGCGGTCGGCGAGCGGACGGTCGTCCTCGACTGCATGCAGGTGCCAGTCGGTATCGCCGTGCCGGACGAGTCTCGGCAGGGCGTGAGCGTCCGCCAAGATCGTGTTGACGATCTGCACGGCCGAGTCGCGGTCGCTGGTGAGCAGGCGCCGTAGCAGCGGACGGAGGCCTCGAACGGCCTCGAGTTCTGTGCGATCACCGTCGAAACGACCTGTGTAGCGATGTTCGTCGAAGAACGCCGCCAGGTCTTCCGGTGTGGTGAGGGAGTCCGGTTCCTCTGCCGAGTTGACCAGGGCTACGGCCGCGAACAACACCTCTTCGGTGTCATCGGTGAAAACCATATTGACACCTTACCCAATTCGACTCTAGTGTCATTAGCCGTGCCTACGTTGACTGATGACATCGCTGCTGGGAAGCCTTCGCGCGTCGCGTCGGGGCTCGCTCTCGCTGCGGTGTCCGCCGTATCGTTCGGCCTCTCCGGACCACTCGCGAAGAGCCTTCTCGACGCGGGCTGGACGGCCGGTGCGGCAGTGACGGCCAGAATTTTCATTGCCGGCGCCGTGCTCGTCGTGCCCGGGGTCATTGCCCTGCGGGGGCGGTGGTCTTTGCTCACCCGCAACATCAGGGTGATTGCCGCCTACGGCATCTTCGCGGTTGCCGGTTGTCAGCTGGCGTTCTTCAATGCCGTCGGGTACATGCCGGTGGGTGTGGCTTTGTTGATCGAGTTCACCTCACCGATCGTGGTAATCGGTTGGATGTGGTTTCGGCACGGACAAGTCCCGACGGTCATGACATTTTTGGGAGCGGTGGTCGCTGCGGCCGGGTTGGTTCTCGTCCTCGATCTCGTGTCCGGTGCCTCGATCGATCCGGTGGGTGTCCTCTGGGCGCTCGGTGCGATGGCCGGTGCGGCCGTGTACTGGATCATCTCGGCCGACGAGAGCAACGGCCTGCCGCCGCTCACTCTCGCTGCGGCCGGTTTGTTGGGCGGTGGCATGATTCTGGTGGTGGCGGGTGCCGTTGGCATCGTCCCGTTCGGGGTGAGCGCCACCGATGTGGTGCTCGCCGACGTGTCCGTGCCGTGGTGGCTGCCGATCCTCGGCCTCGGCGTGGTGACGGCCGCGTTGGCGTACGTGTTCGGCATCGCCGCCGGCAGGAGGCTGGGGTCCAGGCTTGCCTCGTTCGTCGGTCTCACCGAAGTGCTCGCAGCCTTGGTCTTCGCGTGGCTGCTGCTCGGTGAAGCGCCCCGATCCGTGCAGATTGCCGGCGGTGCGTTGATTCTGGCGGGAGTTGTCATCGTGAAGCTGGGGGAGCCGCGATGGGCGCCTTCGGCGCATGTGAGTGAAAATGCATAGCAGGACAAGTATTTCCGCTCACATAGGTAGGGTTCGGGGATGACTCACAACGAGCACCATCGACTGAATTACGTCGAACTGACGGTCACGGATCTGCCCGCTGCCGAGGCCTTCTACACCGCTGCGTTCGGGTGGGAGTTCAACCATTACGGCCCCGAGTACTCGGGTATCAAGGGCAGCGACGGCGATGAGGTCGGAGGCTTGGCGCGCGGCACCGAATCTCGTCCGGTGGGTGGCCCCTTTGTGTTGCTGTACTCCGAGGATCTCGACGCGTCGGTGGACGCGGTGACCGCTGCGGGTGGATCGGTCGTGAACGGACCGTACGAGTTTCCCGGCGGTCGTCGTTTCCATTTCACCGACCCGAGTGGAAACGAACTGGGAGTCTGGGCGTCGTCGTAGTGCGCGAGTTCGCTGGCAATGTGCGCGTGGTGGTTGCAGGTACCCACCACGCGCACACCGGTGTCAGCGCAGTAGGTCGTCGATCTGGCTCATGGCCTCCGTCATGCCTTCCTCCATGCCCATGTCGATCATCTTCTGCATCTGCTCTGCGCTCTCGAATTTGGACGTCGTAGTCATCCTGGTGCGCCCGCCGATGTCCTCGATGGTGACGACGGCTCTGGTGATACCCATCGAAGCGACCGGTTCCCCGTTGTCGTCTGCGAAACCGTCGTCGAACGACAGGGTCGTGGGCGCGTCGATAGATGTCAAAAGCCACCAACCACGAGCCTTTTCGCCATCGGGGCCAACCATGTAGTAGCTGGCCTTGCCGCCGGGTGTGAAGTCGAACGATTCGAAGGTTGCGGGCCACGTCGGTGGTCCCCACCACCTTTCGAGCTGACGCGGATCAGCCCATATCTGCCACACGCGTTCGATTTTCGCGTCGAACTCGGCGACGATCGTGAAGCTCAGTTCCTCGGCGTTTTGTTGTGTACTCATGACAGTCATGAGGGGTCTCCTTCGTCTTCGGCGAGAATGTCGGCGATTCGATCGACGCGCTGTCGCCAGATCGTTTCGTATTCGGCCAGCAGCTTTCGTGCTCTTTCGATGCCCAGCAGATGAATTCGCACGATCTGCTCCCGTCCGCGCTTCTCCTTCTTCACGACCGAAGCGCGCTCCAAAATCGCAACGTGCTTCTGCACTGCTGCGAAACTCATGGAGTAGTGCGCAGCAAGACCAGACACCGAGTGTTCTCCGGTGAGTACTCGCGACACGATGTCGCGTCGGGTGGTGTCCGCGAACGCCTGGAAAAGGCGGTCGAGGTCTGCGTCGCTGACTTCATCTACAACCATTTGGTTGTAGATTACGACCCGTCACGGGTGGAGTCAAGGTCCGCACAGTCACTCCTCGAGTTTTTCTCGGCCCCCGGTGATGTCCGCGTGATCGGCGGCTCTCCTTCCCAGTTCGACACCATGGCGGTCCGAGACGGAGGTTTTCGTGGAGCGAAGATTGGGATACATCTCGTCGAACACCGAGGCGACCGCTCTGTCGCGCTCGGCAAGGATCGGCACCAAGGACGAGCCGTACTGCTCTCCCGCCGAACGATCGGCACGAACCCGTGCCTCGGCAAGACGTTCTCGGATCCGCCAGGCAAAGCCGAAGAGAAACGCTCGACGGAACCCCCGGGAACGGGCCCGGGCATCGGTGCCGGCGTGCTCGAGGGCCCGCCCGGATTGGACGAGCAATGACGTATAGAGCAGTTCACACAGATCGAGGTCCACGGGCATTCCTGTGATGCTGATCAGTCCGAGCCTTCGGTAGCGCACCGCCTTTGCACCATTGTTGACGGCAACGCTGATCAACAACTGCATCTTCGCATCGGCATACGGGTTTTCGACCACGAACCGTCTGGTCACCACCATGGAATCGAGTGGCGATCCATCAGCGGCATCGACCACCGCATGGTCGATTGCGTAGCGCGTCATCAATTCTTGGGCCTTGGCGGAGAACGCGTCGGATTCCTCGGCGAAGGTCGACGATTCGGCTTTCGCGAGCAACCCGCGAATCTTGTTCAGAATTTTGGTGTCCGCTCGATGCGATGAAGGAGCCGGCCGCTCGGAGGTCCACAATGAGGGCGGAGGGGCGATGACCGCCATCGACGGCAGGAACCTGAACTGAACCAGCAGGCGGAACAACGAGAGCCAGAATCCTCGGGCATCGACTCTGGAGGCTCGGCGGTAGTGAGCGAGATCCGTACTCGGATCGATTCCGAGTTCGAGTAACTGATCTCGCCATTCCGCAGGAGCAGTGGAGAGCGCAAGGGTGTGCCGGGAATGAGATCCGAGCATGGCCTTCATCATCGCGACATTCGGCTTGGTCATTCTCCGCTTGATCACGTGAATCAATTCGACAGGCTGCCAACCACGCTCGAACGTATCGGTCAACACAGCATCTGCGTACGTGACGCAGCGGCCGTCCAATCCCATCGACGACCGGCTCGCCTCGAGCTCGACTATGTGGTCGACGAATCTCGTCAGTGCTGCGTTCGATGTCCGTGGGTCGGCCGCCAAAGCCATGCCGGATGCCATCAGCGTCTCTGTGTCGACCGCGCGATTCAATGCGTGAACGTTCATGTTTCCCCTCGTCGAGTACGGTCCGGCGTCCAGTGAGGGGGTCCTGGTTCCGGTGTCCCAGACGTTGTATCAACGGGGTCCGACACGTTCGCGAACGCACCAGCGCCTATGTGAGCGGAAATCCATAGCCTGTTATGGATTTCCGCTCACATAGGGGATCAGGCTCTGCGGCGCCGCCACGGCCGGTGCGGCTTCGGGCCGATCTCGATATCCGGCAGTCGGCCGGAGTTGAAATCGTCGACCAGCGCGAGCACCGTGCCCTGCGCGCACGACTTGTTGGTCCCGATGAATCCCGATGGACCGCGCTTGATCCACCCCGTCACGTAGGTACCGCGGAAGACATCGCCGTCGGGGGCGCGCAAGACTCGTCCGTCTCGGTTGGGGATGACACCCCGTCGCTCATCGAAGGGCACGCCCGGTAGCGCCACTCCGCGATAGCCGATCGAGGTCAGTACCAACCCCGCCTCGACGATTTCCTTCTCGCCGGTGGCGATACTGCGGACCGTGCCGTCGACATCGGTTTCGAGCGCCATTCGATCGAACTCGACGCCGGTGAGCTGTGTATCGCCCAGTACGCGGGTGGGGGAAAGCAGATACCGCAGCACGATGCGTTTGTGATCGTTGGCTTTGGCACCGTCGACGCGTCGCAGCAACCGAAGCTTCTGCGCAACGGCGTGGGGGAGATGGTCCGCTTCGGCGAGGGCGGCCGTCGCTGTATCGAGCATGATCTCGTCCCGATGCAGTGTCACGTCCACGCCCGGCGTTTCGAGAAGCCCGGCGAACTCGGGAACGGTGAAGGCCGATTGCGCGACACCGCGACGCCCGACGACGACAACTTCCTCGATGTTGGATTCGCGGAGGGCCTGCAGGACGTGAGTCGGCACATTCGTCCCGACCAGCCGCTCAGGATCGATCGTCAGGATGCGGGCGACATCGAGGGCGACGTTTCCGTTGCCGATGACAACGGCCCTCTTGTGCGACAGGTCGTACCGCCGGTGCGAGTGATCGGGGTGGCCGTTGTACCAGGCTACGAAGTCGGTGGCCGACGTCCGCCCTGGCAGGTCGGCGCCCGGAACGGCGAGTTCACGGTCCTTCGACGCCCCCACCGCGTAGATGACGGCGTGGTGATCGACGAGCAGATCCTCGTGGGTGATGTCCTTGCCGACCTCGACGCCCAGGTGGAATTCGAAACCGGGCTGCGCGGCGATCTGGTCGAACAACCGAGAGACCTGCCGCGTCTTCTCGTGGTCGGGTGCAACGCCGAGTCGCGCCAGCCCGTGAGGCTGGGGAAGGCGGTCGTAGACGTCGACGTGCACGCCCGGCTGCGTGAGCAGTTCGTCTGCGGCGTACATCGCCGATGGCCCGGACCCGACGATCGCGACTCGAAGCGGTTGACGCTCTTTGGTGACGGTGGGTGCCGGGGACACTGGGGCAAGTAGAGGTCGCGGCGGGCGTTCCTGCTTGTAGAAGTCAGCGTTGATCGTCAGGAACGGGAGCTGCGCGTCGGTCAGCTTCGCCTTCGGAACGATGGCATCGACCGGACACGCCGAAACACACGCGCCGCAGTCGACGCAGGACGTCGGGTCGATGTGCAGCATCTCCGCCGTCAGGAAGTCGGGCTCGTCGGGTGTCGGATGTATGCAGTTGACGGGACATGCGAACACGCACGACGCGTCGCTGCAACATGACTGGGTGACAACGTGGGGCATGAGACGTTCCTGACGGCGGGCGCTGCTGTGAAGAGAACTGGCGCTGTGAGTGGAGAAGGATTCAGGCGGCGAACTGGCTGGAGCTGCGATCCGGTTCGCTACGGAAGCGTGAAGCCTTGCCGTCGATACCGCACACCTTCCACATGAGCTTCGCGGCCCGGTTCATCATGCCGGTGTCGGTGGCGAGCATCCGCACGTCGCCGAAGTAGTCCTGCAGAGCATGCTGTGATGCCTCGGTGCCCCAGAAAAGGTCGTCCTTGACCTGCTTCGGGATGTCGAACTTCTGCCAGAACTTCTTCGGTGGGATCACGATGACATCGCAGAGGATGCGCATGGTGATGGGGAAGGCCAGGGACAGAAAGAAGCGGCCGATTTTCGACATCTTGGGGACCCGGCGACGCAGTAGCTGGTGTGCGAAGGAAATGTGCCGCGCCTCCTCGGCAACGTGAATGGCCATCACGCCTTCCATGATCGGATGAATCTCTTCGCCCGATCGCAGAATCGACTTCTGAATGTGGTCGATAGGCTCTTCACCGGCGAGAACACCCACGAAGAACAACTCAGGAAGAATCGTCGCGAACAGCGGAAGAATCGGCGAAACCATCCGCATGGGACGGTTCATGCCGGGGGCGTCCGGATCGACCCGGTTGACCATCTCTTGGAACATCAGCGTGTGGTTGCACTCTTCGATCGACTCGTGAGTGCAGTAGCGGGCCTCGGCCGAGCCGTTGGGAAGCGAAAAGACATACTGCATCATTCCGCGGATGAGGATGTTCTCGAACTGCAGTCCGACCTTGGCGACATTCGCCTGGCGCCACATGCCGATCGCGATCTGCTGATCCTCGGGGAGCGCCTGGTACCAGGGGTGTCCGCCGAGCGGGTCGGTCTTCGCCGGCAGGATCCAGCGGCGATCGCCCGGGGGCACCGCGTACTCGGCCGACTCCCAGTCGATATCGAGGTACGGATCGAAGTGCTTGTGCACCGATCCCTCGGACAACAGCTGCAGAGCCTCGTTGTACTGCTCGGTCTCCGCGTCGGTGTCGATCGAGCGAGCCTTGGTTGCTGACATCGAAGTCATCGCTTCTCCCTACGTGGTGCGAACATCTAGTTAATGTAACTCGAAGTATCAGCAAAGGGAAGCTACTACAAACTTCTATTTCCGATCACGTTGGACAGTCAGGGTTGCAGACTGCCTAGCGCAGGTCAGAACGATTCCGATGGGTCCTCGGCACCGAAGGGCTCTGCGAGTGTGACTCCCTCGAGTACCGCGCGACGCAGCGATGCCGGCACCTCGAGCGAGTCGTCGTTTCGCACGAGAACACCTTGTTCCTGAAGGCTGCGAATCCTGAAGTCGATCAACTGAGCAGTCCTGAGATCCTCGTCTTTCAACCCGTCGTAATTTTCCTCGGCACCACTTTCTGGGGCATTGTCCAGCGGCAAATCCTCGGTCATCGCGGCAAGAAGTGTTTGCACCGCGAACGTATTGGCCAGCGACATCGAGATGTCCACATCACCCGCAGTCAACTGATGACGAATGCTCTGCGTCAACACGCTGCGCATCACCGCTGTCGATCGCGCCGAGAAGTGGCCGGACTCGGGTCCGGGCCGAACCTGCTCGACGTCGAAGTCGAGGATGTCCGCAGCCAGAGCCGTGGCCCATCGGTCGAGCGTGATGATGCTCTGTGGCGTCGGGTCCGCATCGGCGTCCGATTCGGACAATGCATGCGCCAACGCAGGAATCTCTGTCGCCGGCCTACCCGAGCCCACCTCGTCGAGCAGGCCGTCCAGGCCGGCCATCAGCGGCAGCGCTGACAGCGCCGCCGATTCGTCTGCGTCGGAGACCTCGGGCAACTCGACGTCCTCGGGATCGAGTACGTCGGGATCGTTGTAGATGAAATCGGTCAGGTCTTCCATACAGTGGGCGAAATCCTCGTCGGTGCCCGTCCACGTGTCCGTCTCGTCGAGGAAGGTGAGAAATTCGACGAGCGTGACGATGATGTTGGTCGCTGCCGCCGCTCCGTTTTCCTCGTCGGAATCCTCGATGCGCTCAGCCGCGTCGACGATGAAGTGCGCGTCGTTCGGGGTCCACGAGGTCACCGAGAAATCCGGGTTGGCGCGGTCGACCTGGACGAGTGTGGTGCGCACGAGCCCGACAACACGTTCGGCGTGATCTGCCATCTCACGATCCGCCAGCCACTGCTCGAACTCTTCGAGCAGTCCCGTCGGGAACACATGCAGGCGGGAGCCCGACGACGGTTCCCGACGCCGCTGCCGCGCTTTCGTTTTCGCCGCGCGCTTTTGTCCCCGACTTGCCGGTCCCTTGGATCCCATGAACACGAGCGTATCGGTACAACAGTGAGACGGTTCCTCGCACGCGATGAAGTGTCGGAACGCTCGAGTAGGGTTTCAGACGTTCGCAGGGCAGACGAAGGGAATCGGTGAAGGTGCTGAGGGTTCACCGCGCGACACGCGCGAACGTGCTGGCCTCGAGCCTGGCCCGCGTCTTGGCGACGCCGCTGGCTGATCCGTTCGAAGCCGAAATCATCTCGGTACCTGCTCGGGGAGTGGAGAGGTGGTTGACGCAACGCCTGTCGATGTCACTCGGGTCCGACCGCGGCGATGGAATTGCTGCGAATATCGAATTCCCCTCGCCAACAACACTTGTAGAGCGTTCGCTGGCAGCGGTGGAGGGGGTTCCGGCGGAGGAGGACCCGTGGTCCCGCGGGCGTCTGCTGTGGACGACGCTGGCAGTCATCGACGAGTCGATGAACCAATCCTGGTGTTCCGTCATCGGGGCCCACCTCGGGCACGGCCGCGATGAGCACCGTGCTGGCCGGCGTTGGTCGACCGCGGCGCATCTGACCGATCTGTTCCGCGGATACTGCGCCGATCGCCCGTCGATGATCGCGGACTGGTCGCGCGGTGTCTACAGCGACGGGCTCGGCGGTTCGCTGCCGCAGGATCTGCGATGGCAGGCGGAGTTGTGGCGATCGGTGCGCACCCGAATCGGATCTCCCAGCCCCGCTGAACGCCTCGGCGACAGCTGCGCTGCGCTCGGGGGGAGTCCAGAACTGCTCGACCTACCCGAGCGGCTGTCCATTTTCGGTGCCACCCGCATGACAACCGACCAACTTCAGGTCGTGGCCGCGCTCGCACGACATCGCGAGGTCCACCTCTGGATCCCACATCCCAGTGCAAAGATGTGGGATCGCTTGTCGGAGCGCCCGGCTCCCGTTCGTCGGCGCGAGGACACTGCTGCCGCCACCCTCGATCATCCTTTGCTGGCGAGTCTCGCCCGAGATGTGCGCGAACTCCAGGCACGCATTCTCCGATTGGGTGCGGGCGTGCAGCAGACGGTCGAGGCCGAGGACCCCAGCCCGCCGACACTGCTGGGGCGCCTGCAATCGGATTTTTCCGAGAACAGGACGCCCACCCTGTCGACCGAATCAGACAGCAGCATCGCAGTGCACGCATGTCACGGCGCAGCGCGACAGGTCGAAGTCCTACGGGAATGCTTGCTGCACGTGTTCGACGAGGACACGTCCTTGGAACCGCGCGACGTACTCGTCATGTGCCCCGATGTCGAGACATATGCGCCGCTCGTGCGGGCCACATTCGGTCAGCGAGGGTTGGGTCACCCCGGACACGAGTTGCGGGTGCGCTTGGCTGATCGTGGGCTTCGCCGCACCAATCCTCTGCTCGACATCGTGGCGACCGTCCTCGAACTCGCCGTCGGTCGGATCACCGCCAGTCAAGTTCTCGATCTTGCAGCCTCGGCTCCGCTCCGATCCAAGTTCGGCTTCACCGAGGATGATCTGGAGCGACTGCGCGAGTGGATTCAACTCTCCGGTGCGAGGTGGGGAATCAATTCACGGCAACGGGGACGGTTCGGTTTGGGGGAGTTCGCGCAGAACACCTTCAACTTCGCGCTGGACCGCCTGTTGCTGGGTGTGGCCGCGGACGAATCCGAGCACGAGTGGCTCGATCTCGCGCTACCGCTGGACGACGTCGACGGCAACGACATCGACCTCACTGGTCGGTTGGCGGAATTTCTCGACCGGCTCGCGGTGGTTGTACGCGACTTACAGGGCCCCCAGACAACTACTCGGTGGCGAGAGGCGCTCGTGCGGGCACTCGACCTGCTGACCGCCACGAGCGAGGCGGATGCGTGGCAGCGCGGACAGGCGCTACGTGAACTCGAGGAGGCGACCAGAGGCGGGGAGGACACCGAACTTCGGTTGGCGGACGTGCGAGCGATGCTGACACATGCCCTGGCAGGGCGACCGTCGCGCGCGAACTTTCGGACAGGGGAGCTGACGGTATGCACCATGGTCCCGATGCGTTCGGTACCGCACCGTGTGGTCGTTCTTCTCGGGTTGGACGACGAGATGTTCCCTCGCACGGGCAGTGAGGACGGTGACAACGTCTCGGGCCGCGACCCCGCAGTAGGGGAGCGGGATGTGCGGAGCGAGGACAGGCAACTGCTGCTCGACGCCGTCATGTCAGCCGGTGAGAAGCTGCTGCTGTTCTATACCGGTGCGGATCCGGTGACGGGTACCGTCAAACCGCCGGCCATCCCGCTGAGCGAGCTGCTCGACGTCGTGCGCACAACCTGTGGCCGCGACATCGTCGTGCGGCATCCTTTGCAGCCCTTCGATGCTCGCAACTTTCGACCCGACGCGCCGTTGAGCTACGACCGCGCCGCGCTGGACGGTGCCAGAGCTGTCGAGCGCGAACCGGTATCGCCGCCGAGTTTCCTCGCTGCTCCGCTGCCGGAGCGCAACACCGGGGATATCGAGTTGAACGATCTGATCGCCTTCGTCGAACACCCGATGGCAGCACTGTTGAAACAGCGACTCGGCGTTCGAGTCCCGGAGATCGGTGACGATGTCTCGGACGCACTACCCGTCGAACTGGACGGCCTGCAGAAGTGGGACATCGGCGACCGCATGCTGGCCGAAAGACTTGGAGGTACCTCCCTCGCGGACTTTCGGGCCGCCGAATGGCGACGCGGCACGCTGCCACCGTTCGCGCTCGGAGAGCTTCAGTTGCAGGACATCACCAGAGCTGTGGACGCCCTGGTCGAGGTTTCGAGCGATGTCCATGCGGGCCAGGCGGATGTGCTCGATATCTCGATCGCACTGAATTCGGGTCGACGAATCACCGGCACCGTCACCGGCGTTCACGGCGGCACCATCGCGCGCACGTCGTATTCGCGTCTGGCGCCGAAACATCGCCTGGCGGCATGGGTTCGGCTACTTGCCGCCCAGGTACAGGACGGAACGCGCACGTGGCAGGCCGTCACCACCGGACGCGGCCCGGGTCGCCGGGCCGCGTGGCGTTCGGTTATCACAGCGCCGGCCGACGCCCTCGAGCAACTCGAATCGTTGGTCGGACTGCGGGACCTCGGCTTGTCCGAGGTGCTGCCGGTGGGGCCGACCGCTACGGCGACCTACGCGGACCGCCGGTTCCGTGGCGCTCCCGAGGCGGACGCGTTGGACGCCGCGGAACGGCAATGGTCCGACAAATTCGGCGACGCCACCGACCGCAGCATCGGCTACCTGTACGGAAACAACGCGTCCTTCTCGGCTGTGCTCGGTACCCCGTATCGCGCGAGCCATCCTCGATGGGGTGACGAAACGACGTTGTTCGGTGCGCTCGCACGGCAGCTGTGGACACCGCTGCTCGACGCGGAGACGGAGGGGCAACCGTGACCGCTTTCGACCTTCTCGGCCCGCTGCCGTCGGGAACGACGGTGCTCGAAGCGAGCGCGGGAACCGGAAAGACCTATGCCATCGTGGGACTCGCGACGCGCTACGTGGCCGAGGGACACGCCGACATTTCCGAGCTTCTGCTCGTCACGTTCTCTCGGGCAGCAACGCAGGAGTTGCGTGAACGCACACGCAACAGGTTCGCCGAAGTGGCGGCGGCGCTCGGGGCCGTCGACGCCTCGCACTCGTCGGATCCGTTGATCCGGCATCTGGCCGATGCCCCCACAGTCGAGGTTGCGGCCCGCCGTCTACGTCTGGTTCGCGCGCTCTCGGAATTCGACTCGGGAACGATCGCGACCACACACAGCTTCTGTCAACGCATGCTCGCGGGTCTCGGCATCGCAGGCGAACGCGAGCCCGAAACCACTCTCGTCGAGGCGGTCGACGACCTCACGAACGAGGTCGTCGACGATATCTACCTGCGGCGCTACGGCAGAGCGGATCAACCGCCGCCGATTTCGCCGGCCGACGCAGGTCAGCTCGCGCGTGAAGCGGTGCGCGATCGGCAGGCGCGACTCGTCCCCGAACCCGACGAGGACACCGAGGCTGGACACCGGGTCATTTTCGCCGCGGAAGCGCGCACCGAGGTGCGCACACGAAAGCAAGCGCGGGGCATCAGAGACTTCGACGATCTGCTGACACTGCTGCACGGAGTGCTCGTCGATCCGGCTCACGGCGATGCCGCAAGCGCCCGTATACGCGCACGCTTCCGGGTGGTTCTCGTGGACGAGTTCCAAGACACGGATCCGCTGCAGTGGGAGATTCTCGGACGAGCATTTCACGGATTTTCGACGTTGTTGCTGGTCGGCGATCCCAAACAAGCGATCTACGCCTTCCGCGGTGCAGAGGTGCTCAGCTACCTCGACGCGGTCGGACTTGCTGATCATCACCTCGAGCTCGCGACCAATTGGCGTAGCGACGCCGGCCTGTTGAGTGCACTCGAAACCCTTTACGAGGGTGCAGCACTCGGGCATGAGAATATCGTGGCCCATCGCGTCGGCTCCACCCACGCCGATTCACGTATGTCGAATGTGGCGCCGCTCCGCATTCGCTGCCTACCGCGAACCGGGGCAGGTCCACTGGGCAAGTCCGGCTTCCCTACCGTCGGGGCGTTGCGAGACAAGGTGGCCGACGACCTCGCCAACGATATCGTCGACCTACTCGAATCCGGAACCGAATTGGATCTGCCCGGTCGCGGCGGTGTCGTCGCATCCGGCGATATCGCCGTCCTGGTGCGCACCCGCGCCCAGATCGCACTGGTGCGAGCTGCGCTCGATCGAAGCGGTGTTCCCTCTGTACTGGCCGGCGGTTCGAGTGTGTTCGAGACGCCGAGCGCACTGCACTGGCTGTGGTTTCTGCAAGCGCTCGAGCAACCGCACCGCGCGGACCGTGTGCGCCTGGCCGCATTGACGCCTTTGCTCGGATGGACTGCCACCGAACTCGACGAACGAGGTGAGGATGCGCTCGCGCAGGTGAGTACGCGGCTGCGAGAGTACGGAGTTCTGTTCGCGCAGGCCGGTTTCGCAGCGGTATTCGAGAAGGTATCGACCGAGACTCGACTCGCCGCACGGCTGTTGGGTTACCGTTCCGGCGAGCGCGAGTTGACCGATCTGCGCCACCTCGCTCAGCTGCTCAACCGGGCTGCGGTGGAGTTGTCGCTCGGACCCAGCGCGCTGACGCGATGGCTCGCCGACCGCATCGACGACCCGGCGTCGGGCAGCGTGACGGATCGGAGTCGACGACTCGACAGCGACGCCGCTGCAGTGCAGATCGCAACCGTGCATGCCAGTAAGGGGCTCGAATTCCCCGTCGTATACATCCCATACGGGTGGGACGCCGCGAAGAACCCCTACCCCAGCACGCTGCTGCTGCACGACGAGGATGACAAACGTGTTCTCGATGTCGGTGGGCGCACCGGACGGGGCTATGCCGCACGCAAGGTGATCAGGGACAAGGAGGAGGCTGGGGAGGAGTTGCGCCTGCTCTATGTCGCGCTGACACGAGCGCAATGTCAGGTCGTCCTGTGGTGGGCGCCATCGTTCTCGACCGCCGCGTCACCGCTGCACCGATTGATCTTCGCGAGAACGCCGGGCGCAGCTCAACCCGAAGAGAAGGCACGAGTCCCCGACGATGCCGCGGCTGCTCGGGCATTCGAATCCTGGGCAACACCCGCCGGAAATACGATCTCCATCGAGTACGTCACTGCCGTGACTCCGCGTTTGCTCACCGACGGCGCCGACCGCGCCACAACGGAGTTGGACTCCGCGACATTTTCTCGTTCGCTCGACATGCTGTGGCGCCGAACTTCCTACTCAGCTCTGACTGCGTCTGCCCACGACGCTCCAGGAGTGAGCAGCGAACCGGAGCGGCCGGAGAAGGACGACGAGCCGGAGGAGGCGCCTCCGATCGAGGACGAGTTGGACGGGATCGCGTCACCGATGAACGGGCTACCTGCGGGGGCAGCGTTCGGAACGCTCGTACACGAGGTGCTCGAACATCTCGACACATCAGCCGAGGACCTCGAGGCGGAGCTGCTCGCCAAGTGTGCCGATGGGATAGAAGAACGCCTCGCTGACATCGAGCCGCAGGTATTGGCCGACGCACTACTGCCGGTGCTGCGCACGCCACTCGGTTTCGGGACACTCGCGGAGGTGTCGCCAGTCGATCGTCTCGCCGAACTGGACTTCGAGCTGCCCCTGGCCGGTGGTGAGCGGCCGATCGGGGAGACAGTCACGTTGCGCGGTATCGCGGACCTGATGCGCCGCCACCTGCCTGTCGGCGATGTACTGCGTCCGTACGCGGACCAGCTCGACCATCTCGAGACACAGCCGCTTCGCGGGTACCTCACCGGCAGCATCGACTCTGTGATCCGTGTCCACGACGGTGGACCGCGTTACGTCATAGTCGATTACAAGACCAACAGGCTCTCCAGAGGTGATCTCACCGTCATGCATTTCACCCGCGAACGGATGGCCAAGGAGATGCTTCGATCGCACTACCCGTTGCAGGCGTTGCTGTATGCAGTTGCCCTGCATCGTTATCTGCGGTGGCGTCAGGCCGACTACGATCCGGAGCGGCATCTCGGCGGAGTGCAGTATCACTTCGTGCGCGGCATGGTCGGCCCCGAGACCCCGACGGGGTGCGGTGTGTTCGATTGGCATCCGCCGGCGGCGCTGATCGCAGACGTCTCCGACCTACTCGCGGGAATCGAGGCGTCGTGATCGATGCGCAACTCGTGCAGCGAGCTCGCGGGCGGCTCCGCGCATTCAACGAAGCGGGAATTCTCGCGGCCGCCGATGTCCACGTTGCCCTCAGGCTCGGAGTGCTCGGCGGAGACGACTCCGAGGACGTGCTGCTTGCTGCCGCGCTCGCTGTCCGAGCGGTCAGATCTGGATCGGTGTGCCTCGATCTGCGCCGGCTGCGCGAGGTTACGGTCGACGAGGAATCCGATGTCGACGTCGATGCGCTACCGTGGCCCGAATTGGGTGAGGTTCTCTCTGCTCTGCGGGCCAGCCCGCTGGTCACCGGTGGAGATCGCGGTCCCCTCAAACCCCTTCGACTGGTCGACACAGACGAGGGCGAGCTGCTGTATCTCGACCGATACTATTTGCAGGAGAAGATGATTCGGAACGTCCTCGACAGCCGCGAACTCACGGCCCCGCACGTGGACACCGAACAGGTCACGACGCTGCTGAACCAGCTGTTCGTCGATGACTCGGGCAATCCAGCGGTGGCCCCGGACCGCCAACGCGTGGCCGCGGCATTGGCGGCGACACAGTGGACGGCAGTGATCGCCGGCGGACCGGGCACGGGAAAGACACACACCGTCGCGCGCATACTGGCACTGTTCGTGCATCAGATGGGACCCTCGATCCGCATCGGACTGGCGGCGCCCACCGGCAAAGCAGCTGCGCGGCTACAGGAATCGGTCACCGAGCAATCCGCCGAGCTCGGACTTCCCGACGGCATCACCGCGATGACCGTGCACCGACTGCTCGGGTGGCAACGCGGCAGCAAGAGTCGGTTTCGGCACAACGCGTCGAACCGGCTTCCGTACGACGTCATCGTCGTCGACGAGACATCGATGGTGTCGTTGACCATGATGTGCCGACTGCTCGAGGCTGTTCGCGCGGACACTCGGTTGATACTCGTCGGCGACCCGGATCAGCTGACATCGGTCGACGCCGGGGCGGTTCTCGCGGATCTCGTGGCCCGACCTGTCCGTGGCACCGCGAACCCTGTCCTCGCCGAACTCATCACCACCGACCTGCACGCGCTGGACGACCCGAACGAAGCCGCACTGTCCGAGCGCGAACGTACGCGACTGGCAGGCGGGGTAGTGCGTCTGAGCCGGGGCAGACGGTTCGGGGGCGCTATCGCCGAACTGGCGATCGCGGTTCGCGACGGGCATGCCGATCGCGTCATGGACCTGCTGCACGGTGATCACCGCGAACTGTCTTTCCATGCACCGTCGGACCTCGACTCCCTTCGCACCGATATCGTCGCGACAGCGCAGCAGGTGACGGCGGCCGCACAAGCGGGACGCGCGGCCGAGGCCCTCGCCGGCCTGGAATCACACCGGTTGCTGTGCGCGCACCGACAGGGCCCGTTCGGGGTACAGGACTGGGCGCGACGGGCCATGGAATGGGTCGCCGAGGCGTCGGGCAGCCCGCTCGATCCGGCCCACTGGTACGCGGGCCAACCTCTGCTGCTCACTGCCAACGACCACGAAGCCCGGATCTACAACGGTGATACCGGCGTTGTCATCGATACCGGCGACGGCGCTCTCATGGCCGCGTTCCAGCGCGGCCATGAGCCCTTACTGGTGCACCCGACCGTGCTGTCGTCGGTACAGACTGTGTACGCCATGACTATCCACCGCAGTCAGGGAAGCCAGTACGACACGGTATCGGTGATGCTCCCGGCAGAGGCCTCGTCACTGCTCACGCGTGAACTTCTCTATACGGCCATCACGCGTGCTCGACGCCACGTTCGCATCATCGGAACGGAGGAGTCGGTACGGGCCGGCGTCGGCCGCCAGGTGCTACGAGCCAGTGGACTTCGCCGGACGATCCTGAGCTGACGACAATCGCGGGGTGACCGACGCTCGGTGCAGACTGTTCGCGGTGTCCGTCCACGACCGTCCCTGGCGTCTCCAGACGCGAGATGCGGCCTGATCCGCGGACCGTTCCGCTCGCGCGAAGCAGCTTCTCGCATGCTCGTGCGCCGACTCGTACAACTCGTGCAGGTCAGCCTCACCGCACACCGCGCGCACGGTCGTCGAGTCGACGCGGGCCCCCAACACCTCGCAAAAGGCATGGAGCGAGCGCAGCGGCACCGGTAGCGCTGCGATATCTCGGGAGTCGGTTCGCGGCTCGTCGTCGTACGACAGGGCGGCCGGCCCGCTCGAGTCCGAGCCCATGTCGACGGCCCATGCATTCAGAAAGGATGGGTGCGGCACGTTCCACACTTCACGGAACGTCGCCACGGCGGTGGTTGCGAACAGGGCTGCTTCGTCTCGAACGCCGTCGAGCGCAAAGTCCATGACGGTTCCGTCTGCGGTGGGTTTTCCAGGTTCCGACCAGCCCAGGCCGTGCAGCCTACGGTCGGCAGACTCGATGTCCGGGCTACTCGGGTAGAGGTACGAGGGCAGGGATGCAACGCCGATCAGCTGATCGACGTCCACGGCAACCAAGTCGACGTATGGCCGTTGGCCTCGCTGACCCGGCGTTGCCTGCGCGGACGTGATCGTGACGTACGATCCCGCCGGCATCGAGGCGACGTAGCTCGCGAGGTTCCCCTCGAAACGAGACCACGCGCGCGCGAGGACTACATCGAAGCCGCCTTGCCGTCCTGCACTCACACGCGCTCCTTCGTCGATCACGACCGTGTACTCGGAAGTTCTGCAGATCGAAAGATAGCGGGTGGGTCCGACAAAGTTGGTGAGGCACACGCGCCACGTCGCCGAGATTGCGAGGCCACCAAGCGCTGACCAGCTCCTATCGTCGGATCAGTAGACGTCGCGCAGATAGCGCTTGGAGCTCTTGAGCTCGGCTACGTAATCCTCGGCTTGTCCGTCGGTCAGTCCGCCATGCTCGACGACGATCTCGCGCAAAGCTGAGTCGACATCCTTCCCCATGTCCATACCGCCGCAGACATAGAAATGAGCACCCTCCTCGAGCCAGCTGTAGAGCTCCTTGCCGTCTTCTCGCATTCGGTGTTGGACGTAGATCTTCTCGGACTGATCACGGGAAAATGCAAGGTCGAGGCGGGTGAGTATCCCCGCATGCGAGAAGGACCGCAGTTCGTCCTCGTAGATGAAGTCGCTGCCGCGATGGTGGTCGCCGAAGAACAACCAGTTGCGCCCCGAAGCTCCACGTGCGCGGCGATCGTGCAGGAACGCGCGGAAGGGAGCGACTCCGGTTCCAGGCCCGACCATGATGACCGGCGCGGCATCGTCCGTCGGGAGTCGGAAAGACTTGTTCGCTGTCAGGAACACCCCTGCCGTCTCGCCCTCGGTCAACCGATCGGCGAGAAAAGTGGAACACACTCCGCCTCGATCTCGCTCCGCCGAGCGATACCGAACACTGGCGACCGTCAGATCAACCGTGCCCTGATGGGTGAGAGGCGACGAGGAGATCGAGTAGACGCGGTGCTGTAGCGGACGTAGCAGTCCCAGTAGCTCGACGGGATCCAACGCAAGCGAGCCGTCGATAGCCAACACGTCGAGAACATCTTTACCCCAAGCCCAGGCGTGGAGCGTCGCACGGTCGTCGGCCTCGAGGACGCTTCTGAGCTCGGCATCGCCGGTCCGAGCAGCGACGGCCTCGATGAGGTCCACCGAAGGTACCCCGATTTCGTACGAATGCGTCAACAACTCGTCGAGGCGGTTCTGCGAGTTCTTGACGGTGATCGTGGTGTCCGGCCCGACGCCCAACCTGCCGATCAGCGCGTCGACCAACTCTGGGTTATTGACCGGTTTGACGCCCAGCCCGTCGCCCGCCTGGTATTCGATACCGCTGTCGCCGAGCGACAAGGAATAGTGCCTGACCTCCTTGTCGGATTCCGGACCGGACAGCAGATTGTTGGCCAGCACGATTGCGCGATAGGGGTTCTTTCGGTTCCACGGTGACCGGGTGGACGCTGCCTTGACGGGCTTGACCGGCACGTCAGAGGCGGAATCGGCGCCATCGGCCGTTCGAGTTGTCTCCTGCGCCTGCTCTCGCGTAATGATGTTGCATCCCGCCTTGCCTACGTCGAAGATGGTTTCCGCCGATGCCATGACCGCGAAGTATAAGCGCTCCGCCTGGCTGCCCTGGTTCACATCGACGCACTGGTATTGCGCGCTGACGATCTTCGGTAGTGGTCACAGAAAAAACACTCAGTCGCGCAGAAGTTGTACAAACCTCGAGCGGGCGGGTAGTAGATCCAGTGAATACAACGTGTGTTCGACGTACATTTGGCCCCCGGTTGTTTACCGTTCGATCTGTTCACCGGTTGGGGGAGCGGGCTGTGGAAGCGATTCAAATCGTGGTGATCGCACTGGTGGCGGTGGCATCGTGCGCCATTGTCGCCGGGTTCGTTGCCATGCTCGTCAGCAGCGAACGACGAGCACTCGGCCGAGATGACGAGTACGGAATAGCTCCGGGCTGGTACCCCGACGCGCAGGACAAGACACTGCTGCGCTACTTCGACGGACGTATTCCGACGCGGGAGACAGCTCGACGCGAACTGACGTGATCAGGTTGAGACAGGCGGTCAACGACGTTGTCGTCGAGATCGCTTCGATGGGGGCTGTGAGGACAGGTGGTAGTACAGGGCGCTGTCGGTGTCCTCGACCACCACCTGCACGACATCCCCGACCTCGAGGTAATCGTCGACCGCGATGCGGTCCTTCGCGCCGATCACAGCTTTGACCGAGCGCGCCGGAATCAAGCCACGTCGTCCGTCCGGACCGACGGCCAGCGCGTACCGTGGCCCGGTTCGCGTGACTCTGGCCGAAATGATCTCCGAATCCCGCGGGACCGGGCTCGGATCGGCGGCGACATTGTTCGATACCGCGGTCTGCGAGTCCAGTTGCGCCGCGAGATCGTCCGCCATCGCATCGACCTGCAGGAGCAGCTCCGCCATCTGCCGGGCGTACTCGTCGTGCGCCTTCGTCGGCTTCAGCGCCTCACCTGGCTTGTACATGTCCTCGTGGGTCAGCTCACCCCACGCATCCTGCAACCTGGTCTTGACCTGAACCTCGACCTTGACGTCGAGATCGCCCTGATGCGTCGCGACCCGAACCAGCAGTATAGCGTGATACGCCCGATAGCCGCTGGGCTTGGGGTACGCAACGTAATCCATCGGATCCTTGGCGAACCTGACCGAGCATTCCGGATCGCGGCAGGCCCGCTCCAGCGCATCGACGAATGCGTGCTGGTCGCGCGGGCTCTTGCACAGCACCTTGATGCCGATGAGGTCGCCGAGTGCGTCGACGACATCGTCGATGGTCTTCGGCTCCGGGATGCGGCCCTCGGACACCTTGCGCTTGATCTTGTCCGCAGCGCGTACGGGGTCCTTGAGGCGCGCTGTCTGCGCGGTGAGACGGTCGCGGTCGACGTTGTCGAGGATCTCGTCCGCGATGGTTTCGAGAAAATTCTGGGCAGTTACCAACGCGGCCAGCCACGCACGTCTGCGTTGTGCGTAGGCCTCGTCGACGAGATCGTCGATGCTGGTCGCCGATGTCACCGGTCGTGCCTCCGATCGAAAACTCCGCCTGGTTCTTTGCCACCGAAGGCTAGCGCAGCGGCATCGACAGAGGTGTGGCACGTTTGCCTCGCTCAACCACCGCGCACCTGTCGGTGTCCGGGATTATCGCGTGCAATCATGACGGCCACGGTTGCAGACGGCGACGCATTCGTTTCGCAGTTCGACGCGTATCGGCGGGAGCTTCTCGCTCACTGCTATCGCATGACGGGGTCCATCCACGACGCGGAGGATCTCGTTCAAGAGACGTACATTCGTGCGTGGCGCGGCTACGGCAAGTTCGAGGGCCGCTCGTCGATGCGGACTTGGTTGTACCGCATTGCTACCAACACATGCCTGACCGCGCTGGAGAACAAGTCCAAGCGGCCGCTGCCCACCGGACTCGGTGCGCCGAGTTCGGATCCCTCCGACGAACTCGTCGAACGGCAGGAGATCCCGTGGCTAGAACCTATTGCCGATTCCGAGCTGGCCGACTCCGCTGACCCTGCCGCCATCGTCGTCAGTCGTGAATCGATTCGACTGGCGTTCGTCGCCGCACTGCAGCACCTCTCCTCCCGGCAGCGGGCCGCGCTCCTGATGCGTGAAGTGTTGCAGTGGAAGGCCTCCGAAGTGGCCGAAGCGCTGGCCACGACCACCACCGCTGTCAACAGTCTTCTCCAGAGGGCGCGAGCGCAACTGGATGAGGTCATGCCGTCGGAAGCTGACGTTGTCGAACCGATGGCTGCCGAAACGAAGGAGCTCTTGCGTAACTACGTCGACTGCTTCGAGCGCTACGACATCGATCAGTTGGTGCAGTTGTTCACACAGGACGCGATTTGGGAAATGCCTCCGTTCGAGGGTTGGTACCGGGGCGGCGAGAACATCGGAATGCTCATTCGGGGAAATTGCCCTGCCAGCCAGGCCGACGACATGCGCATGGTGGCAACTTCGGCGAACGGTCAGCCTGCGTTCGGTTTGTACATGCGAAACGAGGCTGGAGTGCACGTGGCATTCCAACTGCACGTAGTGAATGCCACCACGCGGGGTGTATCGCATGTGGCGTGCTTCTTCGACCTTCGTCTGTTCGAGCGGTTCGGATTGCCGGACCGGCTCTAGCGCGCATTCGCAGCAACGCGGGTTCTCCTGTTGCGGATCGGCGGGTGCTGGTGTGACCTGTCGATGGCCTCGGGTAGGTAGACACCGCTGCGTCGGAGAATTCATCGCCGAGCGTCGCCCGCTGAGACGACAAGACCCCGAAGTCGACTCAGGTCGATTTCGGGGTCTTGCGGCAAATCCAAGGAGGGGGTGTGACTTTCCTAGCGGGTTGCCGATGCGATTCGTGCAAGCATGCGAGAGATGACGGAGCCGTCGGATCCGAGGCTGTCGAACGTGGCCGTCGTCGTCTCACCGGTGTCACCTGTGGCGGCAGCCAGCGTGCGTGCAAGTTCGCTTCGACGCTCGATAGCGCCGAGAATGTCGGAGTCCAGAGCAACGATCTGCTCGTGAAGCTGGTCGAGCTGTACATCCTGCGTGTCTGCTTCGTCGGCGCTGATGGCGAGCGAATCGATCTGCAAAGTCACGTCGTCTCCTTTTGTTCGCGTCCTGAGGAGTGAGTCGTTTCGCTTCTCAGAACTGTTACACGGTCGCTCTGTGTGTCAACGCTGTGTCGTGGCTACTACCAACATGCCCACTCCGAGGGCCTGGGCCAACCACATCTAGGTGTGATGCTGCCAACAATTGTGATCGAACCGTTGCGTGCTCGAAACCTGCAATTGACCGGTTTCGGCGATCATCGCACCTCATCCCACACTTGTACTTCGGAGCCGAGGCGATTGCGTACTGCTCGAGCAGCGAAAGATTGTCAGGTGCACGTCCGGGGTAGTCCATGCGTGTTGCCCAGGTCGGGGGTTACCCTCGCTCGCGGTCCTGCCACAGGCTCGGCGTGATTCTGGAACAGTGGACGGTGAGATACGGCCGAGGAGCTGGCATGCCTGATCAGATCGAAATCGGTAGTGAACGCGAGCGCGTCGAAGGGCGTGTGCGCCGGTGGTGCGATCGCGCTCGTCTGGATGGGCGACGGCCACTGCTGTCCGACGCCGCCGCGATCGCCATCGCGGCAGGCAGGATCGACGACACCACGCACACGGTGCTGGCGGCGAGGCGTCGCGTGGGCAAGTCGATGCCGTCGATCGGTGGGTACAGCACCGTTCGTGTCTTGACTGACGAACGGCAGCGGTGGTTGGCCAAGGACACGAGAAACAAGCCTGGCTCGGCCCTCGTCTACAAACTGAGAGCTGCGGAACTGGGCAAGCGTCTCGACCAGTTGCGCACGGCATTCGTGGTCTCGCCCAAGCACTATGCGAACGGTGTTCGCGCGGTGCGCCGCGAACGGCGGGAGGGGTTGCACTTGGAACTCGATCAGCGCGACGCACTCTTCGACGCACTGGCTCATACTCCGGTGCCGAGGCAACGTACAGCGAATATCGTCGAGCGCGCAGGACTGTCGATTCTCGACACCGCCGCCGACCGCGTCGCCGAAGCCTCGAGAAGCACGCGATTCGAAGAACTAGGAAATCGTGCGTCGACCCTGATGTTGGATCTCGCCGATCAAAGGGACGACGCGTTCGGTGACCGCTACGAGACGATCCTTTTCGTTGCCGGCTCGTCGGTCGATCGGGTTCATGCATCGCCTGCGTGGCGGTCCGAGCATTTCCTGGTGCAGCGGACCCAACTCGATCTCACCGACGAACTGACCCAGGTTGCCGTCGATGTGAATTCCCTGCGCGCTATCGACTACGAACTCGATCGGGTTGCCGCGATGATGTTCGACGCTGCCACCCGTGCACAGGTGGCAAGTCGACGTGCTGCATTGGATTCGGTATGGACGCAGCTGATCGACCGCGTTGCAGCGCTCGTGCGTGTGGACGAACTCGTCCATCGTGCGGAGGGAGAGCTCCGCACGATGGACGTCATGCACAAGGCACACAGCCTCGACGACAGGATCGACGCACTTGTAGCGCGGGCAGGCAATCGTGAAATATCCGCCGACAACACAAATTTCGTCGGTGACCAGCTGCGACATCAGTAGCGATCGCAGCAGAAGGCGCCTTGGCCGCACACTCGACCGGCAAGGTGCTCCCGTGGACTCCAGTGGCGCTTCATGCGTTGTCGAGGAAGCCGACGGTGCGCAGCGCGAGTTGGAGTGCACAGACGACGCGGTCCCACGGCAGCGCTTCGATCTCGCCCTCCTCGACAGCCCCAGGTTCTCCACGAAGTCGTGCGTCGCGGGCGTAGTCGCGCCACGCGGTCGCCTGCTCTGCGCAGAACTTCTCGTAGCGGACGATGGCGTCACGGTCGGCGCCGCACACCGCAACGATGTCTGTGGGGTCCAGGCCGCCACCGGACTCGGCGTCGACCTCGAGCAGTCGCATGAGCTGCGGCGGAACATCGTCTTCTCCGTCGATGTGAATCGATTCCTCCCACGCTGAGGGGTCGTCCGGTGCCGCGACGGTCCCTCCGACGTTCTCAGCGAACGAATCGTCGACTCCGGAAACGAAGGTCGACAATCGTTGGAGTCCGTTGATCACATGCTGCGGTATGAACGGGCACGCGTCTACGGTGATCGTCGCGTGTATCCGATCTTCGACCAGGAGAAGTTTGACCTGCGGGTACTGCCTGTTCAGATCCGCCACAACCTCTGCGGCGCGGGTTCGCCCTGCGATCCGCTCCACTACACAGGCGTGCAGCCGAATCTCCTCGACGCTCGCGACGTGCACGTAGACGGTGGCCGTATCGATAGTCAGACAGAAGCCATCGCGCGAATGCGCCTTCTCGACAACCTCGAAGGAGTTCTGCAGGAGGCAATCGACTGCTGCCACGAGCTCCGTGCTATCTGCGGCAACGCGAGGCGTCACGAAATCACCTGCCGACATATGCGTTTCGACTCCGGGTGACCTCGCGTCTCCACAAGTGAGAAAAGACGGATGCGGAACATCCCAGATACCTCGCACCGCCCCCACGATGGTCGCCGCGAATCGATCCACCCAGGCGACTGGTTCTTCGAGGGTATGGATCGATTCGGCAGCCGAACTACGCCACGGTGCGGGCGCAGACTGCAGACCGGAAGCCGCGCACATCATAGTTCCGTTGCTCGTCGTAGTGAGAATCATCGTCTGAGCCGTCGAGCCCTCCGGCACGAATGAGGGGTGAAGCGAAAAGCCGGTATCGGCTGGGTTGGTGGCGAGGCGATCCGCGAGCTGACGGGTGAACCGCCGCCAGTCTTCGTCGGTTGCCTCGTCGATACCTGGAACGTCCTTGTCCGGACCATCGAAATTCGACATATTTCTCCCCGATTCCCCTGCACTCCCGAATGCGAACGAGAGGAAAGCTAGCGTGGGGCACCGACAGAGTGGTCGGCTACGACTGGTGCGGTCGAATGACGCATGCCGGCACCAGCAACTCCGCAGAGGTCAGTGACCCGTGATGGCCGATCAGCGTCGCAGCTATCGACTCTGCACGGCTTCGAACAACCGCGGATCCATCGTTGGCAAGTGCGAGCAGATCACCGATCCTTCCGCTCGCCGCCGACGACACCGTCGGCCCGAACCAGCCGCGCGAAATCGCCTCATCTTTGGTGACGATCGTGAAGTGGCTTCCGAGGGCTCGTTGCCAGGACGACTGCACGTCGTGAACGGCACCGTCATCGGTGTAGAGGAAACGCATTCGCGGCTCGCCCCCGAGCAACCGCACTCCCTCTCTGAGTTCCGGAAGCATGTCGTAGTCGAACCGTCGTTTCACCTCCACCATGCTGTGGTCCGAAACGACTATCAGAGCTCCATCGTGCGGCAGTTCCGAGGCGATCGTGCTTGCAATGTGGTCGACGTTGCGGAGTTCGAGCCGCCAGGCCGGCGAGTTCGGGCCGCGGACGTGGCCGATCAGGTCCAGGTCGCCGTAGTAGGAGTAGATCAGTGTGGGGCCGTCAGCTGCCAAACCGCTGATGGTTTCAGTAGCGAGGTCTGCCGCCGACCAGGACTGTTGGAAGGCAGCGCCGCGCAGACACGCACGGGTGAGACCAGACCCATTCTGAATCGCAGGCCCGACGTGCATCATGCGAACCCCAGCGTCGCGTGCACGTTCGAATGCGGTCGGAATCGGCTGAAATTGTTCCGGAACCAGTTCCTCGGGTAGGTCATGCGGATTGGCCGAGCTCTGCAGCTTCCACTGCAGACTGTTCATCAGGCCAGGATGTCCGGGTATCGAGACCTGGTAGCCGACGACTCCGTGTTGGCCGGGAGGCAAGCCCGTTCCGACAGAACTGAGGCTCGTCGCTGTGGTAGTGGGGAAGCCTGCAGTAATCGCCGCCCTGTGCAGATTCAGAAACGGAGCCTCTTGCGGGTGTGCGGCGAGTTGTTCGGCACCGAGCCCGTCCACCATGAGAAGGCAGACCCGCCGAACCCCGTCCAGATCGAATCCGAGTCGGTCGGTCTCCGCGTCCACCCCGAGGCGAGCAAGCAAGGACGGAACAACATCGGCCAGTGATCCGGAGCCATAGCGTGGAGAAAGCAGCATGGCTTCACCGTAGGGGGCGAACACGAACGGCGCATAGGCCGTTGTTAACTATCGCGACGCGATGACCAGGCGATTTGCGGAAGAGTTCTTCTTGGCGTAACTTTTGTCGAGTCAGAGCGACACGGACACCGACCCAAGCCGCAAGGCGCGGGACACGAGGTTGGACGAAGATCGATCTGTCAGCCCCGACGGAGACGCGAGAGCGTGGATCTCGGGCACCGAGCATCAAGCCCCGGAAGCGTAGCGAACAGCTGCGGCGATGGTGTGTGCGTGTTCTTTGAGAACTCAACAGTGTGTCGATGAATGTCAGTGCCGAATGTTTTTGGTGCTCATGCCTTTTGGGGTGTGGGTGTGACATCTTCTTGCTTCATGCCTTTGTGGTGTGGG
>Ga0208332_100042_pt1 | contig 42536 bp, 45 predicted proteins | sample DeeseametaMP1493_FD_184186 | JGI IMG/M metagenome (GOLD analysis project Ga0208332, IMG submission 184186) | Marine microbial communities from the Deep Pacific Ocean - MP1493 (SPAdes) | ecosystem: Environmental > Aquatic > Marine > Oceanic | place: South of Fiji, South Pacific Ocean | collected...
ATCGCCTTTTTGGGCTTCGAAAACAGCCAATAGTTCCGGGGCAATCCGCAAAACGGAAGCTGTGGCACTATATCGCAGCTACCTTTGTGGTAGGCCAAGCAGGTGTATGGTTCATTGCCTCATCTCAAAGTAACCGATCTGTTGTTGGAAGTGGACCGCTGGACAGATTTCACCCGCTACTTTACCCATCTCAAGAGTGACGAACCGGCGACGGACAAGAACCTTCTGTTAACCGCCGTGCTGGCCGACGCGATCAACTTGGGGTTGGTCAAGATGACAGAGTCTTGCCCGGGAACCACCTACGCGAGACTGTCCTGGTTGCAAGCCTGGCATATACGAGACGAGACCTACTCAAAGGCTCTCGCGGCGCTGGTCAACACTCAGTCGGCTCACCCTTTGGCTGCCTTCTGGGGAGACGGTACTTCCTCGTCCTCCGATGGCCAGAATTTCAAAGTGGGCGGAAGGGGACGGTTCGCCGGACAAATCAACCGCAAGTACGGATTTGAACCGGGAGTTCAGTTCTACACTCATGTCTCCGACCAGTACTCTCCCTTTCACACCAAGGTCATTAGCACGACAATAAGGGATGCCACCCACGTACTAGACGGATTGCTGTACCACGAGTCCGAACTCCAGATCAAAGAGCACTACACCGACACGTCTGGCTTTACCGACCACGTCTTCGCCTTGATGCATCTCCTGGGTTATCGTTTCGCTCCTCGGATCAGAGGGCTTTCCGACAAGCGCCTCTATGTGACTGGCGACCCCAAGCGCTTCTCCGCCTTGTCCGGCCTCATCGGTGGGCGGATCAACCTCAAGATTATCCGCGAACACTGGGATGAGATCTTGCGACTCGCGGCCTCAATCAAGCAAGGTTCGGTAACCGCATCGCTCATGCTGCGAAAGTTGGGAAGTTATCCTCGTCAAAACAGGCTTTCTGTCGCCCTGCGTGAGCTGGGCCGAGTCGAACGGACCCTGTTCACGCTCGAGTGGCTGCAAGACGTCGAGTTGCGCCGTCGTGTACAGAGCGGTTTGAATAAAGGGGAAGCCCGGAACGCCTTGGCCAGGGCTGTCTTCTTCAATCAGCTCGGGGAGCTGCGCGACCGGAAGTTCGAAAGTCAGCGTTACCGAGCGAGCGGGCTCAACCTGGTCGTCGCCGCAATCATCCTTTGGAACACAGTCTATATCGGGCGCGTCATCGACTCGATGCGTGAGAAATCGAACGTCCAGGAGGACTTGCTACAACACCTCTCGCCGCTCGGATGGTCGCACATAAACCTGACCGGCGACTACACGTGGGAGGAGAGCAAGAAGCTTGGTGATGGTGAGTTTCGGCCTTTGCGGCCAGCCAGAATCCCTTAACGTGCTATTTTTTCCGTTTCGTGAGGTAACCCGGAAAACTGCGGGACTCTTTCACCAAAATGCACAGACAGTAAAGACGATAAGAAGAAGGGCCGGTTCGCCGGCCCTTTTTTCATGGTCTGGATTTGAGGATAGCTGATTTCAGTCGCTCTTGCCCCTTGGGGGGGTGACATGGCCGCTGTTGGTGACCTTGATCTGACCGGGATACCGAGTGTCGGTATGGAGGATGACAAAGTAACCTGCAGCGGCCTCCTTATTAGAGCGATATCCGTCGGCAAATTTCAAATCATGGTAGCCGCTGGAACCGTTGAAACCGTTCTTTGCCTCATACGTTTGCCTTTCTCCCGGCTGAAGAGTTAAGCCCTTTCTCACTTCTTTCTCATCGATGAGATCAAAGGTGAGCGGCTTATCGGTGGCGTTGAAAAACTCTATCACCCGCTTATGAGTCTGGCCGTTGTCTTGATACCAAGAGGCCCGCTCCATCTTCATAGTCCCGGATTTGTCGCAGATAATGAAGGTCCGATAATCGGTGGCGGTCTCTTCAGCCAAAAGCGAACCGTCCTCCTGGAAGACCTTGAAATGGGTTTTCTGACCGCCGCTGCTAAAATCGCTTTGGGCCGGACCGTACCCGCGCTCTGCCTCGATCTCACCAGTCTTGGTGTCTCCGTTCGGCAAGGTCATTTCATAGGTGAACCGGTCGTTGGTTGTATTGAAGATGTAGATGTCGGCCAGGGCGCTTCCACTCAAAAGGCCGGCCATCAGACAGGTTGCAAGAATTTGTTTCATAGTCACTCCTCCCGGGTTTCCCCGTAGCTTCCACAATAGACTAGAGAACAACCTTTTAACGTAACAATTGATCCAAAACCGCTATGAACCTCAGCAAATACGAGGAAGCTGTTCACCCACCTGAGTGTCCACTACCCGAGTGCCGCCGAAGGCCGTTTTGAGAGCGACCATCCCCGAGCGCTCCTCCGTGCAGAAACCGATCCGTGCGGCACCCCGACCCAGAGGATGCGAGTGGAGTTTTGCCAGCAAACCGTCGGCGGCCTCAGGGGCAACGATGGCCACGAGTTTGCCTTCATTGGCTACGTAGAGGGGGTCCAAGCCGAGGAACTCACAGGCTCCTTTCACGTCAGGGTCCACCGGGAGATGGCGTTCTTCGAGCATCATGCCCACACCGGAAGACTTTGCAATCTCGTTAAGAGAGGACGCGAGTCCTCCTCGGGTGGGGTCTCTTAGAACTCGAACCTTTTCCGGGTCCTCCATCAGGAGTTCCACCAGGGGACTCAAACAGGCTGTGTCGGATTCGATGGTGGACTCGAACTCCAACCCTTCTCTCAGGCTCATAATGGCCATTCCGTGGTTGCCCAGAGGCCCACTGACGAGAATAGCATCGCCCCCTCGAGCACGCTCAGGACCGAGTTTTCGCCCCTGGGGTAAGCAGCCTATCCCCGAGGTATTGATGTAGACTCCGTGACCGTGCCCACGATCCACGACCTTGGTGTCTCCTGTCACGATCTTCACTCCACTACGACGCGCAGCCTCTCCCATGGACTGCGCGATGCGCCCCAGGGCTTCCAGTTCGAAACCTTCTTCCAGAATAAAGCCGACGCTCATGACAAGGGGCTTGGCTCCCATCATGGCGAGATCGTTGACTGTCCCGTGCACAGCGAGCTTCCCGATATCGCCGCCTGGGAAGAACAGGGGATGCACCACGTAACTGTCTGTAGAGTAGGCCAGACGCCCGGCATTCACGTCAAAAACAGCGGCATCGCACATCTCTCCCTGAGAGTCGAAAGCAGGGCGAAAGAGATGTTCCACCAGTTCTTCCGAGAGCTTCCCTCCCCCACCGTGTCCCATCACTATTCGAGGGTAATCGCGAAGCGGTAGCGGACAGGTCCAGTTAATGGGACACCGCCTCAAACCGTCGATGCTGATAGTAGGCAGCACACGCTCCTTCACTAGAGACCATCGTGGCTCCCAGCGGCGTTCTCGGCGTACACTCTTTTCCGAAGGCCGGACACTGGTGAGGCTTCAGATTGCCTTGCAAAACCTCTCCACTCTTGCATAGACCGGACTCTTCCGTTTTGATATCCTCCACCGAATAACGGCGAGCCGCATCAAATTCAGCGAAATCGTCTTTCAATCGCCACCCGCTGTGGGGAATCTCTCCTATCCCTCGCCACCCTCGGTCGGTCACCTCAAAGACCTCGGTGAGCATGTTGCGTGCCGGAAGATTGCCTTCCGGGCGAACGGCGCGAGGGTAAGCGTTCTCCACCTCGTGGCGTCCCTCTTCCAACTGCTTGACAACCTGTCGTAACCCGTGCAGAAGATCGAGCGGTTCAAATCCGGTCACCACGATGGGCACCTTATACTTCTCCGACAGGGGATAATACTCTTCATAACCCATCACACTGCACACATGTCCTGCTGCCAAAAACGCCTGCACCCGGTTGTCGGGAGCCTCCATAATAGCCGCAATGGCCGGCGGAACCAGAACATGAGAGACCAGCATAGAGAAGTTCTTGAGACCTTGTTGTCTGGCTTGAAAAACGGCCATAGCGTTTGCCGGAGCGGTGGTCTCAAAACCTATACCGAAGAAGACGACCTCACGGTCGGGGTTTTCCCGGGCCAGCTTCACGGCATCGAGGGGAGAGTAAACAACCCTGACATCGCCTCCTTCGCTCTTGACTCGAAACAGATCTTTTTCACTCCCCGGAACCCTCAGCATATCTCCGAAAGAACAAAAAATGACTCCCGGACGCGAGGCAATCTCCAAGGCTTTGTCGATCATCTCAAGAGGTGTCACACACACCGGGCAGCCCGGCCCGTGAACCAGTTCCACCTGCTCCGGCAAAAGCTGATCGATCCCGTTTCGTATGATGGAATGAGTCTGTCCACCACACACCTCCATAATGGCCCAGGGGCGGGTGACCATAGAACGGATTTCGTCGAATAGTTTCCGGGCTAGCTCCGGATCCCGGAACTCGCTGAGATACTTCATACCTCCACCTCCTCACCCAACTCTTCCTCAAGAATGCCCAGATCTTCAAACATTTTGAGAGTTTCTAGAGCCGAAGCTTCATCAAGCTTAGTGATAGCGAAGCCGACATGAACGATGGTGTAATCACCGGCCACGACCTCCGGAACATAGGCAAGACAGATCTCCTTTTTGATTCCTCCAAAGTCCACTTGCCCCATTCGGGTCCCGTGAGCCTCATAAACTTCAAGCACCTTGCCGGGCACTCCTAAGCACATGTTGGTATTCCTCCATTTTCCATCCTGGCCGCGCCAACCATAAGCTGTCCTAAGGCCAATCCTCCGTCGTTGGGCGGTACGAGACGATGCATGAAAACCGGGAGTCTTAAGGTTCCCAGTTCATTGAGAAGTAATTCGGTGAGAAGAGCGTTCTGAAAGACTCCGCCGGAAAGCACGATCGGCAGCCCATCACTATATCGCGCGGCCAGGATGGCAAGATGTTCAGCCAGGCCACGATGAAAGCGCATCGAGATTCGAGCCGGCGAAATCCCCCTTCCGAGGTCGCGAAAGATAGCTGTCACGGCGGGTCCCGCATCCCAGGGGTCTCCGAAGTAGTAGGAACCACGCTCGTTTTTATCAGCAATATTCTCTAAAAGAATGGCTGCCTCGGCTTCATATTGGACCGTTTGGCGAAGGCCGCAAAGAGCTGCCACGGCATCGAACAGACGACCGGCACTGGAGGTCTGCACGCAGTTGATTCCACGTTCGAGTTGGACTCGAAACCGCTCCTCGTTCATTCCCGCCATTTGAACCGAGTCAAGGGTCTGATCCCAGGGCATTCCCGCCGACCACAAGTGGGCCAAAGCCAACCTCCAAGGCTCCCTGACTGCCAGGTCGCCTCCGGCCAGAGGAATCGGTTTGAGGTGCGCTACCCGTTCATATGTTGCAAAAGAGCCCCGTAGGATTTCGCCCCCCCATATGGTTCCATCCTCACCCAAACCGGTACCGTCGAGGATGATTCCCAGAGCCTCTTCCAAGCCGTGCTCAGCCAGGGCCGAAGCCAGGTGGGCGTGATGGTGCTGCACTCTGACCAGGGGAAGGCCTTGCTTCTCAGCCCATCTGGTACTCATCATGTCGGGGTGAAGATCGCAACAGAGATATTCGGGCTTCAAGCGATAGAGCGACTGGAGATGGGCCACCACTCGGGTGAAGTAGTCAAGGTTCTCCAGGCTATCCAGATCCCCCAGATGCTGGCTCAGGTAGGCATCACGGCCCGCCCCCAGGCAGAAAGTGGACTTCATCTGAGCCCCCACCGCCAGGGACGGCCTCAACTGCTTTGAAACTTTCAGGGGAAAGGGAGCATAGCCTCGACTTCGACGGATAGGGAGAGGCTGGCCCCGAAACTCTCTGACGACCGAGTCGTCACACGGTATCTCGATCGGTCGATTGTGGTCCACGAATCGCTCCGCCAAGCCCTCCATCTGAAAACGAGCTTCTGCCTCCGTGGAGGCGATGGGTTGGCCGCTGAGATTGCCCGAGGTCATCACCAGAGCCTGAAACTTGCCCACTTCAAAAAGCAAGTGGTGGAGGGGCGAGTAAGGCAACATCACGCCCAGAGTCTTCATGTCAGGTGCCACCGCCTGAGGTAGCTTATGGAGCGTGGGGAGAAGGACGATAGGCCGCGCCGGTTGTTGCAAGAGTTCTGCAGCAAAAACGCTTACCTGAGCCAACTGCCGGGCTGCCTCAATATTCGCCACCATCACCGCCATGGGTTTTGTCAATCGACGTTTGCCGCGACGAAGTCGCGAAACCGACTGCGCGTTGGTCGCATCGGTGACTAGATGATAGCCTCCAACACCCTTGAGCGCGACGATTTCTCCTCTGGTGAGGGCGTCTACAACCTCCTCCAGCGGCCGGCAAAGCTTGGGACCGCAAATAGGACATGCGATAGGTTGGGCATGAAAGCGCCGGTCCATAGGGTCTTCATACTCCCGACGGCAGTCCGCACACATCTCAAACTCGGCCATAGTCGTGAGCGGTCGGTCATAGGGCAGGCCTGTTATGAGAGTGTATCGCGGCCCGCAATGAGTACAGTTGGTGAAGGGATAGAGATAGCGTCGGTTGGCAGGATCGAGAACTTCCTCTAGACACTGCTCACAACAGTGGAGATCGGGGGAGACCCAAACCTTGGGGCGATGCGTCGCCCGGGATTCCAGTATGACGAAATTCTCCCCCTGTTGGAGCGGCATCCCCTTCTGCATAACGCGATCGATCACCGCGGCCGGGGGTGGTTCTTCCATCAGATTCCGATGAAACTCAGCGACTCGCTCGGCCGGCCCTTCCACTTCAATGAAGACACCTCGGGAATCGTTTCCCACAAAGCCGGTCAGGTTCAACTCCCGGGCCAGTCGATAGACATAAGGTCGGAAGCCTACTCCCTGGACCAGGCCCTCCACCAAAAATTCCGTTCTTGTGCTCAACGCTTCCAGATCATCACCCTGTTGTTCCCTGAGTCCGCTACGGCCAGATAGTCTTCAAAAAGGTCGACTCCGTAAGGCCAGCAGAGAGAATCTTCACAAACTCTGTCCCATCGATTCTCCCCATTGGATTCAAAATCGTGCTGGCCCAGTACTTCGACCGCAGGAGCCTGGGAACTCTGTTGAGAGAATTCTTCCCACACTAAAACGCGATTGTTGGCCGTATCCGAGACGGCCAAAGTCTCTCCGGCGCTCGCTATGGAATAAGGGAAGCGAAGTCTGGTGGCTCCCTGGGGACCATAGGGCCACTCCATATTACTTTGGAAATCGAGCTGTCCCAGCAGCAGATCCGCATCTCCGTTACGCTCCTTCTCCCAACCCAGGACCCTGTGATTGCCCGCGTCGGCCACCAGGTAACGAGAGCCCACTTGAGTGATTCCGTGGGGCCACCGAAAGCTCTTAGCGGAGGGAAAATCTCCTCGATTCTCCAAAGTCGTGGTGAAATCGTCCTGGCCCAGAACTTCGTCGGGAAGCTGTTCCGGCTCAGGGAGACCGTTCCAAATCAAAACTCTTCGATTTCCTGTGTCGGCGATAGAGAAAAGGCCGTTCTGATAAGAGATTCCGTAGGGCCAGTAGAGAGTGAGAGGCCCCGCCTCCCGTCCTCGATTCACCTCGACGCTTGAAAGATCCGGCTGGCCCAGCACGCCGTCGGGCGGGCGATTCTCCTTAGGAACGTCGTTCCACCACAAAATACGATGATGCCAAGCATCGGCTATATAAAGTCTGCCCTCATAAACTCCAACCCCGGTGGGCAGGTAGAGCCCACGTTCGGGCCCGCCCTTTCCCGGCCCCTCACTCTCAAAGTTGGGCTGCCCCAGGACAACTTGCGCCTCGGCATGATCCTCTCGGGGCAATCCGTGCCAGATCAAGACCCTGTGATTCCCGGAGTCCACAGCGATGAGAAGCTCATTTCGAATGAGCACACCACGGGGAGCGTACAAGGTGGAAGCACTGGGATGGGCGGCCGGCAACGCCAAGCCCCCAGGAGCCGTTGCCCCCACCCAACGCCAGGGCTTGTAGGTCCTTTGCAAGATCGTGCTCACGCCTGGTTCAAAGCCTTCATCTTGACTTCGGTCCCCAGGCGAATCCAGACCCGATCGTTTTCCACCTTCAAAGGAAGCGGCTCCAACTGAGCGGCAGGGGCGGTAAAACACTCTCCGCTTCGGGCATCGAAGCTAAATCCGTGCCAGGGGCAGGTGAGTGTACCGTTCTCGGGGTCCACCATGCCGCCATCGAGAGGTAATCCCTGATGAGCACAAGCGTTTCGGTAGGCAAAGAAGCTGTTCTCTAAATTGACCACTACGGCGGAGTCTCCATTCTCACCATCCACTCGGACGGCTTTACCTTGAGGAACTTCGCTGATGGGAGGGCCTTCCAGCCAGCCCCGCTCGATCATCCCCACAGAGGAAAGCGAGATGACTCCTGCCGTGGGCTCGTTGGGTACCACCTCCACACTCTCGATAGAGGGCACGTTATTGACCAAAGCTTCGGTCACTCCATCGCGGAGCGTGACCGAGGACATTGAGCATCCGTTACAACTTCCCAGCAATCGAACGAACGCCACCGAGCCCTCCACCTTGACAAGCTCAACATCCCCCCCGTGACTTTGCATGTAAGGTTTCACCATTTCAAGAACACGAGAAGCGTGAGTGGTGGGGTCGACCCGGACTAACCCGTGAAGGGCGAATATGGCGTGGACTTCGGGTTCATCGACCAACTCAAAAAGCAGCTCTTTTCCCCTTGGGTCGTCTTTAAGTTTCTTTACGATGGCGGTGATACCCGGTTTATGGAAGTCCTCGATAGCCTTCTTGACTTCCCGCGCCTTTTTTTTGGCCTCGGGTTCGAGCTTTTCCATCTCTTTAACCGCAATATCGACCGCTTCCGCTAACTTTTCGAACTCCATCCGGTCTCCTTACGAGTAACTCATAGTCTGTTCCAAAAACTCTTCAGTCTTGGCCCTGAGGAGCTCCGAAAAAGCGTGACGCGCAGCCGCCACCAAAACGTCTTGAACAACCCCTGCCTGCAGGTGGGGAAGCGGTCTTCGCGGCAGAGCCCTCAGGACAAAACAAGCCCCCTCAATATTGTCCAGGAGAAACTCGTTGAAAATCGCCTCCACATAGCGGTCCAGCCAGATACCCTCACCGTTGGGGTCGCTCCGCAGACCTTCAAGCGCCTTTTCGTATCCTTGATTCCGTTGGGTCAAACGCTCTTGGAAGCGCTCCACAGCCGTCATTAAGAGAAAATCGAATTGCTGACGTTCATAGTGCTCCAAGGCGACTCTCCTTCTCTACCGGTAAGGCTTCTAGTTGCTCCTCCACCGCCCGAGCGGACTCAGGGTCGCCGCCCTTCAGAAAAAACTCTCGACTTTGGGTAAACTTCTCACGAGCGTGAAGAAAGACACCGAGATGTGCCAGGGCGTTGGCTTGATTGGCCAGCAGACGAGCGTGACCTAGCGGATCTGTTTCCGGGTCTCTCAACGGCAGTAACTGTTCATAGATCTCCACCGCTTCCGCCAGATTCTGTTCCGGGTGAGCACTGGGAAGATATTGCAGACTATTGGCCAGGTTCATTTGAGCGCTGGCCCAGGCAGCCGGCGCGTTCTCTCTGGTGTAGACTTTGAGAACTTCTCGAAGCGCTTGGACGGCGACTCCCATTCTCAACTGATCGCTTGCCTCGGTCATAGGCATAGACAGATAAGCCAGTGCCATATTGTTCTGGGCCAAGGCGTAGCTCTGGGGATGCTCCTCTTTGGTGAAGTATTGCAAAGCGCGCTGATAACACGACACGGCCTCAACCAGAGGCCCTCGCTGCCCCTGCTGGGCCAACTGCTGATAGGTTATGCCCAGGTTGAGCCAAAGTTCCGAAACCACCAGATTTCTCTCCCCGGCAAGTCGAATGGCCTCCTGATAACACAAAACTTTGTGCGGACCGCTCTCGCTGTCGGCCAGATGACTCAACAGTTGAGCGGCCAGGAGCGGAGACGCTTCACGACTGGCCTCTACTCCAGCCTTAAGCTCAACGATCGCTTTCTCGGGCTCGTCTTGTTCGAAAAACCAGGAAGCTCTAATCAGTCTGCAGAGACCGAGAAACTCCCCTTCACCAAACGGTTCCGGAGGCTGCGAGGCCACCCCACCGGTGAAGGCGGCGAGGTGAAGAAGCCCGGCAAACTCTTGGGACAACTCTTCTTGGAGAGCCCGGTAGACTTCCAGATCGGGTTCCAGGACGAATCGGTTGTAGCGCCCCAGGGGAGTGTCGTCAAGAATTGGCCGGCCGGCCCTTTCACCCGACTCCCCTATCGCTTTGGCCTGCTCTTGAGGCCACAAGAGTAACCCCTCCGGCGGGGCGAGGATACCGACCGGCTGGGGTCGACTTATCTGCTCACAATCCAAATGATGGTCCTTCCATATCTCTGTCGGCTGCCCGACGATAGATCTCTGCGGCCATTTCCGCCCGCTTCTTGGTTGGGTAATCCTGAACTCGATGCTTCACCGTCTTGAGTGGGAATTCTTGGTCGTCTTCCCAGAAGGTGACCTCGAGATAAACTACCCAACGGCCCTGCTCTTCAACTACGCGAGTCTCAACCTTTTGCGGTCCTGAACTCACTGGGGAGTCGTCGTTAGAGCCATGCGAAGAGCTCCTTGTTGTTCGTCCCAAAAGGCTGTCTTCGGGCCGGTCGAAGTGCCTTCGGGTAAGACTTCCCATATCAAGACACTCCGATCCCCCTTGAGGTTTCTCTGCTTGAGTAACAAGCCACCGGCCTCGGGACCACGAGTGGGCAAAAGCCAAACTTCATTGCCCCGGGGAAGCACCACCAGAACATCCCGGGGGAAATGCTCCTGGGCCAGCGCGGCCGGGATATGCAGATAGCCGCTCTCGGTCAATTCCAGCTCTACGCTAACCGGAGCCTTCACGGAGTTCCTCCAGGAGAGTGTCGATGAGAGCGTGCATGGTCTTCTCTACAGGCGGTGTCAGCTCCATTCCAGGGTCGAGATTCCCCGCCTCGATGAGGTAGACCAGGATATCTGTGGGATATTCGTCTTTGAGCAACCAACGGGCGAAAGCCAACGCGTGGTCCCACCTGAAGCTGTGGCTATGGAGCCCTTCCAACGGTGGCAAGTCCTCCAACTCTTCGCCCGGCACCCGAAAAAGAGTGCCGGGCTCGGAGTCGGAGCAACAAGCATCGATCAGGATGACTCGCTGAGCGCCTCGCATTTGAAACGCCACGTCCATCCCGGCGGTGCCGCCGTCTGCCAGACGAACCCCCGGAGGAAGTCCTCTTTCCCACATATGTCGGATCAAGACCGGCCCCACGCCGTCATCGGCTCGCAACAAGTTACCGCAGCCGATGACAAGTGTATGGCAGTCGGTCTCAACTCTCATGGGACTCGTCATCAGTGCGTCCTAGCAGAAATTGTTCACCTGAAACTTGGTGAGTTGCTTTCCGCTTTTGGCGTCGTAGGCGTGCACAGTGCACACCAAACAGGAGTCGTAGCTTCGGGCCACATGTCCAAGCTCCACCGGATCTTCCATATCTTTGATGGTCGTGCCGATGAAGGCTTGCTCCATAGGACCGTGGGTCTTCTCCCCGTCCTGAGGCCCAATGTTCCATGCCGTTGGCGTGACCACCTGATAGTTCTCGATCTTGCCGTCTTTGATCTTGATCCAATCACAGAGAGCCCCTCGAGCGGCTTCCGTGGCTCCGAACCCTTGACCTTCGTCGTGCTCAACCGGCTTGATGTAGAACTTGTCGTGCAGATCCACCTCATCCAGCCACTTGCGGGTGAGTTTGTAGTACTTCGCCGCTTCATGCATTCGAGCCATAACCCGAACCAGAACACTCGGTCCCACCGTTTTGATCGCGTCTGAGAAGAGGCCGTCGTGGTCCTGATAGTCTTTGGCGTTACCCTGTCCGGCCATCACCTGTCGCGAAAGCGGTCCGGTCTCAAGCGGTATAAGACCCTTGCCCGCAACATCGTAGCGAGGAGCTTTAGCCCAACTGTACTTGTTCTCTTTGGCGGCATCTTTGGGATCCAGCGGCTCGGTTCGCCCCTCGAAAGGATGAAGCGCGCCCTTGCCTTTGAAGAAGGAGTGGGTGTGATCTTCTCTGACCTTGGCCTGGTCGAACTCGTGGTATCCCTCGCCGTCCCAGATTCCGGAGCGGGCAATGAGGGCAGCGTTTCGACCTTCGATGGTTGGCTTGGTATAGTGGTCCGGGTGCAGGAAGGTGCCGGTGGCAAGAAAAGCTCCGCAACCCTGACCGTACTTATCCAGTCCGATCTCCTGGGCATAGCGGATGAAGAAACCGCAGTCGGAATTTCGCTGACTGTCGTTCTCGTCGGCCCACTCCAGGATGTCGTTCCAGGTCTTGTTCTCCAACCAGCGATCCACAGAACAGCCGAGCCATTTCTTCTCCAACCATTCATCTTTCCAGTACTCCAGAATAGCGATGGAACGGGTGATATCGGAGAGAGTCGGCCCACACATGACGCCACCAGGAATCATGAAGCTTGAGTGAGGCCATTGACCTCCGAAGATGGCGTAGATCTCAACTGGTTTTCCCGAGAGGGTGACACCCGGCTCATAGCTGGTTCCCACAAAGGGCGAGAAGCGACGTACAGCCTCGTCGTATCCTTTGGCTTTTGCGTAGTTCTTGTTGACCAGGTCGATGGCAAAAATGGCGTAGAACCATCTGGGAATACTCTGAAGAGTTTCGCACGCCTGCGCAATGTTACGGATTCGAGTACCGTTGGGCGGCACCTCGGTCTTCCAGGCGGTGTCCAAGGCGTAGACAGCCTTGTATAAGTGACTGCCGCCGCAGATACCGCAGATCCTCGGAGTGACGATCAGGCCGGCCTGAGGGTCTTTCCCTTTCAAGATCATTTCGAACCCGCGAAACATCCCCGCTGTAGTGAATGCATCGGTGACCGTGCCGTCGTCCACCGTAACCCGAAGGTCCAGGTCTCCCTCCACACGCCCCAGAGGGCTGATATGAAGCTCTTTGGATTTTGTTTTAGCCAATTGTTTTACCTCCTAGACCACAAACATGTCTTCTTTGCTCCACTGCGGTGCAGCCACTCGAGCCGCGGCGGCGTGAGCCATGTATGTGACGTGGTCGGTACCCGTGGGTACTTCCTTGGGAATGGACCCGGCTATTTTCTGGGTCTTGAAGACCGTTCCGGGAGCCAGGTCGAAGAAGGGGAATTCCGGCTCCGTACAACCGGTACAGGGCATACCTGCACGGGTTTTGGAGGACTGGCGATTCCACAGAATGCGGTTGCATGGAGAGCGAGTCATCGGCCCGCGGCAACCAAACTCATAAAACAGACAGCCTTTTCGAGTACCCTGTCCGAATTCCGTGGGCGACTGTTTGTACTCGAAGAACTGAACCCGAGTGCAGCCGGTTTGAGTGAAGGTCGTAAAGAACGTCGCGGGCCGTTGCAGGTCGTCCAGGGCCAAATCCCCGGCTCGTCCGGCGGCCAGGGCCACCAGGATTTGAGTGATCCAGTCAGGGTGCGCGGGACAACCTGGTATGTTGATAACCGGAAGCCCCATTTTGGAGCGAAAATCCGCTCCCAGATACCCGCCGTGGGCGCGTTTGAGATACTGAAGTCCCACCGAGTCGGTGGGGTTAGGTGAGGTGGCGGGAATACCGCCCCAGCAAGCGCAGTCGCCCACCGCAACCACTAATTGAGCCTGGGCGGCGAGTTCGGTTACCCAGTCCTTCATAGGCCGGTCGGCGAACATGTCGTAGCGGCCGGAACCGTTCGGCCCCTGGATAACCGTTCCCTCGAAGACAAAAATGTCTACCGGGCGCTCTCCTTTGGCACAGTCGTGAAAGATTTTCTTGGCCTGGTCTCCCAGTTCCATTCCCAGCGAGGGGTGCCATATGACCTCAATCCCAAAATCGGTGATCAGATCACATACACTCGGTTCCTCTGCATTCAAGAATGACATCGTATTGCCGCTACAGGCCCCTCCCTGGAACCATAAAACGGAGGTCATACAGCTGCTCCCTTCAATTCGTCGAGCCAGGCTCGGCGTTGTTGTGTGAGATAGTCGAGCCATTCTAAAAACCCCAGACCTGTGCGGGCCGAGGTGGTCAGAACGGTTATGTTCGGATGGACTGATTGTAAGTTCTCGTAGGCCGACTCAGCTTGAAACTCGCAAGCTTCCGCCAGATCGGCCTTAGTGATAACAGCGACGTGAGCAGAGGAGAAAATCGGCGGGTATTTGAGCGGCTTGTCTTCCCCCTCGGTGACCGAGAGCAGGGCGATGCGAAGCTGTTCTCCCAGGTCGAAAGAAGAAGGACAGACCAGATTGCCCACATTTTCCACAAACAGAAAATCGTAGTCGGCAAGGTTCCAGTCTGCCAGATGCTCTTCCACCATCTGCGCTTCTAAGTGGCACAGTCCGGAGGTTGTGATCTGACGAACCGGAACGCCACTCTTCTGCAAGCGTTTGGCATCGTTGTCGGTCTGGAGGTCTCCTACTAGTGCCGCCACTTTGTAACCGGCCTCCGAGAGTTCCTTGAGCGTCCGCTGGAGGAGCTCTGTCTTGCCCGTCCCGGGGCTTGAAACCATATTAAGAACGTAGACGCCTGCCTCTTCAAACCTCTGACGAAGCTTTCGGGCTAGGCGGTCATTCTTGCTAAGGATCCCCTGTTTGACGTCAACCGTGCGCACAGATCGGCTCCTCTTCAAGCTCCACTCGCGAAATCTCAAGTTCTCGACCTGAAACGAGAGTGGGAGTGGGTTGAGCACACCGAGGGCAACGAAAAGACTGAGGTGACTCTAAAGCCACCTCAGTTTCGCAACTATCACAATGAACCACCACAGGCATACACTCCATCTGGAGGCGGGCCCCTTCAGTAGGAGTGCCCTGGGAGGCTACCTCGAAAGCGAACTCGAGCGCCGAGGGAACAACGCAAGAGAGTGCCCCGATCTGCAGATGGATCACGCTGACTCGAGGGGACTTCTCCTCCATGGCAACCTGAGACACTATCTCGACGATATTACGCGCGATCGAGAGTTCGTGCACTGACATTCTTCTTTCGATCGTTTATCTGTTTCCCGAAATGCTGAGCCATGTGGTAGGCGAAAGAAACAGCTGACTTGATGTCAGGATCGCGCATAGCCGTCATGAGTTGAAGAACGCCAACATCGGTCTTGTCTTCATGGATGGTTTGGTTATAAGCATGGGCTGCGGCTCGACCGGCCTTACCCACAACTTCCACCGGCTTCTTCTCGAAGACGCCGGACTCTTTGAGCTGCTGAGTCGTGTCGGCCAGAAGCGGTAGAGTCTCCATCATTTCCGGAAGGCGATTGGCCATACCCTTAAGGCCTTCGGCAGCCTGACGAGCCTCACCCACTCCCTGAGTCACGTTTTCGATCACCTCTTCGGAGCGCCCCAGAAACCCTTTGAGTGCTTCCAGCCCGAAAGCGATGAGTTCGGCGTTCTGCAACAAACTCCGAAGCGCCTGGGCGTTACCCGGCTCCCGTAGAAGGTCGAGAAGCCCACGGATCTGAGGATCGTTGAGCAAGTCTCGGGCGATCGCTCCAAGCTTGATCAGATCGGGCAGAAGGGCAAGACCTTCCTGAAGGTCGTCGGCTTTGAGAGAGGTGCTCAGCTTGGCGTCGGAAATGGTGTCGGCAACATTGTCCGCAATCTCCTCCCCACGTTTGAGAAAACCATCCGCCGCGTTGAGTGCGAACGCCGCAACTTCCAGTTTGTCCAGAATCTGCAGCAAATTATCAACAGTGCCGGCGTCCGCCAATCTCTCTTGGAGTTTCGAAGTCGCTCCGTTGCTTTGTGACATAGCGTTTCCCCCCGGGGGCATTTCGTAGTAGGCGGTCGAAAGGGTTCAATGGTTGAGATATTTAATCTTCACTGAACAATATCCTGCCGAACACACTTTCTTTTTGGAGCAAACCATGTGTACTGAAAATCAGAATGACGTTCCGATTCGCACAGTCGTAACCGAGAAAGATGGTGGCTGGATAGCCTACTGTCTGGACTTCGCAATCGAGGGGCAAGGGTCGCAACCGGAGGAAGCCGTCGACCGGCTGGAAGAGGCGATTCAAGAACACTTTCAAAAGGTCAGAGCCGGCCAGGTTCCCCTGTTTCAGCAACCCTCCGAAGAAGTGTGGAAGCTTTACGTGAGGGCGGCCGAAGCCAGGCTTTTAGCGACCGGCCCCGGACATGGGCATGTGGAGCACCGGCCTCTCCTGCTCCAGTCCGCGAATGTCTGAGTCCCTAACGGAGACCTCTTCACCTGATGAGTCGTCACCGCTGAAGAGGAGCATCTGCACACCGTCAAGTTGATGAATACCGTCACGAATCAACACGAGGCAAAACTTAGAAGGAGCCGGTGAGGCCCCTCCTGGTAAGCGAACATTTGTTGGCCCTGCCGTCTTCAGCGTAGCCACTCCAGCAATTCCCCATCGCTTCCTGCGGGAGGAGTCATTTTCAGGATCTCCGAGATAGTTGGAGCGATATCGCGCGGTGTACAAGTCTGCCTGTAACGACCCGCGGGCACGCCGTTGCCCCTCACTATTAAGGGCACATGGGTATCATGGGTCCAACCGGAGCCGTGATTTGTTCCTTTGGGCTCATCGAAGCTCACGATCCACTGGGGTCGTGGCAGGATGACCAGGTCTCCGGAACGCCCACGAAAGAAGCTGGCCGACACCCGACGCTCAAGAGGCGTCTTCAAGTGCCTCCCCTGGCGAATGTGGGATGCTAAGAGAGCGTACTGAACGCCTTCGAGCTTCTCCACCGCACTCTTGGCAAGCTCCTCCGCTCTTTCCACCTGGGCCGAGGTCAGCCGCCTGAAATCGAAGTAAAGATGGGGGTCATAGAATCCTCGGACATACTCTGCCGCCCCGAATTCGCGGCTCAGAGCCTGGTTGACGGCGGCTCGGATCTCTTCTGGTGAAATGCGACCGCCCATAGCACGAGTTCGCTGAGAAAACTCGGGAACAGGGGCCACGCCGTGGTCGGAAGTCAGAACAATCAAGACATCCTGCAACCCTATCTCCGAATCCAGAAAACGAAAGAAATTTGCCAACTCACGATCGGTGCGAAGAGTGATGTCATGAACCTCGGGCGAAGTGCGGCGGAGTTTTTGCTCCCGATGATGGGGATGGACGGCGTTCGTACCGCCATCATCACCCAGGATCCCATCTACCACTTTCCGGCCCGAGTACAAGAGAAGGTGCCGATGGTGCGGGTCGACGAGATCACTGATGCCGGCGCCCTTTTGACCGCCGCCCACCAAATCCAGAAGCACTTCGGCAAAGCCCATCGTATTCTGGCTATCAACGAGCAGATACAGCTGCCGGTGGCCCAGGTGCGCCAGAATCTGGGGATCGACGGCATGTCGGTGGAGACGATCAGAAATTTCCGAGACAAGGCTCTGATGAAGGAGCGGTTTCGAGAGGCCGGCGTTCCGTGCGCCCGCCACGTGGCCGTCCACGACAAGCAGACGGCTCGCAAGTTCGTGGAGGAAGTCGGTTTCCCGCTCTGTCTCAAGCCTATCGACGGAGCGGCCGCTCAGGCCACTTTCAAGGTCGACTCTCCGGAGACACTCGAGGAGATCCTCCACGCTAGCTCCCCGACCGCTCAACGACCGGTGCAGTTGGAAGAGTTCGTGACCGGCGAGGAGAGCTCTTTCGAGACCCTCTCAGTAAACGGAGAGCACCGTTGGCATTCGCTAACTCACTACGACCCGACCCCTCTGAACGTGGTGGCGAATCCCTGGATTCAATGGAGAGTTCTCTCTCCCGTCGACATCGAAGCTTCTCGCTACGACGATATCAGGGAGGCGGGCTGCAAGGCGCTGACCTGCCTGGGTATGGACACCGGTCTCACTCATATGGAATGGTTTCGCCGCGACGATGGAAGTCTTGCCGTTAACGAGGTCGCTGCCCGACCGCCGGGCGCTCAGATCACCACCCTGATGAACCGCGCTCACGACATGGATATCTTCGAGATTTGGGCCCACATGATGGTGTACGACGAGCTCTTGCCGATCCCCGAGCGTAAGTACGCCACCGGAGCCGCCTATCTGAGAGGTTTGGGTGGAGCTCGAGTCAACGGTGTGCACGGCCTGGAGGTCTTGAAAGAACTCGGAGAGATGGTGACCGACGTGGAGATTCCCCACGTGGGTCAACCGGCCAGTAATACTTACGAAGGGGAAGGCTATATCGTTGTGCGCCATCCTGAGACGGAGCGGGTGAGAGAGGCTCTGCATCTGATTGCTGATCGAGTTCGGGTGGAAATGATCTAGCGGAGTCTGAAGAAACGATGAAAGCGTAGGGGGAAACTCACCGCGGTCGGAACCTACCCGAGACCAACGGGTTTGTCAGACTACCCATAAAAAAAAAGAAAAGGAGTGCATTATGCGCTTAAAAGTTCTGCTAACAGCCCTGGCCCTGCTTATGCTGGCCACTCAACCCGGACTCTCCGATTCGAGCTACGCCGACATAAGTGCGAAGGACCTCAAAGCAGCGGTTGACGCAGGCAAGGTCACCTTGCTGGACTGCAACGGAACCAGGAGCTATCGGTCGGGTCACCTACCGGGCGCGATCGATTTCGAATCCAGCGCTGGAAGTTTGAGAGGCAAGCTCCCAGCAGACAAGAATTCCCTTGTGGTGGCGTACTGCGGTGGCCCTCGATGCAACGCTTATAAAAAAGGCGCGGAGGCGGCAAAAGCGCTCGGCTACACCAACGTGAAGCACTTTTCCGGTGGTTTATCTGGTTGGAGCGATGCTGACTATCCAATCGAGAAGTAGTCGCTGATACGGAGAGGCCCTCTTCAGACCCAAAGAGTCGCGGAGAGGGTCTTTTTATTGGGCCGGAGAGGGGCGGTTGAACACGGATATACCTTCTTTCTTCCAGGATTGAGAAGGTTAACAGTCAATCTATAAAGGTGGCGAGCTTGAGGGGAAATCATCCAAAGTTAGAAGAGTGGGCTCTCCGCTTAACCAAAGCGACTCCCGCCGAGAGCAGAAGCTTTCTTTTCCTACTCCTACGGAAGGATCTTCCGTTGAAGGAGATATGGCGTAGCGGGAGCGAGGATAAAGGCATCGGAGGGGACGGAAAGAGAGTCCTGGGGAATTGCGCGAAGCGACAGCGCTCGGTCGTTATTTTGGACGCCACCAAAGACCCTCAGATGCGTGGGATCAAGTCTCACAGCTTCCAGTCCGCTCTTTGTGTGCCGATCTTCGACTCTGACAAGAATTTCGTAGGCGCTTTTCTGACCATATCCGATAAGCCGGAGACGTTCACCAACGACGACAAGTTTTCTACCGAGCGTACCGTCCGAGATTTGGGACCGGTGATGGCCGCCATGAGGCGAGTGTCCGAGGTTCAGGATTCCAAAGACGAGGAATCGCCTTCTAATCTTTTCCCACCGCTTGTTCCGGCTTCGCTCGCGGTCGCGGCGATCTTTTTACTCCTCTGGCTGGTATCCCCAGCGGATAGGGAGCCTGCCCCCGAGAAAGCTGTTCCGACACCGACTGTCCGGCGAGAGGCGAGGAATTCCGCCGATGAGTTTCTGGTCGCCTTGCGGCAGAAGAGCTATGAAGAGGCCTGGCAAACTCTTGACTCCTCTTTGCAAGCTCGATGGCCGCTGGCCGATTTTTCATCCTCTTTTTCTAGCTGGAGCTCCCGAGGTAATCATCTCGAAGTTCTCCAGAATCGCCGGATCACCAGAGTCGAGCAGTTTGAAGGAACAGCGCGGGTCGTTCTGATGGAGAGTTTCGGCGAGACGGAGCAGAAGGATTGGACTTGGGAGCTTCGAGGGCAGGACGGGGATTGGCGCATCGTTGCCATGGACGGACCGATTCAAAGCCCCGGTGGGTTAGACCGGTGAGACAGAGCTGGCTGAGGGCTCTACCGTTCTTGCTGGTGCCCATTTTCTTGTTGGGCTGGGTCTATTGGCAGGACAAGGTGCCGATGCACTTTTACATGGAGGATCCGGCAGCTCTCGCTAAGCTCCCCGTCGGGACCTCAATGGTAGCGACCATCGGCATCACACTGTGGTTTGCCAACGGTTTTCTGGCAGCTTTCGCGGCTCAATTCGCGACTTCGAAACGAAGACGTTCTTTGCTCTATCTAGCCGTCTTGTGCGTCTGGTTGGGACTCGACGATATGCTCCTTCTCCACGAGGATGTCATTCCCGACCTTTTCGGTGATGCCAAGCCGATACGTATGGCAGCGGAGATCGGTCTCTTCGCCTTCTACGGCCTGTATCTTAGCTCTTGGATCTTTTTGAATCGCGGCTTCTTTAGCAAGATTCATTGGAGCTTTCTGATAGCGACTCTGGCTCTTTTTGCCTCCTCGATTGGGCTCGATCTAGCGCGTGGATTTCATCTGTTTGATCCCTGGAGCAGAATGGAGAGAGATATGGACTATGCCATCTTCTGGGAAGATGCACCGAAGGTGATGGGGCTTTTCACCTGGGCCACCTTCATCTGGCACTACAGCTTGAGCGCTATCGACTCTCCTAGAACCAGCGCCAACTGATGTTGCTGAGGGTGGTCGCTCCGCCTTGCTCCACGATGTTACTGACGAAGCTCGAGTCATAGATAAACTGGATATTCTCGGCGTTCACATCGACCGCCCCGGACCCTGCCCTGGTGCCGGGCGACTCTCCGGATTCGGGCGAACCGCCGTAGGCCACCAACACTCCGCGCAAGTGGAAGTTCTTGTCGGTGCCGGCGTTAGCGCGAAAGGAGCCCTGGGCGTATATCACACCTGAGAAAGCGACATCGCCCTGCTCGGCAGCGCCGAACGGGTTGACGCCGTCAGGGAAGAGCGTGTTGACAACGCTCGCTCCTCCCGAGCCCGATCCGTTGGAGAGGGGAGGGATCGCGGCCTGAACGATGGCCGGTATCGGGTCGATGGTGATATCTCCCTTGGAATAGAGAGCCACCTGAGTATCGGGGCCGGAACGTAAGATACTTTCTCCTTGGACCTGAATATCGCCCTCCGCCGTGACCGCACCACCACCGTGAATCTTTCCGGTCATTCTAAAGTCTCCCATGGTGGTGATGATCGGTTCGGGGTCGTCTTTTTTCTTCGGTTTAAATTCGATTTTGGGCCGGTCGAGCTCCGCTGCCATCACCGAGTCGGTGGCCAGGATATTGAGCCCGACGGCACCGTTGGGGCTGGTACCGACGTTGAAACTCTGCTTGACCCGAAACTCCATCTTGCTCTTTTTGAAGTCTACGATATCCTTATCGATGTTTGGACCCAGTTGATCCTCGTCGGTGATCGGAACCCCCGCCGGACCGGCGTAGAGTGGGTCACGCGGATCGGTGGTCGGATCGGCCGGGTTTAGCTCAACGTCGTAGTAGACCAACTCCGGGCCGTCCTCCCAGACATAGGTGCCCGCCCTCACCGTGGGGTCACCCGCGCCGCCCGGAGCTTTTTGAATCTGATCCCAACCGATCTCCAAAAACGATCCGGAGGAATCGGCCCGTGTGGGCGCGGGGTCGCTGGAGGTCGTTCCGTTGAGGAGAAAGTCGCCGCTCACGGGCCCGACGATCACTTCTCCGTTTTCCATCGCGAAGTCGTCGGCCGCGCCGCCGTTGTTGACCGTCATGCTGCCGAGGGAGCGAGTCCTGGGAATGTACTCGGCATTGGCTGTCTCGATGACAACCTCGTTGTTACTGGCCATATTGATACCTTCGGCTCCGTAAACCACTGAGTCGCCGTACTGGGATACGTCCCGGCCGATATAAGCTTCCACGGTTTTGGTGGCGATTTTCCCCAGAAGCGGATCGGGCTCGAGTTGACCAGGGCCGACGTTTTCCACGCCTCTACCGGCGTAGCCCTGGCAGAACAGGACCGCCGAGAATCGAGGGACGGTGCCGTAGCTCGTGCCGTGCTCAATCTCAAAGATCCCGGTTTCTTCGGCCCGGTTGACGGGCCCTGAATTGCCTGAGTTCAAGCTGTTGAAAGAGATGAATTTGTGGCGAACTATCATCTCGTTGGACGGGTCGTCCAGAAAGTCTTTGGCCACCCAATCTTTGTCGTCGTCGTCATCGTCGTCGGCGTTGTCGCCGTCATGAAAATTGAAGCGCATCTTAAAAAGCGACGGTTCTCCCTCCTGGTTCCAGAGGATTCCGACGATATTGCCCTCTTCCTCGCGAATCCAGAGGCTGCCGGGTTCGTCGACGGTGACAGCGTTGTCGTTCCCTCGCCAACCGGGGTCGTTTTGAAGCTTTGTGCGAGCGTATTCGATCCCGGTTTCAGCTGCCGTGAGTGCTTGTTGATTCAAGTCCATGGTACTGGTCATGACTTTTTGCGACGGCAAGAGAGCGAGACCGGCGGACACCATCATCACAACGATGACGGAGAACATCAGCGTCGATATGAGTGCTATTCCCTTAGTTTTTCTCATTCCGATCCTTCACTTTCTGAGTATAAATCTTGCTTGTCGATGAGTTGTCAGAGGGTGGTTTCTCAGCGAGACGTTTCCGAGTTGCGGAATGCTCTTTCTCGCTTCGTCTATCTTGAGAGCCGAAGAGTTGACTCGGAGCACAGTCTGGTCCAGGCTGACTTCAAAAGACAACATTTTGTCGGCGATGATCCGCACCTCTTCCACGTTGCCCTCACTACCTAGTGACGCGAGGTTATAGTCATCGGGGGCCGTGAGGTAGCTGTCAACCTCGGCGGAGGTAAGAAGTAGCTCCGGTGTGTCGGGGTCCCCTGGAGTTCTGTCGATGATCTTTCGGATAAGAAACTTGTGAGGTGCGTAAAAGTCGTTGAGCGGATCGGGGTCTATCCCGGGTGTCATTCCGTTTGAGACCTTGGAATAGTTGCCCGGACGAATCAGGTAGTACAGAATGTTGGCCTGCGGGATGGGGGTGCCGGTCGACTCCTCGCGCTGATAGCGAGTGTCCAGGTCGGTCACGGTAGGGTCGTTCGCGGAGAGGAACCACAAAGCGTCTCCGTTACCGGGGGAGCCGACTCTCTTGTGATTCAGCTGCGAGGGGCGAGTCTCGGCGAGATCACGCTCCAGCCAGAAGTGCGTTTTATTCAGAGAAAGTTGCGCTTGATGCTTGGCGTTGGCTAGAGCCACGGCGGTGGTACCGCGTTGAAACAGAGTGAAGAGGAGTACCGTCAATAATCCGAAGATACCCAGGGCTACCATCAGTTCGACCAGGGTCACCCCGCGACGAAGTGAGTTTCCCCTACACATCGAAATCCATCTTCTCATTGACGAAACGAGTAGCTGTTGTTCGCAAGTAGCCCGAACCGAATCGGGCCTTATTGGGGTCGTCCGTCCACCACCATACCGTGATATCCACGCGCTTCAACCTGTTCTTCTCAGCAACGTTCCCCCCAACCGGTACCCCGCCGGAGTTGACCACGGTTTGGTAGGTCATCTGATAAGTAAACTCGGTCGTGCCGAGCAAAACGAAGCCTTCAAGTGGGGCCGCCGGAGGTGAGTCGTTGTCGAAGAATTGATCTTTGGTAAGACCCGGTTCGGAGTCGCTGTAAATAGACTGCAGTTTCTCGGTAATGATCTGTTGCGCCAGAACATTGCCGGCAGCCAAATTGGAGTGCTTGTCGGAGCCCCTGATCAGCTGCAATATCAAGGCAACGATCGATAGGGACATGATTGCAATCAGACCCAAGCAAATGACTAACTCGGCCACGGAAAAGCCGAGTTTGCTCCTGCTCGATGCCCGACGTATATTCCATACGACTCTAGACATAATCCACCCCTGGGCTCATATCGTAACACACATTCCGTTCGAGCGCAGGATCCCGCGGGCTACGTCATCCCCTGGAATGAAGCTGATTTTGGTGAAATTAGGCGGTAGTCAGAGGTGCTACTCGACTAATCCCATTCTGACGCCTTGAAGCGCCGTGGTGAGCCGATCTCTTGTTCCGAGCTTCTTGCGAAGCGAGAGGTTGTACTCTCGAATTTCGTGCTCGCCGAGATTCAAGTCTTTCCGTATCTGATTGTCGGTTTTCCCTTGAGCTACCAATCGGAGCACATCGATCTCCCTGGTACTCAACTCAACCATGGCAGCGGAGCCCGGAGCTCGAACTTGGGAGGCCGCCTGAGAGATCGCACCAAAGGCCTTTTTGACCAGGGGAGCTGCCAGGATCACACCTCCGGCCAGAGCCCCTCTGACTGAGAGTTCGATAAGCTCTTTGCTCGAGTCTTTGGAGAGATAGCCGGCGGCACCGTAACGCAGCGATTCCACTAAATATAGGTCGGAGTCCGAAGCGGTTATGAAGATGACTTTCAGATCGGGAATCTTCTCCTGGAGAGATTTCATGAGATCCAGGCCGCTGTGGCCCGGCAGCATGATGTCCAGCAGGACGATATCGGGACTCTGTTCCTCGATAACCTGCCGTCCTGTTTCGGCGTTGTCCCCAACACCCGCCACCTCCATGCCTTCGATGCTGTCGATGGTAGCCTTGAAGCCTTGGAGTACGAGAGGGTGATCGTCGACAATGACGACTTTAATGTTTGCCATCGAGAAAGATGCAGCCAGAGCGGCAAAAAACCCTTTACTGCTTCTCGCTCTCTCGAAAGGTCCGAACCCGCAACTGAGAATCTAGTCCGCAGACATCGAGTCTCCGGTCTTTCAGAGGCGTCACCACTCCGATCTCCCTGACCGCCTCAAGACTTCCAATGTCCAGGTCGTGGACCACCGAGGTCGGACCGAAAGTGCCCGCGCGGGCAGCGTCGCCGGAATCGGGGAAGCCGAAATCACACGGTGTGAATACGGCCGACTCACCGTACGAGGTGCTGTCGCCCTTATTGCAGAGACCGACGAAGATCGAGTTTTCCACGGCTCTGGCTTTAGCGCAAAACCGTAGTCGAAGGTATTCGTTTCGCTCCTTGGTGTCGATGCTGCAGAGCAGCAGCTGCATCCCCGCCAGGGTCAGCCGTCGCACCACTTCAGGGAAGACGGCATCGTAGCCGGCAAGCAACCCGATACGCCCCAGGGAGGTGTCGAAGAGAGTCAGCTCAGCGGGCGACCTGGTCGTCCCGGTTTGCTTGCCGGAGAGATGAAGGCGGGCCTGAGACCCAAGCTCGCCCGAGGGGGCCTGCAATGCCAAGCGTCCGAGTTTGCCGGGTTGAGAGGGGTATTTTTCGGCCGCCAAATAGAGTCCGTGAGAGCGACACTGCGACTCCAGAAAGTCCGAGAACTCGCGACTTCGTTCCGGAGTTGCTTGGGCGTCCTCCAGCGGATACCACTGATCCGGTAGCAGTATCAGTTGGACTCCCTGAGCTTCCGCTTTCTCGAGGGTGGAAGCGATCGTATCCAGGAGTTGGTCGAAGCTCTTGATGGAAGCGAAGTCAGTCTGGGCCAGGCAGAGACGAATTTTGGAGTGGCGACGTCTGAGCGGGGTGACGGAGATGCGATGCCGGTTGGGTCGAAACTGCGGATTTTCATACTCCAAGAAGGTGGCGTAGTTTAGACTTTGCTCATCGTCGAGGTATCCGTGATGCACCCCCTTGACCTGGTAGCCCGCTCGTAGATGGGCGTTGAGACTCGGGTCGAAGAGCTGTCCGTCGATAACCTTGCCGACGTACTCCTCCGGAGTCATCTTATCTGCCACGGACTCGTATCCGGGTATTCTTCCCCCCGCCACCATGCGTTTCAAATTCAAGCGGCGAAGCAGTTTCTTGCGGGCCTTGTAGAGAGCAGTGGCGACACCTCGTCCACGATACTCGGGATGCACGGCGATATCCGCTCCGTAGAGTGTGTCGCCACTGGGGCTATGGGTGGTGAACGCCCCTCCGCCGGTGATCTCGTTATAAGAGTACCAGGGCGAGTCTTCATCCAAGGTCACGATGAGGCAGGTAGCGTATCCCACCAACGCCTCGTCGACTTCGGCCAGAAGGATGCCCTCAGGGAAGGCGTTCTGCTGAAGTTTGAGGAGACGTTCGCTGCAGAGTTCCTCTTTGGACATACCACCGTAGGCGAGAGACTGGCACTTGTAGAGGTTCGGAATATCTTCCGGCGTGGCCGTCCTGACCACGATCTTGATGCGACTTTTCTTTGCACTCACTTTGCGAACCACCAATCCAGGCTCTCAGAAGAATAGATGAATCTCATCACATTGGCGGAGACACCTCCGCCGTTGGACGTATTGAGTTTGTCCCTGCGCGACCTATCATCTGGTTAGTATCCTTACTTACACCAAGTTGAGATTAAATGCTACACCCAAATACCGAACTGAGATATTTAGGGCCGGAAATCGGGAGCGGAGTCATAGCCACAGCGCCGATTCCCAAGGGGACCATCACCTGGGTTCAAGATGAACTCGACCAGGTTATCGACGTCAAAGGAAACCCCACATTCCAAGCCTATCCCGCCGTCCTGGAGCGATATAGCTTCCGAAACAAGGACGGCTTTTACGTCTTGTGCTGGGACTACGCCAGATTCGTCAACCATCACTGTGAAGCCAACTGCCTCAGTCCCGGGCTAGACTTTGAAATAGCGATTCGCGATATCGAGGCGGGGGAAGAGCTCACCAACGACTACGGCTCCCTGAACCTTGAATTCACGATGGAGTGTATGTGTGGAAGTCTCCATTGCCGCAAGCGGACGGAGCCTGAAGACTTCCCTCGTCTAGCCGAGGGCTGGGACCGATCGCTACGGGCCGCCTTCCCGTTCATCGCCAAGGTGGAACAACCCCTATGGGGCTATTTGGAGTCACCAGACTTCGTCAAGGAATGCCTCGAGGGTCGGGCTCCCATTCCGTCCATCGGAGAACATATGGTCGAAGAGATAAGACAGCCACGGGAGCAGTCTTACGTTCGCTAAGCTCGTCGAGCAAAGAAGGGGGCTTTAGTGGTGAAAACCGCTTGCGTCCTCGGCAGTGAGGGGAACGGACACCGGTCTCTTTTCGAAGTACTCAATCGCTTCTCGAAAGTGTTGAAGAAGCATGTCGGCGAGGTCGCGACTTACACCCTGACGGACCAGAATACGCTGAACGACGACGTCCTGGCAGTCGGCCGGTAGAGAGTAGGCCGGCACCTGCCAACCTCTGACGGCCAATCGATCGGCGAGATCGTAGAGGGAATAGCCCGGCTCGGCGCCCTCCTTGAGCTTCCAGCAGAGAGCAGGAATTCCATCGGCCGGATTGCCGTCGAACAACATTTCGAATGGAGCCATCTTCTCCAGTTCGCGACTCAGGTACTGAGCCGTCTCATAACAGGCTCCGTGAACTTTTTTGTAGCCCTGACGACCCAGCCGTAGAAAGTTGTAGTACTGGCAGATAGTCTGGCCGCCGGGGCGGGAGAAATTGAGAGCGATATCTCGCATATTGCCGCCCAGATAGTTGACCCAGAAGACCATCTCTTCGGGGAGATCTTTCTCTTCTCGCCAGACGACCCAGCCAACGCCCAGCGGAGCCAGCCCGAACTTGTGGCCGGATGCGTTGATAGATTTGACGCGGGACAGTCTGAAGTCCCACACCAGATCGGGTGCGCAGAAAGGGGCGAGAAAGCCGCCGCTCGCTCCGTCGACGTGCACGGGAATATCCAACCCTTTGGAGGATTGCAATTCGTCGAGGGCCCGACAGACTTCGGCCACCGGTTCATACACGCCGGTGAACGTCACGCCGAGAGTAGGTACGACTCCGATTGTGTTCTCATCGCATCGTTTCAAGACTTCCTCGGGGTTCATGAGATAGCGGTCCCCGTCCATGGGGATTTCTCGGTGTTCAATATCCCAGTATCTGGTGAACTTGTGCCAACAGATCTGGACCGGACCGGTCACAAGGTTTGGTTTGTCGGCGGGACGGCCGTTCTGTCTCTGTTTGGCCTCCCAACGTCGCTTCATAGCCAGTCCTCCCAGCATGGCGGCCTCGCTGGAGCCGACCGTCGAACAACCGACTGTATTGGCCCGATCCGGAGAATTCCAGAGGTCGGCCACCATATGCACACAGCGAGCTTCGATTTCGGCTGTCTGAGGATACTCGTCCTTGTCGACAAGGTTCTTGTCGATGCAGAGGTTCATAATACGGTGAAGCTCCGGCTCCTCCCAGGTCTGGCAGAAGGTAGCCAGGTTTTGACGAGCGTTGCCATCCAGCATCAGTTCGTCTCTTACCACGGCAAAGACGTGGCGGGGGTTGCTCTCTTCTTCCGGGAACTTGTATTTGGGCATGCTGGCGGAGAGATCGACCGAGGCGTAGACCGCGTCGGTAAGTTTATGGCGTACGGAATCTTTGTCATGTAATGGCATAGGAGAGTGCTTTTAGAGGGCGCCCCGCGATGACCTCCCCTCTGATACAGGGTTTCCTTCCGATCCGAGGGATGTCGAATCGGCTAGCATCCGTGATCGGTTAAGCCCCCACACCGCGTAAATTTAATGTTCTGCCACGGTTGGGGTCAACGAGTTCATGGGCGAGAAAGTCCGAGAGCGCAAGCCATCGTTTCCGCTGGGGCTGTAAGTCGAGTAGAAGAGAGAGTATTTGGTGTGCACAAGTCTTGAAAACGGCTGCCCAGCGACGCTCAGGGGTCCGGCGCTTGGAGAGCTGTAGGCGCCGTCGCATCGAGAACAGTAGGTGTCGACTGACAGTTAGAGTTAGGATGGCCACGTAGATCAGCGATTCGACTACGTGCTTCTTCGAGGAAGGGACCTCGTCAAGCCGGTAGCTGGATTTCAGCTCCTTGAACAGCAGTTCAACCTCCCAGCGAGCCGCGTAGACTCGGGCCACGTCATCCGGCGACAGTCTCTCCGACGGAACATTGGTGAGATACAGGTGGTATTGGCCGGTCTTCTCGTTACGGACCCCGACCAGTCGACACGTCTTGTACACGGTGGTTTGCCACCCATCATATGGACGTCTCTTTATCGGAACCCACACCTCGAGATCGATCGTTTGCCTCTTCAACTTAGGCAGAATGTCCTGGAACTTCTTACCCTCCAGCTTGAGTGAGCGACCCCTGCAGACGAGGTTGGACGATGCTATCTCGAAATTGGCATTGCTCTTGACGCGGCTAACGAAGAAGCCTGCGTTGCGCTGTATTCGTTCAAACAGGCTGAACGAATAGTATCCGAGGTCCATCAGGAGCAGACGTCCCTTTACCCAGGGACCGATCTTCATCTTTCTGACTTCGTGAATCCGCTCGGAGAATATCTGGACTTGCTTGGGGCTTGCCGCGAGAACGCTAATGACCATCTGCAGCTTGAGAGCGGCCTTCGTATGGTTCGTCCGGCAAGCTTGAAAGTGGCTCTCAAGAAAATCGTGGAGAGAAATCACCGTGGCGTCCGCGACCACGAGATCCACAAAAGAGGAAAGTCGTCCTCTCAGTTTCGTCTGGGGCTCGGACAGGACTTGGCAAGCGTGACCGACAGCCTGCTTGAGGAACGCGCACAGAGCCGGGGTAAAGCGGTCGTAGAAAGACGAAGGCGCCAGTTTGGAACCCGAGGAGCTACCAAAGCAGCGTCTCAATTCCGCGATGCTACGACAGCTTCCCGTGCCGAATCCGAGAACAAGAGTCCAGAAGAAAGCTACGATATCCACTTTCTTATTTCGTTTGACAGCCCCAACTTCCGCTGCTGTCTCTCGGATCCAATTCTCGCTGAAGCAGGATTCCAGGGTGCATTTGATAGATTCAATCTTAGCCAAGGTTCACATTTCCTTTCGGAGATTTTTAGCAAGTGAATCTTGGCTATTTTCTTGGAAAACCATGCCGTCTAGACGGCGAATTTAGCCCTTATCCGAACACCGATGATCGGCTAGGCAAGTGGCTTTTGATGAGAGAAGGTTTTCGAATTTGGCGGTAGGAGAAGCTCCGGAGAAGCTTCGTCGAAATTGGAACTGGAAGTACGCCGCGCTTCTCCTGGCGCTCCTTTCGATCTACTTCGTGGTACCGTTTCTAGGTGGATCCTCTTCCACTCTTCCCGCCTTTCGCTTCACTATATTGGGCGTCATGTTTTTGTGTGTCTTGGCGGTTGCCAAACATCGCAGCGTGCTCGTTCTGGCCGTCATTCTCGGGGTGGGCTCGGAACTGACTATGTTTATTCTGCCCGAGCTCCGACCCGTTGCCCAGATGGCTTTCTTCGTTCTCGCCTCGGGGGTTGTGCTCTTTGATGTGATGACGGGAGAAGACGCGACAACCGACAAGGTATTGGGGGCGTTGTGCGGCTATCTGCTTTTGGGCATCCTGTTCGCACTTGTCTTCGCTGCCATGGAGCAGAGCAACCCCGGCTGTTTCAAGATCCAGGGAAACTCGGAGTTTTCCGACTTTATCTATTTCAGCATAGTGACCCTCAGCACGCTCGGATACGGCGACATTGTGCCGGTTTCCGCCCAGGCCCGGGCTCTGGTTTCTCTTGAAGTTTTACTGGGTCAATTCTATCTCGCCGTGGTGGTGGCGCGGTTGGTCGCCTTGAGTATGGTCAGTCGAGAGTCGACTTCGTAGCTTCTAAAACCTCACCCAGCACCTTCCTCAGAGCCTCTAATCCCACCGGCTTGCTGAGGTACCCTTGGAATCCGGTTTCCAGATAAGACTCTCGGTCGCCCGGCAGCGCGTGTGCGGTGACGGCTACGAAGGGCGTTTTGAGCTCTGAAAAGGTGGCTCTCATGAGCGACATGGTCTCGACCCCGTCGATCACCGGCATCTGGATATCCATCAGAACGATCTGATATCGATCGGGATGAAACATTTCCAACGCCTCACGACCGTCGCGGGCAAAGTCGACTTGAGTTAGTTCCAGAGAGGAGAGTTGTCTGCCGATGACTTTTCTGTTGACTTCGTTGTCTTCCACCACCAGTATCGAGAGTCCGGGCGGGAAGCTCGGTCTCTTAAGGGGGGACGGTAACATCGACTGACCAAGCAGCGACTGAAGAAAAAGTCTGGGGTTGAGGGGGGCGTTGATGAAAACCACGTCCGTCTGAGCTGGTACGACTTCCCCCGGCAGCTGGAGCCTCACCTCAGAGGTTTCGCTCAAGAGTTCGAATCTTCTCAGCAGTACCATTTCCACGGTGGCTACCTGCTCGAAAGCGGGGGAGACGGACACCCTCTTGGCCTTACTGAGTGCGGGACGAACTTCGGCATGGAGCTTATCGATCCAACTGCTCGATTCACCGCAGACGGCGTCGAACGGAAAGGTCAACTCGAAGCACGCGCCGCGGCCAGGGGCGCTCTCCACCGTAATTCGGGCATTCATAAGCTCAACAAGGCGCTTGACGATGGCCAGGCCAAGTCCGGCCCCTTCTCGCTTTCGGGTGGAAGAAGGGTCGGCTTGAGAAAAGGGGAGGGACAACTCATTGAAGTTCGCAGCTGGAAACCCGATGCCCGTATCGGTAATCTTGATGCCGGTCAAGACCTTATCGTCTTCGAAATCGCAGGAGAGTTCAAGAGTGAGGCTTCCCCGATCGGTGAATTTGAGGGCGTTGGAGAGAAGGTTCAAGACCACTTGCACAAACTTGCTTTTGTCTCCCAACACCTGGTGAGGAGCGTTGGGGTCGTAGTGACGAATCAGCTGTAGCTCTTTTTCACGAGCAGCGTCCTTGATCAGCCCGATAGATTCGGAGAGAGCATCGACAAGGCTGAATCTGGTCTTTTGGAGTCTCACTCGCTGGGCATCCAGGCGCGAAAAATCCAAAACATCGGTCAGGTGGGAGAGCAGAATATTACCGGCTGACGACACGGAATCCAGCATCTCTTGCTGATCGAGATTGAGGGGGGTGTTCTTGAGAAGCTCGACCTGACCGATGATGGCGTTTAACGGAGTGCGGATCTCATGACTCATGTTGGCCAGAAACAACGACTTCGATCGAGCGTTTTCTTCGGCCGCACGGAGGGCCTCGTTGATCGCTTCTTCCTGTCTCTTTTGGCGGGTGATATCTCGATTGAAACGCGAATTTTCGACGCAAATCCAGCTTCAAGGCCGTGATACGTCAAAATGGCCGAAAAAATCGGCGCCTCTCGCTCCCCTGTCGCAATTGCGCCATGAAGCTTGAGTTACACGAGCCAAAAACGCGCTTTTTTGAAGGTGGCAAAAAAATGGCGTCTTCAGGCCGTTTCAAGACCTCAAAAAAATCGCACCTTCGAAAAATCCGAGGATAAAGTGGCCTTCAAGCCTGCGTTACGTCAGGAACTCTTCTTGCTATCCGCCTGCTCGATAAACTTATCGAGCTTGCTCTTCGCGTCGCGGAGGATAACGTGCAGTTCTCGAAGCCTTTCGCTTTCCTCGTCGGTGACGATGTCGTCAGCGTAGATTTCATTGATCCCGTCCAGGGCATCCACAAATCTTTTTGTCTCGATCTTAAGTTCGATCAGTCTTTCCAGGCTCGATGCCAGCTTATCCAGGTTACTCATAAGCGGCCTTTCGGACCATGGTGAAGTTATTTCCTTCTTAAAGCTTTTCCTTACACCATCAGTCCAATGGAGGCATCGGTGGTAAGCTTCCCTCGGCAGCCTTTAAGCCAGCTCGTCGAAATGCTCGGGTGAGGAAGTCAATGGCCTCCTCAATCACACCGGTCAAGTTCTCGGGTGGCTTTGCACGATAATGAGCAGCATAATGCCTTGCCTCACCTTAAAAGCCCTTGGTAGCTCACGAAACGGAAAAAATAGCACGCTAAGGACAAAGGAGCGAACTCGGGATGCATTTCCGATTAACCCAAAAGCTAGCCAAGAAGATCAAGGAGACCGGTACTCTCCCGGCTCTCAAGGTCCACCCAAACCCGTTGGCCGATTGGACCGCCAACCTCTTCACCGCGGACCGGACCCAATATGTGATCGTCTGCAACACGGCCACCCTGTACACTTGCCTTTTCCACGGCGCCGGGGTCAACAACGACGACAAGTTTATCAAGGCTGCTCTTCAAGCCATCAGAGACGCTATGGAGGACGAAGGCCTGGAGCAGCTCTATCTAGACAAGATCGTTCCCGCGACCGGGAGAATTCGCTTCGGCAAGTCTCTCAATCGGTCTGTTACCGGCTCCGTCACCGAGCAGATCAACGCCGCCAAATTCTACCTAGAAGACCCGACTCGAGCACCCTACCAGGTCGCCGGAATGCTCAATGGCAATCTCTTGTCTTACCTCGGTGAGAAGAAGGGAGACTACGGGAAACCGAAAGAGGCTTTCCACGCTCTTTGCCAGAGAGTCTCCCCTCCACAGGCCTTCGAGGGGGAGCTCCCTCCCAACGTTCTCAAGTTCGAGAAGCCCAAGCCGCCCGAAGACGGACGATCCAGAGAGGAAAAGCTCTGGCAGAAGCTGGCCAAGACCTTCGACTTCACCGAGCGGATGGTCCGCGGCGATCGGTTGCCCGCCGACTTCTACCCTGAACACGCCGTCGCGCTCTTCCAGGAGCCGCTCTCAACCTACGAACGCTCAGAACTCTTGTTCTTGCTCCACGTCTGGAACCGATACGACTTCCCGTTCGAACTCTCGGAAGTAGCCGGCTGGTCCGATGAAAGCCTTCACGCCTTCGGAAGGTGGGTCACAGGCCAGACCCTCAAGGATCCTTGCCGATACTTCTAATCCCACCTCGGACCGGTTTCGGGAGAACAAGGCGGACAAATCCCCGTAACCCACGGAGTCGTCTCCCAATTCGAAATCACGACCTGGTCTTTCTTGCAGGTCATACATTCCGCGTAGATAGTGCCCTCGGCCTCTTTCACCACGACCATAAAGCCGGTGCAAGGCTTTCTGTTCGACCTCTTCGTGCACTCCACCAGAGTCAGCCGCATCTCTCAAGGCTCAAGTTCGGCTCCGTACTCGATCAGCCGAGCCACTCGTAGCAGGTTCTTGCGAAGGGTCGGATTATCATCAGGAAACCACTCGTCTTCACTCATCCAGTGCCAGGGGTCTACAACAAGCATGGCTCTGAGTTCTGAGCCAGTGTTCACTTCCCTCGGAGGTGTACCAGCGGTGCACCTTTGCACAGAAATCTAAGCCCGGCGCGGCGGATTCCATTCGCCATCGTGAGCCCTCAGCTCAAGTCCGCCTTCTGCCATCATCTGGTGCACCGGCGGTGCACCAGTGACGCACCTATTTTTCAAAAGCCAAGATTAACAAACTCGTTACAACCAACCGCCCAGATTCCAGCCTGAGTGCACTCGGGGCCCCTATATTCCATATATCAGCTGCGGCATTCAAATGGTCTGCAAACTAGCCGCCCCTGATATGAGTGAGTCGAGTAGGCCCGGGGAACTTCCCCCCGGGCCCCTCACAGAACCGGACTTGAACCTCTCGACTCATCCGGCTCTTGACTAAACACCATTCAATTTTGGCATTACGTCCCAGTGAGCAAAGAGCTCCGGTGACCGTCGCCTTACCATGTTCAACCTTCTGTGGGCTCGTCTGACCCCGATTCTGTACTTCCTTTGCATCCATTTCACGAGCCGCGTATGCAGCCAGAAGAATGCCGGGTACATGTCGCTTGGTCGAAAGTGTTTGAAATAGTTCATCCACCCTCGGACGACGGGATTAACAAGCTTGGCTATGTCCTGGAGCGAACGGCCTGTCTGCCTGTGAATTTCCCAAGTTTTCACTCGGTTCATAAACTTCTTGGTCGCTGCTTTTCCTACCCCGGGCGTGAAGACAACGTTCCGATGAGGATTATTGCGCCTCGCCTCCCTGGGCTTGAAGTCATAGCCGAGAAATGTGAAGGACCTCGGTACGCCTTCCGTTTCCTTGGCCGCTTGGCCCTGGGCACAGAACACGATTTTGGTCTTCTCACTATGTAGCTCGAGTCCCAGGTCTCCCAATCTCTTGCGAATCCTGTCCAGAACATATCTGGCCTGGGCTTTCGTTCGACAATGGTAGACCCCGTCATCGGCGTATCTCTCGAATGGGATTTTTGGTAGCGTCCTGTCCATCCAGAGGTCAAGAGCGTAGTGGAAGAACAGATTGCACAGGATGGGGCTAATCACCGCACCTTGCGGCGTCCCCTTTGCCGTTTCAATTCTGTCTCCCGTTACGGTTATCGCTCCGGCTTGTAACCATCGTACGATGTAGAGCCGTTCCCACTTTGTGGAGACGTGCTTATCCACCGCCTTTAGTAACAGGTCGTGCGGGATGTTATCAAAACAGCCCACGATGTCCAGGTCCACAACCCAGTCGTATCGCCAGCACCGCTGACGACATTTGGCCACTGCTTGTATGGCTGAGACTCCAGGTCTGTAGCCGTAGCTGTCTCGATGAAAGAGTGGGTCGCATATTGCTTCCATCTTAGCTTTCACCGCTGCTTGGGCTACTCTGTCCTCCACGGTCGGCACGCCCAGTATTCTGGACGAGCCATCTCCCTTGGGGATTTCGACCTGTTTGACTGGTGATGGGAAGTAGCTCCCGGAACTCATTCGGTTCCACAGTTTGTATAGGTTGCGCGGCAGATTCTGTTCGTAGTCTCCGAGAGTAACCTCGTCAACTCCAGCTCCGCCGCCCGCCTTCTTCACGGACTTCCAAGCCTCGTAAATCAGACGTTTTGGTATATCGAATGGTTTGTGTTTCATGTCGTATCATCCTGACTTTGTCAGTTGTATGTCGTTACTCCACTGTCTCGTCTCTGCCCCTTCGCTCCTCATTCATTACAGATGACTCAACGCTACTACGAACAGATCCGCCCCCGGCCGGACTTCGATACTCAGTATCTTGATGGTGCTGCCACCTTGATATTCTCTCTTAGCATTCCGGTCTCGGGTTCCCACGATTCACACATCGAGCCCAGAGAAGACTCAAGCCGTCCTTTATGCCGCACGCCCCGCCGCCGGCAATCCGGTCTTCCGCGGCGGTCTATCCCTCTGCTGCTTACAGGCAAAGGTTTCGACGTGGGGTTTACACTATCTCGACACTTCACAGGACGATTCACTGTACGTTCTTCTTTCTTCTCCACACCTGACGGCTCTAGCCGCCTTTTCTAGCTCGCTCACCACGATTTGGTTACCCTCCTCGCAGCAGCTAGTGGTTTGACCCTCCCACCGATGGGCGAGCCGAGGGGACTACCCTCATCTCGATGTGCGCTTTCGCGGCACACGTAAGCATAGTGAGTCATAGAAGCCCTCGGATTCCGGGGGCTTTTCTTTTTTAGGTCAGCCCTGAGGTGCACCACTGGCGCGCCACCGGTGCACCTCCACCAACCCGCCCGGATAGCGACCATCCGGATATCACAACTCTCACCCAACGAAGACTGCTCACCCCGCTCGAGTCGCGCATAATCAAGTCAGAACAAACGACGAAGCGAAACCGAAAAACAACATCGGCGCTTTGGATGAGAATAAATTCAGAGAGCCAAGGCTCTCGCAAAATTAAGAATTCGGCCAACCAGCCGTCTAAGAAGAGGACCCGGGCTCAGATCGCCCTACTGGTCCTCTTCGCCGTTTGGCGCACCGTCGGTGCACCAGTGACGCACCTCCGGCCTGGCGCACCAGAGGCGCACCACCGGTGCACCTCTTAGTTTCTCCGCTCCAACACAACCGCCCCAAGAAACTGAGGGTTCTTCGTAAAGATCAGCCTCATCAGCGCGCTCTCATCCAAGACCACATCGAACCCCTCTTCCGTTTCCGTCCATTTCATTCCAGTCTGCGCCAGCTTCTTCTCCACATCTTTGTAGTCCTCAAGACCAACCAACCACTGAACCCTGTCCTTTTCCACCGAGATCAGGGTGTCCGCCTCGAGACTTCTCACTCGCCCTTCACCATCAACCTTGACCCGCGCGACCTCGCCCTGATACTTGTCCACAAGTAACAGCCCCTTATCCTTATCTTCAACAACGGTCTTGCTCTCAGGAAGCTCGTCAATCCTAACCCCCAACCCCACCCCGAAGAGAGTTATGCCTATATTTTCCTTCTCAACCGGCTCCGACTTCACGTCTTGTCGACAGCCGGCCAGAAGAAGCAAGATCAAGATGACACTCAAAATCCTCACGGCTTGATATCCGGCCTCCTATCAGGAAGCGTCATCGGCCAAAGACCGGCATTTTGATTAAACTCCGTCTTCACCGGCAGCTCCCAATTGTTTCGGGCATAGACTTCCAAGTTCCGTGGCTTTGCGTTTCGGCCCCAGATCACATCGTTGGGATGCAACACATTCTGGTAAGCGTGCCCCAACTCGTGAGACAGCACATTTCTCACCTGGTCCCGAAAGCTCCCATCTGTCTTTGAGTTTTGGATGGCCTCCAGATCGAGGGCAATTATCTGCGGATTGTCTTTCTTGAGCTTGTAGTTGCCATCGCTATTCCTCTCGAAGCCGAAGTCTGCCGTCAGACCTTTTACTTTCTGACCATACATCTTCAGGTCTCTCTTGTTCACAAGCCGGATCTCGTAACCCGATTCCGCCAGCTTCTCCAAAAGATGTCTTCCTGTCTTTGTCGACCTTATGTCTTCAAGGCCTTGCTTCAACACCGCAGCCTCCACCGGATTTCCACGGATGGACAGACCATCTAATCCCAGTGGCTTGTTGTGCACGACTCTTCCCGTCAGATTGTCAAAGCCGTCCTTCAACATCTCCGTTAGCTTCTCGCCACCTCCGCCCCCCTGCTGTCCAAACATCACCGAGCTCCCCTGTCCCGCACGCTGCTGTCGCCCCAGTTCTTCCAACTTCCGACCTAGAGCTCTCGCGGCATTAAAGTCTCCAAGTCCTGAGACCCCGCTGTTAACAAAGAGGTCTCCTCCGCTATTCCCCTGATCGAGAGAAGGCTGTTGACCTCCGACGCTTCTCGGCTGGGTCGGTCGTAGGTGAGAGTGATGAGTATTATTTAGTTCAGATGGAATTGCCATGACATTATGTTACGCACACCTGCTCTCTGGATCAGTGACAACCGTCAACAAAATACAATAACCCAAGGTGCACCACTGGCGCGCCACCGGTGCACCTCCATCAATCCGCCCGGATAGCGACCAACCGGATATCGCAACTCTCAACCATCGAGGACTGATCACCCCGCCCAAGTCGCACATAATCAAGTCAGAACAAACGACGAAGCGAAACCGAGAAGCAAATCGGCGCTTTGGACGAGAATAAATTCAGAGAGCTACGGCTCTCGCAAGATTAAGAATTCGGCCAACCAGCCGTCTAAGAAGAGGACCCGGGCTCAGATCGCCCTACGGGTCCTCTTCGCCATTGGACTAAACCGCTGACGCGGTAGAAGAAGAGCTAAGCTGAAGATCAACGCTTTCGTCTGGACTTCCGTCCCACCTCACCCCGCCCACCGCCCCAGAGGCTGCGGCTGAAAAAGGTCCTGTAAAGCGAAAACTCCTTTCACGACGTTACAGCGTCGATGTGAAAGGAGAGTGTCAATGACACCTTTACGCAAGAAGATGTTCGAGGTTCTGCGGGCCAAGAACCTCCCTTTAGAGACCCAAGAAAAATACGTGGCTGAGATTGCCACGATGGCCGCGAGTTACAAGAAATCACCAGACCAACTCACTCCCGAGCAAGTTCGAGACTATCTGGAACAATGCGCCAGGAAAATGATGGCCGACAAATTGGTCGCCTTCGGGCACTTCTACGAAGGTACGCTAGGGTGGGGTTGGGATGCCGAATCAATGACACCGCGGCCACCGCGATGCAACCAAACTCCCTGGTTACCCGATAACCCTCTCCGACAACAAATGCTTCAAGATATGGGGCTTCGGAACCTCACGCCCAGAACTCAGAAAGAATACCTTCGCTGGATTGGCAAGTTTTCTAGCTTTCACAAAGAGTCTCCAGGTGCCCTTGGGCTCGAAGATATTCGCGATTACTTGGTTTACTTGCTGGATGAAAATAAGAGACCCAGCACTTTTGCAGTCGCCAGAGCCGCTCTCAAATTCCTATACACCAACACGTTGCGGCGACCGTGGGCACTGGTGGACTTTATACCCGTTCCTAAGCGTGAAAAGCGACTACCTCTCATCCTGGACCAGTCCGAGGTCGCTCATTTCCTAGATTCCGCTAAAAGCGTGAGAGACCGCGCAGTTATGAAGACTCTCTACGCTGCGGGTTTGAGGGTCAGCGAAGTCGTAAAACTCAAAGTCAACGATATCGACAGCAAGCGCATGATGATAAGAATCGAGCAGGGCAAGGGACAAAAGGACCGCTACGTGATGCTTTCTCCGCGATTACTCGAAGAGCTTCGTTCCTACTGGAAGTCTATGCGCCCTAGCCCATGGTTGTTCGGCGGAGACTCTCCAATGTCGATAAGAGCGATACAAAAGGCGGTCAAAAGAACCGAGAATGCTGCGGGACTCTCCAAACCTGTCAGCCCAAAGACGCTCAGACATTGTTTCGCTACCCACATGCTGGAAAGTGGAGCCAAGATCGAGCAAATTCAATTGCTCTTGGGGCATCGCTCCCTGCGGACAACGATGGTTTATATCCGCATATCCACCAGCACGGTGTGCGCTGGTCAGAGCCCTCTGGACCTACTACCCATATAGCGCTCGCTCACTAGTGAAGAGACCATCTTTGGAGGTGGCGGACATTCTGCGCCGCCATGCTCCTAGTTATCCCTATTCCCTGTCGGGGGAACAGGCGCGTGTTCTTGCTGCCCTCCAGGTTTGCCGTACAGCACACCTGGGTGGGCACCTGGAGCGTTGCGGCGGCTGTGGCCATGAGCGCAACGCTTACAACTCATGCCGAGACCGCCATTGCCCGAAGTGTCAGTCTTTGACCAGGGCACGATGGGTGGCCAAAGAGACAGCGGACCTGCTACCGGTGCCCTACTTCCATTTGGTGTTCACGATGCCGGGCCAACTGGTGGGGCTGTCCCAGCAGAACCAGCGAGTACTCTACGACATTCTCTTCGCAGCAGGTGCGGAAGCGTTGACGACCATCGCAGCGGATTCCAGGCATCTCGGTGCCGAAGTCGGTTTTCTCGCGGTACTTCACACTTGGGGCCAGAATCTGCAGGCCCATCCTCATATCCACTGCATTGTGCCTGGAGGTGGGCTCTCTCAAGATGGCAAGAGCTGGGTGGGTTCGCGCGACAACTTCTTCCTGTCCGTCAAGGTCCTGTCGCGGCTCTATCGGGGCCTTTTCGTGGGCCGTCTCAGGACCGCTTACGAGAACGGTGAGCTTGAATTTCACGGGCAACTCGCTGAGCTTGCCAAGCCAAAGATGTTCGGCCGCCTCCTACGGAAACTGAGCAACATTGAGTGGGTCGTCTATGCGAAGCGTCCCTTTGGAGGGCCGAAGCAAGTCGTGAGTTATCTCGGGCGCTACACGCACCGGGTAGCCATCTCAAACCACAGACTGATAAGCGACGAGGATGGGGAGGTTCGCTTCCATTGGAAAGACTATCGGCGGGCTAAAGATGGCCACAAGACAGGTCCCCAGACTATGAAACTCGATGCCCACGAGTTCATCCGTCGCTTCTTGCTGCATGTTTTACCACGCGGCTTCGTCCGTATTCGGCGCTACGGGATTTTAGCCAATCGCAAGAGAGGTGACAAACTCGCCAGATGTCGTGACTTGCTCGGTGCGAGCTCTGAAACACAGCTAGAACTCAGTTGGGAAGAGCTTCTCGAAAAGCTCACTGGTCGCTCTATCACAAGCTGCCGCCATTGCCAGCACGGACAGCTTACCAAGATAAGAGATATCCCATCGTTCAGAGAGCTACTTGAGAGACTAGGGCCGAGGGTCGGTCTCTATCTGCCATCGTTGCGACTGTCGAAGATCTTGGGCGCTCGTTTTCTCGAGAGAGTTCGCCTTCTCGAGTCAGCTCTACCATCGACTCCCAAACACGAAGTGCCCCCGAAGGACCAACCGACATGGGACTCCTCGTGACCAGTTGGCCCCCAGATGATCTGCATCAATTACTGACGACTGGCAGCAGTCGGGCGTCAGCCTGCGCCGATTTCGCTCAGAGCCATTCTACTACCAACACACGGCCAAGAATTCTCTCTAGGTTAGACCTGATTCCACACTCAGGGCCACACAGTCAAACATCAACCAGCCTGCCACCCTCAATTGGAAGCCGGAGCCGTTGATTCAAAACCCATAGCTGTCCCGCGCGGTTTCGTCCAACGCTGTCAATCCGAAGCCTCAAGGAAATCTCACTACGGCGGTAGCGTGCGAAGGCCACGGATTGCCCCCTCTGCATTTGGTGCACCGCCGGTGCACCAGTGACGCACCTCTTCTTTTCATTTCCGCCAGAGGACTTGCTGAGCCGACGCCCCGAGAGTTCCAGAGCAATCCTAAAATCGAAAGCTCGCAGCTCCCTTTGTGGAGGTCCACTTTGGCGCACCAGAGGTGCACCGCCGGTGCACCTCCCAAAATAAAAAAGCCGCCTGGCTTACTCCACCAAACGGCCGGGGAATCAAATGGTGCACCTGAGGTGCACCAAACCAGAACCTAAGTTCCAAACATCTTCTTAACCCAGCTAGGCACTTTCTCGTACTTCTGCACAACCGCCTCAGCCGTTTTCAACCGCTCTAGCATCTCCTCACGCTCCTTCTCAAAGCGCGCCAGCTGCTCTGCGTTACTCCGCTCGAGCTTCTTCAGCTCTTCATCCTTGGCCGCCCGGAGCTCCTCGATCTTCTGCTCTTGCTTCTGGGCCGACTCACTATTTGCCGATAGCAAAAGCTTATGGGACTCCATCTTCCCTTCGAGGTGCGCCACCTGGCGCACCATCTTCAAATTCTCAGCCTGCGCTCTCTCCAAAGCGTCCAACGCCTTCTGCACCGTCTGCTGAGACTCCACCACGGCATCCCAAGCCTGCTCCCCTTGGTGCACCACGAGCGCACCTTCCGGCGCAGCCGGCGTCACCTGATGGTGCACCTCAGGTGCACCACGCTCTGACATCCACTTCTCAAACGACGACACCGACACAGAGAACTGCTCCCCATTCGGACCCTCAACCGTGGTCGCTAAAAGCTCCCCCTTCTTGATCGCCCTCCGAATAGTCGACTTACCAACACCCGCTAAAGTCGCGGCCTCTGAAACTGAGATATTTTCCATGACAGGAAGAGGTTTCTTCAACATGGGAGAGCTGCCTACCGGAAAGGGGAAGAGGTGCACCGCTGGTGCACCGCTGGTGCACCTGAGGTGCGTCACCGGTGCACCAAGCCAAAACTCGAGACTCCGCATTTCTCGAACTGGTGCACCATAGGCGCACCTCCCGACTCTCTCTAAAATGTGGTGCCCCCATGGTGCGCCGGGAAAGTTTTCAAAGATTTGAATTTGGTGCACCGGCGGTGCACCACTGGCGCGCCTCCTAAATACGCCCTCAAAAAGAGAAAAACCCTATCAAATCTGGGTTCTGCGAGAAAATCGAAGAGAAGTCGGGACTCTCAAAGAGACACTTTGGTGCACCTGAGGCGCACCGCCGGTGCACCAAATTCAACCCAACATGACCACATGGTCAGTTATGATCATCATTTTCACAGTCATGCCAGGATTCGAACATCCTTCAAGCAAATGTGAAAAATATCGGCAGGGCCGGAGAAAAGTAAAAACCCCCATCTTCCACAACGGGGGTCCATACCTGGGGTACAACGAGAGTCGTCCACAAAAATAACTTGAATGACGACTTCTCACCCCCAGGCTTACTTCCCTCTTGTCGAAATTAAAAAAGGGAAATAAATACCAGTGAAGTCACGTCCAAGAATCAAATTCTTGCAATTACCTCATTCCGTTGCCCAACGGATCGAGTCTCTCACCAACCGAACCGCCGCCGCCTTACTAACCTATCTATGCCGAAAAACCATCGGCTTCGGCCAGGGCGTCGTCGAGCTC